>RCNH01000060.1_pt1 | contig 51091 bp, 36 predicted proteins | sample 2041161 | NCBI WGS metagenome assembly RCNH01 (sample SAMN09708215, study PRJNA481090) | Feces metagenome, whole genome shotgun sequencing project. | biome: feces | host: Leptonychotes weddellii | place: Antarctica: Sion Island | collected 2010-03-01 | reverse complement strand
TCATTGGTGGCATCGTCACCGATTCTCAGAGAAGAGCCCAGAGCGGCCAGCAGCTTATTCTGCTGGGCAGCCATATGGTCCGCAGCGGGGAACTGTGCGTAGTTCTCGTAGTAGTCGGACCAGCCGGACAAAACCACGGAGCCGCCGGCCTTGTTGAAGTCCACAATGGCCTGGATTTCAGCGTCGGAATAGTTTGCGTAAGGATCACGCAGTGCGGTGCCGTCACGACGGGAAGGAACCGTCAGAATCAGCATCTTGTACTTGGGATTGGTGCAGGCAGCAATCAGATCCTCGCTGGTCTTCAGCTCCACGGTACGGACGGAATAGCCCGCAGCCAGGTTGCCGAAGTTGCCCATGGAATCCTTGTAGTTGCCGGAAACATATTCATTGTAGTGAGAGGCATCGATGCCCACATAGACCAGAGTCTCTGCATCCAGAACATCCAGCTCCAGGTCGTTGGAGAAGGTGTACTCCTCTCCGTTGAGCTCCATGACCACAGTAACGGTGATCTTGGTGAGCTTTGCGGCAGTGGGGGTGTACTTCCACTCCACCGCTGCGGTGCCGCTGGCGGGAACGGTGTAGCCGGTGGTATCGGTGGCGAGAACCTCAGAGCCGTTGGTGGTGTAGGTCACGGACTTCACCTTGGCTTCGGTGGACTCACTGTTAAACAGGGTGGTGGTGATGGTCAGCTCCTCATCGGTAACGGGAGTTGCGGTGCTGGAGGTGGCGGAGGTAATGCCCAGCTTCAGGGTTTCGCCAACCCAGACGGGGGAGGTCACAGCCAGATCGCCGTCGGCCTCGGTGACACGGATGTAGTAGTAGCTGTAGGTGGGGTCCAGGGTCACGGTCAGCTCCCCTGCTGCCAGCTCCTCAGCATTGTCCCAGGTATGGGCAACCTTGCCGGAGTTTACGATGACTTCCACCTTGGAGATGGTATCGGAGGAATCGGGGTCAAACACGGTCACATTCACATTGAGCTTCTCGGGAACTTCCTCAATGATGGAGCCCAGCATCTGGCCGTTGACGGTGTAGCCGATTTCCAGGTTCTTGTCCTCAGTTGCGTAAACACGATAGTTGCGGATGGCTTCATAGAGGCCGTCCTCGGTGAAATTGTCGGTGAGGATTACATCACGGGCATCGTTGGCATTGCCCCACTTGCCCTTGTGGTTATCCTGGTTGTTGGTGGGAGCCACATGCCAGCCCTTGTCCAGAGCCAGCGTGTACTGCTCATAGCTGGGGTAGTAGCCGCCGGCACCGATCTGGCCTTCGCCGTTGCCTACTTCCACCAGATACATCCGGGAGTCAATGACGGCATCCCAGTAGCTGAAGTCAGTGAAGTTGCCGAAGGTAGTACCGGGGTGGTTAAACTGGTTGATGGAGTTTACACCCTCAGGCTGGCTCAGCAGTGCATAGTATGCCTTCATACCGGCATCGTTGGTCTTATTGTTCAGGGTCTTGTTGTTTCGGGAGACAATACCGGGAGTTACAAAGGTATTGATATGGCCGGGGCCGCCGGACCAGGTCATCTCAAAGCCGCCCATGGCAATGACCTTGTTCTGCTTTTCGTTAAAGGCAGCAATGTCACTCTTGTACTTAGACCAGATCTTCTTGCTCTCAGCCGTAGCCAGGTTCATGTCGTACAGAGCGCCCTCGGGGTTGGCCTCATTCTTGGTATCAAAGTAGTTGGAGTGGTCGGTGAAGGCCACAAAATCAACATTGGCACTCTCAGGCAGGTTCTCCACATAGCTCAGTGCATCTTCCAGCTTACCGGAACCATCGGAGTACTCACCAGTGTGGGAATGGAGCTGACCGAAATACAGCTGATACTGGGTCTTGCCCACGGTGAAGGCCCAGGTCTTGGTGGCTTCCTTGCCATCGGCACGGACCACAGTAACGGTGACGGTGGTACGGCCCTGTGCCATATCAGCGGCGGGAGTATAAGAAACCACACCGTCGGCAAAGGTGGTCTCAACCTCCTGGTTGTTCACAGTCATGGTGATTTTTGCATTCTCGCCGATGTTCATGAGCTTTGCAGAAATCACGGGCTTCATGTTCTCACCGGTCTGAGAACCGGCGGCAGGAGTAACCTCGGAAATCACAGGCTCGTCCTTCACCTCAACCGTAATGGACTGGGTAAAGGTCACGCCCTTGTTGTCCTCACCGGACAGCTCAATGACAAATTTTCCTGCCTCCTTAAAGGCGCTGACTTCTTCCGCAGTCAGGGAAACAGTCAGAACATCTTCCAGAGTATGGGTAAAGTCACACTTCAGGCTCTTGATGCCAAAGACGGAATCAGGAGTCAGAACCAGTTCATAGGGAGCGCCCACAAAAGCAACAGGCACTTCCTCACAGATGAACTTGGGCTCATTGACCACGCCTGCGGTGATCTTCTCGTTGGCGCAGGGAAGGAACTGGAAGGTAAAGATGTTATAGTCGGTGACCTTGTTCATGCTGTAGGTCTTGTAGGAATCTGCATAGAACTCCAGGAACTGGCTGTACTTGCCGTTAAACTTGGCAGTACGGCTCTCCATGGTGTAGCCCTCACCACGCTGTGCCAGAGTCCAGTCTGCATCCTCTGTGGCCTCCTGAGAATAGAAGGCGTTGTTGCCGGTGCCATTGGAGCACAGGTAACCGAAGGTCTCGTTGTGGAAACGGTAATACTCGCCGTCGACTTCCACGGTGAAAACCAGACCGCCATTTTCGGTTGTGGCCTTATTCTCGGCAACAGCAGCGGAAACATTGTTGATGGCAGGGCTTTCTGTATTGTCATTCTGCAGAGACAGAACACCCTGTGCGCCCAGATTGTAAAGGACAACCTGCTCACCGGCAGCAGGCAGGCCTGCCTCAGGCTTGGGATCGGGCTTAGTCTCTTCCACCACCAGATAGAACTGCTGGGCAAAGAGTGCCTCGTTCTCGCCGATGTTGCGGAAAGAGGACCAGTTGTTCTTATCGGCATACCACTCCATGTAGTTGCCCCGGACCGTATTCTTAATATAGAAGCAGTCAGCGGTAGCAGCAGGAGAAATCTCCCAGTTCTGGTTCACCTCATCCAGAGGCATGCTGGAGAACTTTTCGCCCATGGCCAGCTTCTTGCCGTCAGCAGTGGAGAAGGTGTAGGTACCATCTGCATTGACTCCAACGGTCCACACATCGGCATCGGTATAGCCGGAGAGCTTTCCGTCGGTCAGGGTCACATCTGTGCCATTATTGAAGAAGCCGGTGTAGGTTGTGGACAGAGCCTTCTTGTTGGCAGGGTTGAACACCACCACGGTGTCACCGTCCATCAGCTCTGTGACAATGCCTTCCTCACGCGCAGAAGGAATGACATAGAATGCCTGAGCAAAGAGGGCCTCATTCTGACCGATATTGCCATAAGAGGACCAGTTGTTCTTATCGGCAAACCATTCCACATAGTTGCCCCGAGCGGTGTTCTTGATGTAGTAGCAGCCTTCGGTTGCAGCAGAAGTTACTTCCCAGTTGGGATTTACTTCATCCAGAGGCATGCTGGAGAACTTCTCACCCATGGACAGCTTCTTGCCGTCGGCTGTGGAGAAGGTATAAGTACCGTCCTCATTGACACCCACCGTCCAAATCTCGGTGTCGGCGTAGCCGGAGAGGACACCCTGATCCAATGTAACATCCACGCCGGTATTGTAGTGGCCATTGTAGACAGAAGACAGGGCCTTCATATTGGCAGGGTTGTAAATAACAACCTGATCGCCAGCCTTAATGGGGGCCTCTGTAACGGGAGGCACAACAGGCTCTGTAGGATCAGTGGGGGCAGGCGTGGTGGGGTCCGTGGGATCGGTGGGAACAGGAGCTTCCCCATCCAGCTTGAACAGAGTGAAGTCACAGGGATAGCTCTCAGGTCTGCCCGCTATCGTGGTATTCTTGTAGGCACGGAATTTGTTTTCGAACCTGGGATCTCCGGCATTGCTTGCCAGAGTAACGGTGCCTTCCTGGCTTACAAATTGGAAGGTGCCATTGGTGCAGGTCGTACCCCAGTTGTACTCTTCTGCCTTAATGCCATTTGCATTTTCGGCTTTGGGGCCAACGGAAACACCGTTGCTGTCCGTAAGAACGACACCGTTTTCATTTACAGTGATGTCCCATACCGCAGCGGCAGCGGGGTCTTTGACTGTGTCTCCCTCTGCTGTAACGGCCTGGGCTGTAATCCAGGTACCGTCCAGCACGCCGGGGGCATAGCCGGTATCGACAGTCATCACATACTTGCCGGTGGTTAACTGTTCGGCAGCTGTGATCTTAGTGTAGACAGCAGGTTCTGCAGCCAGCGCAAAGGTGGGAACCATGGAAATAACCATAGCAATCACCAGCAGCCAGGAAAGCAGTCTGCTCTTCTTCTGAGTGTTCATAATCTTCCTCCTTTTTTATTTAGAACATAACAAAAAGCTGATATGCTCATACAACTCAATTATACCACATTCTACAGGTGTTTTCTACCATTTTAGGAAATAAACATTCACAATTTTAAGAAAAGTTAGTTTATTGTATAAAAGCAGATTGCCCGATGCAGCGGAATTGGCTTGCGCTTCTACAGGAATATGATATAATTATGTTTATCGACCTTGACAAATCAACATTTTGTCTGCAAATGAGGAGGAACCATGATGATTTGGTGCAAACGATTACTGGCTGCCAGCCTGATTCTCGGCATGCTGACTCCCTGCGTACTGGCCGCAGCTCCGCAGCCTCTTACCCCCGCTGTGGAAACTACTGTGCCTGTAGAAACCACTGAGCCTGTGGAAACGACTGAACCCGCAGAAACCGCCGGGCCTGCGGAAACGACTGAACCCGCAGAAACCACTGAGCCTGCGGAAACGACTGAACCCGCAGAAACCACTGAGCCTGTGGAAACGACTGAACCTGCAGAAACCACTGAGCCTTCAGAGCCTGCTCCTACTGAACCCACTGAGCCTGACCCTCTGGATGGCTACACCTTCCCCGACAACTGGGCCGCAGAGCCTCTGAAATTTGCCGTCCGCCACGGGATTCTGAAGGGCCATGGTGACTATAATCTGGCCCCCACCGGAAAGACCACCCGTGCCGAAATGGCCGCCATGCTGGTGCGTCTGTTGAAAGCTCCCATGTCCGGCAGCCTGTCCGACTACACCGACATCAATCCCAATGCCTGGTATTGCGATGAACTGGCAACAGCCGTTGACATTGGAATTTTCAAGGGTGTTACAAATACCACCATGGCACCCAAGCGCTATATTACCCGGCAGGAAGCCTTTACCGTGCTGGCCCGTACCTTCGGTCTGGAGCCGCAGAACCCTGCATCCTATCAGGTATTTAAGGACTCCAACCGTGTGAAGCCCTTTGCCCGGGATGCCATCAGTGCCCTGTACGAGCTGGGCTGCGTCTCCGGCTATGAAAACAACTGCGTAAAGCCCACCGCCTACATCTCCCGGCAGGAGGTTGCCGCTCTGTTTTACAAGCTTCTGACCCACATCTGTGAGGACCCCACTCAGCTTCCCGATACCGGCACGGTGCTCTATCGGGGTACCGAGCCTCTGCCGGAGGGCTATCATCTGGACGGCAGTCTGATTCTCACCTCCGCAGATGCCGCTGTTCTGCGTAATGTGGAAATTTCCGACACCCTTTATCTGCGCTGCCCCCGTCATACCAAAGTTTCCGTGCAGGATGGGTCCTTCAATCACCTTGTAGCTGCCTCCGGCATTGAGCTGGAAGGCGGAAGCTTCTCCACCCTTTCCGTTTTGGCCCCCGATGCTTCCATCGATTCCACCGCCGCTCTGGCTGTGCTGAAGTATCCCGCCACTCTGGCTGGTAACTATAACGAAATTCGCTCCTACTCTCCCGGCGGCACCACCCTGCTTCACGGCACGGCACAGACTGTGATTCTCTACACCGACAATATTACTCTGGACGGCACCGGCTGGGCTGAAACCGTTGTGGTGCACGGCAGAGACTGCACGGTTTCTCTGGATGCAGGGCAGGTGGACCAGCAGATCGACTGGCTGCTGCGTGGCGTTCAGGCAAAGCTGACTGCCCCCGCATCATGGAATTCCTATAAGGAACTGGCCGTAAGTGCAGATTTTACGGGATTTCAGGCCGGTTACGGCACCACAAATGGTCAGCGTCCCTGCAATCTGCGGTGGTACTGCAACGGTACGCTCCTGTCTGAGCAGGAGGATTTCCTTCTCAGCGAAGGTGCCCGCTCCACCGTCCATTACGCCCCCAAGCCAGGCGAGCCTTACAAGGATCTTACCTTTACCGTGGTGCTGACCTGCGGCGTTGACCGTGTGCAAAAGGCCTGCACAATCACCCCGGACAGATACGCACTGGACTACCTCAATGCTACCAAGACCGTGCAGACCGTCAATGTAGAAGCCAAAACCCTGGTAGACACCAAGCTCTACACAGATAAGGCCCGCTCCGGTGTCATCCGAACCGTTGCCGCCGGTGTTCCCATCACCCACATGTACTATTCTGACGACTACGGCGTCCCCGGTCAGGTGCGTCTGGCCGACGGCACCGTGGGCTGGATGGATTGGTCCGACTATCGGGTATCCACCAAAAATTATACCCAGTCCCAGGACTACTCTCTGGGAACCAAGGAAGGCTTTGTCAATCTCAAGGGCTACTCCAGTCCCTCAAAATACATGATCTGGGTGAGCCTCAAAACCCAGAGAGTCAACATCTATGAGGGAAGCAAGGGCAACTGGAAGCTCATTCGTACCGCTCCCTGCAGCACCGGCAAAAACACCACTCCCACTGTGGTCGGTGTCCACTCCATTATCTACAAAGTTCCCTCCTGGTGGTTCTCGGATAACATGGTCATCAATGTCACCGGTTTCTGGGGAGGACAGGCGTTCCACTCCCGGCCGTATTTCTTTGACGGAGACCTCTATGACGGCACCATGGGCACCCCTTCCTCCCATGGCTGTGTCCGTATGATGGACGAAGACTGTGGCTTCATCTATGAGGAGCTGCCTGAAAACACTACTGTTGTAGTCTATTGATTTTACCCACTCCCAAAGGAGGACGCATTTATGGAAGCACAACTTGTCTATTCCGAAACCACTGTACTTAATGATACCCAGGTGGACCGCTATGGTCGAATGCGGCCCAGTGCACTTTTGGAGGTACTCCAAACCGTCACGGTAGACCATGCAAAAGCCTTAGGCGTGGGCCGGGATGCTCTGGACCCCAAGGGCCTGTTCTGGGCCATCGTCCGACAAACACTGGAAATCTACCGGATGCCCAGAGTCGGTGAAACACTTATTACAGAGACCTGGCCCGGCCCTCCCAGCCACACCGCCTTCCCCCGGTATATTACCGGAAGAACCAAAGACGGCGAGATGCTTTTTCGGGTAGTGGCCCTCTGGCTGTTTATGGACATCAACAGCAGAGCCCTGGTTCTGCCCAATTCCTCCGGCATTGAGGTTCCCGGCATCACCAGAGGCGGAGAGCTTATGAATCCCACCAGCATTGCTCCCCGGCAGTATCCCAATGCAGAACGCCGCCGGGTCCGTTACTCCGAGCTGGATTCCAACGGGCATCTGTCCAACACCAAGTATCTGAACTGGATGGAAGATCTGCTGCCCAGCAGCTACCACGAATCCCATGTGCTCTCCCGTCTGCACATCTGCTATATCAATGAAGCCCTGGAAGGGCAGGAGATTGAACTCAACTGGGCCCTGGAGGACAACCATCTCAGCGTGGAAGGCCGCCGGGAACAGGGGGCTCACCGGGTCTTTGCCCTGCGGGCCGAATATAAAGAAGAGTAACTATTTCCAAAAACGCCTGTCTCCCATTTGGTGAGACAGGCGTTTTCTGTTTCTGCAATGCAACCGGTTTGGCTGTTCCGGCAATACGGGCAGACAATGAGCCGCCTCGTTTTTTGAGGCGGCTCATAATAATATTGTATTGCTTTTCGGGTTCAGGCAACCCCATCTTTTTTATTTCACAAGGAAATACAGGAGCACCAATGCACCCAGCACGATGCGGTATACGCCGAAGGCTGCAAAGGAATGCTTCTTGACATAGTTCATCAGGGAGCGAATGGCGACCAGAGACACCACGAACGCCGTCACGCAGCCCACCACCAGAATCACGGTCTCATTGTTGGTCATGCTCTGGCCATCTGCCAGGAACTTTACCACCTTCAGCAGGCTGGCACCCACCATGGTGGGAATGGCCAGGAAGAAGGAGAACTCTGCGGCAGTGCCGCGGCTGAGGCCCAGCAGCATAGCGCCCAGGATGGTAGCACCGGAGCGGGAGGTACCGGGAATCATGGCCAGGCACTGAAACAGACCGATCATGGCGGCGGTACGATATGTAATGTCGTCCGTCTTTCTCACTCTGGGGGTATTGCGGCGGCCCCGCTCCAGGAAGATGAACAGAACACCGTAGAGAATCAGAGTCACAGCCACAGTAATGTAATTATAGAGGTGCTCATCCAGCCAGTCATCCAGAAGCAGGCCCAGCACAGCGGCCGGAAGCACCGCTACAATCACCTTGCCCCACAGGTTAAAGGTGTTATACTGTTCCTGTTTGGATTTCTTGGGAGAAAAGGGATTGAGCTTGTGGAAAAACAGCACAATGACTGCCAAAATGGCACCCAGCTGAATCACCACATCAAACATCTCAGAGAAGGCCTCGCTGGCCTTCAGCGGCAGAATCTCCTGCAGGAGAATCAGGTGGCCTGTGGAGCTGATGGGAAGCCATTCGCTGATTCCCTCCACAATGCCATAGAGAAGAGTCTTGAGAATTTCAATAAACATTGTTTGTTCCTTTCTGCCGCTGATTTCTGCGGCATGGGGCGGATTTACTTATCTTTTACATCCTCCGAAGTGTTAAAAGACGCTCCGTCGAAGGTAATGACTGTGTAATACTTTTCGTTTTCCCTGCGGACTGCCTCATCCACCAGTTTCTTAACCTCATTCTGCTTTTTCATCATGTCGTATGGCAGAATCATATCAAAAACCAGGTTTGTATGGAGAGGCCCCTGGACCATACGAAAATCGTGGATGGAAAGCCGGGGGTCAATGGGACGGATGCAGTCTTCCACCAGCGCACGCATCCGGTTCAGCTCCTCATCATCTGTGACCACAGGATCATAATGAATGCTGAGGTGGACATTGTACTGCTCCAGACAGGTCCGCTCCATGTCATCAATCAGATCATGGCACTCCATGGGGTCCTCATGCATATCCATTTCCACATGCACGGTTGCAAATCGCTTGCCGGGGCCGTAATCGTGGATCATCAGGTCATGCAGGCCCAAAACCCGGGGATCTCTCCGCAGAAACTCCAGCATCTTCTGCCGAAGCTCCGGGTCCGGGGCCTGGCCCAGCAGAGGATTTATGGTGTCTCTGGCAATGCCGAATCCGGACCAGATAATAAAGAGAGCAACCAGCACGCCTACATAGCCGTCAATGTTCAGTTTCGTATATTTAGCCACCACAGCAGCCACAAGAACCGCAGCAGTAGAGATCACATCGTTTCGGCTGTCGGCAGCTGTAGCCAGCAGGGCCGCAGAGTCGATACGCCGCCCCAGTCTGGTATTAAACAGAGACAGCCAAAGCTTCACCAGAATGGAACCGATCAGAACCAGAGCCGTGATCCAGGAAAATGCCACCGCAGAGGGATGCAAAATCTTTTCCACAGAGCTTTTTCCCAGCTCCACACCAATGACAAGAATCAGAGCCGACACAATCAGGCCGGTGAGATACTCCACTCTGGCGTGGCCGTATGGATGCGTTTCGTCGGCAGGCATTTCTGCAATCCGAAAGCCGACAAGGGTCACCACAGAGCCGGAGGCATCCGACAGGTTATTGACGGCATCCGCCGTGATGGATACGGAGCCTGCCAGTGTACCCACAATCATCTTTCCTGCAAAGAGCAGCAGATTACATAAAATCCCCACAATTCCGGAAAGCCTACCATAGGCACTGCGAACCTTGGACGAGTCCGTATTGTCCGCATCTTTAACAAACAGACGAAGGAGCAATCGGGTCATATACCATTCCCCTTTCTAAACCGGAATATTTTTTTACCTGATTTCACTTATTTGGAGGGATGCACTTTTTTTCGGGGCCATACTGTGATATAATCTATGTGATATCACCCATAGGAAATCAGGCAGAAAAATGCCGCCCAACAAGGCACCGGCCCGGGCGTTTTCTACATTATACCACACGAGGGCCAGATGTCCAGTAAAATATAGCTTCCATCCCGCATTTGGCATGGGAATCTACAAAAGGAGGACCAATTATGTATAACTTTCGTATTATCACCGACTCGTCCTGTGACCTGTCCGCTTCCCTGGTTCAGGAGCTGAAGCTGCAGGTAGTTCCTCTCCAGGTTCGCCTGGAGGAAAAGGAATTTAATAATTACCCCAGTGGTTCTCCCGAGAATTTGCTTGATTTCGGAGACTTCTATAATGCGCTGCGTCAGGGCACCACCACCACCACCACCGCTGCAAACCCCGAAATCTGGCGGCTTGCCATGGAAGAGCCCCTGTCCCAGGGACAGGATGCACTGGTGCTGGCCTTCTCCTCCGGCCTCAGCTCTACCTATGCCGCCGCAGAGCTGGCTGCCAAGGAGCTTCGGGAAAAATACCCCCAGCGCAATATTCAGGTGGTGGATACCCTCTGTGCCTCTCTGGGTCAGGGCCTTCTGGTATATCTGGCCGCAAAGAAGCAGCAGGAGGGCCTGAGCCTGGACGAAACCGCCCAGTGGGTCAGAGACAACCGTCTCCATCTGTGCCACTGGTTTACCGTAGATGATCTCATGTTCCTGAAACGGGGCGGCAGAATCAGTGCTGCTACCGCTGTGGTGGGCACCATGCTCAACATTAAGCCTGTGCTCCATGTGGACGACGAGGGCCATCTGATCAAGGTCGCCACTGCCCGCGGCCGGAAAGCCTCCATTGATGCCATGTTTAAGCATATGCAGCAGACCGGTCTGGATATTTCAAATCAGGATATTTTTATCAGCCACGGCGATTGTCTGGAAGATGCCAAATATCTGGCAGAGATGATTGAAACTACTTATCATCCCAAGAGCCTCTACATCGACTATGTGGGTCCCGTCATCGGTTCCCACTCCGGCCCCGGTACTCTGGCACTGTTCTTCCTGGGCAGCACACGATAAACCATATTACCTTATAGAAAAACAGGACCTGCCGCAGAATGTGCGGCAGGTCCTGCTGCGTTTCACGGTTTCAGAAACAATCAGTCAACCTTATAAAAGCAGCTCATCATGCTCTCGATTTCAGCCTCTGTAAACGCACTGAAGGTAATGGTAAGGCCGTATTCACCGGGAAGCTTGTGATTGAGCACCTGCACAATATACACATCAACCCCGTTTACAGAGCCCACAGTCTTGCATACAGTATGCTCTTCCCCCAGGAATTCCGCAGTGGCTTTTTCCATACTCTTCACGGTAATACCGTTCTGGACATAGGAATCAATGATAATATCCTTGTTCTCCAGAAGAGCATCCACAATCTCTTCCTCGTTCATTGTCTTGTAGGCCATCCGTTCTGCTTTACTGAGCTGGGTATACAGCACATTGACGGAGCTGCCTGTGGCAGCAGACTGAGCCTGCATATCCATGATCTGGGGAATCTTAGATGCAGCCTCTCCCAGTTGGGTGCCATCAAGCATCTCATTGATTTCGTCCGGCATCTCCTGCAGCTCATCGGCAGAGGCAACAATCCAGCTGTCATCCAGCTTGCAGCCGAATCCTGCATAGGTATTTGTGTAGACGTTACCCTCCAGCTTTCCCAGGCTTGTGGGCTTTGCATCGATTTTTTCTTCCACTGCGGCGGTGGTTTCCCCGGAAGTCTCCTGATTCCCCGGGGCCTGATCTGTGTTACCGCAGCCGGTCAGGCCAAGGGCAGCAACCAAAAGTAATGATAACAGAGCGCAAAATGTTTTTTTCATAATCTATTTCCCTTTCTGTTTTTGTGGAGCATTATCTCCGAACTTGTTGACACTCTACCATATATTTCTGTCAATCGCAAGCATTTAAATTACATGCATCAAAAAAGGCGGGCAGTGATCCTCTGGGATCAACTGCCCGCCTCTTCTGCACTGTATTATGCCCAGGGCTTCCAGCCCTCGGCTTCAATTTCTGCCAGGAGTTTTTTCTCCTGCTTGGTCTCAAATGTCACCTTCTCGAACATATCCGGCCGCCGGGCCCTGGTGCGTCGCAGGGACTCCTTGGTTCTCCATCTGTCTACCTTTCCATGGTCTCCGGAAAGGAGAATGGGAGGAACCTCCAGACCGTGCCAGTCCGCAGGGCGGCTGTACTGGGGATACTCCAGAAGGCCGTTAAAATGGCTCTCGTCCTGGAAGCACTCCGGATCTGCCAGCACGCCGGGCACCATGCGGCACACCGCATCTGTCACTGCCATGGCTGCAATCTCTCCGCCTGTGAGGACAAAGTCGCCCAGAGAAATCTCCTCATCCACGCATTCATCAATGAACCGCTGGTCAATGCCCTCATAGTGGCCACAGACCAGAATCAGGTTGTCCATCTGACTCAGGCGGATGGCATCTGCCTGCCGGAAGGTATGTCCGCAGGGGGAAAGATAAATGGTGTGCACAGGCCCCATGGCCTCGTCACACAGGTGCTCCCAGCAGCGGTACAGAGGGTCTGCCTGCATAATGGCACCCCGTCCGCCGCCATAGGGATAGTCGTCCACCTGGCACTGCTTGCTTGCCGTATAATCCCGGATCTGGTGGGCCTCAATGCGGATAAAGCCCCGCTCCTGGGCTCTGCCCAGAATGCTCTCCGAGAGCACATCGCCCAGAGAATCCGGGAAAAGGGTCATAATATCAATCCGCATCGGTCTGCATCCCTTCGATGAGCTTCACCCGGATGAAGCCTTCGTCTATGTTGGTCTCCAGCAAAAACTCTGACACCGCAGGAATCATGTATTCCTTTTCTCCCTTGACCACATATACATCATTGCCGGGCAGTGTCATAATTTCCTGAACCGTACCGATTTCCTCCCCATCTGCCAGAACCTTCAGGCCAATGAGGTCTGCAATGAAATAGGTGCCTTCTTCCAGCTCCACATCATCCCGATTCACCTTGACCACAGTTCCCCGAAGGGCCTGGGCCGCTTCCATAGTATCAACGCCCTTGAGCTTTACCAAGGTACAGGTTTTCTGCACTCTGGCAGACTCCACCTCGTACTCCCTGCCCTTCAGAAACACCCGGTCAAAGAAGGTGAGAAACTCCGGACCGTCGGCCCAGGGCAAAACCTTAAATTCTCCACGGACACCGTGGGTGGAGACGATTTCACCAGCCTCCAAATACTGCTGTTTCATAGTTTCCTCCTAATCAGCTCCCCACATTTTCGCCGGGAAGCTCTGCATTAGCCTGCTGGGTCTGGCCAAAATATACATCCATAATGGGCTTGGCCACATTGGCCAGATTACCGCCCTGGCCACCCTTTTCCACATAGACCGCAATGGCGATCTGCGGGTCATCATAGGGCGCATAGCACACAAAGGAGGCATTATCCGAACCCGCTCCTCCGTGCTGCGCCGTGCCGGTTTTCGCCGCCACAGCAACGGGATAGTCACTGAGATAGCTGTACACCGTACCTCTGGAGGAGGTGACGGCAGCACGCATACCATTAGTATAGGCATAGTAGGCATCATCATTGATGGGACAGGTGCTGAGAATCTTTTTCTGGGTGCTTTCGATCAGCTCCTGATAATCCGAGGAAATAACCCGTCTCAGGAAGGTTGCCCGGCAGCGCTCTCCGTGGTTGGCCAGGGCAGCCGTATAAACTGCCATCTGCATGGGCGTAAACTTATTGTCACCCTGTCCGATGGACAGCTGCAACGTATCTGCATCATACCATCCGTTCAGGTTGGGGTCATTGGGGTACAGCTCCTTTTTGGTCTCCGGGTTGGACCGGTAGCCATTCTTTTCGATCAGCTCCACACCGGTATCTTCGCCAAGGCCCAAAGCCTTTGCCACCGCATCAATGGCCTCCATGCCGGTGCGGTTGCCCACTTCATAGAAAAAGTAGTTACAGGAGGTTGCCAGAGCCTCAATCACATTGATGATGCCATGGGTCTGCCGACTCTTGGTCCAGATCAGGCACTGCGGCTGGTAGTCCTCATATTTGGTATACACACCCTTGTCTTCTATGGTGGTACTGGAATCAATGGTGCCTTCATTGATACCGGCAATGGTCACAACCATTTTATAAATAGAGCCGGGAGGATAGGGCAATTCCAGCGCCCGGTTAATCAGGGGGCCGTACTGCGCATCCTGCAACTGCTCCCAGTCCTTGGAGAAGGTCGCCAGGTTATAGGTGGGATAGCTGGCACAGGCCAGGACCTCTCCGGTTTTCACATCAATGGCCACCGCAGCACCGCCTTCGGCATCGGTGCCGTCCTTGCTGCTGCCGATTCCATTTTCCCGCAGATCCAGAATTACCTTTTCCAGGGCTTCTTCCGCCGCAATCTGCAAATTGATGTCGATGGTGGTCTCTACATTGTTTCCGGCCTTGGGTTCCTTGCTGAAATACTCCGAAACTACATTGCCCTGTGCATCCGTAGTGGTGTATTTCACACCGTCTGTGCCGTGGAGCTGCTCTTCAAAGGCCGCCTCAAAACCGCTTTTTCCGATTTTGGCGTCCATAGAGTAGCCCTTATCCTTATAGACTTCATATTCCTTTTCGTCCAGGTATCCCATGGTGCCCAAAATATGGGCTGCATAGGTGGTGGCATATTCCCGCACTGTGGTAATTTCCACATTCAGGCCGGGAATGTTCAGCTCCAACACCGCAGACAAATTCTCCGCAGACGCATCTTCAATCAGTGCATAAGGTGCCAGACTGGTCACACCGTCATTTCGCAGCTCCAGTTCATAGCGAATGCCAATGACCTTCCGAACTTCCTTCTCTGTCCAGTCGTTGGGAATCCGATAGGCCTCACGAAGCTGCTTCATAAGCTGTGCCGCCGAGATATCGGAGTCCAGCTCCCGATAGTTGAGATATTCCTTGAAATATTCCTGCCAGCTGGAGCTGAGGTCCTGCGTGGTATAGTCATAGGGCTTTTCCATGGTCACAGGAAAATGCTCTATGTAGCTGATTCCGTTTTTCTCCATGTGATTCACCAGACGGCGCAGGGATTCATTGGGAGTGTCGGAATTAAAAAGCACATAGTTATTGAATACCAGATTATAGCTAGCCCGGTTGGTCACCAGAACATTTCCGTTTCGGTCCAGGATTTCACCACGAGCCGCAGGGACTCGATTCCATGTGGTATAGGTCGTATAGTTGGCATTGGGGTCAACATCCCGAATCTGCAGACCGTACAGCCGGAAGGAGAACATGCTCAAAATCAGGACAAAAAACAGCAGCAGCGCCGTTGCCCGTAATCGTGTTACTCTGTCCATGCTTCACCTCCGATTTTTCCCATGGCCTTCACCACAGGATACAGGGCCACACAGGCCAGCATCCCGCCGAAAGCCCCTGTGAGGGTAGCCAGCCAGCGTTCCCAGGTGGTAAGTCCCAGGAAAATGCCCAGCAAAAAGAGGACTCCCTGATGGAGAAAAATGCCCGTGCAGCTGCACAATATCTCCGTCTGAAAGCTTCTGCACAGATACCCCCGACGGAAAACAGACAGGGCAATGCCTCCCACCGTGAGGAGCAGCACCGACGCAGGGCCCAGCGCCGCACCTGCCAGCGATCGAAAGACCGAGGCGATCAATACAAACAGGCCGCCGGAATCCGGCCCCAGAAGAATGACCACCAGCAGCAGATAGCCGGGCACCAGATCCGGGCATCCGCCCAGAATCCGAATCCGGCTGAAAATCACATCCTGCAGAACCTGCAAAAGCAGGTACCCGGCGGCGAGAAGGCACCACTTTAAAAGCACCTGCCGCTGTCGCCGGGTAAGAAAGAGCCGGGCCAGGAAGGAATTCCCCTTTCCCTGCTCCAATTTGGATAAAAATCGCTTATTCAATGGATTCCCTCCTTGGGAGATGGCTACTCGTTGACATAACTGGTGAGAATGAACACCTGCTCCATATTTTCAAAGTCCGCAGCGGGCTTCAGCAGAGCGTATTTTGCAACACCGGTCTCGTCGAAACCGGCTTCGGCCACATATCCCAAAATCAGATCCCGGGGATACAGGGTAGAACCGGCGGTAACGACCTGGTCATTGTTCCGGATCACTGCATCCGTAGGCAGATAGTCCATGCGGAGCATTCCTTCCGCACCTGTGGTATATGCGCCCTGCACCATACCGGCATAGCCGGAAGAGGCAATATTGGCGCTGATTTCCAGAGAAGAGTCCAGAACCGTAGTGACGGTTGCCCAGTTGCTGCCCACGGCAGAGACCACACCTACCACTTCTCCCTGGGCCGTAATGGCCACCATTCCCTCTGCAACACCGGAGTTGGTGCCCTTGGCCACCCCAAAGGAACTGGTCCAGTCGTTGGAGTCCCAGGTGGTGATATAGGCAGAGACCAACTGGAAATCCTCCCGCTCCTCCTTGAGCCCTGCCAGCTCTTTGAGCCGCTGGTTTTCCCGCTGGAGGGTGTCCGCGGTACGGGCATCGTTTTCCATGTCCGCAATCTGCTCTTCCAGTCTCTGATTTTCTGCCAGCAGCGATTCATATTTGAACACATAGCTGTAGACTTTTTCTGCACCCCGTGTCAGACCGTTGACACCGGCCCGAAGGGGCGTCATAATCCCCTGCACCACACGCTCAGGAAAGGAGCTGCCTTCTCCCAGGGTTCCCAGGAGGGCCATGACCACGGCCACCACCACAGTGAGGGCCAGAATTACTTTCACCTTTGTATTTAAAAACTTTTTCACGGCATTTACACTCCCAGAACCGGCACCCCCAGCTCCCGGAGGCGCTGAGTAAGGGTACACACCGGCAGGCCCATGACATTATAATAGTCACCCTCCAGCCGGGTCACAAAAACGGCGGCCTTTCCCTGAATGCCATAGGCACCGGCCTTGTCCAGAGGCTCACCGGTGGCCACATAGGCCTCGATCTCTCTGGGGTCCAGCTCCCGGAAATGGATACTGCTCACCTCAGTATGGCTCAGGATTGTATCGCCCTTTCGCAGGGTCAGGCCGGTCATCACCTGATGCTCCCTGCCGGAAAGGAGCCGGAGCGTCCGGACCGCATTTTCAGGGGAGCCGGGCTTTCCCAGGAGCTTGCCGTCGCAGACCACAATGGTATCCGCTGCAATCACCAGTTCATCCGGTGCCGCAGGCACTGCCATGGCCTTGGCTCTGCTCACTCTTGCGACCTCTTCTTTGGGGTCTTTGGTTGTGTCCATGGTTTCGTCTATGTCCGCCACACGAACGGTGAAGTCCAGACCCATCAGGGAAAGAAGCTCCTGCCGCCGGGGGGACTGAGATGCCAATACTAATTTCATGGAAATTCCTCCAACTAGGTTCGGGGTTATTCCACACCCCGCAGGTACAGACCACGGGTTGCTCCGCCGGGATCGAAGGGTGCTTTGCTCTCCCAGGCCCGCAGGACCTGATCCACCTCCCGGGAATTTTCCGTGGTAAACATCAAACGCAGAGCCCATAGGCCCAGATTCTGCCAGTCACTCTGCCGGTCCAGCCAATACAGCTTTTTGCCGTTGAGAACCACAGAGTGGCAGGTGTCCCCGTCTTTTATCACGGGGAATTCCTCTCCCTTCCGGTCCACCAGCTTGGTCAGGCCGCCGTTGCAGGCGCACTGACCGCTGCGATTATAGATCAGACAGTTTTCCGTAATCATAAGGGGCAGCCGTCCATAGACAATGGCCTCCGTGGGAACTGCCTTGGAAATATCACGAATCTGAGGAAGGGTTGCTTCAAAAGAAACCGCAGCACTGGAAAAGCCCAGATTTCGCAGGGTATTCATGGTGCGGCTGTTGAATACATTGAGGCCGAAGTCCCCGCAGATGGCAAAGCCTCTGGCCTTTGCCAAAGGGATCTGTCCCAGATTGCCCACCAGCACATGACGGATTCCCCGCTCAAAGGCTTTGTCCATCATGCCGGAGATTCTGGCCAGATCTGTGTCATGGAGAATCCTGGGCAGCACCGCCGCAATGCGGACCCGATTTGCCACAGATTCATAAAACTCCCAGTCCTTTTCCAGCAGATGAATGGGAACATACAAAAGCTGAGGCTGCATAGCCAGAAGCTTCTGTGTTACCTGCTGGGTGGCAGTGACCTGAATATTGAGGCCCGGTGCCCCCTTCCGGCCGGGATAGAGGACAGGCTTGGTGAACCTGCCCAGAATCGGCTCCTGTCTGCGGCCACGCAGGGCAGTGAGCTGGTCCAGAACCTCCCGGCGCATGGCGTTAATGGCGGCGGCAGAGAGGCTGAGCCCCGGCTCCACCACAGCCCGGACTCGGCTGCACACATAGGCAGTGCCGCCGGTCTTACTGAGCCGGAGGTTTAAATCCTCCACTGTAACACCTCTTTTCTGGGCAATCTCAGGCTGGGGACCTGTGGTTTTGCACACATGGCCCTGGGGGTCCTGAACCGCCAGCATGGAAGCATTATGGTTCACAATCATGTAAAATTCCACAGGCACCAGGGCATTTTCCACGGATTCATAGGTGGCACGGGCCGCCGCAAGGCGAGCCTTGTCCTCCTTTTCGTCAGTACGGACACCGAACATATTTCGGCCGATGGAGCCCATATAATAGCCGTCCGTAAAGCCCTGGCGGTTAAAGGCCGCCAAAAGGTCCTGCATCTGCTTCCGGGTCACCCGGCCTTCATTCATTGCCTGCCGGTAGGTGCCTGTCACCGTTGCCACATATTCCGGCCGCTTCATCCGGCCCTCCAGCTTAACAGAGGCCACCCCCATGGCATCCAGCTCCTGAAGATAGTGGATCAGGCAATTATCCTTGAGGCTCAGAGGATATTTGTTCTCAAATCTGCTGTAGCCATAGGGCAGACGGCAGGGCTGTGCACACTGGCCCCGGTTGCCGGAACGGCGGCCGATGATGCTGGACATATAACACTGTCCGGAATAGCACATGCACAGCGCACCATGGACAAAGACCTCGATTTCCACAGGACTGTTGCGGCAGATCCGGGCAATCTCCTCCCTGGGAAGCTCCCGGGACAGGACCACCCGGCTTACACCCAAAGCGGCTGCCTGCCGCACGCCCTCCAGAGAATGAATGGTCATCTGGGTGGAGCCATGGATGGGGATATGGGGAGCGATCTGGCGGCACAGAGCCAGAACGCCCAGGTCCTGAACGATAAATGCATCCACCTCTGCCCGGGCGGCAGCCTTAATCAGCTCTGCCAGCTGCGGGCTTTCCCGGTCTGAAACCAGGGTGTTTACGGTCAGATGCACAGCGACCCCCCGGATATGGGCATACTGCACCGCCTCCCGGAGGGTATCAATTGTAAAGTTTCTTGCGCCCTGGCGGGCATTAAACGGTCCGACTCCCAGATACACTGCATCTGCGCCATTCTGAACGGCGGCACGCAGCGCCTCCATGGAACCGGCCGGCGCCAATAATTCAAGCATTCGGATACCTCAATGGGACACTGTAAATCATACGTCTGTCTTCCCGGACAGACGACTAAATCTCATCAAAATCTCCCCTGTGAAGGGGATGAAAAATCGGCAGTCTGAATCAAACAACCGAATCCTAGATATTATATCACAGAACCCCCGGCTGTGCTAGTGAAAACCGGGAAAATCCTAAAAAAAACGGAAGGAAATTTCCGGCTCCTCTTGTTTGTTTTCACGAAATCCGTCTTTTTAGGAGATTTGCCCCGATAAGTAGACATAATTTCTGTGGAAACATCGGTGGACACTGTTCACAACCATGAGTTATCCCCAGTTTCCACAGGTTTATCCACAAGCAAATGTGGAGAAATACACTGTTTTCCCCCAGTTACCCACAGGGGCGGTGGAAAACTTCCATACCTTTTCCACATCTGTGCAATTCATACGACCCTTTAAAAATGGTTTTTAGGCGAAAAAAGAGGGTCCTGCAGGAAAAAACGCCCTGCAAGACCCCGTGAATCTGAAATTGCCCTGTGGATAACCGGTTTTCCTCAGGGACTGTGGAAATCTTATCTGCCTGTGCCAAAGAAGAACAGGGCCAGCATCCCGGGGCCCACATGTGCACCGGTAAGAGGCTCGTGGGGAAGGATGGTCAATGTCTTGGGCTGAGCGGTCTGTGACACCAGTTGCGCCAGAGTCTGTGCATCTTCCAGGCAGTCGCCGTGAGAAATGAAAACCTCCTGGGTCTCAGGTGCCGTCACACGCTTACCGTACAGCTCCGCCAGGGCTTCCATGGCCTTCTTGCGCCCCCGGACCTTATGGAACATGGAAATATGACCGGTCTCATCACCCTGAAGCAGAGGCTTCACCTGCAACAGAGTGCCGATGGCAGCAGAAACACCGGAAACTCTGCCGCCCCGCTTCAGGAACATCAAATCATCCACCGTAAACAGCTGGCACAGATGGTCCCGGTCCTCCATCACCTTTGCGGCCGTTTCTTCCAGGCTGCATCCTTCTGCCCGGTACTGTGCTTCCTTCAGAACCAGAAGTCCGGTGCCCAGGCCCGCTCCCATGGAATCCACAACCTTCACGGTCCGCTCCGGGAACTCCTCTGCAAGCAGCCGGGCCGCCTGAATGGCAGAATTGACCGTACCGCTGATGCCGGCGGAAAGCGTGGTATACAGGATGTCCTGTCCGGCCTCCAGAACAGGGCGGAACGCATCCATCAGAGTACCTGCGGACAACAGGGAGGTTTTCACCACACCCTTGGCTCTCAGGTAATCATAATAGGCTTTCCCGTCAAAGGCCTCTACATCCTGAGGACAGGTAACCAGCTTGCCATCCATCTCATAGGCAAAGGGAATGGAAGTGATCTGGTATTTTTCCAGGTAGCTGCAAGGAAGATTGCAGGTGGAGTCGGCAAAAATAGCAAAGGACATATGAATTCCTCCTAAGTATCTAGTATGTGATATTAGTATACATGATTTAAGCCTTCGTGTAAAGCCGTAATATATAGAATTTCTGTAGAAAGTGGGTTGCGGCAGTCTCTGTGCCGTGGTATAATGTGCCATAAGAACGTAACTGGAGGGAATATTGCAATGTCCTATGACAAAACGCAAGTAGGTGACAAGTTAATTTATTGGCGGGAGTTTATGCGTAATTTCCATCTGCCCACCTGGCAGGAGCTGCCGGATCTGGAGCTTTACATGGATCAGGTAGTGTCCCTGGTCAGCAGATATGTAAATCTTCAGCCTCATTCTGCCCCCAATGAGCAAATTTTAACACCCAGTGCCGTAAATAACTATGTGCGTCTGAAGCTGATCCCCCCTCCGGTAAAAAAGCGGTACTGCCGGGAGCACCTGGCCTATCTCATTGTGATCTGCTGCCTGAAAAGCTCCATGAGCCTGTCCAGCATCCAGCAGATGATCCCCGTGGGACTGGAACAGGAGGAAGTGCAGCAGATCTACACCAACTTTCTGAACCGATACCGCACAGCCTACCTCACCTGCGTCCAGCAGCTGGAGCTTTTGGCCCAGCCCGTCCTGGACCCGGAGGACAAAACACCGGACAGTGTGGACTCTCTGATCCTCACCACCGCTGTGGAAGCCACCCTGTACAAACTGGTCACAGACAAGCTTCTGGCCCTGCAGCTTCCCCGGGAGGAAGATACCCACTGAGTCAAAAATCCCCTTTGCACCGGTTTTATGGGATTTGCCTTGGTAACAAAGGGTGAAAGAGTGTTTTTTGGTGATTTTTTTGGCGGAAAATCCCAAAAAATTCGCAAAAAACTCTTGCAAATATCCCCTGTCGGTGGTATACTAATCGTAATCTAACGTAGGTTTACGAAAGAGAGGGGTTCGCCCCTCTCTTTCTTGCTGAGGAAGGTGTTTATTAACTATGAAGATTACCGAACAGGTTGCTTCCTTCGCCAAGCCCATCGTGGAAGGTCTCGGGCTTGAGCTGTGGGATGTGGAATATGTAAGAGAAGGAGCCGACTGGTTCCTCCGCATTTATATCGATAAAGACGGTGGTGTGGACATCACCGACTGTGAAGCCGTTTCCCGTGCCGTGGACCCCATTCTGGACGAAAAAGACCCCATTCCGGACAGCTATCATTTTGAAGTCTGCTCCGCAGGTCTGGAACGGGTGCTGAAGCGTCCTGAGGACTTTACCCGGTACATGGGAAGTCCCATCATGGTAAAGCTTTACAAGCCCCACGATGGCATGAAGGAATACCCCGGCATTCTGGAGGGTTACGAAAACGGCAATGTGACCGTCTCTACCCCCAGCGGTTCCCATACATTTGAAAAATCGGAGATCGCCCTGGTGCGGCTCCGGGTAGAATTCTGACAGGAGGATACTGAGCATGGCCAGAGCAACAAAAAAGACCGAAGTCCAGCTTTGTCAGCCGGAAGTCATCTTCAGTGCACTGAAGGCACTGGAGCAAGAGCGGGGAATCCCCGTCAGCTATATGGTAGAGCGCATTAAGCAGGCTCTTACCAATGCCTACCGTAAGGACCGGGAGGATCACAAGGAAGTTCCTGCCGAAAATGTCCTGATTGAGCTTACCGAAACCAAGATGTCTATGGTCCAGCAGAAGATGGTGGTGGAAGTGGTAGAAGATCCCGCCACTGAAATTTCTCTGGATGCCGCCCGCAATGTCAGCCGTGCCGCCCGTGTGGGTGAGATGCTGAATATTCCCGTCAATGTGGAGGCCTTTGGCCGCATTGCCGCCCAGACCGCAAAGCAGGTCATTATTCAGGGCATCCGGGAAGCCGAGCGCGGCGCTATGTATGAAAGCTACTCTTCCAAGACCCAGGAGCTGCTCAACGGCGTCATTCTGCGGATTGATCCCACCAGCGGCGATATGTTTGTGAGAGTCGGTACCGGCAACGAGCAGTCCGATGCCATTCTCCGTTCCGGTGAGCAGATCCCCGGAGAGACCTACACCGAAGGCGAGCACATTCGTGTTTATGTAGTGGATGTGCATCGTGCCATGCGTGGTCCCCAGGTGGCCGTGTCCCGGACACATCCCAACCTGGTTCGCCGCCTCTTCGAGCTGGAAGTGCCCGAAATCGCAGACGGTCTGGTAGAAATCCGGAACATTGCCAGAGAGCCCGGTTCCCGGACCAAGATCGCCGTCCATGGTACCCAGGAGGGTGTGGATCCCGTAGGCGCATGTGTCGGCCCCCGTGGCGGCCGTGTGGGAGCCGTGGTCAATGAGCTGCACGGCGAGAAGATGGACATTATCACATGGTCCGAAGACCCCTGCCAGTATGTATCCGCCGCACTGAGCCCCGCCGATGTTCTGTCTGTGGAGCTGGTTGCAGGTCAGAAGGCCTGCCGTGTAGTGGTGCCTGACGACCAGCTCAGCCTGGCCATCGGCAAGGAAGGTCAGAACGCCCGTCTGGCTGCCCGCCTCACCGGCTACAAGATCGACATTAAGCCCGCTTCCAAGGCTGCCGAGGAAGAAAAGGAGCTGCCCGAGACCGAGCCGCAGGAAGAAGTTCCGGAGCAGGAGGCTGTGGAAGCCGAAATCACGGAACAGGACGAACTCTAAACCATTTTAAACCATCAAACGGGGGGTGGAGCCATGACACAGAAGAAAATTCCCATGCGTCAGTGCATGGGCTGTCGGGAACGCAAGGCCAAACGGGAACTGATCCGGGTGGTGCGCTCACCGGAGGGGATTGTGAGCCTGGATTTTAAGGGAAAGGCTCCCGGACGAGGTACTTACCTCTGTCCCAACCCCGATTGCCTGAAAAAGGCCATTCGCTCCAAAGCCTTGGAGCGCAATTTGGAGACTGCCATTCCCCAGGAGGTCCTGGATCGGCTGTCTCAGGAAATGGAGGCCAATCATGAAGCCCAATGCAATTAACTATCTGTCCCTGGCTCGCAAGGCAGGCCGGATTGAAGTGGGAGAAGAGCCCACCGGTGCCGCTGCCAGAGCACAGCACGCAAGACTTGTGATTCTGGCCTCAGATGCCCCGGATAATACCCGCCGCCGTGCCCGGAATTTCATTTCCGGCAGCTCTCAGCAGCTTATCACCGTACCTTTTACAAAAGAGGAGATCGGTGCCGCTCTGGGCCGGAGCGTGGTTTCCATGGCTGCCATTACAGATCCCACTCTGGCTCTGGCCTTTGTAAAAGCGCTGGACAACGAGAGTCTGTATGCCGAAGCCATTGAGGATTTATCCGGAAGGGCCAAGCGGGTCCGTCAGCATCAGCTGGAGGAGAAAGCACATCAGAAAAATCTCCGCCAGGGTCATAAAAAGAAGCATCCGTCTCCGGCTCCGGCTCCGGCGGCAGATGAAACACCCCGGCAGGCCAGACCCGCCGCAGGAAAGCCCTTCGCCCAGGGAAAACCCACGGGGAAGGGAAAGCCTTATACCCAGGGAAAGCCCAATTCCGGCCGCAAGCCCGGTTTCCACGGCAAATCCACAGGGACAGGCAAATTTTCCGGCAATGGCCCCCGGCAGGAGTCCCGGCGATTTGACAAGCCCGGGGCAAAGAAGGCAGGAACCGGAACCAGACCCGCCGGGCGAAATCCCGGCAAGAAGTCGTATGGAGGTGCGAAAGTATGAGTTTTATCAAGTATCGCGTCCGTGATGTTGCCACTGACTTCGGTATGACCCCCAAGGAAGTTACCGAGGTTATGGGCAAGTATTTTGAGAAGCCCAAGAGCAACAGTCAGGTCCTGACTGACGAGCAACTGAACGTCGTTTTCGACCACCTGACCCAGAATAATCAGATTGACTCCATTGAGCAGGTATTTGCCAACGCAAAGAAGTCTGAGCCCAAGGCCGCTGCTCATAAGGACGCTCCCAAGGCCCAGCAGAACCGTCCCGCTTCCCAGAAGGCCGGAGAGAACAAGCCTGCTGCTCAGCAGCCCTCTCAGCCCCAGGAGCGCCGCCGGGAGCGCCGGGTGGTGGATACTTCCGCCGTCCAGGTAAACTCCGAGCGTTTTGACGACCGTGTGGACACCCTGGTGTCCGAGCGTGTCCAGAACATCTCCGGCGGTAAGCAGAAGATCGGCGGCGGCAAGTCCAAGAACAACAAAAAGGGCAATAAGTTCCAGAGCAGCAAGGCCAAGAACGAAGAGCAGGAGAAAATGCGCCGTCTGCGTCTGGAAGTCATTAAGAAGACTCCCCTCACCGTGAAGATTCCTGACGAAATCACCGTGGGCGAGCTGGCAAGCATGATGAAAAAGACCGCAGCAGAGGTCATCAAGGCTCTGCTGAAAAACGGTGTGATTGCCACCATCAACCAGACCATCGATTATGATACCGCTGAGTTCATTGCCACTGAGCTGGGCTGCAAGGTGGAGCATGAAGTCACCGTCACCATCGAGGAGCGTCTGATCGACGATCATGTGGATACTGCCGAGGAGCTGCAGCCCAGAAGCCCCGTTGTGGTTGTCATGGGTCACGTTGACCATGGTAAGACCAGTCTGCTGGACGCCATCCGGAAGACCAATGTGGTTTCCGGTGAGGCCGGCGGCATTACTCAGCACATCGGTGCTTACACCGTTCAGATCAACGGCAATCCCATTACCTTCCTGGATACCCCCGGCCACGCTGCCTTTACTTCCATGCGTGCCCGTGGTGCTATGTGTACCGATATTGCCATTTTGGTGGTTGCTGCTGACGACGGCATCATGCCCCAGACTGTGGAGGCCATCAACCATGCCAAGGCCGCCCAGATTCCCATTATCGTTGCCATTAACAAGATGGATAAGCCCGGTGCCAACCCCGACCGGATCAAGCAGCAGCTGACTGAATATGATCTGGTTCCTGAGGAGTGGGGCGGCGAGACCATCATCTGCCCCATTTCCGCCAAGAAGGGCCAAGGCATTGATGAACTGCTGGAAATGGTCATTCTGACCGCCGAGGTACAGGAGCTGAAGGCCAACCCCAACCGTTCCGCCAAGGGCACCGTCATTGAGGCCCGTCTGGATCGTACCCGTGGTCCCATTGCAACCCTTCTGGTGCAGAATGGTACCCTGAATCAGGGCGATGTAATCATTGCCGGTACTTCTGTGGGCCGTGTCCGTGTCATGACCGATGACAAGGGCCGTTCCGTAAAGACCGCCGGTCCTTCCATCCCCGTGGAGATCACCGGTCTGGCTGATGTCCCCGCTCCCGGCGACGAGTTCAACGCCGTTTCTGACGAGCGTATGGCCCGTGAGCTGGTGGAGCAGCGCCGTCAGGCCGAAAAGGATGCCGCTGCAAAGCTCAACAGCAAGGTCACTCTGGACAACCTCTTCACCAAGCTCCACGACGAGGAAATGAAGGAACTGAACCTCATCGTCAAGGCCGATGTCCAGGGCTCTGCCGAAGCCGTGAAGGCCAACCTCATGAAGCTCTCCAACGAGGAGGTTCGTGTCAAGGTCATCCACTCCGGTGTCGGTGCCATCAACGAATCCGATATTCTGCTGGCTTCCACTGCAAACGCCATTGTAATCGGCTTTAACGTCCGTCCCGATGCCGCCGCACAGGCCAGCGCTGCCCGTGCCAAGGTCGATATGCGGATGTACCGTGTTATTTACGACGCCATCAACGAGATTGAAGCAGCCCTCAAGGGTATGCTGGCTCCCAAGTATGAAGAAGTCATCATCGGTCACGCTGAGGTCCGTCAGACCTACAAGGTCTCTGCCATCGGTACCATTGCCGGCTGCTATGTGAAGGACGGCAAGGTCACCAGAGATGCACAGGTGCGTGTGCTGCGGGACAACATCGTTCTGCACGAGGGTGCCGTGGGCTCCCTGCAGCGTTTCAAGGACGCTGCCAAGGAAGTGGCTGCCGGTTACGAGTGCGGTATGTCCATTGATAAGTATAACGACATTAAGGAAGGCGACATCTTCGAGTGCTTTGTCATGCAGGAGATCAAGCGCTAATCCAAGTTCATCGGCATATCCCCGCCGCACCGCACAAGCGGCGCGGTGGGGGTATGTTTTTTCACAAGGACTTTTTATCTGTATTTATATAGTAAGGAGGATGTATATGGCATCCAATCGAATTGGCCGAATCAACGAGGAAATTCAGCGTGAGCTCAGCGACCTTCTGCGGAATCTGAAGGACCCCAGAGTTCAGGCCACCATGATTTCCGTTACCCGTGTGGAGACCACCCCCGATCTGCGCTATGCAAAGATCTATGTGAGCTTCCTGGACAAAACCAAGGCAAAAGAGGCCATCAAGGGTCTCAAGTCCGCTGCCGGCTATCTGCGCCGGGAGCTGAGTGCCGCCCTGCAGCTGCGCTATACCCCCGAATTGCAGTGGCAGGAGGATGATTCCATTACCCGTGGTGCTCATATGCTGGATTTGCTGAACTCCCTCAACATTAAGAAGGATGACGAAGATGAAGAATCTGACGACTAATCAGGCTGCGGAGCTGCTCAAAAGCAAGGATTCTATCCTGATTCTCACCCACCGCCGCCCTGACGGAGACACCTCCGGCTGTGCTGCGGCCCTGTGCCGGGGACTCCGCTCCTTGGGAAAAACGGCATACATTCTGGAAAATCCCCAGCTGATTCAGAAGTACCGTCCCTATCACCAGGGCCTGACCGTATCCCAGATTCCCCAGGGGGCCTATCTCGTGAGCGTGGATGTGGCCAGTCAGGATATGCTCTGCCTGGGTGCACAGCAGCTCAATGTGGATCTGCTTCTGGATCACCACGGCTCCAACCCCGGCTTTGCCCTCCAGGGCATCATTCAGCCTGAGGCCGCCGCCTGCGGTGAGATCATTCTGGACCTTCTGAAGGCCATGGAGGTCACACTGGACAAAGACATGGCTGAGGCCATCTATGTGGCTATCTCCACTGACACCGGCTGCTTCCGCTATTCCAACACCACTGCCAGAACCCTTGAGGCCGCTGCGGCCTGTCTGGCAGCCGGGGCAGATGTCTACCCCATCAACAAAGCACTTTTTGAAACCGTTCGTCTCTCCCGTCTGAAGCTCAACGCCTATATGGCCCAGCATCTGGAGATGCTGAAGGAGGGCCAGATTGCCCTGTGTCCCATTCCTCTGGAGGTGGAGCAGGAAACCGGCGTTACGGAAGACGACATGGAGGATGTGTCCAACTTTGCCCGGAACATTGAAGGCGTAGAGCTGGCTGTCACCTTCCGCACCGTGGGAAGCGGAGACACCAAGCTCTCCATCCGTTCCTCTCCCATGTATGATGCCGCAGCCCTGGCTGTTGCCATGGGAGGCGGCGGGCATAAAGCCGCCGCAGGTGCCACCGTCCACGGCGATTATACTGCCGCTCGTCAGCGGACTCTGGAGCTTATGCATCAGCAGGGAATCCTGTAAGAGAAAGGAAGAATACCATGGCAACGGGAATTATTATCATCGACAAACCACAGGGCTGGACCAGTCAGGATGTCACTGCCAGACTGCGTCGTGTGTTCGGCACCAGACGCATCGGTCACGGCGGCACCCTGGACCCTATGGCAACGGGAATCCTTCCTGTCTTTGTAGGCAGAGCAACCCGGGCTGTGGAATTCTTTGAGCACGCCGAAAAAGAGTATATCGCCACTTTGCGTCTGGGACTTCTCACCGACACGGAAGATATTTCCGGCACCGTTCTGGAAACCCGGCCTGTAAATGCAGGCCTCCAGGAGGTAAAGGAGATCCTGCCCAGGTTCCTGGGAAAGCAAATGCAGGTTCCCCCCATGTACTCTGCCGTCAAAATTCAGGGAAAAAAGCTTTATGAGCTGGCCCGGCAGGGAAAAACCGTGGAGCGGCAGCCCCGATCCATTGAAATTCACGAATTGGAGCTTCTGGGACAGGAGGGGAATGACTACCGCATCCGGGTCCGCTGCTCCAAGGGTACTTATATCCGCACGCTGTGCAAGGACATCGGTCTGGCTCTGGGCTGCGGCGGTACCATGGCTGCTCTTCGCCGCTCCCGTGCAGGTGCCTACGGTCTTTCCGATGCCGTGGAGCTGCAGGCCCTTCTGGACCGTTCCCAGCAAGGGCAGGAAGTCGAATCCCTGCTGCTTCCCATTGATTCCATGTTTTCCGATGCTCCCGCTTTGGAACTGACAGCAAAGCAGGAAAAAGCCTGCCGCAACGGTGCCTCTTTCTCCATTCCTCTGGAGGCAGGCCGGTACCGGCTCTATGGCAGCGGGGAATTTCTGGCCCTGGGTGCCTGTGACGGCACTACAATGACCACCATAAAGAGTTTTTATGAGGTGAACTGAAATGGAACAACCAAAAGTCATTGCTCTTGGATTTTTTGATGGGGTCCACCTGGGGCACGGGCAGCTTCTGTCCCGCTGTCGGCAGGAGGCCGACCGTCTTGGGGTTCGTGCTGCCGCCCTTACATTTGACCTCCATCCGGATACTCTTGTCAGCGGTGCCCAGGTGCGGCTTCTCAGCACAGCCCAGGACAGAGCCCGTCTTATGCAGACCCTGTATGGCATTGAAGAGGTCCTCACCATCCATTTTGACGACGATATGTGCAATATGGAATGGCAGCAGTTCCTTGAAACCATTCTCATTGAAAAATATCACGCCGTGGGCCTGATCTGCGGCCATGATTTCCGCTTCGGTGCCGGCGGCCGGGGAACCGCAGCCATGCTGCAGGAGGCTGCTGCCAAGCACGGCATCCAGTGTGCCGTGGTTCCCGAGTATCGCCTGGAGGGAGTTACCGTCTCTTCCACCTATATCCGGACCCTCATTACCAGCGGCCAGTTGGACCGGGCCAGATGGTTCCTGGGCCATCCCCATATGCTCTCCGGCAAGGTGGTGGAGGGCCGCCATTTGGGCCGGACCCTGGGAATCCCCACTGCCAACCTGATTCCCGATCAGGAACTGGTGCTTCCTCCCAACGGCGTCTATGCCTGCCGTGTCCGCACCCAGGACGGCTGCTACATTGCGGTGGCCAACATCGGCACCCGGCCTACCGTACAGGGCCACAAGCTCACCGTTGAGCCGTGGCTGCTGGACTACACCGGGGACCTCTACGGCCAGGTTGTAACACTGGAGCTGTGGCATTTCCTCCGGGAAGAACGAAAATTTTCCAGTCTGGAGGAACTTCGCCACGAAGTTCTTCGCAATGCCCAGCAAACCCGCGTATTTTTTGCCGATCCCACTCAGACCTAACCAGGAAAAGATCCTGCCTTATGGCAGTTTTTATAAAACACAGCATACTCCCGTAAACCAGTTACCCCTTCGCATCAGCTCAGCACCTTCTACATTCGATTGTAAAATACAAAATCCATCGCTGTTCCACCACTTAGAAACACAGATACGGAACAGCACTACCAGCCGCTCACATGAAACTAAATTGTGAAACATTGGAGGTATTTATGATGCAATGTCCAAAATGTGGTTACACAAACCAAGATGACAGCAGATTCTGCACCGGATGCGGTGCACCGCTGACTTCCCCTGAGATTCCCCAGCAGCCCAAGCCCAAGCGCCATGGCCTTATGATTGCCATTCTTTGCATTGTTTTGGTGGCCGCCATTGGCATTGGCGCAGCCGTTTGGCTCATGAATTCGCAGCCCGAAGACCGCCTCATGTCCGCCATGGAAAAGACCAACGAAGCCTTGGGTGATCTGTACGGCCAAAATAAAAATCTCGCCGCCATCGGAAAGAACTTCAAGAAGCTCGTTGAAACCAAAGAATGCAGCATGACCTTTGGGGTCAGTGATAGCTACAATCAGTGCAGCTTTGAAGCACATGCACAGAACAACACCGCAATTTGCAATATGGACTACAACCTTTCGGGCACTGCCTTAAATCTATCCTTCTATTTTGACCAGGATCAGATGCAGATTGCTGCCCCCGATTATCTGGATGAAGTCTATGGCTTCCCCCTGGAGAACCTGGAAGAAAACCTGAAAAACTCCTGGATTGGCCAGAACATGGATGTCTCTGTCCCCGAAAACTTTGAAGAACTCCGCAAGTCCGCCTCTCCTTACCAGGAGGAGCTGGATGCCATTCTTGACAGTGTTACCACAGAGAAGCTGGACCCCGTGGAGCTTACTCTGGGTGATGCCACTCAGAAGTGTGATGCATACCGTGTTTCCTGCGACGCAGAAACAATCCTTAATTTTATCAATGTCCTCAATGGTGAAAATTTCGGCATTTCTGAAGTCTCGCCCATGCTGCCCTATGATGACTCCGATCTTCAGGCCGTAATACAGGAGCTGGACAGCATTGAAACCACCATGTATGTAGATAACCGTGGCTACTGGGTAGGCATGGACATCCTCAAAAATGGTGACGGTGCCCAGCTTCGCCTTGCAGGTACCAACAACCCCTGCCAGACCATTTCCTTCACCCTGATTACTGATGGTGAAGCGCTCACTATGAACTTCATCTCCAATGTAACCGAGGATGATGTGGAACTGATTCTGGAAAATGAGACAATCGGAGAGCAGGTGTCCTTCCTCCACTACAGCAAGGACGGCACTCTTTCCATTATGCCCGGTACATCTGATGAGGTTCAGTTCCTGCTTGCTCCTGTTGACGGCGGCGTTGAGCTGTCCCTCAGCGACGGAGATACTTCCGTACTCTTTGGCATGTATGCCTTGAAGGAAAAGGTTGCACCTCTGGCCGATACCTACACCAATCTGCTGGAAATGGATGAAAATGACTTCATGGAATTGATTGCCTCCGTAAGCGGCTACTAATTCCAGGATTTCTTCCCCAGCACCTGATTAAAAACCCATAAAGCAAAGCCAGCACCGATCTATTACAGATCGGTGCTGGTTGTTTTTTATCCCATCTGATTGGCATCAGCGCAGTTTAGAAAATATATCCCCCATTTTCTCGTGGAAAACCAGATTGGCGTAGTCGTCATAGGCCGTGGCATCCCGGTTAATCAGGACCAGACGGGAACCGTGGTAATACCGGATAAGTCCGGCTGCGGGATACACCGTCAGACTGGTACCTGCCACAATCAGAAGGTCTGCCTGCTCAATGATCTGAATGCTCTTTACCAAGGTATCCTCATTCAGGGATTCCTCATAGAGCACCACATCCGGCTTCACAATGCCGCCGCAGGTGCAGCGGGGAATACCCTCTGCCTGTTTTACAAACTCTGCCGGATAGAATTTGCGGCACTTTTGGCAATAGTTCCGCAGAACACTGCCATGCAGCTCATAGACCCGCTTACTGCCTGCCTTCTGATGAAGGCCGTCAATGTTCTGTGTCACGATTCCCAGGAGCTTTCCTTCCTGCTCCCAACGGGCCAGGGTGTTATGGGTAATATTGGGGGAATATCCAAGCAGCAGCATCTTATCCCGGTAAAACTGGAAGAAATACTCCGGATTTCTCTCAAAAAAGCTGTGGCTGATGATGGTTTCGGGGGGATACTCAAATTTCTGACTGTAGAGCCCGTCCACAGAACGAAAATCGGGAATTCCCGACTCCGTACTGACGCCCGCACCACCGAAAAATACAATGCGTTTGCTTTCGTCAATCCAAGACTGTAAGGTTTTCAAGCGATCCACAAGCAATCCCTCCTTTTTCTTTGATTGTATTCCTTTTCCGATACACTGTCAAGGAACCCTGTGGATAAAATGAGGCTGTCTCACCGGAGTGAAACAGCCTCAGAATTCTATTTACTTAAAGTACCGGACAGCAGACTGGAACAGCTTCATATCCGTCTCGCCGGGAACATTCTTATACAGACCAAAGCCCTTACGCTCGGAGTGGCCCATCTTGCCCAGAACACGACCATCGGGAGAGGTAATGCCCTCAATGGCGTAGATCGAACCGTTGGGGTTGAAGGACACATCTGTGGTAACATTGCCGGACAGGTCCACATACTGGGTGGCAATCTGGCCCTTGGCAGCCAGCTCCTTCACCAGAGCCTCGTCTGCCAGGAAGCGGCCCTCACCGTGGGAAATGGGCACGGTGTAGACCTCACCGACCTGGGTACCGGAGAGCCAGGGGCTCAGGTTGGAGGCCACACGGGTCCGTACCAGACGGGACTGGTGACGGCCGATGACGTTGTAGGTCAGGGTGGGGAAGTCTGCATCTGCATCCAGAATCTTGCCATAGGGCACAAGGCCCAGCTTGATGAGAGCCTGGAAACCGTTGCAGATACCCAGCATCAGACCGTCCCGCTTCTCCAGCAGGTTTGTCACCTGCTCCTTGACAGCAGCATTCCGGAAGAAGGCGGTAATAAACTTACCGGAGCCGTCGGGCTCGTCACCGCCGGAGAAGCCGCCGGGGATAAAGACCATCTGAGACTGCTTCAGCTTCTCAGAGAACTCCTCCACACTGCGGGAAATGGCATCGGCGGAGAGATTCCGAATGACGAAGATCTCAGCCTCAGCACCGGCATCCTCCATAGCCCGGGCAGAGTCATACTCGCAGTTGGTGCCGGGGAATACAGGAATCAAAACCTTAGGCTTTGCCACATGGACGGCAGGAGCTGCAACCACACCGCCTGTGTAGGACAAAGTTTCCACAGGGGTCTTTGCATCGGGGATGTTGCAGGGATACACGGGCTCCAGCTTGTCCTCATAGGCCTTGAGAACCTCATTGACATCCAGAGCTTCACCGCCATAGGTGAAGGTACCTTCAGCGGTAACGGTACCCAGAACCTGACCCACAGGCTCATGGTCCTGCATTTCCAGAACAAAGCCGCCGTAGGCATAGCCAAAGAGGGTATCCAGGCTGACCTTGGGATCGAATGCAAATCCGAAGCCCTCGCCGAAGGCCATCTTCATAATGGCTTCTGCAGGACCGCCCATGCCGGGGGTATAAGCGGAAACCACCTTGCCCTCCCGCTGCAGGCGGGTCACCAGCCGGAATTGCTCCAGCAGGCTCTCGGTTTCAGGCAGGCCCTTGTCGTTGTACTTGGGCATCAGCAGACAAACGGTATTTCCTGCCTTCTTAAAGTAGTTGGGAACGATATTTCTCACATTTTCTGTGGTCACAGCGAAGGAAACCAGAGTGGGAGGCACGTCCAGATCCTCAAAGGTACCGGACATGGAGTCCTTGCCGCCAATGGCAGCAATCTTCATTTCCTTCTGTGCCTGGAAGGCACCCAGCAGGGCAGCCAGAGGCTGGCTCCAACGCTTGGGGTCCTTGCCTACACGCTGGAAGTACTCCTGGAAGGTCAGGTATACATCCTCATATGCAGCACCGGTGGCAACCAGCTTTGCAGCGGATTCCACAACGGCAAGATAAGCACCGTGGTAGGGGCTCTTCTCTGTGATATAGGGGTTATAGCCCCAGGACATCAGGGAGCAGTCCTCAGTGTGGCCCTTTTCCAGGCTGACCTTATGGACCATAGCCTGAATGGGGGTCTGCTGATTCTTGCCGCCGAAGGGCATCAGAACGGTACCGGCACCGATGGTGGAGTCAAACCGCTCGGAAAGGCCACGCTTGGAGCAGGTATTGAGGTCGGTTGCCAGACGGGTCATGTTCTCCCGGAAGGAACCGGTAACCGGCATATGGTAGTCCTGAGAAGGGGCCAGATCAACGGTGATATGCTTTTCAGCACCGTTGGAGTCCAGGAAGGCACGGCTCACATTGACAATGGTGTTGCCCTTCCAGTTCATCACCAGACGGGGCTCCTCGGTGACCTCAGCCACCACAGTGGCCTCCAGATTCTCCATGGCTGCCAGCTCCAGGAACCGCTTCACATCCTCAGCAGCAACCACAACTGCCATACGCTCCTGAGACTCGGAAATGGCCAGCTCTGTGCCGTCCAGGCCCTCATATTTCTTGGGCACCCGGTTCAAATCAATCTTGAGGCCGTCGGCCAGCTCGCCAATGGCAACGGAGACACCGCCTGCACCGAAGTCGTTGCAGCGCTTAATCATCCGGGTTGCCTCACCGCAGCGGAACAGACGCTGCAGCTTCCGCTCTTCGGGTGCGTTGCCCTTCTGCACCTCGGCACCGCAGTCATGCAGGGAGCTGAGGGTGTGGCTCTTGGAGGAGCCGGTAGCACCGCCGCAGCCGTCACGGCCGGTACGGCCGCCCAGAAGGATGACCTGGTCGCCGGGCTGAGGACGCTCACGGCGCACATTGGCCTCAGGAACTGCTGCCACAACTGCGCCGATTTCCATGCGCTTTGCAGCATAGCCGGGGTGGTAAAGCTCATCTACCATACCGGTAGCCAGACCGATCTGGTTGCCGTAGGAGGAGTAGCCGGCAGCAGCTGTGGTGACGATCTTCCGCTGGGGCAGCTTGCCGGGAATGGTCTCAGAGACGGGCTTCAGGGGGTCAGCAGCACCGGTGACACGCATAGCACCGTAGACATAAGCACGGCTGGCCAGAGGGTCACGGATGGCACCGCCGATGCAGGTAGCTGCACCGCCGAAGGGCTCGATCTCTGTGGGATGGTTGTGGGTTTCGTTTTTGAACAGCAGCAGCCAGGGCTCTTCCACGCCGTCTACAGTGACCGTCATATGGACGGTACAGGCGTTGATTTCCTCGCTCTCGTCCAGCTTGGTCAGCATTCCGTTGCTGCGCAGATACTTGGCAGCCAGAGTGCCGATGTCCATGAGGTTGATGGGCTTGGTTCTGCCCAGCTCCTTACGGGTGTTCAGGTACTCCTGATAGGCCTCCTCCAGAATGGGATCGGCAAACTTTACGCTGTCAATGGTGGTATTAAAGGTGGTATGGCGGCAGTGATCGGACCAATAGGTGTCGATCATGCGGATTTCGGTAATGGTGGGGCAGCGGCCTTCTTCCCGGAAATAAGCCTGGCAGAAGGTGATGTCATCCAAATCCATGGCAAGACCCATGGACTTAACCATATCAGAAAGGCCTTCCCGATCCAGATCCAGGAATCCCTCCATGGTCTTTACCGTCTCGGGGATGGCATAGTCCACCTGGAGTGTCTCAGGCTGCTCCAATGCAGCTTCACGGGCCTCCACAGGGTTAATTACATAATTCTTAATGGCGTCAATGTCCTGCTGGGACAGATTGCCCTCCAGAACATAGACCCGGGCAGTCCGCACGGTGGGACGCTCGCCCTGAGAGATGATCTGGATACACTGTGCCGCAGAGTCTGCCCGCTGGTCGAACTGACCGGGAAGATACTCAACAGCAAATACAACGCCGTCAGCCTCCAGAGTCTCAAAGGTCTTGTCCAGCTGAGGCTCAGAGAACACATTCTTTACGGCGTAATCAAACAGATCCTTTTCGATGTTTTCCACATCATAGCGGTTAATGACCCGAACCTTTTCCAGGGTCCGAATCTGCAGAAGCTCCCGCACCTCATGAAGCAGCTCAGCAGCTTCTTTGGCCAGGGCTTCCTTTTTCTCTACAAAAATGCGATAAACCATGGGGTACCTCCAATTTATCTTGTTGCGACCCAAGTATACTTTTTACAGAGCCTCCAAAGCCCGCTTGCCGATGTCACTGCGGCGGTAAGCATTCTCAAAACGGACTTCCTCTGCCAGACGATAGGCCTCCTGAATGGCTTCGGGAAGCGTATCGGCCAGTGCGGTTGTACCGGTAACACGGCCGCCGGAGGTCAGCAGCTTTCCCTCGGAAAGCTTGGCGCCTGCCACAAAGGTGTGGGCGCAGGCCTCCGGGGTCATGGTAATCTCAAAGCCCTTCTCATAGGACAGGGGATAGCCCTTGGAGGCCGTCACCACGCAGCAGGCAGATTTCCGGGAGAACTTGACCTCTGTCTCAGCCAGAGTCCCATCGGTGGTGGCCTTCATAACGGTCAGCAGGTCGCTTTCCAGCAGGGGCAGCACGACCTGTGTCTCAGGGTCACCGAAGCGGCAGTTATATTCAATCACCTTGGGACCGTCTTTGGTCAGCATGAGGCCGAAGTACAGGCAGCCTGTAAAGGGACGGCCCTCTGCTTCCATAGCCCGGATGGTGGGCAGGAAGATCTCATCCATGCACTGCTTGGCAATGGCTTCGGTGTAGTAGGGGTTAGGAGCGATGGTGCCCATACCGCCGGTATTGAGTCCCTGGTCATTGTCCATAGCCCGCTTGTGGTCCATGGAAGAAACCATGGGCTTTACAGTCTTGCCGTCGGTAAAGGACAGGACAGACACCTCAGGACCTTCCAAAAACTCCTCGATGACCACCGTGGAGCCGGAGGCGCCGAACTTGGCGTTTGCCATCATATCTGTCACTGCATCCAGTGCCTGCTGGGTGGTCTCACAGATGAGAACGCCCTTGCCCAGTGCCAGGCCGTCGGCCTTGACCACCAGAGGGGCAGGCTGGGACTTTACATAGTCCATAGCTGCCTGAAGATCAGAAAAGGTCTCATAGCGAGCTGTGGGAATGTTATATTTCTTCATCAGATCCTTGGAAAAAGCCTTGCTGCCTTCAATAATCGCAGCATTGGCCTTGGGTCCAAAGCAGGGGATGCCGATTTCATTCAGCCGATCCACGCAGCCCAGAACCAGGGGATCATCAGGGGTGACCACTGCATAGTCCACAGGATGAGATTTGGCAAATGCCACGATTCCGTCCAGATCCGTGGCAGAAACTGCCACACAGGTGGCTTCCTTTGCCATACCGCCGTTGCCGGGCAGGGCATAAATCTCCTGTACCTGGGGGTTTTTCCGCAGGGAGCGAATCACGGCATGTTCTCTGCCGCCGCTGCCCACTACAAGAATATTCATGGGAATTTCCTCCCTCTATATCATTGGGATTCTCCGGGGGCAGATTGCCCCCGGAGTTCGCTTAAAAAGCTTTATGTGCTTCCACTTATTGTGCTGACTGCGGGTCTGTGGAAAAAATTCCATTTCCGCAGTGGTTTTCTTAGTGATGGAACAGGCGCATGCCGGTGAAGGCCATGACCATGTTGTTCTTATCACACTCTTCGATTACCAGATCGTCACGGATGGAGCCGCCGGGCTGGGCCACATAGCGCACACCGGACTTGAGGGCACGCTTGATGTTATCTGCGAAGGGGAAGAATGCATCAGAGCCCAGAGAAACGCCGGTACGGCTGGCCAGGAATTCCCGCTTGTCCTCCTCGGTGAGAGGCTCGGGACGGGAAGTGAAGTAGTTCTGCCAGATGCCCTCTGCACAGACATCTTCCTCGTTGCCGTTGATGTAGCCATCAATGACATTGTCCCGGTTGGGACGGCCCAGGTCGGGCCGGAAGGGCAGTGCCAGGGTCTTGGGATGCTGGCGCAGGAACCAGGTATCTGCCTTGGAGCCTGCCAGACGGGTGCAGTGGATTCTGGACTGCTGACCTGCACCAACACCGATGGCCTGGCCGTCGATGGCGAAGCACACAGAGTTGGACTGGGTGTATTTCAGAGTAATGAGGGCCACAATGAGGTCCCGCTTTGCGCTGTCGGGCAGCTCCTTGTTGGCGGTCACCAGATTGCTCAGCAATGCCTCATCAATCTTAAAGTTGTTGCGGCCCTGGCGGAAGGTGACGCCGTAGACCTGCTTTTCCTCGATCTCCATGGGAACATAGTCGGGATCGATGGCAACTACATTGTAGCTGCCCTTACGCTTGGTTTTGAGGATTTCCAGAGCCTCATCGGTGTAGCCGGGGGCGATGACACCGTCAGAAACCTCCTTGGCCAGCAGAGAGGCGGTCAGAGCATCGCAGGTGTCGGACAGAGCAACCCAGTCACCGAAAGAGCACATCCGGTCGGTGCCTCTGGCTCTGACATAGGCGCAGGCCAGGGGATTTTCATCCAGGCCCTGTACCTCTTCCACGAAGCAGGCCTTTTTCAGCTCCAGAGGCAGAGGCAGACCCACGGCAGCAGAGGTGGGGGAAACGTGTTTGAACGAAGTGGCGCAGGGCAGGCCTGTAGCCTGCTTCAGCTCCTTGACCAGCTGATAAGAATTAAATGCATCCAGGAAATTGATGTAGCCGGGGCGTCCGTTGAGAATTGTTACAGGCAGATCACTGCCATCAGCCATATAGATCTTGGAAGGTTTCTGGTTGGGATTGCAGCCATATTTCAGTTCAAATTCCTTCATTTTTTACACCCTCAATTCAGCAGTAATAGTTTCGTTTTCGTAATGAGACAAAATAGGAGCTACCACGTCGGCCAGGAACTGAGTAACCTGGCTGGCAGAACGGCCAGTATAAGCGCTGGGGTCCAGCTGCTGCAGGATTTCTTCTTTGGTCATGGGGAAGGCATCATCTTCGGCAATGCGATCAATGAGGTCATTGTTGCCGCCTTCCAGCTTTACCTTTGCGGCAGCTGCATGGGAATGAACACGCAGAGCCTCGTGAAGCTCCTGACGGTTGCCGCCTCGCTTCACAGACTCCATCATAATATTTTCGGTTGCCATAAAGGGCAGTTTCTCCATGACCCGGCGCTCTACCACCTTGGGGTTCACCACCAGGCCGGAGGAGATATTGATATAAATGTTCAAAATAGCATCCACAGCCAGGAATGCTTCTGCCACAGCAATACGCTTGTTGGCGGAGTCGTCCAGAGTCCGCTCAAACCACTGCGTACCAGCGGTAAAGCCGGGGTTCAGGCTGTCGCAGATCACATAGCGGGCCAGAGCACAAATCCGCTCGGAGCGCATGGGATTGCGCTTGTAGGGCATGGCGGAAGAGCCAATCTGGTTCTTCTCAAAGGGCTCTTCCATCTCTTCAAAAGACTGAAGAATCCGCATATCGTTGGCAAACTTCATAGCACTCTGGGCAATGCCGGACAGTGCGCCCAGGAAGTAAGCGTCTACCTTCCGGGAGTAAGTCTGACCGGAGACAGGAACCACACCGGAAAAGCCCATATCAGCGGCAATCAGGCGTTCCATCTCCTTGATCTTCTCTTCGTCTCCCTCAAACAGCTCCATGAAGGAAGCCTGGGTGCCGGTGGTACCCTTGGAGCCCAGAAGCTTCAGGTTCTCCAGCTGATAGGACAGATTTTCCATATCCTGAACCAGCTCATAAATCCACAGGGTGGCACGCTTGCCCACGGTGGTGAGCTGAGCGGGCTGCAGGTGGGTGTAGCCCAGGCAGGGCATAGCCTTGTACTGCTCTGCAAAGCCGGACAGGTTTCTGACCACCTGTGCACACTTTTTCAGCACCAGGCGGCTGGCCTCCCGGAGAATGACCACATCGGTGTTATCGCCGACATAGCAGGAGGTAGCGCCCAGGTGGATGATACCGGCAGCATTGGGGCACTGCTGGCCATAGGCATACACATGGCTCATAACATCGTGCCGCACCAAACGCTCCCGCTCTTCCGCTACAGCGTAGTTGATATCGTCCTTGTGGGCCTCCAGCTCCTGAATCTGGGTATCGGTGATGTCCAGGCCCAGAGCCTTTTCAGCCTTGGCCAGAGCGATCCACAGACGGCGCCAGGTACGGAACTTGAAGTTCTCAGAGAAGATGTGCTGCATCTCGCTGCTGGCATACCGGGTGGACAGAGGAGAAATATAAGAATCGTGATTTCGTTCCATTGTGATATAACCTCGTTTAGAAAAAATCAGGCTTACTGATGCTTGTTTACAATCCGGCTCTCAGCCTCACCGGTCTCCAGATTCACAAAGCTGGTGAACAGGGACACCTTGTTGTCCTCGTTGAGGCTCTGCCATACCTTCTGTGTGAAGGTGTCCAGATCTCCCTCCAGAGCAACGGCTCTGGGCTCGCCCCGGAAGGAAGGCAGGGGATTGCCGTCCTGCTCATAGGTGTGGATAAAATGACCCATGCCGGCCTTGGGGCTGTCATAGGTGAAATAGCTCCGCACACAGCACTGAGGATCGCCGTCCAGAGATTTCAGAATGGACAGCACATAGGAGCCGCAGGGATAGAGAATACCGGAAATTCTGGGGGTGTAGTTGGGATCGTCCGGCTCAAACTCCCGGGTATTGAGTGCTGCCACATAGCTCTCTTCCCGGAGCATAAAGTCACGGATGGTGTCGGTCTGGTCACCGTTGGTGACAATGGTGGTGACACCTTCCTCGTCTGTTACCCGGCGGACGGGATGATAGATAATGAGGGAGGGATCGGTCATCTTTGCCGGATCAAATGCCTGGGTACGGATGCCGTCTTCAGTTTCCACAAAAACCCGGTTGCGGCTGTTTTCACTGCGGCCCATGATAAAGTAGGCAATTACAGCAGACTTTCCGTCCTCACTGCGGCCCAGAAGCACGCCACGGCCAGGATACGCATTGCCCTGCAACAGGGAATAGAGATTTTCCATCACAATTTCCTCCATATCATTCAATGAAATAGTTCGGTCTTATCTGTTCTCTGCAATTTGACGGCTTACCATCTCAGCAGCCTGGGGAAGCAGATGCCATTCGGCCTGCTCCATCACCCGGCGCTGAAGCGTCTCCGGGGTATCATCCGGCAGAACCTCCACCGCCTTTTGCAGGAGGATGGGGCCGCCGTCGGCAATCTCGTTGACAAAGTGAACCGTAGCTCCGGTCAGTTTCACGCCTCGTTTCAGCGCAGCCTCGTGCACATGGAGTCCATAGAATCCTTCGCCGCAGAATGCAGGAATGAGACTGGGGTGGATATTCAGAATCCGATTGGGCCACTTCTTGGTAAATCTCTCAGACAGGATGCTCATAAATCCAGCCAGAATCACCAAATCTACCGCATTGATCTCCAGAATGGCCTGAAGCTGAGCCTCAAAAGCTGCCTGACTTCCACATTCCTTCTTGGACACCACGGCAGCCGGGATTCCCACCTGCTTGGCCCGCTCCAACGCATAGGCCCCAGGATTGTTGGACACTACCATGACGATCTCACCGTGTGGAATCTCCCCTCGAAGCTCTGCATCAATCAGAGCCTGGAGATTGGTGCCGCCACCGGAGACCAGGACCGCAATCCGTGTTTTCATTCCAGAATCACCTTTTCCTCGGAGGCTACGATCTCACCCAGCAGGTAAGCATCCTCGCCATTGGCCCGCAGGATTTCCAGTGCCTTCTCGGCATCCTCCTTGGCCACCACAACGCTCATGCCAACGCCCATGTTGAAGGTGTTGAACATATCACGCTGAGGAATGTTTCCGGTCTTGGCAATCAGATCGAAAATGGGAAGTGTCCGCACATCGTCTCTGCGAATCTTAGCACCCAGACCGTCGGGAATGGCACGGGGCAGGTTCTCATAGAAACCACCGCCGGTAATATGGCTGACGCCCTTGACCTTGATCTGCTCGAACAGGGCCAGCATGGGCTTTACATAAATCTTAGTAGGAGTCAAAAGGGTCTCGCCGATGGACTTGCCGCCCAGCTCTGCACAGGGCTCCTTCAGATGGGGATTGTTCTCCACATCAAAGACCTTACGAACCAGGCTGAAGCCGTTGGAGTGGACACCGGAGGAGGGCAGGGCGATAATCACATCGCCGGGGACCATGGAACTATGATCTACCATCTTCTTTTTGTCCACAATGCCTACGGAGAAACCGGCCAGGTCATACTCGTCCACAGGATAGAAGCCGGGCATTTCGGCCGTCTCGCCGCCAATCAGAGCGGAACCGGCCTGCACACAGCCTTCGGCCACACCGGATACCAGCTCTGCAATGCGCTCGGGCACATTCTTGCCGCAAGCGATATAGTCCAGGAAAAACAGGGGTTTTGCACCGCAGCAAATGACATCATTGACGCACATGGCAACGCAGTCGATGCCCACGGTGTCGTGCTTGTCCATCAGGAAGGCCAGACGCAGCTTGGTGCCAACGCCATCGGTACCGGAGACCAGAACAGGCTCCTCCATGCCGCCCAGGGACAGGCCAAAGCAGCCGCCAAAGCCGCCGATGTCATCCAGACAGCCCTCATTTTTGGTCCGGGCGATATGGGACTTCATCAGCTCCACGGCCCGATAGCCGGCGGTAATGTCTACGCCAGCGGCTTTATAGCTCTCGGAATAGCTCTTCTCGTTCATGTTTGGGACTCCTTTTTATATATATTGTAATAGCAGGAGGGAACATCTGGGGCAAAAATGCCCCAGATGTCATTCATTATTCTTCGCCGGTCCAGCAGTAAGTACAAACCTTATCCCGATCCAGACCAATAGCCTCCAGAAGTCCATCCAGAGACTGATAGCCCAGAGAATGGAAGCCCATTTCGTCGCAAATGGCCTTGAGCAGGCATTTGCCACGCTTGGTGCTGCTGTCGGCATATTCTTTCAAATGCTTCTGTCCCTGCTGACCCTCCAAATTCTGGATGGTACGTCGAGCCAAAAGCTCCATATCAGAGTTGCTGGAGGAGAAGTTCAGATACTTACAGCCATACATAATGGGAGGGCAGGCAGAACGCATATGGACTTCCTTTGCTCCGTTTTCATAGAGGAATTCCACGGTCTCCCGAAGCTGGGTGCCTCTGACAATGGAGTCATCCACAAACAGAAGCTTTTTGTCCTGAATCAACTCCGGAACAGGAATCTGCTTCATCTTGGCCACCCGGTTACGCACCTCCTGATTGGTGGGCATAAAAGAACGGGGCCAAGTGGGTGTATATTTCACGAAGGGACGGGCAAAGGGTTTTTTGCACTGGTTGGAGAAGCCAATGGCGTGAGGAATTCCCGAATCCGGCACACCCGCCACATAGTCTACATCCGGCAGTTCTCCCCGGGCTACCTCGTCCCGGGCCATAATCTGGCCATTGGTGTAGCGCATAACTTCCACATTGCGGCCTTCATAGTTGGAGTTGGGATAGCCGTAGTAGCTCCACAGGAAGGCGCAAATCTTCATCTTTTTACCAGGGGCCACCAGCTGCTCCACCTCATCGGTGGTGATACGGACAATTTCGCCCGGACCCAGCTCATAGTAGTCGTGATAGCCCAGCTTATGGTAGGCAAAGGACTCAAAGGACACGCACAGGCCGTCCTCGCTCTTTCCCACCAGAATCGGAAGTCTGCCCACCCGGTCTCTGGCTGCAATAATACCGTCAGGCCGGAGGATCAGAATGGTAGCAGAACCGTCAATGAGGTTCTGTGCATTGCGCAGGCCTTCCACCAGGGTATCCTTCTGGTTAATGAGAGCCGCTACCAGCTCCACCTGATTGACAAGGCCGCTGCTCATGGCCATGAACTGATGTCCATGGTCAGAGAAGTAGGTCTCAATCAGCTGATCTGTGTTGTTGATGGCGCCGATCATAACAATGGCAAAAATGCCCAGGTGGCTGCGCACCAGCAGGGGCTGGGGGTCATTGTCACTGATGCAGGACATGCCGCTGCAGCCCTGGAACTCTTCCAAGTCCTTGTCGAACTTCGTCCGGAAGGGAGTGTTTTCAATGCTGTGAATCTGGCGTTGGAATCCTTTGTCTTTGTCATAGATTACCATGCCAGCCCGGCGAGTGCCCAGGTGGGAGTGATAGTCCGCACCAAAGAACACATCAAGTACACAGTCTCTTTTACAGACTGCACCAAAAAAACCGCCCAAGGATAACCCTCCTTATTTGCCCATCAGGCGGCGCATAACCTCCTGGTAGGCCTCTTCTACGCCGCCCAGATCACGACGGAAGCGGTCCTTGTCCAGCTTCTCGTGGGTCTTTGCATCCCACAGACGGCAGGTATCAGGGGAAATCTCGTCAGCCAGAACGATGGTGCCGTCGCTCAGGCGGCCGAACTCCAGCTTGAAGTCCACCAGCTCAATGCCCAGGTTCAGGAAGTAAGCCTTGAGCACCTCATCCACCCGGAAAGCCATCGCCTTAATGGTCTCGATTTCTTCCTTGGTAGCCAGCTTCAGTGCAAGTGCATGATAGCTGTTCATGAGGGGATCGCCCAGGTCATCATTCTTATAGGAAAACTCGATGGTGGGCTCTTCAAATACGATTCCTTCCTCTACGCCGTAACGCTTTGCAAAGGAACCGGCGGAAATATTACGGATGATGACTTCCAGGGGCACGATGGAAACTTTCTTAACCACAGTCTCCCGGTCGTTCAGCTCTTCTACAAAGTGAGTGGGAACGCCCTGCTTCTCCAGCATACCCATAAGGAAGTTGCTCATGCGGTTGTTGATGGCGCCCTTGCCGGAGATGGTGCCCTTCTTCAGACCGTTAAATGCGGTTGCATCGTCCTTATAGGACACAATGAGTTTTTCGGGGTCTTCGGTCATAAATACCTTCTTGGCTTTTCCTTCGTAGAGCTGTTCTTTCTTTTCCATGATAAAAAATCCTCCTTACAGGTTAAACTCGGCTTCCACAGCCTTGTTCTTTTCCAAAACCTTTTCCTGATCCGCCTTACGACGGGCAATCAGCTTGTCAGCCAGGCTCTTGTCCTCCAGAGCCAGCATCTGCACTGCCAGAATGGCAGCATTGACTGCGCCTCCAACGGCAACAGTCGCCACAGGGATGCCGGAGGGCATCTGCACCGTGGACAGCAGTGCATCCATACCGCCCAGGCCGCCGGAGGCCATGGGAATGCCGATTACGGGCAGAACGGTATTGGCCGCAGCGGAACCGGCCAGATGTGCGGCCATGCCTGCGGCACAAATGAGTACACCGAACCCATTGTCCTGAGCAGCAGCACAAAATGCCTGTGCCTGGGCAGGGGTCCGGTGGGCAGAGTACACATGAACTTCGTAGGGAACCTCAAAAGAACGCAGCGTATCCAGTGCCTTTCGAACAACGGGCAGATCACTGTCACTGCCCATGAGAATACCAACTTTCTTCATGGATGAATCCTCCTTTTTAAAATGAAAAAAGGGCGCACTTACCCTCCAGGTAAGTACGCCCAGACGGTCGGCATCAAACTCAGCGCTAAGCTCCCATGTGGTGCTCCACAATTTCCGTCAGTCACAAAGCGCCTCTATTTACGTATTAAGTTTATCATATTCCCCACCCAGAGTCAAATAGAAAGAATCCCGAATCTTAACTTTGAAACAAGAATTTTCCTGTTTATTATGCAAGAAACATAAAGGCCGTTTAAGGCGTATCGCGTATTTTGACTCCTCTGATTTACCTCATTTTCCCCTTTTATGATACTTTTTTATCGATATGCAAACATACAATTTCCTTATAAGGAGCCTCCTTCCTTATAGATTGGGATTGCAATTTCTCGAAAGTCTGGTATAATGAGCCTGTAGTATCCCCTTTCATTGGAAACCGCCCCGGAAGACCCTGTATTTCCCGGCACAGTGCGTGGGCTTTTTCCCTTGCAGGGCCGTACTTGAATCTGGAGATGTACCCAAGTGGTTGAAGGGTTCGGATTCGAAATCCGATAGGCGTCGCAAGGCGTGCGGGGGTTCAAATCCCTCCATCTCCGCCAGAAAACCGAAACATCTTAGAAATTAAGGTGTTTCGGTTTTTTCTTGCGCCACAATTATGCATATCAAAAATGAATACCCACCGAAGTCCGGAATTCCGGACCTTTGCGCTTCATCGATTTCTGTACATTCCGTCGGTTAGATAAACTTACTAACATTGTTGTGAATATGGTAGAAAATCAGAAAGATACTTGACTTAAAGACTGGACAATAGTATACTTGTCAGCGTCTTGTAAAAGCGGCTGTTTTCTTACCGGATCAGCCGTCTGAGATAAAACCAACTGAATATTGTAAAGGGTACGCCACTACGGTAGCGTTAAATAGGAAATCGGTGAGAATCCGATACAGACACCCCTGCTGTGAAGTTGACGATCAAACATATTGCCATTGGGAATTTCCTGAGAAGGCGTTTGAGAGAATGAAACGAAGTCAGAAGACTAGCCTTTTACAAAAGTAGAAGGTTATTCTGGGATGAAGAGCAACCTACTTGCCCGGGTGGGACTATGCGTTTTTTTGAAAACCTTCTGCTAAAAACAGAAGGTTTTCATTTTTTATGAAAAGGAGCAGATCTATGGAGAAGAACATGAAAACGCAATGGAAGCATCGTGTGCTGACACTGGTGCTGGCATTGCTGCTGCTTGTGCAGGCTGTGCCTTTTGGCGCTATTCGTGCAAACGCAGCAGAAGTAACAGGGCAAATCGAAACAGCAGCAACGGGGGAAGTCGTAAAGGTCAGCGACCCCCAGCAGCTGACAGACGGTGTGCCTGCGGGAAGTACCTATGAACTGACATGCGATATCACCCTGGGTGCGGGCGATATGATCCCAGAAGTAGAAGGTGTACTGGACGGAAAGGGTCATACCATCACCCTGAATGGCCGTCCCCTGTCCAATGAAGTAACCGGTACAATTCAGAACCTGATTGTTACCTCCTCCGGTCCCGTGGGATGTAGAACTAACACGGGCACCATTGCCGCAAAGCTGACTGGCGGTAAACTCTACAACTGTCTGTCGTTAGCTGACATATACGGCGGGATAGAGAGCCAAATGGGCGGTCTGGTATATTGTGCAGAACGCGGTGCGGAGATCAGAAACTGTATCTTTGCAGGTAAATTTACAAGCCATGTAGATGCAGGTCTGGTTCGAGATGCATTGGATGTCAACACTCCTGCAAACCCCTCTACCTTTGCCAACTGCTTCTACAACGATGACAGCGGCAAGGTTAGGAATCCGATTGGTTGGGGCAAACAGGGCCGTGACTACAAGGTTGAGTTCCTGCTGGAAGCCAAGACTGTAGATGCAATGAAGACCGCCGACTTTGTGGACCTGCTCAATAAGCAGAATCTGGGCACCGGCTACATCTGGCAGACAGTGGAGGGTGATTTCCCCAAGCTGGTTGCCGGAGGTGAAATCATTGAGCATGCTAACCTGGAAGTGCTGAATGCTGCCATCAAAGAGGCTGAAAGCAAGGTCAAAACCGACTACACCTCTGACAGTTGGGAAGCCTTGCAGGTAGCTCTGGAGAAGGCCAGACAGACAGCAGGCAAGTTCGGTGTCAGCCAGCAGGAGGTCGATGATGCAGCCGCAGCTCTCAAGGGAGCACTGGCTGCCTTGCAGGAAAAAGTGCGTGAACACTTCCCTGTGGAGCTGCCCAAGGAGGACATCATCCCCATTTCCAGTGCAGCAGATTTCAAAAAGATCACCAGCGATAACGCCGGAAAGGTGTATCAGCTGACACAAGATATCGAAATTGAAGGAAACTTTTCCTCCCGTAATCTGTCTGGTGTCTTTGACGGCGGCGGACATACCATCACTCTGATAACCGAGATGTATGCTGGCAGCTCCCTCTTTAACCAGATTCTGCCCACCGGCATTGTGCAGAACCTGAATGTGAAGGTAGAGGGAAGCTATCCCAATTATCACGAATTTGCCCCCTACGCACAGGAGCTGAAGGGCGGCATGATCGTCAACTGCGTCAGCCATGTGACTGGTCAGCACTCCACTGGCTTTGTAATGTATATGATGGACGGCGGCATCATTTCCAACTGTCTCACCATGGGACACAATCGCCGTGGTGCATTCGTCCACTATCAGAAGTCCACCGACCACAGAAACACCAACGGTTACAGTGGCGGTAAGCTCTATAACTGCTACTGGGCACCTTCCAACTCCGTGGAAAACATCGAATGGATTGCACCGGAAAATCTGATTGCCTGCAGACCCGCAGGAGATGACGAGCTGCGTTCCGATGGCTTTATGCGGCTGCTTAACAGCAACAAGGGTGAGCACGGTGCCACCTGGGGCCGGGATGCAGAAGGCTATCCCTATCTGGGCGAAGATCTGGGCGATCGTATCATCGACGGCTCCAAAAATCTCTACCCTGTGGAATTTGTGTCGTATAACAATGAAGTACAAACCGTAAAAGAGGGCAGGCTGGAGATTTCTCCCCAGATGGTCGCAAGCAATGGCCGTTTTGCCGGTACCCTCCAGCTGAAGGGCGTTCCCGAGGACAGCACCATCACCTGGTCCAGCGAGGACAGAGCTAATCGGGAAGTTATAGCACTGTACGATAACAACAGAATGCATGTGTACTTTGATGGCGGTGCCGTCCTCACAGCCACAGAGCGCAAAGCAGACGGTACCGAGCAGCTGGCTGCAGAGATTCGGGTTGTTTCTGAATCCCACAAGATCGAAGAGCTGCGGCTCATGCTGGACGGCAAGGTCGTGGACAAGGAGATTGTCGTTCAAGGCTCCGAAGATAAAACACTGGACATTCAGGCCAAATACGAAGGCAGCCCGGACTTTAGAAGCCTGCCTCCTTATCTGGCAAAGATGCAGCCGGAAAAAGAAGATCATCTGTTCACCTCCTATAATTCTTCCACATTCCACTGCAAAACACCGGGCAGCAGCAATCTGACCGTTACTACCAAGAACGGTGACGTATCCGTGACTGTAAAGGTCACCTCCGAGTATGTTCCCGTAAAGAGCATCACACCCGGAATCAATGGAACCCAGAAGATTCATGGCAGAAACTCCATGGGCAGCGGCGAGTTTAACGACATTCCTGTAACTGTCTCCGTGGAGCCTGTAAACGCCAGCTACAAAGACAATTACACTGTGGAAAGCGGTGACCCGAGCATTGCTGTGTTCGGCAGCCGTAAGGCCTATGTGCCCTTCAAGGCCGGCTCCGTCACCTTTACCGCAAAAATTGATGACAACGGCAAGTCCTTAGAGGGCACCAGCGATGTCACTTTTGTCTATGAAAATCCCCTGGTGAAGGTCTCCATGCCTTCCGAAAATATCGACGCTGAGGTAGGCAAAAAGCAGACACTGGACCTGAAGTTTGAGGGCAAGGATTCCAAGTATGCTGCAGTTTCCGAGCCGGAACTGGTGTGGAGCTATAGCCAGACCGGTATTGTAAGCATCAGCCGCCCCAATCCTCTGATGCAGCTGAGAGATACCAACACTGTGGATGTCGGCAACTGGGTGGCATCTACCCAGTATGAGCTGAAGGCCCTCAAGCCCGGCACTGTTACAGTAACCGGCACCCCTGTGGATACCTCTGAAAATGCACAGCCTGTGACCTTCACCGTAACTGTTACCGGCGACGAATCCAACATCCCCGTATTCGACATTCCCAAGTTCATTGCTGAAGGCAAGGAGGCTGCCACCAAGTATCTGCTGGAAAAGACCACCTACACCTTCGGTCAGGAATGGAACATCTACGCACTGCTGCGGGACGGCCAGGAGCTGCCTCAGGAGAAGCTGGACAGCTACTACAACAGCGTGGTTTCCACCGTCAAGAGCTGGGAGCCTGACATTCGGGCTACTGAAATCGAGCGTACTGCTCTGGCTCTGAGCATCATGGATAAGGACATCACCAATGTGGACGGTGTCAATCTGGCAAGCATGATCTATAACCACCCCAATCTGCCCCTTCAGGGCAGCAATGCACTGATCTGGGGCCTGATTGCTCTGGATCTCAAGAATACCCCGGTACCCGACGATGCCACATGGACCAGAGAGCGCATGGTCACTGAGCTTCTCACATACCAGAAGGAAAACGGAAGCTTTGGTCTGGATCAGGGCAGCGGCTCCAGCCTTGACATCACTGCCATGGCACTTCAGGCCCTTGCATGCTATCAGGAAATGGACGGTGTGCAGGAAGCTGTTGAGCAGGGCATTGCCTACATGGCAAAGGCTGCCGAAAAGAATCTGAATTACGGCAGTTCCGAGTCTATTTCTCAGGTAATCATCGCCCTGTCTGTTTTGAACAGAGACCTGGTGAAAGAACCCGGCTTCGGCGATCAGGCAGACAACCTCATGTCTGTTCTGTCCATGTACCTGGTAAAGGATCAGGGCTTTGAGCACGCCGACGGTCAGGGCATCAACTCCATGGCTACAGTGCAGTCTATGCAGGCACTGTGTGCTTACGAGCGGTTCCTGAACGGCGAGAGCAGTTACTGGGATCTGCTGGGCACCAGACCCATCTTTGATCCGGTTGCAAAAGTGATCAAGATGATCGACCGTCTGCCCGAACACATCACACTGGACGATGCAGAAGCTGTGCGTGCTGCCCGGAAGGCTTTCGATGCCCTTACCCCGGAGCAGCAGGAGCGTGTTACCAATGTGGCCAAGCTGGAGGCCGCAGAAGAAGCAATCCGCAATATGTCTCAGGACGAACAGGCCGCTCTTGAAGTGGTGGCACTCATTGATGCCATCGGTGAAGTGACTCTGGAGTCCCAGGACAAGATTGAGGCCGCCCGTACCGCTTATGATGCTCTGACCGAAGAGCAGAAAAAGCTGGTTTCCAACTATACTGTTCTGGAAAAAGCAGAAGAGACACTGGCTAAGCTGAAAGAGGAAGCCGACAATCAGGCCCCTGTCAAGGAAGTAGAGGCACTCATCGATGAAATCGGCGAAGTGACTCTGGAGTCCCAGAGCAAGATCGAGGCTGCCCGTGCTGCTTATGATGCTCTGACCGAAGAGCAGAA
>RCNH01000082.1_pt1 | contig 51302 bp, 42 predicted proteins | sample 2041161 | NCBI WGS metagenome assembly RCNH01 (sample SAMN09708215, study PRJNA481090) | Feces metagenome, whole genome shotgun sequencing project. | biome: feces | host: Leptonychotes weddellii | place: Antarctica: Sion Island | collected 2010-03-01 | reverse complement strand
TCGCCCCAGTTGATGATCTGCATATCCAGATGAACGCCGATCTTCTCTTCGAGGATCTTGTTCATCTTGGCAGTCCAGCTGTCCATGTTGGGAGCCATGCCGTTACCGACGAGGTACCACTTCAGAGTGGGGATTTCGGCGGGCTTAGCGGCTTCTGTGGGTTTGGTGTCTTTTTCGGTTTCGCCCTGAGTTGCATTCTGGGTTTCGCCAGGATTCTCTGTGGGCTTCGGGTCATTCTTCTGGCAGCCGACGAACAGAGCGGCAACCATCAGAACGGACAGGACCAGTGCGATGATTCTTTTCATTGTTTTTCCTCCTAATTTCTTTATGAAACATTTCAGCTTTTCTGAAATGTCACATTACAGCAATAAGGGATGACAGCGCCTAAAACGGTCATCTGACCCGCATCATCCGTCTCATGTACAACAAGTACTGTTATTATACCTTACACATTCATTTTCTAAAGTCCAGAAACGACTGCACTATAGTATAAAAAGGACATCTGACGTAATCTGACGCTCTCCGTTTTTGTTAATTATATACAATCAGCATGATTTCATATTTGAAAATACAATATTCTGAACAAACACATATATCAATTGGGAATTATGTCTGGTTTTCCGATTTTTGAATGATTATGAATTCACACGCACGTCAGATATTCATTTTTCATCATGTGAAAATTCATCACTTTATACAAATCATTCCTATGCTTGCTTTTCTGTTCCGGTAATGATGTACGAACAAAGCCGCAGCATTCTGCCGCGTCCGCACGCAGGTGTTGACAGTAACGGCAATCGGAAGTATACTGGCCCTGCTGTCCGGGAGCCGGACAGACTCCGGAGCTTCCGGATACAGAATTTCAGAATCTGAGGTGACAATCATGCAGTTTCAGCACCTGGACCGAATCGTTTTCGCCGGCGACTCCGTTACGGACATGGGCAGTGTCAATCCTGTCGGCGAAGGGCTGTTTGACAATCTGGGCCACAGCTACGTCCGCATCGTGGAGAACTATCTGTCCGCCTACTACCCCGAGATTTTTGTGCGGGTGACCAACTCCGGCATCAGCGGAAATACCAGCCGGGACCTGCTGTCCAGATGGCAGCGGGATGTTCTGGACCTGAACCCCGACTACATCAGCATCTGCATCGGCATCAACGATGTCTGGCGGCAGTTTGACTCTCCCGCCATGCCCGATCAGGCCGTTTCCCCGGAGGAATACGAAGAAAATCTGACGAAAATGATTCTCTCTGCCAAAGACCGGGTGAAAAAGATCTATCTGATGACCCCCTACTACATGGAACCGAACCGCCAGGACCCCATGCGTGCCCGGATGGACACCTACGGTGCCGTGGTGAAAAAGCTGGCCGACCGGTACGGCTGCACCTTCATCGACCTGCAGGCCATGTTTGACAGCTACTTCCGGTACCGCCACTCCAGCTACATTGCCTGGGACCGGATCCACCCCAATCTCATCGGCGCAACCCTGATTGCCCGGGAATTCCTGCGGCACTGCGATTTTGATCCCTGCCACATCCCCGGCTGACACCGGCCTGTGCACAGATTTTCCAATCCGGCAGAATCCGATTTTTTCAGGATTTTGCCGGATTTTTCCGTTCCGGGCCGTTTTTCCCGGCGAGCTATGCCATACCGGGTGCGATGAAACGGTCTGGCCGTGTTACGGATCTGTCCTGCAAAAACGTACCCCTATAAAAATATGCGGCGTGTATGATAATCATACACGCCGCTTTTCTGACAGACGGATTTTCTTTCTCCAGCAAATGCATCAGACTTTCCAGTGTTTCAGCCCAGAAAGCTGCGAATCGAACTGCACCCGACGCTGTTCGTCCGGTAAATTTTCCGGATTGGGTATCTGCGCAACCAGAAAATCCAGCAGGCTCTCTTTGGTCGGATAAACAAACCGGCCTTCCGTATAGCACCACTTGCAGTAGTCTTCGTTGTATTCACCGTCAGGCTCTTTGCTGATTACGGGATCCTCAAGAGGCATTCCGCAGCACTGGCAGAACAGCTTTCTGGGGGAACCCAGCAGTGTATTGATGGACACATCCAATACTTTGGACAGCAGCTTTAACGTTTCCGTATTCGGCACTGTCTCACCGTTTTCCCAACGGGAAACCGCCTGTCTGGTAACCAGTACTTTTTCAGCCAGTTCTTCCTGAGATAACCCGTGTTTTTTTCGCAGTTCACAGATTACATTTTTTGTTTCCACGTTTATCATCTCCTCTGCAGCCATTATAGCATTGCCGCAAAATTTGTAAAGCAACACGCTGTTGCATACCGCAGGCTTTACCGCCGAGAAAGCCCCGGCACAGTGCAGTCTGTGCCGGGGCTTTTCTGATTTTTCTGCAGGATACGGGACCGGCGGCAGCGCCGGCAAAGGCGGCATTCTCCGTCCCGCTGCTTCATCAGGCCAGGAAGCCTTCGATGATCTTGGCCTCGGCCTCTTCCTCGGTCAGGCCCAGCGTGCGGAACTTCAGGATCTGCTCGCCGGCAATCTTGCCGATGGCAGCCTCATGAATCAGGGAGGCATCCTTGTTCCGGGCATACAGTCTGGGAGAAGCATCCACAATGGCCTCGTCGTCGATAATGGCATCGCACTCGGAATGTCCGGAGCAAGGCGCATTGCCGACGATGGTGGATTCATAGGTCTGGATGGAATGTCCCTTTGCCACAGAACGGGAAATAATGTCTGCACCGGAGCCTTCGCCGTTGAGCTCCACCTGGAAATAGGTTTCGGCCTTCTGGTCTGCCTCGGTGAACAGCCGCTCCCGCACCACCAGTCTGGCACCTTCAGCTGCGGTAGCCGTGGTTTTGCGGATGGTGTGGTTGATGCCGCTGATCTGGGTGGTGTTCATTTCCAGATAGGAATTTTTTTCCAGATACACAGCGGTTTCCGGATCGATGACCCGGTTTCCGGTACCGGTGCCGGTACCAACATGCTTCTCTTCATACCGCACACGGGCATTTTCTTCCAGGAAGAACCGGTGAATGCCGTTGTGACGAGCTTCGGAATGGTCGTCGGTATGGACACCGCAGCCGGCAACAATTACCACGTCTGCATCCCTGCCCACATGGAAATCGTTGTAAACCAGATCGTCCACCCCGCCCTTGGTGACGCAGGCGGGAATATAAACCGTTTCTCCCCGGGTACCGGGCAGAATGGTGATGTCCAGACCGGGCTTATCGGTTTTGGACTCGATTTTGATATTTTTGCTGGACTGACGTCCTGCGCACTGGCCATCCTCGCGGATGTTGAAGGCGCCCTTGAAATCACCATTAAAGTCGGAAACCAGCTCCAGAAGCTTTTTGGTGATATCGTTCATGGTATTACTCAATTGAAAAACTCCCTCCGGTTGCAGCACTTGGCCTGATTGCGTTCATTGGCAAGGATCTGCTCCACCATCACAGGTCCGGGACCATGCCCTGCCACAGTGCCCTTGGCAATCATGATAATTTCATCGGCAATTCTGAGGATCCGCTCCTGATGGGAGATGATAACCATGGTTCCCATCAGATTTCTGTGCATTTCCTCAAAGGTCTGAATCAGATTCTGGAAGCTCCACAGGTCGATGCCGGCCTCGGGCTCGTCGAACACGGAGACCCGGGAATGCCGTGCCAGCACGGAAGCGATCTCGATGCGCTTGATTTCGCCGCCGGAAAGGGTGGCGTCAATATCTCTGTCCAGATAATCCTTGGCGCAGAGGCCTACCTTCTGCAGGACGGTGCACATATCTTCCTTGCACAGCTTCTTTTGGGAGGCGGTTTCGATCAGCTGTCTGACCGTGATTCCCTTAAAGCGCACCGGCTGCTGGAAGGCAAAGCTGATGCCCTTGCGTGCCCGCTCGGTAACGTCCAGACCGGTGATGTCCTCCCCGTCCAGAAGAATTTTTCCGGAGGTGGGCTGCTCGATGCCCATAATCAGCCGGGCCAGAGTGGTTTTGCCGCCGCCGTTGGGGCCGGTGATGGCAATCAGCCGGTTATCTTCGATTTGCAGATTGATATCCTGCAGGACCTCTTTTCCGTCGGAAGCGGTCCAGCAGATGTTCTTCAGTTCTAACATGGGATCTACCTCTTAATATCTGTAATGGGATCGATCAGTAGGAAATGATCTCGTAACCGTCTTCGGTAACCAGCACCTGAATTTCCCACTGTGCCGAGGGCTTTCCGTCCTCGGTATAGACGGTCCAGCCGTCCTTCTCGTCGGTGAATACGCCGTCGGAGCCCATATTGATCATAGGCTCGATGGTGAAAATCATTCCGGGAACCATCATCATCTCCGTGCCCTTTTTGGAGACGTAGCTGACCCAGGGTTCCTCGTGGAATTCCAGTCCGCAGCCGTGTCCGCCGATTTCCCGGACCACGGTGTAGCCGTTTTCGGTGGCAAAATTGTGGATTGCCTCGCCCATATCGCCCAGGAAGCCCCAGGGCTTGACCTGCTTCAGGCCCACCTCCAGGCTCTGGCGGGTGATTTCCACCAGACGCTTTTTCTCCGGGGAAACCTCACCGATGCAGAACATCCGGGAGGAATCGGAAAAATATCCGTCGAGAATGGTGGAGCAGTCCACGTTGATAATGTCGCCGTCCTTCAGCACCACCTTTTCGGAGGGGATGCCGTGGCAAACCACGTTGTCGATGGAGGTGCACACGCTCTTGGGGAAGCCCTCATAGTTCAGCGGTGCCGGAATGGCCCCCCGGCTGACGGTCTGTTCGTAGACCCACCGGTCGATCTCTTCCGTGGTCACGCCCGCATGAATGTGCTCGGCCACATAGTCCAGAACTGCAATGTTGACCTTGGCACTTTCCCGGATCTTCTGGATCTGCTCCTGATTCTTGATAATTTCTCTGGGCGGAACCAGGGCACCCTGGTAGGCAAAGCTTTCCAGCTTGCTGTCGAAATCGCTGTGGCAGTGCTTGTATTTCTTGCCGCTGCCGCACCAGCACGGTTCATTTCTTCCTAATTTACCCATGATAATACATCCTTTCTCTGGCCAGAGATATGGCTTTCTCTGCACAGGATTGCGCCGGAATCCGGCTGTAAGGGTTCTGCGTAATCTTTCCGCTGACGGGGAATCCCCGTATTTCCATATCCGATTGGTGCAACTGATTTTTTCAGGTTCTGCGTTTTCCGTTCTGCCCCGGACAGAGAACACCGTCCCTGCCCGTTCCGCTCCCCGAGGGCTCAGCCGGCGGCTGTGTCCCATACTGCCGGAGCCGGCGGCAGATTTTCCGCTTTCGCATTCATCGGACGACATCCTCAATCATCACCAGACAATCTGCCGCTGTACTCTTCAGATATCGAGAAATACAGGCAGAAAAACCGGTCGGAAAACGGGAAAAACCGCGATTTTTACCGAAATGCAGACAGTTCCGGCTCCAGAACCTCCGCCGGATAGAAGCAGCCGCAGGCCATGCCTGCACAACTTTACAGACACGGCTGTCCGCAGCGGTTCTCATAACTGTAGAATTATATCACATTTTGGAAGCATTATCCACAGGCAAATGTGAAATTATGTCCAATTCGGAAAATTTCCGCAGTTTTTGTCTGCCGCAGGCCGGAAAAAGCCCCGCCTGCAGCCGGAATTTTCCTCCGGGCAAAAGGAAGGCTCTCTCCCGGGGATGCGGGAAAGAGCCTTGCATTCACTGCCGGGTGGCCTGACGGATATAATCACGCACGGCGCAGATGCCGGAATACACTTCTGGCTGCTCTCCTGCCAGCACTACCAGAGACGGCGCACTGTGCAGGGAGAACTTCCGGGCCAGCTCTGCGTTCTCCTCCACGTCCACGACCTTGTAGGCGATTCCCGCCCGGTCCAGCTGAGGCTTGACAGCTCTGCAGTTGGGGCAGGTCCTGGTCACAAACAGCAGCCGCTCTTCCACCGGCCGGGTCGGTTCTGCCGGCGCCGGGGCAGTTTTCTTCGGCGCAGCCGGCACTTCAGCCTGTGCCTTGGGCGCTACCTGATAGAGCTTCCGATCCCGGAATTCCTGAGTTTTTCCGTCGTTCCAGTTCTGTACGGGCCGGTAGTAGCCGGTGATCCGGCTGTAAACCTCTGTTTTTCTGCCGCAGATAGGGCAGGTGTACTGCTCACCGCTGAGGTAGCCGTGATCTGCGCACACGGAATAGGTGGGCGACAGCGTGTAATAGGGCAGCTCGTAATTTTCCGCAATTTTCCGCACCAGTGCCGCAGCCGCCTTCCAGTCAGGCAGCTTTTCGCCCAGGAAGGTGTGGAACACCGTTCCGCTGGTGTACAGCGGCTGGAGCTTATCCTGAATGTCCAGCGCCTCGAACACATCGTCGGTGCAGCCCACCGGCAGGTGGGAGGAATTGGTATAGTAGGGTGTGCCGCCCTCGTGGGCGGTGATGATGTCGGGATACTGCTGCTTGTCATGTTTTGCCAGCCGGTAGGAGGTGGATTCCGCAGGGGTCGCCTCCAGATTGTACAGATCTTCGTATTTTTCCTGATAATCAGACAGGCGGCTGCGCATATGGGTCAGCACCCGCACGGCAAATTCCTGAGTCTTTTCGTTTGTCAGGTCCTGCCGCAGCCACTTTGCGTTCAGGCCTGCCTCGTTCATGCCCACCAGGCCGATGGTGGAAAAATGGTTCCGGAAGCTGCCCAGATACCGTTTGGTATAGGGATACAGCCCCTCTTCCAGGAACTTTTCAATGGTATCACGCTTGATTTTCAGACTTCTGGCTGCAATGTCCATCATATGGTCCAGCCGCCGGAAAAATTCTCCCTCGTCCGCAGACAGATAGGCAATCCGGGGCAGATTGATGGTAACAACGCCCACGGAGCCTGTGGATTCGCCGCTGCCGAAGAAGCCGCCGCTCTTTTTCCGCAGCTCCCGCAGGTCCAGCCGCAGACGGCAGCACATGCTGCGCACATCCGAAGGCTGCATATCGGAGTTGATATAGTTGGAAAAATACGGCGTTCCGTACTTAGAGGTCATTTCAAACAGGAGCCGGTTGTTCTCCGTTTCGCTCCAGTCAAAATCCTTGGTAATGGAATAGGTGGGAATGGGATACTGGAAGCCCCGGCCGTTGGCATCGCCCTCAATCATCACTTCGATGAAGGCTCTGTTAACCATGTCCATTTCCTTTTTGCAGTCGCCGTAAGTGAAATCCTGAGGCTTGCCGCCTACGATGCAGGGCTGATCGGCCAGATCCGCCGGAACGGTCCAGTCCAGAGTGATATTGGAAAACGGTGCCTGGGTGCCCCATCTGCTGGGGGTGTTGACACCGTAGACAAAGCTTTCAATGCAGTGCTTGACCTCGGAGTAGCTCAGATTGTCCGCCCGGACAAAGGGGGCCAGGTAGGTGTCAAAGCTGGAAAATGCCTGGGCACCGGCCCATTCGTTCTGCATGATTCCCAGAAAATTCACCATCTGGTTGCACAGGGATGCCAGATGTCTGGCAGGGGCCGAGGTGATTTTTCCAGGAACGCCGCCCAGTCCCTCCTCGATCAGCTGCTTCAGGCTCCAGCCTGCGCAGTAGCCTGTGAGCATGGACAGGTCATGGATGTGCAGATCCGCATTCCGGTGGGCATTGGCGATTTCCTCGTCATAGATCTCGCTGAGCCAGTAGTTGGCGGTAATGGCACCGGAGTTGGACAGAATCAGCCCGCCCACGGAGTAGGTCACCGTGGAATTTTCCTTAACCCGCCAGTCGGAAACCTTCAGATAGCCGTCCACCAGACTCTTGTAGTCGAGAACGGTGGAGCTCATGGTGCGCAGCTTCTCCCGGTTCTTGCGGTAAAGAATATAGGCCTTTGCCACGTCGGCATAGCCTGCCCGCTGCAGCACTGCCTCCACACTGTCCTGAATGGTCTCCACGTCCACCCGGTTTTCCGAAACTTTGCCGGCGTAGTCCGCTGTCACCTGCAGCGACAGCATGTTGATAATATCTGTATTGTAGGGCATCTGCGTTGCCTCAAACGCCTTGATCATGGCATCTGCAATGCGTGTGATGTCAAAATCCACCACTCTGCCGTCCCTTTTGGTAACCTGATACATAATGTTTTTGCTCCTTTCAGATGCCCCGGATCTGGGTTTGGGGAATCAGCGGCAGAACTGCCTGCTGCAGCTGCAGCAGCTCCGGTTCTGTCAGCGGACTGCAGCCCGTCCCCACCAGATTTCCGGAATCCACGAAATTCTGGAGATAATATCGTCTGGCCCCCTGCAGCCACCGGCCGATGCTTTCCATGGCCTGCCGGTCATGGGCAGGACGGTACACCGTGGTGCGGAATTCATATTCCACAACACCTGTGCGCAGAAGTGCCGCACTTTCTTTCACCGCATCCAGCACGTCTGCGCCGCCTGTGGTTTCCCGGTAACGCTCCGGGCAGTTTTTGATATCCATTGCCACATAATCCACCAGCCCCTGCTCCAGCAGCAGCGCCAGCATCTGCGGGTTGGTGCCGTTGGTATCCAGCTTGACCCGAAAATCCATCCCGCGGATCCGCCGGATCAGCTCCGGAAGATCCGGGTACAGTGTCGGTTCGCCGCCTGTGATGCACACACCGTCCAGCTTTCCCCTGCGTTTTTGCAGGAAAGCAAACAGTTCTTCGGCGGAAATCTCCCCCGGAAGCAGCTGCTCCGGCAGCACCAGCCCTGCATTGTGGCAGAACGGACACCGGAGGTTGCACCCGGGCAGAAACACCGTACAGGCAATGCACCCGGGGTAGTCCAGCAATGTGGTTTTCTGAAGTGCTCCGATCCGCACAGCCTCGCCTCCCTGAATTGGTCTTTCCCCAGTATATACAGGAATACCGGAATTGTCAACCATATATTGTGTCTGTAAAAATGTTTATGCACAATATATGGTTTACATATCTCCTGTAACTGCCTGTTTACAGTAGACGGAATGTGTAGTATAATTTTGTTGACAGGCCTCTTTTTCCCCGTTTCGGCCGGTCAGAATTTCCGGCGAAAGGAGAGCAGGTCCCATGAGTCAGACAAAAGAAAACACCGGAATTTCCCTGCTTCACAAGAGTAAACGGAATTTCTTCAGAGCCATTTTCAGCCGTTTCGGTCTGATTGTGCTTCTGATGCTGGTCCAGATTTCCGTAGTGGTCATGGCCATCCGCTGGTTTGAAGGGTACCTTCCTCATGTGTACACCATCACCATTCTTTTTTCCGTGGTGATGGCCCTGTACCTGCTGAACAGCCAGATGAACCCCACTGCAAAAATCACCTGGCTGCTGGTGATTACCCTGATGCCGGTATTTGGTGCGCTGCTGTACCTGTACACCCAGAACGACATCGGCCACCGGGCACTCAAGGGGCGGCTTGCACAGCTGACCCGGGAAACCATCAATGACATTCCGCAGGACCCGGAAACCCTGAAAAAGCTGAAAGAAACCAGTCCCGGTGCCGCCGCACTTGCCCACTATATCACCCGCAGCGGCTGCTACCCCGTTTACGACAAAACAGACGTTACCTATTTCCCCTCCGGCGAAGCCAAATTTCAGGAGCTTCTGCAGCAGCTGGAGCAGGCGCAGCACTTTATCTTTCTGGAGTACTTTATCATCAACGAGGGAATCATGTGGGGACAGATTCTGGAGATTCTTGCCAGAAAAGCCTCCGAAGGCGTGGATGTGCGGGTCATGTACGACGGAACCTGCGAATTCAGCACCCTGCCCCACAACTACCCTCAGCTGCTGCACGATCTGGGCATTCAGTGCAAGATCTTTGCGCCGGTAACCCCCTTCGTCTCCACCCGCTACAACTACCGGGATCACCGGAAAATTCTCGTCATCGACGGCCACACCGCCTTTACCGGCGGCGTCAATCTGGCCGATGAATACATCAATCACACCGTCCGCTTCGGGCACTGGAAGGACACTGCCATCATGCTCCGGGGCGAAGCCGTGCGCAGCTTTACGCTGATGTTCCTGCAGATGTGGGCCATCGACGAATACGCGCCGGAATTCGGCCGATTCCTGACCGCCCCGGCCCATCCCCAGCCTCAGGCAAAGGGCTTTGTCATCCCCTACGGCGACATTCCTCTGGACAATGACAAGGTTGGCAAGCACGTTTACATGGACATTCTCAATCAGGCCCGCAGGTATGTGCACATCATGACGCCGTACTTGATTCTGGACGGAGAAATGGCGGATGCCCTTGTGTTCGCCGCCAAGCGGGGCGTGGACGTGCGGATCATCCTGCCGGGAATCCCCGACAAAAAGACTCCCTACGGTCTGGCCTGCACCCACTACAAGGCCCTGCTTGCTGCCGGTGTGCGGATTTTCGAGTACACGCCGGGCTTCGTCCACGCAAAAAGCTTCGTCTGTGACGATCTGGAGGCCGTGGTCGGCACCATCAACCTGGACTACCGCAGCCTGTACCACCACTTCGAATGTGCCGCCTACCTGTGGAACGTGGACTGCATTGCCGACATCGAGCAGGATTTCCTGGAAACCCAGGCCCTGTGCCGGGAGATCACGCCCCGGACCCGGATCAGCCTGCTGCGCAGAATCACCGGCATCCTGCTCAAGGCCGTGGCTCCGCTTCTGTAAAAAAACAAATGATTCCGGCCGTTCCGGGATGCAGCTGTCTGCAGTCCGGAGCGGCTGAACGCGTTAAAAGGATGAAATCACAATGGATTATCAAAACTGTATCCTCTGCCCGAGAAGCTGCCATGTCAACCGCGCAGCCGGGGAAACCGGCTTCTGCGGCTGTCCCGGTCAGGCCATGGTGGCCAAGGCCATGATCCACAAGTGGGAAGAACCGGTTCTGGCCGGAAACGGCGGCAGCGGCACTGTCTTTTTCGGCGGCTGCACCCTCAAATGCAGCTACTGCCAGAATGCCGCCATCAGCCGCAGGCCCTCAGGAAAACCTGTGACCGCCTCCCAGCTGCGGGCCGTTTTCGAGGATCTGATTGCACAGGGCGCCGAAAACATCGATCTGGTCACCCCCACGCAGTATGTCCCCACCATTGCGGATGCTCTGGAACCGAAGCTTCCGGTGCCTGTGGTTTACAACTGCGGCGGCTACGAGCAGGTGGAAACCATTGCGGCGCTGGACGGAAAAATCGACATCTATCTTCCGGATCTGAAATACAGCGACAGCCATCTGGCAAAGACCCTTTCCGGTGCCGAGGACTACTTCCCCGTCGCCACCCGGGCCATTCAGGAAATGGTCCGGCAGACCGGCCCCGTCCGCTTCTGCGGGGACAAGGTGCTCAGCGGCGTGATCATCCGCCACCTGATTCTCCCCGGCTGTGTGGAAAACTCTCTGAAGGTCCTCGACTGGATCGGAGAAACCTTCGCTCCCGGTCAGGTGCTGGTGAGCCTGATGAGCCAGTACACGCCCATGGGCGGCCTGCCTGCCCCCTTTGACCGCCCCATCACCGGGCAGGAGTATGACGCGGTGCTGTCGTGGATGTTCCTCAACGGTCTGCAGGGTTTTACCCAGGAAGCAGGCGCTGCAGATGCCGGATTTATCCCGGACTTCTGATGCCGGAATTTTGAAGGTTCTTGCAATTTTTCAGAGAATATGGTAGAATGTTCGCAAAAGTATGCGGTTTTTAAGGGAGGAATTTCTGTGCGCCGCTTTTTCATTCTGGTGCTCTGCTGCCTGATGCTGGCCATGCCCGTATTTGCCGCAAACAAGGTCACCCAACTCCAATCCAGCTCCGCAGTTGCCGGCGACGGCTCCTGTCAGGCTTCCTGTGTGCTCACTGTCAATCTGGACGATGCAAAATCAGATCTGACCTTCCCCGTTCCCGCCGGTGCTTCCAATGTGACCGTCAACGGCGAATCTGTCCGTCCCTGGAAGGACGGTTCCATCTGGCAGGTCAGTCTGAAGTCCCTGTCCGGCTTTACCGGCTCCTATACGCTCAACATCAGCTACACGCTGTCCAGTGTGGTGGCTTTCCGGGACGACGGCAAGCTGGAGCTGACACTGCCTATTCTCAACGGCTTTTCCATGGCTGTGGAAAGCATGGATTTCAGCGTCACCCTTCCCGGTGCCATTGAGCATGAGCCTGTCTTCTACAGCGGCTACCACCAGGAAAGCATCGAATCGAACATGAAATACACCGTCAGCGGCAGCTCCATTCAGGGCCACATGATCGAACCGCTGCTGGACAGCGAAACCCTGCTGATGACCCTGCAGGTACCCCCGGAAATGTTCAGCGCCACGGTATCCACAAACGAAAACAGCCCCATTTTTACCTTTGCAATGGGTGTCTGCGCCCTGCTGGCGCTGCTGTACTGGCTGATTTTCCTGCGCTGCCTGCCCCTGACCCGGGTTCGCAGAGTCATTCCTCCGGAGGGAATCTCCGCAGGCGAAGTCAGCAGCCGTCTGGTCGGTTCCGGCGCGGACCTGACCATGATGGTGCTCTCCTGGGCCCAGCTGGGGTATCTCGTCATCAGCCGGGACGATGCCGGACGCATTTTCCTGCACAAGCGCATGGAAATGGGCAACGAGCGCAGTGCCTTTGAGGTACGCTGCTTCCGCACGCTGTTCGGCAAGAAGCGCACCGTGGACGGAACCGGCTTCCATTACGCCCGGCTGTGTACCAAGGTCGCCGATGAAACCGTCAATATCCGGGGCCAGTACCTGCGCAAATCCGGCAACCCCTACCTGTTCCGGGCAATCAGCGCCGGCGTGGGCGTGTTTGCCGCCGCTGCCATGGGCGCTTCCCTGACCCAGGCCACCACATGGCGGGCCATTCTGATGGTTCTGTTCGCTGTTCTGGGCGGCTGCTCTGCATGGCGGATCCAGTCCGGCTGCTACAGCCTGCATCTGCGGTTCCGGGTCCCGGGTATTCTGGGACTGGTGCTGTGTGTGCTCTGGCTGGTGCTCGGTTCCTTCACCGGGCTGAATATGCTGGCAGCCATCGTGATTTTCTCTCAGATTCTGGCAGGCTTCGCCGCTGCCTACGGCGGCCGCAGAACCGACACCGCCCGCCAGTCGGCAGCGGAAATTCTGGGCCTGCGGAAATTCCTCAAAAGCGCTTCCCGGCAGGAGCTGCAGCGGATTCTGGAAACCAATCCGGATTACTACTACGAAATGGCTCCCTATGCGCTGGCTCTGGGCGTGGACAAGGCCTTTGCCCGTCGCTTCGGCCGGACCAAACTTCCGGGCTGTCCCTATCTTCTGGTACCCGCCGAAACGGGCACGGCGCTGCAGTGGTATCTGCAGCTGCGGGACGCTGCCGCCACGCTGGATTCCCGGCGCAAGCCTATGAAATACGAGCGTTTCCTGAAATTCTGACCGAAATTCCAAAGCTTCCGGAAACTGAAGCACTTCTTCCGGCAGTACCCGTCTGGGTACTGCCGGTTTTGTATGGATTCCGGGAAACGGACTTTTCTGCCTCCCCACAGGCAGGCAGAAAACACACTGCCCGGAAAAGCACCCGTTCCGTCGCAGAATCTGAAAAATTCAGCATCCTAAACAGAGAAAACAGCAGGCAGAGGAAAGTCTCTGCCTGCCGTCTTTTTGGCTTAAATTTTCTGCCAAATATGCAAAAGTCCCCGGTGTCGGCTGACACCGGGGGTTATTTTAGCAGTAGAAATCCTTGATCTTCTTCGCACGGCTGGGGTGGCGCAGCTTGCGGATAGCCTTGTTTTCAATCTGGCGGATTCGCTCACGGGTAACACCGAAGGTCTGACCCACTTCTTCCAGCGTGTGGGTACGGCCGTCGTACATGCCGAAGCGCATACGCAGCACGTCTGCCTCACGCTCGGTCAGGGTGTCCAGAATTTCCTTCAGGGCTTCCGCCAGCATGGTGTTGGAGGTTGCGTCTGCAGGTCCGGGGGTGTTGTCGTCCTCGACGAAGGAACCGATGGAGGTATCCTCTTCGTCACCCACGGGGGTATCCAGACTCAGGGTATCGGCTGCGGTGCGGTTTGCCTCGATGATTTTCTCCACGGGCAGGCCCAGCTCTGCGGCGATTTCCTCCACAGTCGGCTCACGGCCCAGCTCCTGCACCAGCTTACGGTTGCAGCGGGTGGCCTTATTGATCACCTCAACCATATGCACAGGCACACGAATGGTGCGGGCCTGGTCGGCAATGGCACGGGTGATGGCCTGCCGGATCCACCAGGTGGCATATGTAGAGAATTTGTTTCCCTTTGTCCAGTCAAACTTGTCAACTGCCCGGATCAGGCCGGTGTTGCCCTCCTGAATCAGGTCCAGGATGTGCAGGCCGCGGCCGGTGTACTTCTTGGCGATGGAAACAACCAGTCTCAGGTTGGCCTCGGTCAGCTTGTTCTTTGCCTTCTGATCTCCCTCGGAGACCCGCTTGGCCAGATCCACTTCCTCGTCTGCGGACAGCAGCTTGACCTGACCGATTTCCTTGAGGTACATACGCACCGGGTCGTCCAGGCTGTATTCGGCGGCCAGATCGACGGGATCTACCAGGTCCTCTTCTTCCACGGAGGAAAGGTCCACATCCAGTCCGTCACCGGAGAGCAGATCCATGTCGTCGTCCAGTTCCAGTTCCGCAGAAATGACCTGAATATTCATTGCCTCAAACCGGTCGTAGATTTCTTCGATCTTCTCCGGAGACAGATCCATCTTCTCCAGCTGTGCGTTCAGCTCGGAGGCACGGACCACGCCTTCCTTGCGGCCTCTTGCAATGATGTTCTGCAGGGCAGTATAAGTATCTACCGATGCCTTTGTGGGTTTTTTCGTACTGCTCATATCTTAAATCCCTCTTTATCTGATCGTTTTCCGATCGTGTTTCTGATCGTATTCATTCATGCTGTTAGACTATATATCGATTTTTGGATTTTGACAAGTGTTATTTTCAGGTATTTTTTATTTCTCACCCAAATTCGTCAGTTTTCCGTTGCCGTACTTCAGTTTTCCCCTCCTTTCGGGAAAACATACGGTTTACTTTTTGGAATTTTTTCGCTATAATTGAGAAAATAACATTTTATGCCCTTTGGGGGCTGAGAGCCTGTGCTCGACCGAACGCTTGATATGAGGTAATGCTTCTATGACCGAACTTTCCAAAATCCGAAATTTTTCCATCATTGCCCACATTGACCACGGCAAATCCACGCTGGCGGACCGGCTGCTTGAAGCCTGTGACGCTGTGGACAAGCGGGAAATGGAAAGCCAGATTCTCGACTCCATGGATCTTGAGCGGGAACGCGGCATCACCATCAAGGCCACTGCCGTGCAGCTGACCTACACCGCAGATGACGGGGAAACCTATGCCCTGAACCTGATCGACACCCCGGGCCATGTGGACTTCAACTACGAGGTTTCCCGGAGTCTGGCTGCCTGCGAAGGTGCCGTGCTGGTGGTGGATGCCTCCCAGGGTGTGGAAGCCCAGACACTGGCCAATACCTTTCTGGCATCCGATGCCGGACTGGAAGTGCTGCCCGTCGTCAATAAAATCGACCTGCCCTCTGCCCGTCCCGAGGAAGTCAAGGCAGAAATCGAGGATATTCTCTGCATTCCCGCAGAGGAGGCTCCCGAAATCTCCGCCAAAAACAACATCAATATTCACGCCGTTCTGGAGATGATCGTCAACGGCGTTCCTGCCCCCACCGGCGACCGGAATGCGCCGCTGCAGGCCCTGATTTTCGACAGTCAGTACGATTCTTACCGGGGTGTCATCGTATATACCCGGATCAAGCAGGGCACTGTCCGGGCCGGCATGGACATCCGGATGATGGCTACCGGTGCCGTGTACCGGGTGGTGGAAGTGGGCACCATGAATCCGCTGGGACTGACGCCCCGGGATGCGCTGGGTGCCGGCGAGGTCGGCTATATCACCGCCTCCATCAAAAACGTTTCCGATACCCGGGTGGGCGACACCGTCACTTCTGTGGAAAATCCTGCACCGGATCCTCTGCCCGGCTACCGTCCCGTGCAGCCCATGGTCTATTCCGGTGTTTATCCGGCAGATGGTGCAAAATATCAGGACCTGCGGGATGCGCTGGAAAAGCTGAAGCTCAACGACGCATCCATGACCTATGAGCCGGAAAGCTCCATCGCTCTGGGCTTCGGCTTCCGCTGCGGCTTCCTGGGCCTTCTGCATATGGAGATCATTCAGGAGCGTCTGGAACGGGAATACAATCTGGATCTGATTACCACCGCTCCCAACGTTATCTACCGGGTCACCAAGGTCAACGGAGAAACCATCATGGTGGACAACCCCCTGGACTACCCCGATCCTGCGGAAATTGAGCTGGCGGAGGAGCCCTTTGTCAAGGTGAACCTCATGTCCCCCCAGGAATACGTGGGCAATATCATGGATCTTGCCACCTCCCGCCGGGGCGAATTCAAGGATATGGTCTATCTGGATGCCACCCGTGTGGAGCTTCACTACGAAATGCCTCTGAACGAAATCATCTACGATTTCTTCGATGCCCTCAAATCCCGGACCCGGGGCTACGGCTCTCTGGACTACGAGCTGATCGGCTACCGTCCCAGCCACCTGGTCAAGCTGGATATTCTGCTCAACGGCGAAATTGTGGATGCCCTGAGCTTCATTCTCTTTGCTGACAACGCCTATCCCAGAGCACGGAAAATCTGCGAAAAGCTCAAGGACAACATTCCCCGTGCCCAGTTTGAAATTCCCGTTCAGGCCGCCATCGGCGGAAAGGTCATCGCCAGAGAAACCATCAAGGCTCTGCGCAAGGACGTTCTGGCCAAGTGCTACGGCGGCGATATCACCCGTAAGAAAAAACTGCTGGAGAAGCAGAAGGAAGGCAAAAAGCGGATGCGTACCTTCGGTTCCGTTTCCGTGCCCTCCGAAGCCTTTATGGCTGTTCTCAAGCTGGACGAGGAATAAACTCCCCCGGCACAAATTATCTCTGGAGGTATCCAAATGTCACTTCTCGGACGTCAAGACAAAACTCCCCTGGGCATCTACATCCACGTTCCTTTCTGCCGCAGCAAATGCCAGTACTGTGACTTTTATTCCCTGCCCACCAAGGACGACAAGCTCATGGAGGACTTTACCAATGCCATCTGCACCCACATCAAGGAAGCCGGTGCGCTGGCTCCCGGCTATCAGGTAGATACCATCTACTTCGGCGGCGGAACGCCCACCTTCTTCGGTGCCGACGGCATGGCCACCATTCTCACTGCCATCCGCCGCCGGTTCGACGTGTCCGGCGATGCAGAGATCACCTTCGAGGCCAACCCCGATTCCGTCACCGACAAGCTGCTTCAGCGGCTCCGGGCCGAGGGCTTCAACCGGGTCAGTCTGGGTGTCCAGTGCGACAACGATGCCATTCTGCGCAAAATCGGCCGGACCCATAACTTCGAGCAGGCCATCACCGCCGTGCAGCGGATCCGCAGAGCCGGCTTCCGGAACCTGTCGCTGGATCTGATCTACGGTCTGCCCGACCAGACGCTGGAAAGCTGGAAAAAGACCCTGCTGAACGTTCTGACCCTCAACCCCGAGCACATGAGCTGCTACGGACTGAAGGTGGAGGAACGGACACCCCTTTATCAGATCAAGGATATGTGCCATCTGGCCGACGACGACACCCAGGCCGATATGTATCTGGCTGCGGTGGAAATTCTCAAAAGCAAGGGCTTCCGGCAGTACGAAATCTCCAATTTTGCCCGGAAAGGACGCATTTCCCAGCACAATATGCGCTACTGGACCGGCGGCGAATATCTTGGCTTCGGTCCCGATGCCAGCTCTGACTTTGCCGGCAAGCGGTTCAAGGTCATCCGGGATCTGCGCGGCTACATAGACGGCATTCAGAACGGCGGACAGGTTCTGGAGGATGTTCAGGAGATACCCACCCGTGAGCGGGCCGGCGAATATCTGATTACCCGTCTGCGCACCACCGCCGGCATCTGCCAGGAGGACTATGAAAAGAACTTCCTGCTGCCCTTCGCCCCTCTGGAAAAAATTCTCAGCACTGCCCGCAGCCGGGGCTATGCTGCCAAAACCGAGGCAAATCACTGGTATCTGACACCACAGGGCTTCCTGATTTCCAATTCTATCATTTCCGACCTTCTTCTGGCTCAGGACGAATCCGATCCGCTGGCCAGAAGAAGATAACCTGCCCCATTCTGCATCCCCGGCCTTTTGGACCGGTGTCCACCGGGGAAGCTTGACAGGTATCCCGGGCGGTGCTATGATGGCTTCGGGCATCAGGCCCGACAGGAGGAAAGGAGCATCCCGATGAACCGGAAAAATTCTCAGAAACGCCCTAAGACGGAAACATCTTGTGAATCCGGCGATGAGCAGCTGGACATTCTGCAGAAAAGCAGCCATGCGGGCATGGTGGCAGGTCTTGTGGTATGTCTGGTGCTGACCGTCATTAAAATGGTAGCCAATCAGCAGTGGCAGGATCTGTTCTGCATCTACTGCACCGCAGTCTGCGGACAGTACGGCTACAAATGGTTCCGCACAAAAAATATTTCCATGCTGATCTGTGCCCTGCTGTGGGGTGCAGGTGCGCTGGCGCTGCTGATTTCCTATCTGGTATCTCTGGCGTAAGCCGGAAAAACGAAAGCCCCGGGCAAAACCGGCATTCTGCCGTTCCCGGAACTTTCCCCGATACAGAAAAAACCTGCTTTGCGTGAACTGTCCCGGATTGGGGGACAGCACGGAAAGCAGGTTTTTCTTATTCCTCCAGCAGCGCCCGGAATACGGGAAGGCTCCGCTGTATCATGTCGTAATCCACACAGTAGCAGATTCGGAAATATCCCGGACAGCCAAATCCGTCACCGGGCACCAGAAGCAGGTTCTTTTCCTTGGCCCGCTGGGAAAATGCCTCCGCATCTCCGCCGGGAGCCTTGATGAACAGGTAGAAGGCCCCCTCCGGCTTTGCCATTTCATAGCCCATTTCCGTCAGTCCCTCGTAGAGCGCACGGCGGTTGCGGTCATAGGCCGTCAGATCCGGACGCAGATCGGCGCAGCGGGCAATGACCTTCTGCCACAGGCTGGGGGCGCAGACGTGTCCGCCGGCACGGGCCGCACCGGCCACTGCGGCATAGATCTGGGCGCTGTCGGCTGCCTGCCGGGGAACATAGACGTAGCCGATGCGCTCGCCGGGCAGGGACAGGGACTTGGAATAGGAGTAGCAGACGATGGTATTGGGATAGATGGTGGGAATGAACGGCACCTCTGCCCCGTCATAGGCCAGCTCCCGGTAAGGCTCATCGGCCACAATGTAGATCGGGTGGCCGTACTGCTGTCCCTTGCGGGTCAGCAATTCTCCCAGATCCTCCAGAGTTTTGCGGGTGTAGACCGTACCGGAGGGATTGTTGGGCGAATTGACGATGACCGCCACCGTATTCTCCGTCAGCATGGCTTCCACCGCATCCAGACGGATCTGAAAATCAGGAACATCCGGCGCAACCACGTTCAGCACTGCACCGGCAGCCTCTGCAAAGGGCTTGTATTCCGGGAAATACGGCGCAATTGCCAGAATTTCGGAATTTTCCACTGCCAGCGCCCGGAAAACTGCCACCAGCTCCGGCGCAGCACCGCAGCCAAGGAACAGATCCTGGGGACGGACACCGGCTGCATACCGGGCGTTGAGGTCATCGGCAATGGCCTGCCGCGCTTCCAGATCTCCCACAGCGGAGGTATAGCCGTGGACCAGCAGGGACGGCGTATCCGCAAGGACCTGGCAGATGGTCTCATTGACCCGGGCCGGAGACGGAATGGAGGGATTGCCCAGGGAATAGTCGTAGACATTCTCCGCACCGATCCGCTCGGCTGCCTGCCGACCGTATTCAAACAGCTCCCGGATGCAGGAACGGTTTGCACCCAGAGCATAGGATTTTTCATTGTACATTTCAGGTTCCTCCCCTTTTTGGACAGAACACCCACCGGAATCCGATGGGTGTTGGCATACAGTTTTATTTTTGGTTCCGGCGGACTCCCTGCCGGTCAAACAGGACGATAACCGTCACCCAGATTGCAATTCCGCACACAATCAGCAGTCCGATTTCCCAGAGCACATAGACAAAGGCCCGGCTGACCATGTCCGTAATTTCCATTTTCTGAAAACCGCCGCACAGCACAAGCATGATTACCGTCAGCAGCAGGCCCAGACAGGACCAGCAAATGCCCGCCAGCTTCTGGGTAAAGCGCCAGCTTTCCACGCTGGCCATACCCCGGTGGGTACGGTATCCGAAGGAGTAGTTTGCCTCTTTTGCAGGTGTCAGATAGTACAGCAGGCCCAGCACCAGCATCACCAGCGGTCCGATCAGGCAGGCGATCCGCAGTGCCAGCGCCACCCGTCCGGTCATTGAGCTCAGATCCGGCAGCAGCGCCTGGGGATTAAAATTATTGAGCAGAGATTTCAGCGCATCAATATCCATGGCGACTCCTTACTTTTCTTCCAGGAACTTGTTGATCTCAAGGATAAATCCATTGACATCCTGGAACCTGCGATAGACGGAAGCAAAGCGGATATAGGCAACCTCATCCAGAGGCTTCAGCCGTTCCATGACCATTTCGCCGATCTTGTCGGTGCTGACCTCCCGGTCCAGAGAGTTCTGGATGGTCTGTTCGATCTCAGTGGCAATCCGGTCCAGGTCTGCCACATCGACCTTTCGCTTGTCGAAGGCGTGCATCATGGAGCCAATCACTTTGTTTCGGTCGAAACTCTGGCGGGAGCCGTTGCGCTTGACTACAATAATCGGCAGACTTTCCACGATCTCGTAGGTGGTAAACCTGCGCTGACAGGCAAGACATTCCCGGCGGCGGCGGATACTCAGGCCGTCCTCGGAATGGCGGGAATCTACAACTTTACTCTCCTGATCACCGCAAAACGGACATTTCATGGAAAATCAACTCACCTTCCAAAGTTTTTGTATTATTATACCAGAGGTGCACCCTACTGTCCAGTATTTTTTCCCCAGATTGTTTCAATACTTGCCAATTCGGGGAAAATAGAGTAGAATAATTTTATATTCTCACCGGAGGTTCCCCATGAACAAAAATGTGCTTCTTGCCGCCTGGAGCGGCTTGTTCGTTGCCTGCGCAGGACTGGGCTTTGTCCCCGCGCCGACAGGCTTTCTGAAATTTCTGTGCACCGCGCTGTCGGTTCTGTTTTTTATCCCCGGCGCGCTGCTGCTGTGGCTCAGCCGCAGACAGGGCGACCGCCACACCATCTGCCTGATCCGGAATCTGTCCGGCCTCTCTCTGGGGCTGACTCTGGTTTTTCTGCTGGCAAATGTGCTCAGCGTGCTTCTGCCCCAGGCAGCAGGCGACTTTCTGCACGTCATGCTGGCCATTGTATCGGTGCCCATGTTCAGCAGCGGCCTCTGGGCGCTGAGCCTGTTTTTCTGGGCCTGCCTGCTGTTTTCCTCTGTGGAACTGCTGTCGAAAATGAAAAAGAAATCCTGAAAGACAACTTCAGGCGCTCACAGCTGTGTGAGCGCCTGATTTTTTTTATTTCTGACTTTCCAGGTAGATCAGCAGCACCGCAATGTCCGCAGGGCTGACACCGGAGATTCTGCCGGCCTGACCGATAGACAGGGGCCGGATCTGTGCCAGCTTCTGCCGGGCTTCCAGACGCAGGCCGCCGATGGAGGCATAGTCGATGTCCTCCGGCAGCAGCCGGGATTCCTCCCGCTTGAATTCCTCCACCTGCTTCTGCTGACGCTGCAGGTAGCCGGCGTATTTGAGCTGGATATCCACCTCCTGCCGGACCGCTTCCGAAAGCTCCGGCCTGTCGGGATCGAAGGGGGCCACATCGCTGTAGCTGACCTGGGGCCGGCGGATCAGATCTGCAAGCCGTGCGGAATTGGTCACGGGTGCAGTGTCCTTTTCCCGAAGCATCTCGTTGAGCGCATCGCTTGCCGGGATGCCGGTGCTCTCCAGACGGCGGATTTCCCGATCCACAGCCGCATATTTTTCCCGAACTGCCTCCAGCCGCTCTCCGGGAACCAGACCGATGGCGGCGCCGATGGCAGTCAGGCGCTGGTCGGCATTGTCCTGCCGGTGCAGCAGCCGGTACTCCGAACGGCTGGTCATGATCCGGTAGGGCTCTTCCGTTCCCTTGGTCACCAGATCATCGATCAGCGTGCCGATGTAGCTGGTGTCCCGGGTCAGGATCAGCGGGTCCTTTCCCTGCAGCTTCAGCGCCGCATTGATGCCGGCCACCAGTCCCTGCACCGCAGCCTCTTCATAGCCGGAGGTTCCGTTGAACTGGCCTGCGCCGTACAGCCGCTCCACCTGCTTGGTTTCCAGTGTGGGCAGCAGGGCCGTGGGGTCCACGCACTCATATTCGATGGCATAGGCAGGGCGCATCATTTCCGCGTGCTCCAGTCCCGGAACGGTGCGCATCATTTCCAGCTGCACGTCTTCGGGAAGGGACGAGGAAAAGCCCTGAATATACAGTTCCTCCGTGTTCATGCCGCAGGGCTCCACAAACAGCTGGTGGCGCTTTTTGTCGGCGAACCGGACGATTTTTGTTTCAATACTGGGACAGTACCGGGGGCCTACGCCGGAGATGGTGCCGTCGTACATGGGACTTCTGTCCAGATTCCGGCGGATCACCTCATGGGTCTGCTCGTTGGTGTAGGTCAGGTAACACACAGCGCTGTTTTCCACCTTTTCCGTGGTACGGAAGGAAAACGGCTCCGGGATTTCGTCACCGGGCTGGATCTCCATCTTGGAAAAATCCACACTGCGGCGGTTGATTCTGGGAGGTGTGCCGGTTTTGAAGCGCCGCAGAGGCAGCCCCAGCTGGCGCAGATTGTCTGCCAGTCCCACCGACGGATGCATCCCGTCAGGGCCGGAAGGAATCACCACATCGCCGGTAATCACAGTGCTGTCCAGATAGGTACCCGTGGCAATGATGACCGCTCTGGCCTCATATACCGCTCCCAGCTGGGTCTGCACGCCGGTAACGCCCTGCCCGTCGGTCAGGACCTTGGTGATCTGTGCCTGCTTGAGCTGCAGATTCTCCTGCAGTTCCAGCGTATGCTTCATGTATTCCTGATATTTGCGCCGGTCGGCCTGTGCCCGCAGGGAATGGACTGCAGGTCCCTTGCCCCGGTTGAGCATCCGGTACTGGATGCAGCACCGGTCTGCCGCCACGCCCATTTCTCCGCCCAGTGCATCCAGCTCCCGGACCAGATGGCCCTTGCCGGTGCCGCCGATGGCAGGATTGCAGGGCATATTGCCCACGGCATCCAGATTGATGGTAAACAGGATCGTCTGCAGCCCCAGTCTGGCGGCTGCAAGGGCAGCTTCAATGCCTGCGTGGCCCGCACCGATGACGGCTACATCACAGGCTCCTGCACGGTAGGTGTTCATTCTTCCGCCTCCGCACCGGCATCCTCACCGGTCTTTTTCTCCTCGGGAGGCAGAACGAAAGGTCTGCACACCACTTCGCAGCGGTTGATGGGGGTGCCCAGCTCATAAAATTTCTCCTCATAGCCGGTCATGATGCCCACAACGCCGTTTTCGTGCAGATTCCGGGTCAGGTTCTTCACCTGCAGGCCGCAGGCGGCAAACTCCTCCACACTGAACTCGAACAGGGGCGCATTGTCGGTCTTGAAGTGGATTTCTCCCTCTTCCCGGACCACACGGCAGTATTTGTCCAGAAATCTGCGGTGGGTCAGGCGGCGCTTGGCGTTTTTCTTCCGGGGCCAGGGATCGGGGAAATTGATGAACAGGCGGTCGATCTCCCCTGCTGCAAAAATCTCCTCAATGTTCTCAACATCCATATCGATGTAAAATACATTCTTCAGGCCCATGTTCTTTGCCTTTTCCATGGCAACCACCATGGCTTCCCGGCAGCGCTCCACAGCGATGAGCAGTACGTCCGGATTTGCCTGTGCGGTTTCGGCGGTGAATTTACCCTTGCCGCAGCCGACTTCCACCCAAAGGGCCGTACAGCCCTGCATCAGATTGCGCCAGGTGCCCTTCATGGCAGCGGGGTCGGCGATCCGGTAGTCTGCGCACTTTTCCATCCGGGGTTCCAGATTGCGCATTTTTCTCATTCTCATACGATTTATTCCTCCAAAAGGCAGAAAAACGCCCTTAATTTTCAGTTTAACATTATACCAGATACTTTTCCTGCCGTCAAAGAAAAATTTCCGTTTCTCCCGAAAACAGCTTCAGACAGAAAAACGCTGCCGGAAAAATTCCGGCAGCGCAAATCCGTTTCTTTATTCTCCGGCGGGGGTCAGGGTGAATGTCAGGACCTCTCCGTTTTTATCCAGATCGATCTGGGCCATGCCCACAAATTCCATGACGCCGGCCTTGGAAACCGCCTTTGCCTTGGACTTGGACAGGCCGCGGATTCCCTCCAGATCGATGGGCTTGGGTTCTGCGTCCTTCTTAAAGGCAATTTCAAAGCCGTCCAGCTTGCTCTCGTCCACCGCATACACGGCAACAGAGTAGCTGGTGTAGCCCTTACCGAACTTCCGGTAGGCGCTCTCGACGGTGGTAACCAGGGTTTCATCGTCGTATTCGTCGGTTTCTTCCAAAACCACATCCGTCATCTGGCAGTTGATCTCGTAGCGCTCAGCCGGCGTATAATCCTTGGACAGAGAGTTGTGGTCATAGTGGTAGAACAGATAGCCCACCACGCAGGCCACGCCCACAGCAAACAGAGCCAGCAGCAGGGTGAACTGTCTGGCGTTGAATTTCAGATGCTTTCCGTCCTTTTCCGCAGGGTTGTCGAAGGTCAGGCCCATACGGTAAGTAACCGGAATGATCAGCGACAGGAACAGGGCCAGCACAAAGGCCTCGATGGGGAACATGCACAGGTTCTTGATCACGGCAGGCAGGATCATCGCCACATAGGACTTGCCGTAGATGACCTGAAAATACCAGCACATAATGGCACTGTTCAGGCAGATATTGACCAGAAGATCCATGCTGAACCGGGCCAGGATGACTCTGGTTGTGGTGATTCTGGCACGGTAGAAGAACATGGCAAACATCATCGAGCCGGCCACTTCCACAAACATGCAGGGGAAGAAATAGGGTCCCTGCGGCATCAGGATCACGCCCAGGGTATCGGATACGCAGGCAGCCAGACCTGCCACCACGGGTCCGAAGATCATGGCACCCAGGGCATTGACCAGCGGAGCGCCGATGTTGATTCTCAGGTTGGGAGCCAGCGGAATGGAAGCCCATTTCATGCCGACGCGAAGTGCGATCATCAGCGCTGCGATCACCAGAATTTTGGTGTTCTTCAGCTCCATAGCCGCATCGATCCAGTACGCTTTGGAGAACGGACTGGCGTATAGGGTACGGGGTCTTGTGTTGTTTCTCATGGAAAAAAATCCTCCTTTTTATGCAGCGGCGGCCTGTCTGTTTTCTGCCTGCCCAACGGTCCGGAACATAAAAAAATCCCCGGCGCAGTGCGTCAGGGAGTTACATCGTTACGGATCACCCGTGGGGAAGGGCAGCGAAAAAACAGCCGACCATTCGCCCGACCGAGTATCGTTGCTACATAAAGGAGGTTCAGTCCAATATGCAACAGCGGGTGCGGAAACCCCATCGCGGAATACATTCCTTCGTCTGCCAGACAACTCCCCATTTTGGCAGCACTTCACGCAGGGATCCTACTCTGTTCGCCAGTATCATACTCTATTTACCCGGAAAAGTAAAGTCTTTTTTTCAAAACTCTGAAATTTTTATGAACTTTATCGGTTTCTCATACAAAATCTGTCGGGGACTTTGCCCGGGTCTGCTGTCCTGTTTCGTGGGTTTTCCCACAGGCCGGGAGGGTACAATAACCTCACCATTTACGAGGGGGAAAGGCAATGCAGTGCCAGAAACTGAAAACTTACATGGAAACGGGACGGGTGATTTTTCTGCCCGCAAAATCCATTCGCCCCAATCCGGCACAGCCCCGGAAAATTTTCCGGGAGGAAGCGCTGGATGAATTGGCGGAGAGCATCCGCTGTCATGGGATTCTGCAGCCGCTGTCCGTGCGGCGGATCGGAAATGCCTATGAACTGATTGCCGGCGAGCGGCGTCTGCGGGCCGGAATTCTGGCAGGGCTGTCGGAAATTCCATGCATCGTCATGAACATGGATGACCGGGAATCCGGCACCGCCGCTCTGGTGGAAAATCTTCAGCGGCAGGATCTGGATTTTATTGAGGAAGCCCGGGGAATTTCCCGGCTCATGCAGCAGGGAAATTTCAGTCAGGAGCAGGTGGCCAAGCTGCTGGGAAAAAGTCAGAGCGCCGTGGCAAACAAGCTGCGCCTGCTGCGCCACAGCGTCCCGGTGCTCACAGCCATCCGCCAGCAGGGACTGACGGAGCGCCATGCCCGTGCTCTGCTCAAGCTGACAGACGACGGAGAAAAATTCAGCGCCATTGCGGAAATCTCCCGGCAGAATATGAGCGTCGCCCGGGCTGAAAGATACATCGAATCCCTGCTTTCTCCTGAAAAATCCGTAAAAAAGCAGGCCAATGTGGTGGCTTTTCTCAACAGTCTGACCCAGTCTCTGGCAAAAATCCAACTTTCCGGGATTTCCGCCGTGTCCGAGCGGCGGGAAACCGACAGTCAGATCGTGCTGACCATCACCATACCCAAGCGAAAAAATGAATCCGTCACCGTGCCACAAGCAGATTGACATTTGTGAACAATTTTTGTATGATGACCTTATAGATAAAGGAGGTTGATCTCATGAATTGTCAACACTGCGGTTCCGCTCTGACCCCCGGTCAGAAGTTCTGCACAAACTGCGGCGCTCCTGCGGAAGCTCCGGTTACTCCGGTCCAGCCCCCTGTTTCCGGATACCAAGCGCCCCAAAATCCCGCTGCAGGAACATATCGCGCCACTTCCCCGGTAATTGCCCCCCGTGAAAACGTATTCCTCGGCTTCATCGGTGCTCTGGTCGGCGCACTTATCGGCGGTGCCAGCATCATTCTGCTGGACCAGATGGGCTACATTGCATCCATTTCCGGTCTGCTGCTGGCGCTGTGTACCCTCAAGGGCTATCAGCTCCTGGCAAAGGGCACCAGCAAAACCGGCATCACCATCTGCATTGTTCTGATGGCAATCACGCCGTTCCTGGCAGATCTGCTGGGCTGGGGCATGGCTGTTATGGACGAGTTCCCCATGGTCTCCTTTACAGAGAGTATCCATCTTTTCTTCGTACTGCTTGGAGAAGACGGTGAGCTGCTGTTTGCGTACCTGAAGGATCTTGCTTTCCTGTACCTGTTCGTTGCTCTGGGTGCATTTGCCATTGTCCACGATTTCATCAAAAAAGGACACAAGTAAGCCGGCCTGCCGGAACCTGTCAGAAAACATCACCGGGGTGTATGAAAGCCATACACCCCGGTTTTCGCATATTTCCTGTCTAAAAAACCACAGGACGCATCCAAAACGGATGCGTCCTGCTTTTTTCTGTAGAAAATTATTTGAAGTAGCGCACTGCGGACTCGAACAGATGCATGTCGAATTCGCCGGGAACGTTCTTGTACAGGCCCTGACCCTTGCGCTCGCTGTGGCCCATCTTGCCGAAGACACGGCCGTCGGGAGAGGTGATGCCCTCGATGGCGCACAGAGAACCGTTGGGGTTGAAGTGCACATCCATGGTGGCATTGCCTTCCAGATCCACGTACTGGGTAGCCACCTGACCGTTGGCGATCAGCTGACGAGCCAGCTCCTCGCTGGCCAGGAAGCGGCCTTCGCCGTGGGAAATGGGCACGGTATACACGTCGCCGACTTCGGTGCCTGCCAGCCAGGGGCTCATGTTGGAAGCAACACGGGTCCGGACCAGACGGGACTGGTGACGGCCGATGACGTTGTAGGTCAGCGTCGGGCAGGTTTCATCTGCATCCAGGATCCGGCCGTAGGGCACCAGGCCCAGCTTGATCAGTGCCTGGAAGCCGTTGCAGATGCCCAGCATCAGGCCGTCCCGGTCGTTGAGCAGACGGGTGACCTGCTCCTTGACGGCAGCATTGCGGAAGAAGGCAGTGATGAACTTGCCGGAGCCGTCGGGCTCGTCGCCGCCGGAGAAGCCACCGGGGATAAAGACCATCTGTGCATCCGCCAGCTTTTCAGCAAAGGAATCCACGCTTCTGGCAATGGCATCGGCAGACAGGTTGCGGATGACGCAGATTTCAGCGTCGGCGCCGGCATCGGTCATGGCCTTGGCAGAATCGTATTCACAGTTGGTGCCAGGGAACACGGGAATCAGTACCTTGGGACGGGCCACCTTGACGGCGGGAGCCTTCCGCTGGGTGCACACATAGCTGATGTTTTCGGGAGCCTCGCCTGCATCGGGAATGTTGCAGGTGTAGACGCTTTCCAGCTTGTCCTCGTACTTCTTGAGCAGACCGTGGGAGCAGAGTCTTTCCTCGCCGTAGCGGAAAGCGCAGTTCTCGGTGATCTCACCGATCAGCTTGCCGTCGGTCTCGCCGGGCATTTCCAGAACGAAGGAACCGTAGCACAGGCCGAACAGTTCGTCCAGAGAGCACTCGGTATTAAACTTGAAGCCGAAGCCGTTGCCGAAGGCCATCTTCATAACGGCCTCTGCTACGCCGCCCATGCCGGGGGTGTAGGCGGAAACTGCCTTGCCGGAACGCAGCAGCTCGGTAACGTGGTCGAACAGGGCCAGCAGGGACTCTGCCACAGGCAGGCCGTTCTCGTCATATTCGGGCTTGAGCAGGCAGACCTGATTGCCGGCCTTCTTGAATTCGTTGGAAACCACGTTGCAGCCCTTCTCGGTGGTAATCGCAAAGGAAACCAGCGTGGGGGGAACATCCAGTTTTTCAAAGGTGCCGGACATGGAGTCCTTGCCGCCGATGGCAGCCACCTTCAGATCCTTCTGGGCACGGAATGCACCCAGCAGAGCAGCCAGAGGCTGGCTCCAGCGCTTGGGGTCCTTGCCCACGCGCTTGAAGTATTCCTGGAAGGTCAGGTACACGTCTTCGTAAGCAGCGCCGGTGGCAACCAGCTTTGCAACGCTCTCCACAACGGCAAGATAAGCGCCGTGGTAGGGGCTCTTCTCCGTGACGTAGGGGTTGTAGCCCCAGCTCATCACAGAGCAGTCGTCGGTGTGACCCTTTTCCACGGAAACCTTGTGGACCATGGCCTGAATGGGGGTCTGCTGATTGATGCCGCCGAAGGGCATCAGCACGGTGCCGGCGCCGATGGTGGCGTCAAACCGCTCCGACAGGCCCCGCTTGGAGCAGGTGTTCAGATCGGTGGCAATCCGGTTCATATTCTCGGTAAAGGTACCGCTGACCTTCTCTGCGTAGTCGCAGGAAGCGTCCAGATCAATGTCAATGTGCTTTTCCGCACCGTTGGAGTTGAGGAATTCACGGCTGATGTCCACGATCTTTCTGCCGTTCCAGTGCATGACCAGACGGGGCTCCTCGGTAACCTGGGCAACCACAGTGGCCTCCAGGTTTTCCTGAGCAGCCAGCTCCAGGAAGCGGGGCACATCATCGGCGGCAACCACCACAGCCATGCGCTCCTGAGATTCGGAGATTGCCAGCTCAGTGCCGTCCAGGCCGTCGTACTTTTTGGGAACCTTGTTCAGGTCGATGGTCAGGCCGTCTGCCAGCTCGCCGATGGCAACGGACACACCGCCTGCGCCGAAGTCGTTGCAGCGCTTGATCATCCGGGTAGCCTCGCCGCAGCGGAACAGTCTCTGCAGCTTGCGCTCCTCGGGGGCGTTGCCCTTCTGAACCTCTGCGCCGCAGGTTTCCAGCGAGCTGAGGGTGTGGCTCTTGGAGGAGCCGGTGGCACCGCCGCAGCCGTCACGGCCGGTTCTGCCGCCCAGCAGAACTACCTTGTCCCCGGGAGCGGGGCACTCTCTGCGCACGTTCTTTTCGGGAACGGCAGCCACAACTGCGCCGATTTCCATGCGCTTTGCGGCGTAGCCGGGATGGTACAGCTCATCGACCATGCCGGTGGCCAGGCCGATCTGGTTGCCGTAGGAGGAATAGCCTGCGGCAGCGGTGGTGACGATGGTGCGCTGGGGCAGCTTGCCCTCCATGGTCTCGGAAATGGGCTTGAGAGGATCGGCAGCACCGGTCACACGCATGGCTGCGTACACATAGGCCCGGCTGGCCAGAGGATCCCGGATGGCACCGCCGATGCAGGTGGCAGCACCGCCGAAGGGCTCGATTTCCGTGGGATGGTTGTGGGTTTCGTTCTTGAACAGCAGCAGCCAGGGCTCCTCCACGCCGTCTACGGTGACGGTCATATGGACGGTGCAGGCGTTGATTTCCTCGCTCTCATCCAGCTTGGCAAGATCGCCGGTGGACTTGAGGTACTTGGCTGCCAGGGTGCCGATGTCCATCAGGTTGATGGGCTTGGTGCGGCCCAGTTCCTTCCGGGTTTCCAGATAATCGTTCCAGGCCTCCTCCAGCAGAGGATCGGCAAATTTTACATGGTCGATGGTGGTCAGGAAGGTGGTATGGCGGCAGTGATCGGACCAGTAGGTATCGATCATGCGGATTTCGGTAATGGTGGGGCAGCGGCCTTCCTTGCGGAAGTAGTTCTGGCAGAAGGTGATGTCATCCAGATCCATGGCAAGGCCCAGCTTTTTCACCATTTCCGCCAGACCGTCCCGATCCAGATCCAGGAAACCGTCCTCGGTTGCAACGGTTTCGGGAATGGCATAGGAAACAGCCAGGGTCTCGGGCTTTTCCAGAGAAGCCTCCCGGGCTTCCACAGGGTTGATGACGTGCTTCTTGATGGCGGCAATATCCTCTGCGGTGACGTCGCCCTCGAGCACATAAACTCTGGCGGTGCGGACCAGAGGCCGGTCGCCCTGAGAGATGATCTGCACGCACTGAGCGGCAGAGTCTGCCCGCTGGTCAAACTGACCGGGCAGGTATTCGGTGGCAAACACCACGCCGTCGGCCTTGAGCTCGCTGAAGGTGTTGTCCACCTGCGGCTCAGAGAAAACCGTCTGCACGGCGTAGCGGAACAGCTCTTCGTCGATGTTTTCCACATCGTAGCGGTTGATGACCCGGACACCAGTGAGTCTGGTCAGTCCCAGAAGCTCTCTGGCTTCCCGGAGCAGATCCCGGGCTTCTTTTTCAAGCCCCGGCTTTTTTTCTACATAAACGCGATAAACCATGAAAAATCCTCCTGATTTGATGGTGTTTTCGGTATTACTGATTGGCCTGCAGTGCGCGCCGGCCGATATCACTTCTGCGGTAAGCCTTCTCAAAGCGGACGCCGTCAGCCAGACGGTAGGCCTCCCGGATAGCATCCGGCAGGGTATCGGCCACGGCGGTGGTGCCGGTGACACGTCCGCCGGAGGTGACCAGCTTTCCGTCGGAGAGCTTGGCACCTGCCACATAGGTGTGGGCTCTGGCCTCCTCGGTCATGGTCAGCTCAAAGCCCTTTTCGTAGTGCAGGGGGTAGCCTGCGGATGCGGTGATGACGCAGCAGGCGTGTCTGTCGGAGAAGCGGACCTCGGTATCTGCCAGAGTGCCGTTGGTGCAGGCCTGCATAATGGTCAGCAGATCGCTTTCCAGCAGCGGCAGCACGACCTGGGTTTCCGGGTCGCCGAAGCGGCAGTTGTATTCGATGACCTTCGGGCCGTCAGGAGTCAGCATCAGGCCGAAGTACAGGCAGCCCCGGAAGGTTCTGCCCTCTTTTTCCATAGCCCGGATGGTGGGCAGGAAAATTTCTTCCATGCAGCGGTCTGCAATTTCCTTTGTGTAGTAGGGATTGGGTGCCACGGTGCCCATACCGCCGGTGTTCAGGCCGGTGTCGTTGTCCCCTGCCCGCTTGTGATCCATGGAGGAAACCATGGGCACCAGCGTTTTTCCGTCGGTAAAGGACAGGACAGAGACTTCCGGGCCGGTGAGGAATTCCTCAATGACCACGGTGGAGCCGCTCTTACCGAATTTTGCGTTGGCCATCATATCGGTGACGGCCTCCTCGGCCTCCTGACGGGTCTGGCAGATCAGAACACCCTTGCCCAGGGCCAGTCCGTCGGCCTTGACCACCACGGGAACCGCTGCGGTCCGGACATAGGCCAGTGCGGCCTCCAGATCGGTAAAGGTCTCATAGCGGGCGGTGGGGATGCCGTATTTTTTCATCAGGTCCTTGGAAAAAGCCTTGCTGCCCTCGATGATGGCGGCGCAGGCTCTGGGTCCGAAGCAGGGAATGCCGGCATCGCTCAGTTTGTCCACGCAGCCCAGCACCAGAGGATCGTCGGGGGCGACTACCGCGTAATCCACGGCGTTTTCTCTGGCAAATTCCACAATTTTATCAATTTCCGTTGCGCCGATGGGGACGCAGGTTGCGTCCTCGGCAATGCCGCCGTTTCCGGGCAGGGCAAAAATCTCCGTCACGGAGGGATTTTCTTTCAGTTTGCGGATAATGGCATGCTCACGGCCGCCGCCGCCCACAACCAGTAATTTCATATGAAAACCTCCTGCAAAAATCTTCCGGGGAAAAACAGTCCGAAAGGACGGTGCAAGTTTTCCCCGTTTCCGGGGAAGCTGTACCGCCCTGTTCAGAGTTTCTGTCTGTTAATGATGGAACAGGCGCATGCCGGTAAAGGCCATGACCATGTTGTTTTTGTTGCATTCTTCGATGACCAGATCATCACGGATGGATCCGCCGGGCTGGGCAACATAGCGCACACCGGACTTCAGGGCCCGCTTGATGTTGTCTGCAAAGGGGAAGAAGGCGTCGGAGCCAAGGGACACGCCGGTGCAGGCAGCAAGGAAGGAGGCCTTGTCTTCCTCGGTCAGGCGCTCAGGCTGCCGGGTGAAGTAGTTCTGCCAGATCCCCTCCGCGCAGACATCCTCTTCGTTGCCGTTGATGTAGCCGTCGATGACGTTGTCCCGGTTGGGACGGCCCAGGTCCTCCCGGAAGGGCAGAGCCAGCGTCTTCGGATGCTGGCGCAGGAACCAGGTATCGGCCTTGGAGCCTGCCAGACGGGTGCAGTGGATCCGGGACTGCTGACCGGCACCCACACCGATAGCCTGTCCGTCATAGGCAAAGCAGACGGAGTTGGACTGGGTGTATTTGAGGGTAATCAGGGACACGATCAGGTCCGTTTTGGCATTGTCGGGCAGTTCCTTGTTCTCGGTAACCAGATTTTTCAGCAGTTCCTCGTCGATTTTGAAGTTGTTGCGGCCCTGCTCGAAGGTGACGCCGAACACCTGCTTGTGCTCCTGTGCAGCGGGAACGTAGGCAGGATCGATGGCCACTACGTTGTAGTTGCCCTTGCGCTTGGTCTTGAGAATGGCCAGTGCCTCGTCGGTATAGCCGGGAGCGATGATGCCGTCGGAAACCTCCCGGGCAATCAGGGAAGCGGTCATGGCATCGCACTCGTCGGACAGGGCAACCCAGTCACCGAAGGAGCACATCCGGTCGGTACCCCGGGCGCGGGCATAGGCGCAGGCCAGCAGATTGTCGTCCAGGCCCTCCACATCGTCCACGAAGCAGGCCTTTTTCAGCGCATCGGGCAGAACCCGGCCCACGGAGGCAGAGGTGGGGGAAACGTGCTTGAAGGAGGTCGCACAGGGCAGACCGGTGGCTGCCTTCAGCTCTCTGACCAGCTGCCAGGAGTTGAGTGCGTCAAGAAAATTGATATAGCCGGGCCGGCCGTTGAGAATGGTGATAGGCAGTTCAGAATCGTTGGCCATGTAAATTCTGGCAGGCTTCTGATTGGGGTTGCAGCCATATTTCAGCTGAAATTCCTTCATAATAACTTAACCTCCCAAAGCAAAATCAGATATTTTTATTGATCAGCCGGTCTGCTGCCTCGCCGGTAGCCAGATCGGTGTAGCGGACATAGAGAGAAATTTTGTTTTCGGCATCCAGGCTCTCCCAGATTTCCCGGGTGAAGGCATCGATGTCGTCGGAAATGGCAACCCGTTCCGGCTCACCCTGGAAGGTGGGGATGGGATTTCCGTCGCAGACATAGGTGTGCAGGAAGTGACCCAGGCCAGCCTTTGCATTGTAGTGATAGCCAAAGCGATTGCAGAAGGAGCCTTCTGCGTCGCCGGACTTGAGGATGCTCATCTTATAAGTGAAATCCCCGTCGGCAAAGGTCAGCAGGCCGCTGATTCTGGGGGTCCAGTTGGGGCCGTCCGGCTCAAACTCCCGGACCTGCAGGCTTTCGTCAAAGTCCTTGCCGCAGGAAAGGCCGTCATAGATGGTGTCGGTCTGGTCGCCGTTGGTAACGATCAGCCGGTTGCCCAGACTGCGGACAGCGGCATAGATGATCAGGCTGGGGTCCTCGACCTTGCTGGCATCAAAGGGCTCGGTATAAACAGCGCCGTCCTTCTTGACGAACACCCGGTTACGGCTGTTGGCGCTGCGGCCCATGATGAAATAGGCAGAAACAGCGTGCTTTCCGTCGGGGGTCTTGCCGATGATGATGCCCCGGCCGGGATACCGGTTTCCGGTCAGACGCTGAGAAACGGTTTCGATTTCGTAGACATTCATGTTGCTATCCTCCAAGATGTTTCAGGCTTTCAGAAGCTGTGCACTGACCATTTCCGCCGCCTGCGGAAGCAGAATCCATTCGGCCTGCTCCATAACCCGGCGCTGAAGGGTCTCAGGGGTGTCCCCGGGAAGCACCTCCACTGCTTTCTGCAGCAGGATCGGGCCGCCGTCGGGAATCTCGTTGACAAAATGGACCGTCGCGCCGGTGACCTTCACGCCCCGGGCCAGAGCCGCCTCGTGGACATGCAGGCCGTAGTAGCCGGCACCGCAGAAGGAGGGGATCAGGGAGGGGTGAATGTTCAGAATCCGGCCGGGCCATTTTGCCGTGAATTCTTCCGTAAGAATGCTCATAAATCCGGCAAGGATCACAAGATCGATGCGGTTTTCTGTCAGAATTTCCTGAAGCCGGTCCTCGAAGGCCTTCTGGGAGCCAAGCTCCTTTTTCAGAACGGTCACACCGGGAATCCCGGCATTTTCCGCCCGCTTCAGGGCATAGGCACCGGCATTGTTGGAAACCACCAGCGAGATTTCACCGCTGTGGATGGTTCCGTCCTTCCAGGCATCGATCAGTGCCTGCAGGTTGGTGCCGCCGCCGGAAACAAGAACTGCAATCCGGATACTCACTCCAGAATCACCTTTTCTTCATTTTCAATGATGGAGCCGATAACATAGGCATCCTCGCCGTGCGCTCTGAGAATCTCCAGTGCGGTGTCTGCTTCTGCCGCAGGAACCACGATGCTCATGCCGACGCCCATGTTGAAGGTATTGAACATATCACGCTCGGGAATGTTGCCGGTCTTGGCGATCAGGTCGAAGATGGGCAGAATCTTGACTGCGCTCTTGTCGATCTTCGCGCACAGGCCGTCGGGCACGGAACGGGGAATGTTCTCGTAGAAGCCGCCGCCGGTGATGTGGGAAATGCCCTTGACATCCACCTTTTCCAGCAGAGCCAGCACGCTCTTGACGTAGATCCGGGTGGGGGTCAGCAGGGTTTCGGCAATGGATGCGCCGCCCAGAGCCTGGCAGGGCTTCATCAGGTCCTTGTTGTTCTCCACGTCAAAGACCTTGCGGACCAGGCTGAAGCCGTTGGAATGGACACCGGAGGAAGCCAGTGCAATGACCACGTCGCCGGCAGCCATGCGCTTGTTGTCGATGATCTTCTTCTTGTCCACGATACCGACGGAGAAGCCGGCCAGATCGTACTCATCCTCGGGCATCATGCCGGGATGCTCGGCAGTTTCGCCGCCGATGAGGGCGCTTCCGGACTGAACACAGCCCTCTGCAACGCCGGCAACCAGCTCGGCAATGCGCTCGGGAACGTTCTTTCCGCAGGCGATGTAGTCCAGGAAGAACAGGGGCTTTGCACCGCAGCAGATAACGTCGTTGACGCACATGGCGACACAGTCAATGCCGATGGTATCGTGCTTGTCCATCAGCATGGCGATTTTCAGCTTGGTGCCGACACCGTCGGTACCGGAAACCAGAACAGGCTCTTCCATGCCGGTCAGGTTCAGACCAAAGCAGCCGCCGAAGCCGCCGACATCATCCAGACAGCCTTCGTTACGGGTGCGGGCAACGTGCTTCTTCATCAGTTCGACAGCCTTGTAGCCGGCAGTAATGTCAACACCGGCGGCAGCATAGCTGGCGGACTGGGAGTTCTTGTGTTCCATGTTTAAAGCTCCTTTTTCATATATAATACGGTTAATACGGTGTATTTCCGTGAAAACTGAAAAGTTTCGCAGAACTGACAGCAGAGCGGTCCAGGCTCGCCCAGGCAAGGCACTGAACTGCTCTGAGGCAGCAGGTTATCCGGCAGACCGGCACGGCACGCGCCGGTCTGCAGTAAATTTTATTCTTCGCCGGTCCAGCAGTAGGTGCAGACCTTTTCCCGGTCCAGACCGATGGCCTCCAGAAGGCCGTCCAGGGTCTGATAACCCAGGGAATCGAAGCCCATCTTATCACAGATGGCCTTGAGCATGCACTGTCCGCGCTCGGTAGTGGCATCGGAATATTCAGCCACGTGCTTCTGGCCCTGATTGCCCTCCAGCTCCTGAATGATCTTCCGGCCCAGCAGCTCCATGTCGGAATTGCTGCGGGAGAAATTCAGGTACTTGCAGGAATACATGATGGGCGGGCAGGCCGAACGCATATGTACTTCCTTTGCGCCGCTCTTGTAGAGGAAATCCACAGTCTCGTTGAGCTGGGTGCCGCGGACAATGGAATCGTCCACAAACAGCAGCTTCTTGCCCTCGATCAGCTCGGGCACGGGGATCTGCTTCATTTCCGCCACCAGATTCCGGATCTCCTGATTGGAGGGGGTAAAGGATCTGGCCCAGGTAGGCGTATACTTGACGAAAGGTCTTGCAAAAGTCTTGTGGCTGTAATTTGCATAGCCGATGGCGTGAGGAACACCGGAATCGGGCACGCCGGCAACAAAGTCCACATCGGGCATGGTGCCGTTCTTTTCCTCTTCGCGGGCCATGATCTCGCCGTTTTTGCAGCGCATGACCTCTACGTTTCTGCCCTCATAGTTGGAGTTGGGGTAGCCGTAGTAGGACCACAGGAAGGCGCAGATTTTCATCTTGTCTCCGGGGGCCGCCAGCTGCTCAACGCCGTCAACGGTGATTTTCACAATTTCGCCGGGGCCAAGCTCGTAGTAATCCTGATAGCCCAGCTTCTGATAGGCGAAAGACTCAAAGGATACGCAGCAGCCCTGGATATTTTTGCCCACGAGCACCGGCAGTCTGCCGACCTTGTCCCGGGCGGCGATAATGCCGTCGGGAGTCAGGATCAGAATGGTGCAGGAGCCTTCGATCTGGCTCTGGGCGTACTTGATTCCCTCTACCAGACTGCTGCACTGATTGATCAGAGCCGCAGTCAGCTCTGTGGAGTTGACTTTGCCGTTGGACATAGCCATAAACTGGTGTCCCGGGCCGGAAAAAGTCCTCTTCACCAGTGCCTCGGAGTTGCTGATCAGGCCCACCGTAGAGATGGCAAACATGCCCAGATGGGACCGGACCAACAGTGGCTGAGGGTCTGTGTCGGAAATGCAGCCGATGCCGGAATTGCCGACAAACTTGTTCAGATCTCCTTCGAACTTAGTCCGGAAAGGAGTGTTTTCAATGTTGTGGATCTGGCGCTGGAAACCCAGCTCCCGATCATAATAGGCAACGCCGCCCCGCTTGTTTCCAAGGTGGGAGTGGTAGTCTACGCCGAAAAATACGTCGTTAATGCAGCTTTTACGGGAAATCGCTCCGAAAAAACCACCCATAGCTGAGGACCTCCTTGCATTTTTACCGGGTTTTGCTCCGGAAAGTTACCGGATTCGGAAAAATCAGGCAAAGAACAGCTTGTTCAGGGTCATGGGATCGACGTACTTGCCGTCCTTGTAAACACGCATGTTGCCGGAAGCGATCTCGTCGATGAGCATTACGTTGCCCTGAGCATCGTAGCCGAACTCGAACTTGATGTCGTACAGGTCCATGCCCTTTTCCTTCAGGTCGTCTGCAACGATCTTGGTAACGTCCTGAGTCATCTTCTTCAGGGAATCGTACTGAGCATCGGTCATGACGCCCAGAGCAACCAGAGCGTCCTTGGTGACCAGGGGATCGCCCTTTGCGTCGTTCTTGAAGGTAGTCTCGACGTAAGCGGGCAGGTCCATGCCTTCCTCGCAGTATTCGCCGTAGCGGCGCAGGAAGGAACCGACAGCCTTATACCGGCAGATAACTTCCAGGCCGTGACCGAAAGCCTTTGCAGGCAGAACTTCCATGGTGGTATCCTGCAGGTTTGCGCTGACATAGTGAGTGCGGATGCCTGCAGCATTGATCTTCTCGAAGAAGTAGATGGACATGCGCAGGTTGACGTCGCCCACGCCCTCGATGGTCAGGCCAACGGAGTTCTCACCGGGATCGAACACGCCGTCCTTGCCGGTGCAGTCGTCCTTGAACTTGAGCAGGTAATTGCCGTTTTCCAGTTCGTAAACATTCTTGGTTTTGCCGGTGTAAACAAGCTTCAGATCTTTCATGGTAAATTATCCCTTCTATATTATAAAAAATAAATTATAAAAATTGTTGTATGTACGTCCGGGGAAATCACTGGGCGGACTGCTGCAGGGCAGCATCCTTGGTCAGGACTTTTTCCGCATCTGCAAGGCGCTTTGCGTCCAGCTTCCGGGCCAGCTCTTCATCGGCGACAGCCAGAATCTGAATGGCCAGCAGGGCGGCATTCACTGCTCCGTCCACGGCAACAGTGGCGACCGGAATTCCGGAGGGCATCTGCACAGTAGACAGCAGGGCATCGATCCCGTTGGAGAAAGTGGTAGATTTGAGGGGAATACCGATGACAGGCAGCGTGGTGTTGGCTGCAAGGGCGCCGGCCAGATGTGCGGCCATACCGGCTGCAGCAATTACGGCACCAAATCCCTCTTTGCGGGCATTGGCTGCAAAATTACGGGCCTGTTCCGGCGTACGGTGTGCGGAAAAAATGTGCATTTCATAAGCCACGCCAAACTCTTCCAAAGTACGCGCAGCCTTCTGAACCACAGGCAGGTCGCTGTCGCTTCCCATAATAATGGCAACTTTTTTCACGTTAAAATTCCTCCTTAACGAATCAAAAAAGGGCATTCCAACCCCTTGCGGTAGTTGGAATGCCCAGACGGTCGGCTCTGATTGAGAATCAGATTATACGCTTTTCTGCTCCCATGTGGTAAATCCACGGTTCCGTCAGTCACAGAAAAACCAACTACTTACACTATATCACAGCTCTGTTGTGTTTACAATGCGAAAATTCGAAAAAATAATCTGAATTTTCCCATATTCATTTTGTCGTATTTCACCGAAGAACCATTTCTGCAATCTTGCGAAACAAAACGCCTTGCAATCCACCGGGATTGCGCCTATAATGGGCTTACCTTATTAAATACAGGAAGGATTTTATCTATGAAGCCCATTTTGGAAGTATGCGTGGATTCCCTTGCCTCTGCCCGGGCTGCCATTGCCGGCGGAGCAGACCGGCTGGAGCTGTGTGCCGCCCTGCTGGCCGGAGGTCTGACCCCCTACCGGGAGCTGCTGTGCCAGATCCGGCAGGAAAGCAGCATCGCCGTGCGCTGTCTGATGCGGCCCCGGCCCGGTGATTTTCTCTATACGCCGGAAGAAATCTCCCAGATGGCCCGGCAGATCGAAGCCCTGCGCAGCGCCGGTGCCGACGGCTTCGTGATCGGCTGTCTGACTCCGGAGGGCGTTCTGGACAGACAGGCCATGGCCCCTCTGCTTCAGGCCGCCGACGGTGCGGGTCTGACCCTGCACCGGTGCATCGATGTGTCCCGGGCCCCGGAAGAAACTTATATGGAGGCAGCACAGCTGGGCATCGACACGGTGCTGACCAGCGGCGGCGCAGCCTCCTGCACCGCAGGCCGGGAAACCATCGGCCGGCTGCTGGCACTGCGGGACCGGACCGGCGGGCCGGAAGTTCTCATCGGTGCCGGTGTCAATGCCCGGGTCATTTCCGACTTCCGCACTGCCTTCCCCGGTGCCCGGGCCTTCCATATGAGCGGCAAAACCGAACTGGAAAGCCGGATGCGTTTCCGTCGGGAAGGCGTGCCCATGGGACTGCCCGGTCTGGACGAATGGCATATCCAGCAGACCGACCCCCAGGCAGTCCGTCAGGCACGGGCCGCTCTGGACCTGTAAACCGGAAGCAGACTCCCCCGAGTCTGCTTCTTGTGCTTTTCAGGGGCTGACAATCGTACACCAGTATGAAATATCATACAAAAACAGCATGATAAATATGTAGTATACGCCAAATTTGGAATTTTCGACCAAAATTTCCCTTAATACAATTGACATATCTGCTCGAAAACGGTATGCTATAGACAGTGACACAACTGTTTTGGATTGTTACTGGTCATGCAGGCAAAACCAAACTCCGATGTAAAGATGCTCTGTATGCATCCAGCAGGAGTTTGGTTTATTTTTTTACACCAAAGGGAGGCAGCTTGGCATGCGAGTACTCAAAACGATCAACAATAACGTCGTCAGCTGTATAGATGATAACGGTGTGGAGCTGGTCGCCATGGGCCGCGGTCTGGGCTTCCGCTTCCGGGCCGGAGATGAACTGGCCCTTGCGGATGTGGAAAAGATTTTCCGCATGGAAACTCCCGAAGAAATCCGAAAACTCAAAGACCTCTTCTCCCAGCTCCCTCCGGAGCTGCTGGAGCTTTGTACACAGATCATCGAGTACGCTTCCCAGACACTGGGACACCAGCTCAATGAATCCATTTACGTCACACTGGCAGATCACGTCAACTTCGCCATCGCCCGGGTCCGCATGGGAATGAACCTGCAGAACGCCCTGGCCACGGAGGTGCGGGTGTTTTACCCCGGCGAATACGCCGTAGGAAAATACGCGCTGGAGGTGATCAATCAGGGCTTCGATGTCCGCCTCCCCGAAAGCGAGGCCGCAAGCATTGCGCTGCACCTGATCAACGCCGAGCAGGATACCTCCATGAACCACACGCTGCGCTCCCTGGAGGTCATTCACCCGGTTCTGGAAATTCTCTGCAACTGGCCGGATCTGCATCTGGATCCCAGTCAGGTTTACTACGACGAACTGGTCGTCCAGCTGAAATTCTTTATCATGCAGTCCTTTGCCGGAAGCTTCCGGAGCTGGGGCTCCCGGGAACACATTCAGCTGGTGCGCAGCCTGATTCCTCAGGAATGCGCCTGCTCCCAGGCGATCTGCGACTACCTGAGCGCACAGAACGGCAACCGGATTCCCGAATCCGAAATGGCCTTTCTTGCCATCGGCATCCACAGAGCGCGGGGCTGATTCAATTTACAGAAAATAATTACAAAGGAAGTAATGATTTATGGGATTCTTCAGCAAACTGTTCGGAAAGTCCGTAGACAGCATCGGTGCCCCCGTTGCCGGCGAGGCCGTTTCCATCAAGGAAGTCAGCGACCCCACCTTCGGTGAAGAGATTCTCGGCAAGGGCATTGCCATCCGTCCCACCGACGGCAAGGTTGTGGCCCCCTGCGATGCTACCGTGGACATGATGTTCGACACCGGTCACGCCGTCAGCCTGGTAGCTGATTTCGGCGCAGAAATTCTGGTGCACATCGGTCTGGATACCGTCAAACTGGGCGGCAAGCACTACACCATCCACGTACACAGCGGCGACAAGGTCAAAAAAGGCCAGCTGCTGATGGAGTTCGACGTGGAGGCCATCAAGGCCGAAGGCTACGACGTCATCACCCCCGTTGTCATCTGCAACAGCGGTGACTACACCACATTCAACACGATCATCGGAAAAACTGTCGCTGCAGGCGACACCGTCATCGAGCTTGCCAAATAACTGGCCCGAAAGGAGATCACACTTATGAAGAAAGGTTCCGGCTTACCGGTATTCCCCGGCGTTTCCATCGGCAGAGCAGTGGTCTACCGCAAGGCTGCACGCACCGCCTCCGTTCCCGCCGGAGATCCTGCCGCTGAACAGAAGCGGTTTGAGGATGCCTGCGCCACTGCAAAAGATCAGCTGAACACTCTGTTCGAGCAGGCAAAGCACACCCTCGGAGAAGAGCAGGCTGCCATCGTGGAAGTCCAGATGCTGATGCTGGACGATCTGGATTATCTGGAAGCCGTTGCCGGTGAAATTGCCGCCGGCACTGATGCCGCCACTGCCGCCGCTTCCTGCGGCGAGTCCATTGCGCAGGTTTTTGCCGCGCTGGACGACGAATATATGAAGGCAAGATCCGCCGACATCCGGGACGTTTCCCAGCGTGTGGCTGATATTCTCTGCGGAAATCAGGGATTTCAGCTGCCCGAAGGAAACTTCCTGCTGGTTGCCGAGGATCTGGCCCCCAGCGAAACCATTCAGCTGCCCCGGGACCGGATTCTGGGCTTTGTCACCCAAAAAGGTTCCTCCAGCAGCCACACCGCCATTCTGGCCAGAACACTGAACATTCCTTCCCTTGTTCAGGCTGACATCGACCTGGATGAGGTGCAGGACTGCCAGACCCTTGCCGTAGACGGCTTCACCGGCATCTGGTACATGGATCCCGACGCAGAGACCATGCAGATGCTTCAGGAAAAGCAGAAAGAAGCTGCCGCCGACAGACAGGCTCTGGAAGCCTACCGGGGCGTTCCCAGTGTTACCAAATCCGGAAAGAAGATCATGCTGTGTGCCAACATCGGCTCTGCCGAGGATGCCCGGGCTGCCGTCGCCGGCGATGCCGAAGGCGTTGGCCTGATGCGCAGTGAGTTCCTCTATCTGGGTCGTACTTCCCTCCCCACGGAGGACGAGCTGTTTGAAGCCTACCGTCAGGTGGCCGAGATCATGGACGGCCGTCCCGTCGTCGTGCGGACTCTGGACATCGGTGCTGACAAGCAGGCCGATTACCTGGATCTTCCCAAGGAAGACAATCCCGCTCTGGGTCTGCGGGGCCTGCGGCTCTGCCTGGCTCGTGAGGACATTTTCCGTCCCCAGCTGCGTGCCATCTACCGTGCCTCCGAATACGGTGCCATCAGCATCATGTTCCCCATGGTAGCCTCCCTGTGGGAGCTGCAGAAGGCCAAGCAGCTGTGCGGCCAGGTCCGTCAGGAGCTGATCGCCGAGGGACATCATCCGGCCGAAGTTCCCATCGGCGTCATGATCGAAACTCCCGCCGCCGCAGTCATGGCAGATTCTCTGGCGCAGGAAGCCGATTTCTTCAGCGTAGGTACAAACGATCTGACTCAGTACACTCTGGCTGTTGACCGTCAGAACGCAAATCTGGGCGATTTCTACAACCCCTATCACCCGGCTGTACTGGCTCTTCTGAGCCACATCGCCAAGTGCGCAAACAATGCCGGCATCTGGGCCGGTATCTGCGGCGAGCTGGGTGCCGATCCGAAAATGACAGAAAAATTCATTCAGATGGGCTTTACCGAGCTGTCCATGGCTCCCGGACGGATCCTGGGCACTCGTAAACTGGTTTGCGAAAGTGAGGTGTAAAATATGAAGTCATTTACCTATGTGATCACGGACGCTCTGGGTCTGCACGCAAGACCTGCCGGACTGCTGGTCAAGGCAGCTGCCGGCTTCAAGAGCACGGTTACTGTTGAAGCTCCCACCGGCAAAGCCGATGCCAAGCGGATCATGGCCGTCATGCGTCTGGCTGCAAAGCAGGGCATGGAACTGACCATTTCCTGTGAGGGCGAAGACGAGGAAGCTGCCGCTTCCGCTCTGCAGGCATTCTGCAAGGACAACCTGTAATTCGCTCTGTAATCTCTCTGCTGCTGTGGGCTGACAGCTGTAACGGTAAATCCGAATGGAATTTGTTGTAAAAGAGAATAAGGAGGAAAAAATCTATTATGCGTTATCTTCAGAAACTGGGTAAGGCGCTGTTCCTTCCCGTTGCTATCCTTCCCATCTGTGGTATTCTGATGGGTCTGGGCTATGCTCTGGCTCCCGCAGTCATGGGCGTTCCCGGTGCTGCTACCTCCGGTGCAGCTTACATCATTGGCTTCTTCCTGATTAAAGCAGGTGCAGCCATCATCGACAACATGGCTCTTCTGTTCGCCATCGGCGTTGGCGTGGGACTTGCCGAAGACGGCGACGGCACCGGTGCCGTGGCTGCTCTGGTTTCCTGGCTGATGCTGACCACCCTGCTGTCCACCGGCGCTGTTTCCACCATCGCCAAGGGCATGTTCGAGTGGGACGCAGAAGGAAACCTGGTAAACACCGCCAGAAAGGTTGCTTTCGACAAGATCCAGAATCCGTTCATCGGTATTCTCTCCGGTATCATCGGCGCTGTTTGCTACAATAAGTTTAAGAACACCAAGACTCCCGATGTGCTGGCCTTCTTCTCCGGCAAGCGCTTCGTTCCCATCATCACTGCCCTGATCACCATCGTGGTTGCTGCCATCCTGCTGTTCGTATGGCCCATCGTGTTCGCTGGCCTGGTTGCTCTGGGCAACGGCATCAAGCACCTGGGCATCTTCGGCCTGAACCGTCTGCTGATCCCCACCGGCCTGCATCACGCTCTGAACAACGTGTTCTGGTTCGATACCATCGGCATGGGCGACCTGCAGGCTTACTGGGGTGGCCTGGTTGAGGGCAGCATGTTCCATGATGCTCCCATCGACTGGTCCGTCGGTATGTACATGGCAGGCTTCTTCCCCTGCATGATGTGCGGTATCCCCGGTGCTGCTCTGGCTATGATCCAGACCGCCAAGACCAAGAAGCGCAAGGCTACCATCGGCATCGTTGGCTCCGCTGCTCTGTGTGCATTCCTCTGCGGCGTTACCGAGCCCTTCGAGTTCTCCTTCATGTTCCTGGCATTCCCCCTGTACGTTGTGTACGCTCTGCTGTACGCAATCTTCGCAACCATCACTGTTGCTCTGGGCTACCGCGCAGGCTTCTGCTTCTCCGCAGGTCTGACCGATGCCATCTTCTCCGCATTCCTGCCCGCTGCCAATAAGAGCTGGCTGCTGATCCCCATGGGCATTGCAGCATTCATCGTGTTCTATCTGGTATTCCTGTTCGCCATCAAGAAGTTCAACCTGAAGACCCCCGGCCGTGAAGACGACCAGGAGGGCGAGCTGAAGATTGAGCTGGCTAACGACGACTACACCACCATGGCTCAGATCATTCTGGAAGGTGTCGGCGGCAAGGACAACCTGACCAGCATCGATCACTGCATCACCCGTCTGCGTCTTGAAGTCAAGGACCGCCTGCTGGTCGACGAGAAGAAGATCAAGGCTTCCGGTGCTGCCGGCGTTATCCGCCCGGGCAAGACCTCTGTTCAGGTCGTCATCGGACCCAAGGTCCAGTTCGTTTACGAAGAGTTCAAGAAACTGGCAAAATAAATTCCTCAGATACTGCTGAAAGCCCACACAGTACATCATGGCGCGGCCCGGGGAGCTCCTCTCCGGGCCGTATGGCCTGAATATGAAAAATCCCGGACAGAATCATCTGTCCGGGATTTTTGCTGTTCAGAACGTGATCCGTATCTGGCAGAGGCTGTTTGCCGGTACCGTAACGGAAACCTCTGTTCCGTCCACGGCAACGTCCGAGGGGATCTGCTGCCCCATCAGATCTACACTGACGGCTTCTGCAGGAGCCTTTGCCAGCCGGAGGGTGATCCGGTCATCCATACCCCGGGTTTCATAAAGGCGGACGCAGAACGTACCGGAAGCCTCTCCGGGCACCACGGCAGAAATCACCGACGATTCTGCCTGAAGCTCCAGGAAGGACATGGTCTGCTTCAGCGTACCGGGGTGGGCATTGGCAGACAGGAAATAGGTGCTGTGGTTAAAGGCCGTGGCCGTTCTCTCCAGAACGCAGGGGTCATTTTCCGAAATGGCCAGGGCGATGTTGACCGTGTGCATACCTCTGTCGGGATAGGGGTCCGGATACTGGGAAGTGTTGATCAGGCTCACGGCAAACCGGTCTTTTCCGGCCCGGTAGCCGTATTTGCTGTCAGGAATCAGCGCCAGCGCAGTGCCGTCGCTGTCTGTAGCTGCACAGTACTGCAGGCCGGGCATATCCATATTCATGGGGCTGCGTCTGACCGCACCGCCGGGGACATCGCACAGGAACGTGTCCGTGCGGAATGCAAAGGGAACCCGGAAGCTCAGAAGCGGAATGGTTTCCCCGAAGGTCTCATTCCAGTCCGCCTGAACGCAGAAGCGGACGGCCTTTTCTCCCGCGTACAGCTCCGGCGTGACCTTGAGTGTAGAGCTGCCCCATTTATACTCGGCGGTAAAGCGGCTGCGCAGGCTGCCCCGGGTCAGGCCGCTGACATTGACCGGCACCGTCAGGGCCTGGGTGTCCAGATATCTGCCGATAATCCATGCATTGGTGCAGTCGCGCTGCATGGCGCTAACGCACAGGCTTACCGGCCGCCGGGCATCCAGATATTCCTTTCCGGTCTGCAGATCCCGCAGGGAGATCAGGCAGCCGCTGGAAAGGTCAAACTCTGCTCTGACCAGTCCGTTTTCCAAAATGTAGTTCTGCCGGGGTGCCTCCGTTCTGGCTCTGTCATTGCGGTACAGCGGATAGTGCTCAGGCTCTGCCTCGCTGAGAACCAGTGTGGTGTAGCCCAGGGCGGGAACCGGGCATCTGACCAGAATCCGGAAAAACTTGTGATCCCAGTAGTGCTCCAGGGTGTTGTCCACCAGCTGAAATTCCACGGGATTTCCGTCAGCATCCCGGACCTGAATCCGGCGCAGATCTCCCACCCAGTCCCAGACGGTCAGCTCGGTCACCGTCTCACGGCGCTGGGCAAGGGTATTGAAAATGTGGAAAATCCGGACCTTTCCGCAGCCGCGTTCCGGGTTGGGAACGCCGTTATTGAAGCCCACGGCAAAGCCTGCACTGCCCGGAACCGGCATTCCGCAGTTGGCGCTCATGTTGAAGCCGCCGCCGGCACCCTCGGCCTGGGTGGTTCCGATGTCGGAATCCACGGCAATGGAAGAGGTATCCACCGCTGCCGCCAGCGCCGCAGCCGCCTTGCCGTACTGAGTCTGTGCATAGGCCAGCGCATCGGAGTAGCAGCCCATGGCGTGCTCCCGGCTGTCCTGCACACAGGAGCCGGTGAGGATATCGTGAAAATGGGTGTAGAGCACCTTCTGCCAGGCCTGCTCGTGTTTTTCCTGAGAAAATCTTCCCCCGGTTTCAGCACGGGCAAAGGCCATCATGGCTTCGGCATCGTTCAGGGTCGTTTCTGCCTGACGGTTGCCACGCTTAATGCGGGACTGGGTGGTGTAGCAGCCGGTGCTGCGGAAATTCATTTCCTTTTCCACCACAGGCAGCTGATCCCGGACCGCCTCGGCCTCCCGGAAGAATTCCCGGAAGGTGCCGAATTTCATGGTGGGGAAAATGGGCCACTGGGCCATTTCCATGGCTGCCTCGATGTCCCGCCGGGTGGGTCCGCCGCCGTGGTCGCCCACGCCGTAGACAATCAGGCCGGTTTTGAAGCCGCCACAGGTTCTGGCGATGTCAAACACGCCCAGACCGATCTTGGGCACCACACCGGAATTGTACCAGTACTGCTCCCGGCAGACCAGCAGCTCCCGGCCGGAAGGTGCCCGCCAGCGGTACAGAGAGTAGTCATCATCCAGTCCCCGGCAGTGATACATATATTTTACGCCGCCGAAGTTGTCCAGCTCCGGAATATTGGCGCTGTGTCCGAAGGTATCCGGGGAGAAATCGATCTGCAGGTCCTCCGGACTGACGCCCCAGACATCCCGCAGGTAGTGCTTGGTGTATTCGATGTGCCGCAGCAGGGATTCGGTATTGGGCATATTCTTGTCCGTTTCCACCCAGGCGGAGGCGGTGATCTCCCAGCGTCCCTCCTGAATGCGGCTGCGGATTTCCTCCATCAGGTCCGGGTCATACTCCTCCACAATTTTATATACCGAGGCCTGAGACTGGGAAAAGCAGAAATCCTTATACTGCTTCATCAGGTTCAGCACCGTGCGGAACGTGGAAAGGGTAATCGCCACCGTCTCCTGATAGGACCACATCCAGTCCATGTCGATGTGGGCATGACCTGCCAGAATCAGCTTGTACTGCTTGGCTTCGGCACTGCAGGGCAGAAGCATTTCTTCCGCTTTCTGACAGACGGTTTTGGTCAGGACCCCTTCTTTCTCCATTTCGGACGAGAGAAAATGCAGGGCTTTTCCCACGCATTCGTCAAATTTCCCCTGATGTTCCTCGTTCAGACGGATGGCGAACTCCATTTCGCTGAGGATCCGCTTGTTGTGAGCATTGGGGGGTGTAATATGTTCGGCTTCCTCCCGGGGCATTCCGAAGCTTTCCTCATAGTGGAAATGCTCCCGGTTGCCGCCGACGGAAGTTTTCAGCTTAACAAATTCAGGCCAGAAATTCATGGTTTTTCCTCCTTAATTTTTCGTACTGCTCAGAGGGTTATTGTACAATTCGCGGGGTGAAATGTAAATACCCGGATTTCCGTCCACAGCAGGAAACTCCCGCCGCGGAAGCGTCCGCAGCGGGAGCTGTGTCAGTAATTGCGGACCATCTCCATGACAATCTGCTCCCGGCGGATCAGATTGTTTCCCCCGTCCCCGACAGAGCTGATGTCCTTGCGCACAAGATCGAATCTGCAGCCGTAATAGATCCGGGCCATTTCCCTGCCCCGGCCCCGACTGCCCTTGACTTCCCGGGCAAGCCGACGCAGAATCCGTTTCCCCTGATTTATAACGTTTCTCCATTCTGCCTCTTAGGAAACTTTTCCCGGGGTTATCCCGGAAATCAGGGCTTCATGGTAAAGGCAATGGCCAGCGGGGCCTTCTGTCCGGCACTGCGGGCAGGCATATCGACGAGGATGCCCGCTGCGTCTGCCGTAAACGCCAGCTCCCGGCCGCCGTCCGTCAGACACACAGAGCTGACGGTTCCCGGATAGGGAATCCGGATCTTTGCAGGAATCTGCGCATCATCGGAATCCACCAGCATGATGGCGTAAACTGTCTCACCCTTGCGGGTAAAGCCGAAATTGCCCACCTGATAGGGAGCCGCAGTCCGGGTGCCGTAAATGGCCTCGCCGCTGCCTTTAAGCCATGCGCCCAGCTCGTTGAGCACGGCAATGGCAGGCTCGGGCATCCGTCCGTCAGGCTGAGGTGCCACGTTCAGGGCCAGATTTCCGCCCTTGGCTACTACGTTGACCAGAATGTTCAGCACCTCTCTGGCGCTTCTGTAGTCGTCGTTATAGGTATAGGCAAAGCTCCTGCCCAGGGTGATGCAGCTCTCCCAGGGGATCTGCATGGGTTTGGGGGGAATCATCTGCTCGGGAGTCACGTAGTTTTCGCAGGGACCGCCCACCGTCCGGTCAGCCGCCAGCAGCCAGGGCTGGTATTTTCTGGCTTCGTCGATGATCTGCTCGATGTGAATGTCCTGTCCGTTGGCCCGGCAGACCCAGCCCGCATCCAGCCAGAGGATGTCGATCCGGCCGTAGTCCTTCATCAGCTCCAGAATCTGGCCCCGGGTGTAATCGCAGAATTTCTCCCACTTTTCCGGATTTTTCTTTACGTCATAGGATACGTTCCGACCGTATGCGGTGCCGTCAGCCAGACGGTCCTCCCAGTAGTCCGGGCAGCTCCAGTCCGCCTTGGAGAAATAGGCACCCACCGCCACACCGTGCTTTCTGGCAGAATCAAACAGGTTTTTGCAGATATCTGCCCGCTTGTTGGCGGAAAACGGACAATCCGGGGCCGTAACTTTGTAATCAGTATACCGGGTGTCCCACATGCAGAAGCCGTCATGGTGCTTTGTGGTAAAAAGCATATACCGAAAACCATTGTCGGCCATCAGCTTCGTCCACTGGTCCGGGTTGAAGCGCACCGGATTGAAGGTCTTGTTCAGGTCAAAATACTCCCGCTTGAATTCTCTTCTGTCCTCCTGCCAGTCATTGTGACAGGCGGCAAACTCCTCATCGCAGACACCCCAGGATTCCACGATTCCCAGCTGGGAATACGGGCCCCAGTGCATCATAAAGCCCAGCTTCTGATCCCGGAACCACTCCAGCCGCTCCCGGATCAGCGGATCTTCGGGAACCACATACGTCTCCTCAGCGCTGTAGTTGTGATGGTAATGATCCTCCTCGGAATGCTCTTCGGCAATTTCCGACGTTTTGCATTCTTCTTCCATAACAAAGTACCCCTTTTTACTCCACTGTAATGGTTTTTAAACAATTGTACAATTTTGTGCAGCATTCTGCTCATATTCTTGTGCACAATATCATCGTCAGGGTATCACATTCCATCTGATTTGTAAAGCCTTTTGCTTTTTTCTTTTCTCGGAACAGCGCACTGCCCCGCCGGACAGAATCCGGCGGGGCAGAAAATTTATTCATCATTCTTCTTCCGGAACAGCTCCTGCATCCTCCGGTCGATCTCCGACAGGGAAGCCGCGCAGGCCGACAACTCTTCCAGCTCCGTTTCCGAAAAAACATGATCGGATTTGTAGTGCAGCTCATGCTCCAGACTGGCCCACATATCCATGGCGATGGTCCGCAGCTGGATTTCCACCGGAAGCTCCAGCTTTCCCTCCGCAATGAGGAAAGGCACATTGATGACAAGATGCAGCGCCCGGTAGCCGTTGGGCTTGGGATTTTTGATGTAGTCCCGCTCCCGCAGCAGCTGAAAACCCGAATCCCCGATGAGCAGTCCCCGCAGATAATAAATATCGTCGGTGTAGTTGCAGATGACCCGAATGCCTGCAATATCCTTGAGCCGGTAAAAATTGTCCGGAGTCACCTCGTAGCCCTTTCGCTTCAGCTTTTCGAGGATGCTGTTCAGCGATTTGAGCCGGCTCTCCAGATGATGGATCGGCGAATGGTTGTTGACGGATGCAAATTCATTGTCCAGAATATTCAGCTGAGTCGCCGCGACCTGCATGGCGCTGGTGTAAAGGTAGCTGATGCGGCTATATATTTTTAAAAATTCAGCCCGCTCTGATTTGGAAATCTCTTCAATGGGATCCAACTCAATCCCTCCCGTGTATTTTTCAGGCCCGTGGTCTGGTTTCTTTATTATAGCATAACCTGTGTTCCCGAAAAAGTCTTCCCGTGGGGCATTCCGGCATATTTACATACTGTTTACATCTGCCGCAGGGCAGTAAAAAACCGCTGCCGTTAGCCAGAGATGGCGAAGGACAGCGGGTGTGTAGAATACGGTACGGTCCCGTTTGGGGCTGTACCGTTTCCCTTTTTCATACTGATTTACTCGCATTTCTCATCTCTTCCTGAGCCTCCCGTATCATTTTGGCATCAGGGGGCTGAATCACACCTGCACCAGCAAAGTGCGCCTTTGTTTAATTCGTGAATGCGGTAGAATTTTTCACATTTTTGCACTATAATTGTTGTGATTTTTGTATTTATACGCAAGGATGGTGATTTCTATGGATAAAGAGCTGATAAATGAAAAACTACTTGGAAAATGCGGCTTTTACTGCGGTGCTTGCCCCACATACATAAAAGG
>RCNH01000059.1_pt1 | contig 52369 bp, 51 predicted proteins | sample 2041161 | NCBI WGS metagenome assembly RCNH01 (sample SAMN09708215, study PRJNA481090) | Feces metagenome, whole genome shotgun sequencing project. | biome: feces | host: Leptonychotes weddellii | place: Antarctica: Sion Island | collected 2010-03-01 | reverse complement strand
TTTGAAAAGTGCCAGTTACGGTATAGCATCATCGTATAGGCCGCTTCCCCCTGCAAGATACTCCAGCTGGGATGACCGGAAAGCAGTGCCTCCATCAATTGCTGGTCGTATCTGGTACGCAGCTCTTGATACAGTTGAATGTAGTCTTTCTGTGCAAAGGTGTCTGCTGCGTGATTTAAATATGCAATGTAACGAGTCATTTCGCCACCTCCTAAAAATAATTTTTTTGCTAACACAATTGAATTCGAACGATAGACCATCCGCTTAGGAGGCGGATGGTCTATCCGTCTTTGTTGAATGCGTGGAAAATTTTTGGAAATTGTGATATTATTATTTATAATAAGCTCAACTATCTTGCTGAAAACGGATTGATTGGAGGAATAACGATGCAGCCATATCTTAATATTAATGGAGACTCTGGTGTAGCTGGCTATGAAATTGGGCCCGATTATATTATTGTCTGTTTTAAAAATACGTACCGCCTATATAGATATTCATATCGAAAAGTGGGCAAAGAAAATGTGGAGCGGATGAAGATACTGGCTCGTAATGGAGATGGACTGAATTCCTTTATCAATAAGTATGTAAAATTTTTATATGATTGATTGAATCATTAACAAAGCCCGGACACTGTGAATAAGTGTTCGGGCTTTCTGCGTTCATAATTTTTTATAAAACTCATTCTGAAATCTTTGCGCACTGTCTTTGCGGGAGGAATCGATCACGTGTCCGTAGCGCTCCGTAATCATCTCAGCTTGAGCGTGTCCGGAGTCTCCCTGCACAGCCTTGATATTACCACCGGTGAGCATCAGCTTGTAGGAGATACTGCTGTGGCGTAAGCTGTGGAAGGTCACATTTGGCAGTCCAAGTGCCAGCAGTTCCTTCTCCAATAGCTGCGGAAGTGTTTCTTCTTGAAAGGGACAGCCGTTGGAGCGACGAAACAGCAGGTCCGGCTGGGAGTGTTTGCAGGGCGGCTGTTGTGCTTTCCAATCATGGAGAAGGTTCATCACATATTCCGGCAAATAGACTGTGCGGATACTGCTGCGGGTTTTAGGCTGCTTCAATACCATCACTGTGCGGCTGCCCGGAAACATTCCGGGAAACTCGTACAAGATCTCTTTTCCATCCAAAACGGCTACGGATTCACGGGTAACCCGTTTCAGCGTTTTGGTGACGGTAATGCTGTTGCTCTGGAAGTCTACATTGTCCCAGGTTAATGCCAGGATCTCGCCCTTGCGCAGCGATCCGGCAAAGGCCAGATGCAGCGCCATCAATAGCGTCGGATCACTGCACCCCTTCATCAGTTGACCAATTTCTTCCGGTGATAGCATGGCGGGAGTCTTTGGGAATGCTTCCGGGAGACGGATCTTGTGAAATGGATTTTTATCAATATAGTCCCATAAAACAGCTTGTTCAAAAGCGCTGTGCATGAGCTTGTGAATACTGGCGAGCAGCTGCGGTGTGATGGTTCGCCCGGAGTATGCCGGTTTTGCAAACTGCTGCCGGGTGAGCAGGTCGGAATATAGTGCCGCCACAGTTCTGGGGGTAAATTCGCTGAACCTCATGCTGCCAAAATGAGGAATGATATAGTTTTTGATTAGAGCACAATTGCCAGTGTATGTGCTGCAGCTCCAGTGGATGCGGCCATACACATCTACATATTCAACCATAAAGTCTGCGAGCGTTTCTTTTCCACGCAGATTTTTTCGCTCGGCAGACTCCTTTTGGATTGCTTGAATCATCTCAATTTGAGCCTTGCGCCGCAGAGCTATTTCTTCCGAGTGGTAGGTTTCCCATACCTGCCGTTTGCGGCCGCTTTCATAGGTGTTGTAGACTACGCAGAAGCTCTTGCTGCGCTTCACGATTGACGCCATGTTCGTATCTCCTTTTTGCTCTGTAAAATAGCATTCCCTGAATATGGCAGTCAATGCAACCCGTAAGCTGATTGAATAAGAGATTGATGAAATGTGCAATGCGTGATAAACTGTAATTGAAAAGATTTACCAGATATAATCGTGCAAAAATAGAAAACTTCCATTTGAAGTTGCAAATACAATAATTAATTGCGTGGCAGAGACCGTAACCCAGTTGGTACACCTCACTACGACTAATCATTTATCCAGCAATCGATGCTTTGCGAAAGTAACTGGATTCGGACGATTATACCCCATTCAACATTGAGCAGAACACGCTGAGCATCGAGCAAGTTACTGCTGTAATCAATGGGAAGCAGGTACTGGCCCCGCCCAAAGATATCGCTGAGGTAAAGAATGCGTATGAAATTTATGAATGGTTGGATGAGCTGAATCCTTATTCTGTGGATGATCTTCTCATCGCTCATGGCATTATGACACGAGATTTGGTAGAGGAATCCGGCGAATTCCGGTCTCGACCTGTTGGTGTAGTTAATCAAAATTGGCACATTCTTCATTTTGGTACACTGCCGCAATATGTACCCGATCTAATCATGGAACTACTGGATTGGACAAACAGCAGTGATGTTCATCTGCTGATCCGCAGCTGTGTGTTCCACTATGAGTTTGAACTGATTCATCCTTTCACAGATGGCAACGGGCGCATCGGGCGACTGTGGCACACTTTACTGCTTTCTCAGTGGAACCCGCTTTTTGCTTGGCTGCCAATCGAATCCTTGATTCATGACCATCAAAAAGAGCATTACGAAGCGATCAATCAAGCGAACGATGATGGAGAATCTACTGTCTTCATCGAGTTTATGCTGTCGATTATCAAGTCATCCATCATGGATACAATCAGTGCGAGTGATAAAATCAGCGATGAACCGAAAGATAAATCGTCGATTCGGTGGATAAAGATTGAACAGTATCTGAAAACACATGACTTTATTATGAATGCGGATGTCCGAGAACTGTGCGGTGTCTCGGCTGCTATAGCAAATCGGATTTTGGCAGGTTTGGTTGATGATGGGAAGCTAATCAGGTGTCGGGAGGGCAGGTATTGGGGGTATAAATCTAAAGATTGCGGATAATGTTCCATCCCCATCCAAAATAGAAAGCTAGATTTTAATGTCGTTTTACTTTTACGCAAATTTGATACTCCGCAATCAGTGGAAGATAATGAACCTATCATAGAGAATAGAGGAATTGATATGACATCAACGGAATTACATGAAATTTATGTTGCCCGCCCATTTAAAATAAGGAATGCAGATGAATATAATTTAAAAAGTATATTGGATCTATTTATTGATCCGACAGACGGTTTAGTAGGTCCATTTGAATTCCATAATTGTATAGTTAAAGGAAAAATGGGATCGGGAAAAACTATGTTTCTAAGGGCAAACTATGCATATTATTTATATACTTTAGTGCCCTGTCTGATGGAAGAAAAACCTATAGTTTTGTCAGTATATATTAGATTAAGTGATTTCCAAAACATTCAGAATCCAGAAGAGATATATTATGCAATTATTATCAAAATTATTGAAGAGATAGTATCTGTTTGCAAGCATTTACAATCTGCGGATGAGTTGGCACGCCTGCATACAGGTGCCAGCACATTAACTGGACTGTGGTCAACACAGAAAGATTTTGTGCAAATACTGGATACATTAAGAAAACTGACATCAGAGGAATATGTTGAAACCGTCACAACCGGACTTAAAGCGCAAGGCAGCATTACTGCATCATTCTTAGCAGCCTATTCGGATTACGAAAAAAATACAATAAGAGAAATGAAGCGGCATGATAAGCCATCTTTCCAACATCTCATTGATGCGTGTGATCGCTTGATATCTCCATTCGACGGCAGTTTACTTTTGCTTTTTGATGAAATAGGTTCAACAAATAGAGGATTCTTTAAAAGTACTGATGATAGTGATTCTTATTTTGAAACACTAATGAATCAGTTAAGGACACTTCCATGCGTAAGGACTAAATTAGCTGTATACCCCAACTCTTACTCTGATATATTAAAGGAAACACGTTATGGAGATGTTGTTGAACTCCAATGTGATTGCATGAATGATGATATTCAATATAATTCGTTTATAGCTAAAACCGTGTCACTTATGGAAAAATACATCGAAACTTCGACTAATATAAAGTACAAGGCAGAAGATGTTTTTGAAATATCCGTCGGAAATCAAAATCTAATTGAGCAGATAATAAATGCTTCCGAAGGAAATATGAGGAGATTAGTTCACCTTTTAGATGCATCAATGAATGTTGCGTATACGCGATGCCAAGGGCACGAACGTGTGAAATTAGAAGATGTATTGGTTGCACTGAAGAGACAAGGCGCTGAGATGGAAAGTCAATTTTTAGATGCTGATAGAAACTTTCTTGAGAAATTATCTAAAGTTTGTCGTAGTAGATCGACATATAGATTTACGTTTCCTAATAAATCAACATATATTGGAAAATACACAAATTTTTCCGAGGAGTACAATGTCGTCAACATTAAACAGCCTGGGACCGGGCGACAAGGAACAGTCTACAGTTTCGATTATGCATATTGCGTATATAAAGACATCCCGACACATTACATAAAAGATACTGAAAAGATTGATAAAAGTCGTAGCAGATCCTTGGGTGAGCCCATCAAACGTACTGCACAACTATCAGACGAATTATTGATACAATCCGATATAGTTGGAAAAATAGACGGATTTGTCAGATTTGTACTCCCGGATAAAACAGGTGGGATGGTAGAAGGCACAGACAAAAAAATTTATTTATTCACAAATGAATACATCATAAAATCAGATCAGTCTAAGCATTTTCGTGTAGGTACACAATTAAGATTTTTGCCCATGGCGATAAACGAATCGACTTTAGTAGCATCTGAAGTCGAGATATTAAAATCTTAAATGAGAATCAAGATGAACACCCGCTTATCTTTTCTACAAATATTCTCGCCGCTTACATTAACCGCGGTGCTACTCTAATACGAACTAAAGCCCGGAAAGTCTTGTGAATCAAGGCTTTCCGGGCTTCGTTTACATTAGCGGCGGCGGAATACATAGCTTCGGCTGATGCCCAGCAGATGGGCAACCTCCTGCTGGGTTAAAGGTGGCTGACCGCCCAAACCGTAGCGCAAAAGAATGACCTGGCGTTCCCGACCGGACAGAGTATTGACCAGCTTGCGTAAATAAGCAGCTTCTTCCCGATGCTCATAGTCCTCATCCATCATGAAATCATCGGGCAGGACATCAATAACCGAAAGCGTTCCGCCATCCCGGCCGGCTTCCAGAGGTTCCTGCATGGAAACAGTGGGCGGCGACTTCTTAATTTTGCGAAACTGCATTCGTATTTCATTTGCTATGCTATCATAAGGGAATCGCAGTCTGTGTGAAGGGCACTTGGATCAGGAGAAGTTTCAGAGCTGTCTGCGAGTAAGATCGCTTTGACAAGTGGCTGGCAAAAGGGCTTTGTTTGAAAATCAAACGATTTGCATGAGAAAGATGTTTAAGCAAGCTTTTTCACTTGACAGAGGCAGGCAATGATTATATAATTAACTTTGTTAACTTGTTGAGAGGAACTTTGATTATGACTCAGATGGATTGGCTAAAAATGCTTGCATACCAGCAAGAGCTGCATCACTTGTCCCGAACACTGCTTGCACAAAGTCAGAAACAAGTACTGACTGCCAGCGAACGGGAGCTGTTGGCGCGGCTGTATCTGGAAGAAAATGCAAGTACACCGCTCTCTTTGAGCCGCAGCAGTGGAATGAAAAAGGAAGCTGTGAGCCGATGCCTGAAGAGATTGTTTGAAAAGGAATTTATCAAAAAAGAAAAGCACCCGCAGGACGAACGCAGTTATATTCTGTCGATCACAGAAGCGGGACGTCGGGAGCTGCGGCAGAGCTATGGCGCTCTTTTGCAGCCGCTGTACGATTTGAGAAGAAGCATGGGAGATGAATTTGACACATTATTTCAGTTAATTCATGACGCCAACAACAAAAGTTTGTAAGCAGAAGAAAACATGAGATTTAGGGAGTGATTTTTGGTGCGCTTTTATGATGCGTTACAATTAGATCCGGCAGTGATCAAGCCCAAAATGCGAGCAGCACAGACCCGAAAGGAAAAAATGACCTGGTTTTCGGCCATGGCGCTCCGCTCGCTTTTAACCGTACTTTTTTCGATTGCGCTGATTGCACCGATGGGCAATCTGTTCGGAACGGAAAATATGCCTATGGCGGTTGCACTGTTCTGCATTTTGCTGGGAGTTCGTTTTGTGGATTTGAATTACTGCATTGCGGATTCCATGATCAATCTGGCGATTGTGTTTGCGCTGCTGTGGATTGCTCCGGTTGTGGCAACAGCAGCCCCGGCCCCGCTTGCGCTGGTGATTCATTTTGCAGCATTCTTTATTATCCTTTTAATGACGTGCGACAAGCCGGAACTCGGTAACGGCGGTTTGTATAATTTTGCGTATGTGTACTTGAGCGGCAATCCGGTAACAGGGGCGCTGTTCTGGAAGCGCGGTATGCTGACCCTGCTGGGATATCTGGTGTGTGGTTTGATTCTTTACGTCAAGCACCGCAAAAATAATCACGACGTGCGATTCAAGCAGGTAGTATCCGGGTTTGATCTGAGCACGGTCAAGAGCCGCTGGCAGCTGCGCCTGGCGCTGGGCGTAGGTCTTGTGCTGACCTTGGGCAAAACCCTGGGTGTACCGCGTTATATGTGGGCAGGCTTTGCGTGCGCTTCGCTGCTGGCAACCTATCCCTATTCCGCTGATGTTAAGAACCGGGTTGTTCAGCGAATTATCGGTGCGGCTGCAGGTTCTGCAATCTTTTTTGTTTTGTACCAGATCACTCCGGATTCGATGCATACGCTGCTGGGCCCTCTTGGCGGTATTTGCATGGGCTTCTGTACAGATTACCGCTTCAAGACGGCTGTAAACTGCCTGGGTGCTTTGATGATGGCAGCGGGTCTGTATGGTGCCGCAGGTGCAGTGGCTTTGCGTGTGGTTGACACACTGTTGGGCGTATTTCTGGCATTGGTGATTGCAATTATCTTTGAAAAGGTAGTGGCTTATCGCTTTGACGAAAGATCCGATGCAGTTCCGGATATGCAGTAAGTAATAAGAGCGGCAAGTGCCGGTCTTACCCAGTTGAAAATGAAGCAAAAGGGCTTTCGTGCATTGCACGAAAGCCCTTTTTTCTATCTGAAAAATGAAAACGTAAGCGCATAGAACTATTCGCAATGATCGTCCGCAGAGTACGCCAGTGTGACCTGGGCAGAATCTCCGGTCCACAGAATACGTTTTATCAAGGTTTGCAGTGCGGTGCGCTTTTGAGAAATGCTCATTTGTGCAACACAAGCTGAAAAAGAGGTCAGGGTCTTACAAATTTGCATAAGCTCGTCTTCGCAAAGCGGATGTTGCTCTGGATGCAGGGATAAAAAGTCCTGCTGCCTGGCAAGCTGTTCGCTTTGCTCTGTTAATTCCTGCAAGCGATGCTGTATTTGACTTTTGCAGGCATCGTCGTGGAAATCGGCCAGCGAGTCAATCAGAGCTGTAATCTTTCGGTTCAGCTCACGTTGTTCCTGATGCAAGCTCTGCAATTTGCGGTCAAGAGCAGAGCGATTTCCGGCCAGAGTATGTTTGTGTTGTTCCAGCAATGCAATAAAAGTGGTTTTATCTGTTTGCAGAGCTTGAATCCGCAGCAGAACTTCGTGATCCAGCCAATTCCCGTCTGCGTTTTTACTGATGCAGACAGTGCGCTTGCTGCGTTCTTTCATACTGCACATATATGTATAGTGCGGTATAGCTGAACACGTTTGGCGGGCAGATAGCTTTGGATACATACGATTTTGGCAGGTACACCACAGCAGACCGGTCAAAAGGGCATGATTGCTGCGGGGCTTGCGATATGACTTTGACTTGTTTTGCTCAAGAGATTTCTGCACAGTGACCCAAGATTTTCCGTCTATGAGGCCCGGATGTTCGCCTACCGTGACAATCCAGTCCTCTACCGGGCGATAAACAGTTGCACGCCCTTTTTCCTGATCGGTGCGATTGTAGGCAAGAATCCCGTGCAGACCGTCAAAGCGTTCGGGAGCACCGAAAAGTTCAGCCCGGCGGCTTGTAAAGTAGGCAAAGGCCTGCGTATCTGCGATCAGATAAACCGGATTTTGCAGAATACTTTTGATGGAAAAGCGGGTGAAACTGCGGCCGTTTTTGGTCTTGATGCCGCGCTGTAAAAGTTCGGCTTCGGTTGCGGTAAGGGAGTCGTTTTTCAGATAGAGCTCATAAATCAGATGTACAATCTCGGCTTCTTGCGGGATCAGCTTTAATTTGCAGGCTTTTTTGCTTTTGCCATCTACGCTGACTGTGCGAACACTCTCGGACGAGAATCCGGTAGGGGTTACACCCCCCAGCCAGCGTCCGGTTTTGGCCAGCTCGTGCATATTATCACGAATGCGCTCAGCAATGGTTTCGCGTTCCAGCTGGCTGAAAACCGAAGCAATATACATCATGGCTCGCCCCATAGGAGTTCCGGTATCAAACTGCTCGCGGATGGAAATAAAGGCCACGTCCAGGCGGCTCAGTTCTTCGATCAGCCCTGAAAAATCGCTGATGTTGCGGCTGATGCGGTCCAGCCGATACACCACAACAGCCCGAAATTCACGCTGCTGTGCACGCTGGAGCATTTTCTTGAAATCAGGACGGTTCATATTCCCGCCGGAAAATCCCTCATCCTCAAATATGACGGCACGTTCAGCAGCACTGCTGCCGAAATTTGTCTGGATGTATGCACGGCAGAGCTCCACCTGATTGCCGATGCTTTCGCCCTTTCCGGTATAGCGGGATTTACGCGAGTAAATTGCAAAGGTCTGCCCATTATGCTGCATGATGCTTCTCCTTTCTACTGTAGCTTATGCAGCCGGAGAAGCCGGTAACACGGCCTGAAAAACGGTTCGGGACAGAAATGAGAATAGCGGACAACTCTTTGGCAGTAGGATGGTATGGTAAGGAAGGTGAAGCGGATGAAGAACAATAAGTCAATCGAGCTGCTGGTACAGTACCCTTCCACAGAGCAGGGAAAGCGTGAACTGAGTCGGCTGGCAGCGCAGATTCAGGCCGATTTTGTGATGAACTATATTGACGGGATGGATTGCCCGGCAGAACAAAAAACACAGCTGCTTCAGGCGGTAATTGATCAAAGCTGCAAAATGCTGGAAGATGAACAGAAGAAGTAACAACAAGAAAAGCGGCCCGGCGGAAATCAGTTCCGTTGAGCCGCTTTTCGTTTTTGAAAGCCGACAGTGAAAAATCAGTGTGCGTACTGTAAAAAGTGCAGACCTTTGCGCTTTTCAAGATTCAGCAGCAGAGCGGCAAATAGGCAGGCAAGGATGCCGGTCAGGAAAAAGAGCGCCGTGTGTAAGGGATCTGCGGATGTGAAAAAGGGAAACAGCTTTTTCAGCAGCATACAAATGGGAATATGTGAGCAGTAAATGATGGTGCTGAAAGATCGGAATACCGAGGCGTGCCGGAGGTGAATGTTCAGATTTAAAACGGACAGTACCAGCAGCGCAGCGGTAGGTGCCAGAAAAATCAGCCCGTCACAGTTATAGGAAAAGAACCGCAGATGGGAAATGAGCCGATGTTCCGCAAAAAGAGCAGCAAAACAGGCGATAAACCCATAGAAACAAAGCTTGCTGTTATAAGGATGTGCTATGGAATCGGCCATAACTTTTCCAATGGCAATATACAAAAGAGCAATGACAAAACTGAAACAGGGGGTTCCAAGGTGATAGACATAGCGGCTGTAAAGCGGCTGCAAAACCGTGCTGTTGGTAACGAATCCCTTAAATTCAGAAAGCAGGGTTGCGAACAGGTAAAAAGGGATGGTAATCAGGATCAGGGCGCGATTTGAAACGATCTTTGACAAATAAAAAATAAGTACGATGCCAATGATGCAGGCCATCAGATACCAGGAAGCACGGAAGGTGGAGCCAAAGAGAAAATCCCGCCCCAAAAGGAAAAGTCCATGCGCAAAGCCGTTTTTGAAGTATTGCCGAATGTGAAGAGTGTAAGGCAGCAGAATAATGAACCAGAACAGATACAATTTCAAATAGCGCAGAATGGTTTTAAATAAAAGCTGCTGCTGTCTGGCAAACTGCTGCTCCCGATTGATCTTTGCAAAGGCAAGAAAGCCGGACAGAATCATAAAAATCGGCACAGCCAGGCGAATGATCGGGTAGGCATAGTGCGTCAGGAAGCCCGTGTGAATTGCCACAACCATAAAAGCAAGAATGATCTTTACCAGATCCAGAATATCAAGATTTTTTTTCAACCGCAAAACGCCTCGTTCCATTTTTGAAAAGGCAGGGCTGCATTCTTTTTCGGTATAGGCCCTGCTCCGTTTTTACATACTTTCCCATTCTATCATGTTTTTGCGCAAAAACAAGAAATGAAGCGCAGAAACAAAAAAGCGATTTTTTGAACAGAATTCTTTAAAAAAGGCATGTAATTCCGGAATGCAGGCAGACAAGCACTGCGTTTACAGCCATTTTACAATACCGCGATAACGGATTTGATACGCTGACTGTATCATTTTAGGCATAGCACAAAAGCTTATCAATCAAAAGTGGCGATCAGCCAAAGGAGTATTCAAGTATGAAGTGTACAAAAAGAGTATTGGCATCGGCGTTGGCGGCGGCTGTAGGAATGTGCCTGCTGGCAGGCTGTGCAGAAAATGATTCGGCAGCGGTATCTACAGATGGCTCCACTTCAATGGAAAAGGTCATTGGAACTCTGGGCGAGGCGTTTGAAGAGAACAACCATGGTGTAACTGTAACTTATAACCCCACCGGCTCCGGCTCCGGAATCAAGGCAGTGCAGGAGGGCCGCTGTGATATCGGCCTTTCAAGCCGAGCCTTAAAGGATGAGGAAAAGGCTTCCGGTCTAACCGAAACGGTACTGGCCTATGACGGCATTGCGGTAATTGTGCATCCGGACAATCCGGTGACCGACCTGAGCCTTGACAAGATTGCAGACATCTACACCGGCAAGATCACCAACTGGAAAGAGGTTGGCGGCAGCGATGCCGAAATTGTGCTGATCGGCCGCGAAGCCGGCAGCGGCACGCGCGATGGCTTTGAAGCCATTACCGGCACCGAAGAAGCCTGTAAGTATCGGCAGGAGCTGACTTCCACCGGTGATGTGATTACCACAGTGGCCAGCAATCCCAATGCCATCGGCTATGCCTCGCTTGCATCGGTCAAGGACAGCGTAAAAGCGCTTTCTGTGTCGGGCGTTATCCCCAATGAAGCCAGTGTGCAAGACGGCAGCTATGTGGTGCAGCGCCCGTTTATGCTTGTAACCAAGACCGATACAAAGCTGTCGGCCACAGCGCAGAAATTCTTTGATTTTGCCCTCTCGCCGGAAGCAGCGGATCTGATTTCCAGCGCAGGAGCCGTGGCGGCAAAATAAATTTACAGTAAAGCGGCGGCCCGATCCGTGGCCGCCGTTTTGCTGACCGGGAAAGGAAAGTAGCCATGAAACACAAAAAACAGCTTCTGGAAGGCGCGATACACGCTGTGTTTTTGATTCTGGGGCTGATTACAGTAGGCTGTGTTTTACTGATAACGGTGTACCTGATTTTGTCCGGTGTGCCGGCAATTCATAAAATTGGGCCGGGAAACTTTTTGCTGGGTGATACCTGGGCCTCTACAGCGCAGGAGCCTGCGTTTGGAATCCTGCCTTTTATTCTCACCAGCGTTTATGGTACGGCAGGTGCCATGCTGCTGGGCGTTCCGGTGGGGTTTTTAACAGCAGTTTATCTGGCTAAAATGGCACCGCCGGCCGTAAAACGCACGGCATCTGCGGCCGTTGGTCTGCTTGCAGGAATTCCGTCTGTGGTGTATGGCCTGGTGGGTATGATGGTTCTTGTACCTGCCATTCGGGCGCTGTTTCAGATTCCGGACGGTGCCAGTTTGCTGGCCGCCATGATCGTGCTGGGAATTATGATCCTGCCGTCGATCATCAATGTGTCCATCACAGCACTGGAGGCAGTGCCCAGGGAATATGAGGATGCATCCCTTGCACTGGGCGCAACACCCGTCGAAACCTATTTTAAGGTATCGGTTCCGGCAGCAAGAAGTGGCATTGCAGCCTCTGTTGTGCTGGGCGTGGGGCGTGCCATTGGCGAAGCAATGGCCGTTATGATGGTATCGGGCAATGCCCCCAATATGCCGGAACTATTTCAAAGTGTGCGCTTTCTCACAACGGCGGTGGCAAGTGAAATGTCTTATTCCAGCGGGCTTCAGCAGCAGGCGCTGTTTTCCATAGCGCTGGTTCTGTTTTTGTTTATCATGCTGATCAATGCAACCCTGAATTTCTTTTTGAAGCGCAATCGGGAGGGGTAAAAATGTTGAAAAGCCAAGTTTCGGGCAAACGAAAAATTTATATCAGAACCATGAAAAGCCTGATGATTGTTTCAGCCGCCATCACCGGAGCACTGGTTCTGTTTTTGGCTGGCTATGTGCTTGCAAAAGGCATTCCCAATATCACGTGGGAATTGCTGGCCACAGAACCGAGCTATCTGACCGGACGCATCGGAATCCTGCCGGATATTTTGAACACTGTATATCTGATCGTGGTGACCCTGGCGGTTGTGATTCCTCTGGGCGCAGGTGCGGCTATTTATCTGTCGGAATACGCCCAAAACAAAAAGCTGGTGGCGGTGATTGAATATGCGGCGGAAACCCTGTCCGGAATCCCGTCGATTATTTACGGCCTGGTAGGTATGCTGTTCTTTTGCCAGTTCCTGAATCTGCAAACATCACTTTTGGCCGGCGCACTGACACTGGTTATTATGAACCTGCCTACCATCATGCGAACCACGCAGGAAAGCCTGAAAACCGTTCCGCAGAGCTATCGAGAGGGAGCCTTCGGCCTTGGTGCGGGCAAGTGGCGGGTCATCCGCACCGTGGTGCTGCCGGGATGCATGGATGGGGTAATCACCGGCTGCATCCTTTCTGTGGGCAGAATTTTGGGCGAATCCGCCGCCCTGCTGTTTACAGCGGGGTTTGCCCACGCCATGAACGGCTTTTTGGGCGGCCTTGGCAGCGCCGGCGCATCGCTGACGGTTGCACTGTACGTGTATGCCAAAGAGCAGGGCGAATTCGGCGTGGCCTTTGCCATTGCGGCGATTTTGATGATTCTGACTCTGCTGGTAAATCTGCTGGCTGCGCTGGTGGGCCATTATTTCAAAAAAAGGAGAAGCTTATGAGCAATATTATCACCGTGCAGGACCTGTGCCTGTGGTATGGCAGCAGCCAGGCTCTGCACAATATCAATATGGAAATTCAGGCAAAGAGCATTACGGCGCTGATCGGGCCTTCCGGATGCGGTAAGTCTACATTTTTGAAGACGCTGAATCGCATGAACGATTTGATTCCGGATGTTAAAATCTCCGGCAAGGTTACATACAACGGCACGGATATTTTCGCACCGTCGGTGGATGTGAATACCCTGCGCAGGGAAGTGGGAATGGTGTTCCAGAAGCCGAACCCTTTTCCCATGAGTGTTTACGATAACATTGCCTATGGCCCCAGAACGCACGGTATCACCAGCCGTGTTCAGCTGGATGAGATTGTGGAGCGCTCATTGCGGGATGCGGCAATCTGGGACGAAGTAAAGGATCGACTCAGAAAAAATGCGCTGGGCTTGTCCGGCGGTCAGCAGCAGCGGCTATGTATTGCCCGCGCCCTGGCGGTGGAGCCGGAGGTGCTGCTGATGGATGAACCCACCAGTGCACTTGATCCGATTTCCACATCGAAAATTGAAGAGCTGGCTATGCAGCTGAAAGAAAAATATACCATTATTATGGTTACACACAATATGCAGCAGGCAGTGCGAATTTCGGATCAGACGGCTTTTTTTCTGATGGGAGAGCTGGTGGAGTACGGAAATACAGAACAGATGTTTTCCCAGCCCAGAGATAAGCGAACCGAGGATTATATTACCGGGAGGTTTGGATGATGAGAAGTCGTTTTGATGAGCAGCTGAATGCGCTGAATCAGGAACTGATTACCATGGGAGCTCTGTGTGAAGAAGCCATTGCATTGGTGGCCGAAGCGCTGGCAAAAGGTGAGCGGGAGCTGGTGGGCCATGTGTCGGAACTGGACCGGGAAATTGATCAGATGGAGCGTGATATCGAGGCTCTTTGTCTGAAAATGCTTTTGCAGCAGCAGCCGGTGGCCAGAGATTTGCGGCAGATCTCCGCAGCCCTCAAGATGATTACCGATCTGGAACGCATCGGAGATCAGGCCGAAGATATTGCGGAAATCATTGCCGGTTTAAAAGGGCATCCCATTCCGGCACACGGACAGATTCACGAAATGGCAGCTGCGGCCAGCAAGATGGTAACAGACAGCATTGATGCTTATGTAAAAAGAGATCTTGCGCTGGCCGGACAGGTGATTGCCTACGATGATGTGGTGGATGGGTGCTTTGGCAAGGTGAAGAGCAATTTGATTGAAGTAATTGCAGAGAATCCGCAGGAGGGTGAGTATGCGCTGGATCTTTTGATGATTGCAAAATATTTTGAACGCATTGGTGATCACGCAGTCAATGTGGCGGAATGGGTTCGCTTTTCCATTTCGGGCCATCACGAAGGGGAAAGCTCTTTGTAAAGCTGCTGAAAAAAGCCGATATGAAAATTTTACAGAGCAAAACGTCCGGGTTTTACAATCATTTTACAATATCCTGATAACCGATTTTAAGTTTTTTACTGTATGATGAGAAAAGAGAAAAGCAAAACACTTGGCATACAGAAGAAAGAAGAGATATTGAAATGATTTTTTGCGTGGAAGATGATCGTGCAATCCGCGATTTGATGATATATGCCCTGAATTCTGCCGGGTTTGAAGCCAAAGGCTTTGGGGACAGCACTGAATTTTGGAAAGAACTGAAAAGAGAAACACCTCAGCTCATCATGCTGGATATCATGCTGCCGGGGGAAGACGGAATCGAAATTTTGAAAAAACTGCGCAGTGCGGCAGCTACCGTTCAGATTCCGGTCATCATGGCAACCGCCAAGGGAACCGAATACGATAAGGTGATTGGACTGGATCAGGGGGCCGATGATTATCTGACCAAGCCCTTTGGCATGATGGAAATGGTGTCCCGGGTGAAGGCGGTGCTGCGCCGCACAGAACCAAGGGGCGGTGCCGGGATTCTGCAGGTGGCCGAGCTTACGATGAATACCGGAGAGCACACGGTTTCTGTTGCCGGGCAGCGGGTGCAGCTGACCCTGAAGGAATATGAGATTTTGAAAAAGTTCATGGAAAATCTCGGACAGGTGTTCAGCCGGGATCAGCTGCTGCAAAGTATTTGGGGCGGCGATTATATTGGAGAAACCCGAACGGTGGATGTGCACATCGGCACATTGCGCACCAAACTGGGGCGGTGCGGGGATTACATCAAAACCGTTCGCGGCGTTGGATACCGAATGGAGGTGGAGCAATGACAAAACGAATTTTCAGGTCCATCGGCTTGGTGGCAATCAGCGTTTTTCTGGCATCTGTAGCGCTTTTTATGGGGATTCTGTATGATTATTTCACCGGCGTGCAGCAGGCTCAGCTGCGTATGCAGACCAACCTTGCCGCGCAGGGTGTGCAGCATGAAGGTGCAGAATACTTTGAAGGGCTGGATACCAGCGATTACCGGATTACTTGGATTGGGCAGGACGGCACCGTACTGTACGACAGTAAATCCGACTTGCATGAGATGGAAAATCATCTGCAGCGGGAAGAAGTGAAGGAGGCGGTCCGGCAGGGCGTGGGGGAAAGCAAGCGCTATTCCAAAACGCTGCTGGAGCGGTCGCTCTATTGTGCCCAGCGCCTTTCGGACGGCACAGTGCTTCGACTTGCGGTGGCTCAAAGTACATTGATTACGCTGCTTTTGGGCATGATGCAGCCGCTGTGTGTGATCTTTGTGCTTGCAGTGGTGCTTTCGCTGGCGCTTGCCTCCCGCCTGTCCAAGAAGATCGTAAAGCCCTTGAATGAACTGGACCTGGATCATCCGCTGAGCAATAAGGGCTACGATGAACTTTCCCCGTTGCTGCGGCGGTTGAATGCGCAGCAGCGGCAGATCAAACGGCAGTCGGATGAATTGCGCCAGCGGCAGCGTGAATTTGAAACTGTGACAACGGGTATGACCGAAGGTCTGGTACTTTTGAACAGCCGGCGGGAGGTGCTCAGCATCAACCCGGCGGCGCAGCGTCTGTTCGGTACAGATGTGTCCTGTGTTGGCAAAATGCTGCTGTCGGTCAACCGCAGCCCGGAATTACAGGAGCTGCTGCTGAAAGCGGCAACAGGGAAATATGCAGAAACGGTGATGGAGCTGGAGAGCGGCAGATATCAGCTGGATGCCAGCCCGATTTTGTCGGAAGAAAAAGTGTCCGGTACAGTGCTGCTTCTTATGGACGTAACGGAAAAAGAAAAGGCAGAACAGATGCGCCGGGAGTTCACGGCCAATGTATCGCATGAGCTGAAAACGCCGCTGCACACCATCTCAGGATGTGCGGAGCTGATGGCGAACGGAATGGTCAAGCCTGATGATCTGCCTCGCTTCTCCGGTCAGATATACACCGAAGCCCAGCGCATGATTCACCTTGTAGAAGATATTATCAAGCTGTCCCGTCTGGATGAAGGCGCAGAAGGCATGAAGAAGGAAGAAACAGATCTGTATGCAGCAGCACAGGAAACAGTGTCCAGCTTAGCGGCTGCATCAAAAGCGGCACATGTAAAGCTTTCGCTGGAAGGCGAAACGGCCCTTGTGTACGGAATTCCGCAGCTCTTGCAGGGCATCCTGTATAACCTGTGTGACAACGCCATTAAGTATAACCGGGCGGGCGGCAGCGTGAACGTGTCCGTGAAAAATGAAGCCCAAGGGGTGCGGCTCACAGTGGCGGATACAGGCATCGGTATTCCGGCAGAGCATCAGGAACGTATCTTCGAGCGCTTTTATCGGGTGGACAAGAGCCATTCCAAAGAAATCGGAGGCACGGGGCTGGGGCTTTCCATTGTGAAGCACGCTGCCAGACTGCACAATGCATCCATTGAATTGCAAAGTGAACCCGGAAAGGGAACCACAATCAGCGTGATGTTTCCGGTTCGGTACAGCCGCGAAAGTTGAAAATCTACCGGCCAAAAGCAATTTGTGCATGGAAATGATGAAAAGCGGAATCCGGCTGCATAAACAACAAGAGCACGGGAGTATATCCAGGCTGATATACTCCCGTGCTTCTTTGTATCAATCGCATCGCTCACAGCGCACCGTCCATCGGCTTTTACCGCTGAATGTACAGGTGAAGAGGGTCAAATCCCAGCTGCCGGCTTCCATTTCATCCAGTGCCGTTTCAGCCAGCTCTTCTGTTTTTGACACGGTGTAGCAAAACCGGCGGCCCTTTGCATCGGTAAAAAGAACCGAATCACCGGAGTGCAGCTGTGCCAGTGGCGCAAAGTGGCTGCTGTAATTGTGCCCGGCCAAAATCAGATTATCCTGATATGCGGAACCCTGATAACGGCAGGGACAAAGCCGCAGATTTTCCAGATTGCACTCACTCAGAATGGGAAGACGAAGGTCGAGCACGGGGATTTCCAGAATACCGATATAAAGCTTTCCGTGAACGGAAATTTCAGGCATCGGCTCATCAGGATCAGGAAGCTGTGCGGGAACAGAAGCTGTGCCTGGGGCCGGAACCGTGAGCTCTTCAAGAATCCGGTGGGATGCCTGCCCGGCCTGCCGAGATTCCCAAAGGTTATACCCGGCCAGAGAAAATGCAGATGCCAGCAGACCCAGCCCAAGAAAAAATAAAACCCAACGTTTGTGTGCCATGACAATATCACCTTGCCTGCGGATTGATAAGGCTAAATTGTACTGTGCTGCAAAGCATATGCCGAAAATTCCTTTTCTATACCCGGCTGCACTTCGCCTTCCGGTTTGCCGGCGGTGCTCAGGCCTGCTCAGCGTCGATCCGGCGGAGCAGATTGACCATCTCAATAGCGCCCACGGCGCAGTCAAAGCCCTTGTTGCCTGCCTTGGTTCCGGCACGTTCAATGGCCTGCTCAATGTTCTCTGTGGTCAGCACGCCGAACATCACGGGAACACCGGTTTCAAGGGACACATTGGCCACACCCTTGGACACCTCGCTGCAAACGTAGTCGTAGTGGCTGGTACTGCCCCGGATCACAGCACCCAGACAGATCACGGCGTCATACCGCCCGCTTTTCGCCATTTTTGAAGCGATGAGGGGGATCTCGAACGCGCCGGGAACCCAGGCCACGTGAATGTCATCTGCCTGAACATTGTGGCGCAGCAGGGCGTCCTCGGCACCGCTCAGCAGCTTTGCGGTGATGAACTCGTTAAAGCGGGCAGCGACAATGCCGATGCGGATATTCTGAGAAATCAGTTTTCCTTCAAATGTTTTCATGATAAGCACTCCTTTATTGATTGGATTCTGCATCCAGTTTATTCAGAATATGGCCCATGCGCTCCTGCTTGGTCTTCAGGTAGCGCAGATCAAACTTGGTCGGGGCAATCTGAATGGGAACTCGCTCTTTGATCTCCAGCCCGAAATCCTTCAGCTGGTAGATTTTGTCCGGGTTGTTGGTCAGCAGGCGCATACTGTGAACTCCCAAATCCCGCAGAATCTGAGCACCGATATAATATTCCCGCAGATCCGGTGCAAAGCCCAGTTCGGTGTTGGCGTCTACGGTATCAAAGCCCTTTTCCTGTAGTTCATAGGCTTTCAGCTTGTTGATCAGACCGATGCCGCGGCCTTCCTGCCGCATATACAGCACCACGCCCCGGCCCTCTTTTTCAATCAGCTGCAAGGCAGTGTGCAGTTGATCGCCGCAGTCGCACCGTGCTGAACCAAACACATCACCGGTAAGGCATTCGGAGTGGACACGGCAGAGCACATCCTGACCGTCGCCGATGTCCCCTTTCACCAGTGCTACATGGTGTTCTCCGGTGAGATCGTTTACATAACCGTAAATGCGAAAATTGCCGTAGGCGGTGGGCAGCTGAGCACAGGCCTCCCGCACCACGTGCTTATCATGGCGGCGGCAGTAATCCTGCAATTCCCTGATGGTGGTAACCTTCAGGCCCCATTCCGCTGCTTTTTCCAGAATCTCACTGGTGCGCATCATGGTGCCGTCATTCCGCATGATCTCGCAGCATAAACCGCAGGGCTGCAGACCGGCCAGCCGGCACAGGTCTACCGTGGCTTCGGTGTGCCCATTGCGTACCAACACGCCGCCCCTGCGGGCTGTGAGGGGGAACACATGGCCGGGACGGCGCAGGTCTTCCGGACGGGTGCCGGAGTCTACGCACTTGCGGCAGGTGTAGCCCCGCTCTCGGGCGGAAATGCCGGTGGTGGTGTCCACATGGTCAATGGAAACGGTGAAGGCTGTGCAGTGATTATCCGTGTTCACCTTGACCATTTGTTCCAGGCCCAGGCGGTTGGCAAGCTCCTCGTTCATGGGGGTGCAGATCAGCCCCTTGGCGTGGGTGGCCATGAAATTGACATTTTCGGTGGTGGCAAACTGGGCGGCACAGATCATGTCGCCTTCATTTTCGCGGTCGGGGTCATCAATGACGATCAGAATATGGCCGGCTCTCAGTTCCTCCAGAGCTTCCTCAATGGTGCAGTATTGTTGTTCCATGGGTTGATTCCTCCTGTGTATTAAAATCCGTTTTCCTGTAAAAAAGCCAGAGTGACGCCGGACGCTTGGGGCGGAGTGCCGGCAGGAGCAAGCAGTTTTTCTATGTATTTGCTTAAAAGATCTGTTTCCAGGTTCACCACATCGCCGCAATGTCTGCGGCCCAGCGTTGTGACCGCTGAGGTGTGCGGGATCACAGATACCGAAAAGTTCCGGTCCGTGACCTGTGCCACCGTCAGGCTGATGCCGTCGATGGTAATGGACCCTTTCTCCACAATGCAGCGCAGCAGCTCAGGTGGGGCAGAGATTGTGTACCAGTGGGCGTTGTCATCCTTTTGAATGTCGATGATGCGGCCGGTTCCATCCACATGACCGGATACAATATGGCCGCCGAATCGACCGTTGGCGGCCATGGCCCGTTCCAAATTTACCCGGGCACCGGGCTGTGCCCCCGCCAGAGAAGAGCGATTCAGGGTTTCGTGCATTACATCAACGGTAAAACTGTGGGTGGTCCGACCGGTCACAGTCAGGCAGATACCGTTGACGGCAATGCTGTCACCGATCTTTGCGTCTTCCAGCACAGTGGAAGCCTCCACTGTGAGTACTTGCGAATGAGTGCCGCGGTGTATTGCTTGAATAGTGCCAACCTCTTCAACAATTCCCGTGAACATGGTATTCCACCTCGCTTTCGATCAGAAAATCAGGTCCCAGGCGGGTGACCCGGCAGCCGTGGAGCCGAACGGCATCACCGGGAAGCGAAAAGCCTTGTCCCTCAATGGGTGTTTTTGCACTTGCGCCGCCGAATAGCTTGGGGGCAAGGTATGTATAAACCTGCTGCACAAGCCCGACCTTCAGCATGGACCAGTTCAACGTACCGCCACCCTCCAGCAGTACAGAGTCGATCTCCATGGTCCCCAGCTTCTGCATCAGGGCGGGCAGATCTACTTTTCCATCCGGCCCCGGAAGGTGCAGAACGATACAGCCGGCATCCCGATAGGGCTGCATTGCCGCCGGTGCTGCGCTGGCGGTTGCCAGAATCGTGGGAATTTGCCCGGCTGTCCGGACCAGCTGAGAGGTGAGAGGGGTGCGCAGCGCAGAGTCACAAATAACCCGAACAGGGTTGCGCCCGTTTTCCATGCGGCAGTTGAGCAGCGGGTCATCGGCCAGTACGGTGCCCACACCTGCAAGAATAGCTCGGTGGCGATGGCGCAGCCGGTGTACATGCGTGCGGGCTTCTTCGCCGGTGATCCATTTGGAAGCGCCGGTGCAGCAGGCAATCTTCCCGTCCATGGTCATGGCGTATTTCATAGCAACATAGGGAAGACCGGTCTGAATGTAATGCAGAAATATCCGGTTGGCCCAGTCGCATTCTGCACGAAGTACGCCTTCTGTTACGGATACGCCCGCTTTTCGCAGAAGCTGAACACCCTTTCCGGCCACCAGAGGGTTCGGGTCCGCAGAGCCAATGACAACCCGGGAAATACCTGCCTCCAGAATGGCCTGTGTGCAGGGCGGCTGTCGTCCGGTGTGACAGCATGGTTCCAGCGTAACATACAGGGTGGACCCGGCGGGGTCCTCAGTACAGCGAGACAGGGCATGACGCTCTGCGTGGAGAGCGCCGCATTTTTCGTGCCAGCCCTCACCGATAACCCGGCCGTTTTTTACAAGTACAGCTCCCACTATGGGGTTGGGCGATGTCCAGCCCTCACCGCGCGCTGTCAGACTCAAGGCCTTTTGCATCCAATCCTGGTCATTCAAACTAAAATCGCCTCCAATTAAAAATGCCCTGAACAAAATTGTTCAGGGCAGGACTGCGTCAAAAGAGCCATGCAGCTGCATGGCTTCTGAAAAGAAAAAAGCTCCGGAATACAAAAATTCCAGAGCTTTTTCGATACGCAGTAAGATGCAGAGCGTCCTCTGCACGTCTTATATACAATCTTCTTTCATCCAGACTATACTGTCGGCTTCGGAGTTTCACCGAATCATGCCTTGCGGCTCGTGGGCTGTACCACCGGTAGGGAATTGCACCCTGCCCTGAAGATCTATTTTGTTTTCATCATCATAGAGCAGCAAAGAAAAAATGTCAAGGGGACTTACGGGCTTCTTTTTGGAAAAGTTCGTTTTACTTCCGGGGCGGCCAGGGGATGCAGCGATTCACTCTGCGACAGTAAAATGCATATTCCTGCCCGTATGCCGCAGAAAGCCATTTTTCCTCGGTGACTTTCATCAACAGCGTAATGTCCAGCCAGAACAGCAAAGGCAGTATCAGCAGCCAGAAGTTTGCAAATAACAAGGACACACCGGTAAGCATGATGGCAATAGCTGAATAAATGGGATTGCGCACCCAGGAATAGATTCCTGTGGTTATCAAATGATTATCCAGAATTGCCCGATCAATCTTTGAAACAAGTACTGCCTGAATCCAGATATACCCTCCCAGCAGCATCAGTGCCGTGCCGAGCACCTGAAATGCAGGACGGAGCCCCTGTGCGCTGCCGGACTCCAGGCAGCCAAAGTGCCATAGAAGCAGGCTGGTTAGCAGAAAAGCTGCCATAAGACCCACGCAGAGCGGGCCCACGCCAAAAATCGGAAGATGTTCTTTCTGTTTCATTCTGCACCTCACATCGGTCATGATGAAAACGCAAACTCCTTTGCGCAAGCTCTGCTGTGGAAAGGCATTGCTTATGTCACAAAAGTTAGCTATCGCTAACTAAAACATAGCACACTCTTTCACCTTTTTCAAGCACACCGGCAAAAAGAAGCAATGGAGAACTATTTGTACAGGCAAAGTGATCTGTAAATAAATATACGTAGAATCGCAAAATTGAATCAAACCCTTTCGTCTGGCTTTAAAACAGATGCTGCGAGAGAATAGCATTTTCTATACAGCGGCTTGCATATGTGCTGAAGCGTGCACGCTTTTCAGGGTCGAAGCTGTTTACGGCCTTTATCAGACCAATGGTGCCGATGCTGATCAGATCTTCCTGATCTCCGGGCAGACTGTAGTATTTTTTTGCAATGTGTGCCACCAGCCGCAGATTATGCCGAATGATTTGATCCCGCGCTTCCAGATCGCCTTTGCGAAAGGCATCAAAGGCAGCAATTTCCTGGCGGGCATTCAGCGGCTGAGGAAAACTGCTGCTTTCCAGATGCAAAGCCAGATATAGCATATGGGTGGCAATATAGCTGAGAAAAATGTGGAACATCCCAAAAACCTCCTCGAATGTAGTTCTAATGGATTCATATGAAAAAAGAACAGCCGCCTTGCCTGTCCGGGAGAACATTGACGGAAGAGCGCAGTTCCCTTATACTAAAACTAATGACGATGAAAAGGGAGGCTGCGTGATGGGCGCACTGGATGGTTTGAAAATTCTGGATTTTTCAACCTTACTGCCGGGACCCTATGCCACGATGATGCTGGCGGATCTGGGGGCTGAGGTGCTTAAAGTAAGCGGAAAAAACAAGTATGATCTTGTAGTGCACTGGCCGCCATTGCTGGAAGGCACGGATACCACCGCGGCAGCGGCCTGGCTGGGCCGAAATAAAAAGACGATTTTTCTTAATTTGAAACATCCCGATGCAGTGGAAGCGGTAAAAAAGCTGATTGGGGAGTATGACATTCTGGTAGAACAGTTTCGGCCGGGTGTGATGAAAAAGCTGGGCCTGGATTACGAAACGCTGAGTAAGATCAATCCGAGGCTGATTTATTGTTCGCTGACAGGATATGGCCAGACCGGTCCGCTGAAAGACCGGGCGGGGCATGACATCAACTACATGGCCCGTTCGGGAGTAATGGCATCGGCAGGACGCAAGACCACCGGCCCTGTTCTGACCAATATGCAGATTGCGGACATGGCCGTGGGGTCCATGAATACGGTGGTTGGTATTCTGGCGGCGGTTCATTATCGGGATCGCACCGGCCAGGGCCAGTATATTGATATTTCCATGATGGATGGAATGACTGCCTTTAACTCCATGGACGGAGCCTGCTTCCTGGCAGGTGCACAGGAGCCCCGGCGGGAAGAGCAGATGCTCAACGGCGGCGGCATTTATGACTTTTACGAAACGCAGGACGGCGGGTACATGAGTGTGGGCTCGCTGGAGCCGAAATTCTTTGCAGAGCTCTGCAAGGGTCTGGGCTTCCCGGAATGGGCAGACGGCGCCGTACTCAAGACGCAGCCCGGTGCGGTGAAAGCTGCTTTCCGTGCCCGTTTTAAAGAAAAGACCCGGGACGAGTGGGCCGGGGTGTTTGCAAAGCTGGACGCCTGCGTGGAGCCGGTGCTTAGTCTGGAAGAAGCATCGCAGGATGAACACATCAACGCTCGTGGCTTGATCCCCCAGGTACCACTGCCTCAGGCGCCGGAACGCTGTGTGCGTCAGGTGGGCTGTCCCATTAAGCTGTCGGTCAGCCCGGCGGAATATAAACATGCCGGTTGGCCGGAGGGCTGGCACACGCAGGAAGTGCTCTCGGCGTTGGGATACAGCGCTGAAGAAATCAAAAACATGACAGAGTAAACCAACGGGCGGCGCGAAAAAAGGAAGCGCCGCCCAAATTTTGTGCTGAGATATGCAATAATTTGGTAATCCGGAAAGTATATACAATAGATAGAGGAAAGGAGAGGAGCCAATGGACGCATTGGTGGCCGAAGTCCTGACCCCCGAGGAAGCGGTGGAAGTTTACGGCCCATTGGTTCTGCGCACAGCCTACAGCCTTGTAAAGAATGTGGCAGATGCAGAGGATGTGGCCCAGGACGTATTTGTGAATCTACTGAAAAAAGCGCCTGTATTTGAAAGTGCTGAGCACCAGAAGGCATGGCTGATTCGGTGCACCCTGAATCGCGGAAAGAGTCATTTCCGTAGTGCCTGGCACCGTCACACGGTTCCATTGGAAGAAAAACAGGCAGTACCTTTTACGCCACAGGAGAACGAAGTACTGGATGCCGTGTTAAGGCTTCCGGTTAGATATCGCGAGGTAATTCAACTGCATTACATAGAAGGATATACAGCGGCGGAAATCGGAAAAATTCTGGGCCGCAAACAAAACACGGTGCTCAGCCAGATGGCGCGGGGTCGTGAGCTGCTAAAAGAAATGCTGAAAGGAGAGTTCTGATCATGCAAAACCATGAAGAATATCAAAATGCCATGAATCGGATCACTCCCAGCCCGGAATGGAAAGCATCCACCGTGCAAAAAATGCACGAGATCCGGCAAGAGCAGCCCGAAAGGCAGAAAAAGCCTTTATACCGCACAAAACGAGTGTGGCTTCCTGTGGCAGCGGCTGCCGCCTTTGCGCTGGTGCTGATCCCGGCCGTGCTGCACGGACCGCAGATGCAGGCTGTGGCCGGCGGCCGCACAATGGAAGCGGCGGAAAATGCATCTCCCGCGGACCTGTGCCGGGAAGATGTCTGCCAGGAGGAAATTTGCCGGGACGGTACTCAGGAAGCCGCGGCAGAAGCTGCCCCAAAGCAGGACGAAACGGTAAACGGTCTGCCGATACTCACCTGGCAGGAAAGTGCGCCTGGGAAAAACAAGGAAACGGTGCGGCTTGCGAGAAATCCGTCTGAGCTGAATGATGGCAATCCAACGCTGAATCTGCCTCAGGAACAGCTGCCTCAGGAACTTCCGGTGTGGTATGCACCCAGCGGACCGAAAAATGGAAAAGCCTTGCTGGAACGGATGCAGCAGACCGCAGATTATCTGGATCTGCCGCTGTTGACCTATACGATTAAGGAGAAACCGGAGGGATTCCCCAACCCTGAGTGCTGGCCGTTTAATGCGGCAGGTGCTTTAATGCAGCCGGATTACAATCCGGATGAACCGTTTGAGGCACAAACAGAAAAAATTTGCTGGAAGCTGACAAGCGATGGAACCTATGTAACGCTGAGCAAGAATGGGGAAGAACAGCAAATGGGCATGGATTCAGAAGAGCTTCACAGTGCGGCGCTGAGTACAAAAGCAGATGATCTTGCATTGGAACAATTTGGCGAGCTGGTGGGGCTACGGAATCCGGCTCATCGCTGCGACCCAAAGATTAAGTGGGATGGGAAAGTGGCATATCCCCGATTTTCTCATTTTTACTATGAAGAAGGCCAGCCGGGTGCGTCGATCGGAAAGAAGCTGCAGGATTACTGCTTCAAGCGTGTATACGGCAATCTGGCGCAAAACGGCGGGCTGTACATGGTTCGGCTGGTTCTGCCGCCCAATACCCCGCAGGCAGGCAGCTATCCGCTCCGCAGCCTGAAGGACGCTCAGGACGCTTTGCAGGAAACAATCCGTCAGGAACAGGAAAACGGACTTGTGGAGTACAAGCTGGGAACAGAAAATATCGTAACCTGGAAGCTTGAGTATGAGCAGAGCAGGACAAATGAATGGATTCAGCCGGTCTATGTGTTCACATTGGAAACGCCGCTGACACCGCAGGAGATGGAGTATCATTTTGAGGGCAGTGAGCAGTATAAGGTGTATGTGGAGTATCGCATCAGTGCGGCTGCACCGGAGTATTACACCAGCGTTTCAGATCAGGCTCAGTGAGAAATTGCAGCCGCTGCAAAGAACATGATCTGAAAGAAGAGCATATGCCGGATGTGCAGCCATATGCTCCGATTCGTAAAAGACGCAGATTCAGACACAAAAAGAAGAGGCACTGCTATGGCAGTGCCTCTTCTTTTGTAATAGCAATATTCAGTCAGCGGCAGCAGAACAGAGCGGCTCAGTTCTGCTGGTCGCGCTCGGCGTGGCGCTGACGCAGAATTGCTGCGTTCTCTTCCACCTGCTTTTTGCCCAGCGGATAAGCAAAGAGCAACAGCAGCATCACGGCCAGATAGCCCAGGGTGGGAACCAGAGTCGAGATGTTGTAGATGCCATCCAGTGCCTGCTCGGTCTGCTGAACGGCCTGGCCGGCAGTGGCGCTCACATAGCCGATCATGGAAAGAGCAAAGCCGCTTACGCCGCCTGCAATGGCCTGGCCGAGCTTGCGGCTGAAGGAGTAGATGGCGTACACAGTGCCATCATCGCGGTTGCCGGTATGCACTTCCTGATAATCAATGATGTCAGTGATGAATGCCCAGATTACCATGTTGAAGAAGCCCATGCCAACAGAGCCAATCAGCATCATGGAGATATAGACCACAGGGCTGTGGGTATGAATCAGGAACAGGGCACCATAGAACAGGGTGGCAATGGCACAGCCCACGATGCTGCATTCCTTTTTGCCGAAGCGATCCGACAGCTTGCGGGAGAAGGGGGCCAGTGCAAGGGTAGGCAGAGCAGTGGCCACACCGCCGAAGATCATCAGGTTTGCATCGTGGAAATAGTCCTGGAACACATAGCTCAGCATGGAGGTGCCCAGCAGCTGGCACAGCAGCATACAGATAGCAGCACCGATAATGGCCATCAGAGCGCGGTTCTTAACCAGTGCATTGACCAGACTGAAGAAACCGGTACCCTTTTCAACTTTTTTGGTGGGAAGCTGGACACGTTCCACACACAGCTTGTAGCACACCAGATAGGCAATCAAAGCCAGACCGCCGTAGATGATGGCAAGCAGGGTGTAGCGTTCGGGAATCAGCACAGACTGATCGCCTACCTGCTTAAACAGGAACATGGGGGTCAGAACACCGATGGAACCGCCTGCCAGCATGGCACCCACGCTGCGGAAGGTGGAAAGGCTGGTGCGCTCACCGGGATCTTCGGTGATGACAGAGGCCATGGAGCCGTAGGGAATGTTTGCTGCGGTGTAGCAAACGCTGCCCCACAGAATATAGGTTGCAAACATATACACAATGCGGCCGGTCATAGGCAGGCGGGCGGCAGGGTGCAGATACATCAGCACATTGATGATAAAGATGGGAATTGCCATGCGGCGCAGCCAGGGACGAAAACGACCGTCTTTTGCGGGAGCCATGGTGTCCACAATGCGGCCCATGCCCACATCCGTGAAGGCATCCACCAGGCGGGCAACCAAAAACAGAATACCGCCCCAGTAAGCATCTACGCCCAAAACGTCGGTGTAGAATTTCAGCAGAAAGCCGGAGGCGAAAATAAAGGTGAAGTCGTTTGCCAAATCGCCGCACATATAGCCGATTTTATCGCGCATTCCAAAGGGACGTGTGTTTTGAATATTGTCTGGCATAAAAATCTCCTTTGCCGCCGACCCGGATAAACGGGCCGGCAGATTGGTAAATGAAAGTTACTTATTTCTTAAACTGAATCAGAATGTCATTCAGCTGAACCGCCATGCCGGCAGGCAGCTTTTTGCCGGCCATTTTAATGATGTCCTCCAAACGCATGGAGCGCATCATGCGCAGCATTCCCTTGATGTTCTTGCCCATACCTACCTGATCGGCCATCTTGCTGATCATTTCGGTGAGCACAGGGCCGGCCTCGGGGTGATCCAGCAGCTCACCGAGTTTGTCATGGATCGAGCAGCAGCCCTCAGGGAATACCAGCTGATGCTCGTTGCCGGATTCGTCAAACCAGTTGCCGGCATCGCCTGCGCCAACGGGCAGAACGTAGTCGGGATTCGGTTCGTTTACGCCGTTCAGCACAATGCTGTCCTGAACCACGCTCTCGGGCTTGCTGAACAGCTTGGCGGCCTCGTTTTCGCCATGAGCAGTCAGATGATTTTCACCGTTTACCAGCTCTACACTGCGGAACACGCAGGCGTGATCCTGTGCTTTCTGCTGAGCAACACGCTTGCCGTTCACCATCAGGGTGACGTAGGCACAGTTGGTGTATACGGTCACATCGCGCTGATCGGGAGCGCGATCGACAAAGCGGGAGCCGCAGATGTGCACCATGGGCTTTTTGGTCCAGTAGGCCTGATACAGATAGAAGCTGTCCTTTTTGGTCTTGCGATCGTAAGTGACAAGACCCTTGTTGTTGCGGCCTTTGCAGCCGCCTTCATCGCGGGCATCTGCGGCAAAGTCGAACATATTCCAGACATGGGTGCTCCACAGATAGGGCCGGCTTTCAAAGGTCTTGAGCAGCTCATGGTGATAATGTGCCTGATATTCCTCGGTGTAATCGTGGTTTTCGGGCTTTGCAGAGTGCCAGGTCAGAATGGCCTCGGCACCGTACTCGGAAATACCCAGCGCACGGTCCGGATTCTTCTTGTGGAACTCGTCCATCCAGGCACCGTTGTCGCTGATTTCTCCGCCATACCAGCCAAAGTAGTGGTTGTAGCTCTGCACATCGGTGATATATACGTGTTCAGAGTTCATGGGAACCATGCTGACCTGAGCCATGGTGGTCAGACGGCTGGGGTCCATGCGCTTGGCCAGTGCGTTCAGATCGCACAGATTCTGATACAGAGCCTCACTCTCACCGCCGATGGTGATCTCATTGCTGATGCCCCAGAAGCAGATGGACGGATGGTTGTAATTCTGGCTGATGAGTTCGGCCATCTGAGTCATGGTGTTGCGCTTGGCCTCATCACCTTCGCGGAACAGGCTGATGAAGGGAATTTCAGCCCACAGCACCATGCCTGCGGCATCACACAGGTTATAGAAGAACTGTGCGTGCTGATAGTGTGCCAGACGAATGGTGTTGGCACCCACTTCCTTAATCAGTTCCAGATCTTCGCGGTGATCCTCTTCGCTGATGGCCCAGCCCTTGTCCAGACGATCCTGGTGACGGCTTACACCGTGCAGAGGATAACTGCGGCCATTCAGGAAAAAGCCGTTCTCGGGGTCCACATGGAAGCTGCGGTAGCCGTACTGAACAGACACCGTGTCCATCACAACAGCAGGAGCATCTTCCTCCTCGGCGGGCTGTTCCAGACGGGCCTCGGCAGTGTACATATAGGGGTCATCCAGGCCGTCCCACAGGTGAGGAGCGTCAATATCAAAGATGACCGTGCTGTGTGCCTGCGCAGGAATCTGCTGGCTGGCAACCACGCTGCCCTCAGCATCCTTCAAATCCACGGCCAGCATACAGCCTTCAGCGTTTACCGGGAAGGCATCCACACGGGTCAAACCGGCGGCGTGGGGAGTTACAAATACGGCATTGGTGCCGCCTTTCAGCAGATCAAAGTGAATTTCGGGAACTTCGATGAAGGTAACGTTGCGGTACAGACCGCCGAAAAAGGTGAAGTCAGCCTGCTGCGGATAGACATCACATTCCTCGTTGGTTACTTCAACAACCAGTTCGTTGTCTTCAGCCTTCATGATGTCAGTCAGGTCAAAGCGGAAGGTGGAAAAACCGCCTTTGTGCATTCCAAGCCGAGTGCCGTTGCAGGTTACGAAAGCCACATGGTTGGCACCTTCAAACTGAATATACTGACGCATCCCCTGGGTGGGGTTGGGCAGTGCAATCTTGTAAAGGCCGTGACCGCGCCAGTAGTCGTCACCGCCGTCCTGGCCGTCCAGAGCGTTCCAGGTGTGAGGCAGAGCTACTGTCTCAAATTCTTCGCCGACTTTGGAGAAGAGCGCTTCTTTTAAAATAATTTCGTTGCGCATAAACGCACATTGTCCTTCTTTCTGTGTGAAATTTTGGTATTTATCGTATACGGCTTAATAGCAATGGAATAAACCCAATCTTATCTATTTTAGCACAGGCAGCGCCGCTAAGCCAGTATTTTGCCTGGGAATGTTTACCGTATAAAAACAGAAAAACGAACAATCTCAAAAAAGACTGTTCGTTTTTGGGGCAGACAATCAGTTGCCTGTCTGTTTTTGCGGGCGGTTATTGTGCCGATAGTTCACTACAGCCATGCAGCAAATTAAGAGGTAACCAAGGAAGCTGTATCCGTCGGGAACATCACCGAACAGGAAGAAGCCCAGGAAAGCGCTGAAAATTACCTGCGAATAGTCGTAAACGGAAATTTCCCGCGCCGGAGCATTGCAGTAAGCAGCAGTTACACTGAACTGGCCGCCGGCGGCAAAAAGGCCGGCTCCCAGCAGGGCAGCCCACTGCAAAGGAGTCATGGGGGTGTAATGGAACAGGACGGCCGGCAAAGCCACAAGGCAGGAAAAACCGGAGAAAATAAAAACAATAACAGAGCTGCGTTCGCCCCGCTGGCCCAGCATCCGCACCATGGTGTAAGCAACACCTGCACAAAGACCGCCCAGCAGGCCAATCAGGGAAGGCACCAGCGCCAGATTGTTAAAGCTTGGCTTGATGATGAAGAGCGCACCTGCAAAGGCACCCACAAGCGTGAAAATCTGAGTGGGAGACAGCTTTTCCTTCAGCAGGAAAAAGCTGGCAATGACTGCGAAGAAGGGGGACATTTTGTTGAGCATGGAGGCATCGGACAGCATCAGATGACTGACTGCATAGAAGTTTGCCAGGATGCCGATGGTTCCGAAAATTGAGCGGCCCAGCAGCAAAGGCCAGTTGCTTTTGTTCTGCGGGGCAAAGCCCTTGCCTTCGCGAATCAGCAGAACAGCAGCGATGGCAAAGGCAACTGCATTACGGAAAAAACTTTTTTGAATGGTGGGCACATCTCCGGCAAGCCGGACACAGGCACCCATGCCGGCAAAGAAAAATGCCGCCAGCAGGATGAATAAAATCCCGCGATGCCTGGGAGAAACTTTCCAAACTACTTTCAAGAACTACACCGTCTTTCTGATAAAATCATTCTCAAATAGTGTACCGCATTGCCGGAAAAAAGAAAAGAGGCAGGATTGAATCCGATGCCTCTTTATGCGCAGGAGCCTAGCGCTCCAGTTCCCGCTGAATCCATACCATGATGAAGTTTACAATTTTTTCCTGCTGGAGTTCCGTCAGGGGTACACCCATGGGCACATGATACCATTTGTTCAGACAGCTCCGGCAGCAAAAAGCGCAGGCGTGCTGGGCCACAAATACGGGATGCCCCCGCATGGGAGTTTGTTTTCCGTCTTTGGCAGGATGTGCAGGGGCCAGGCGTGTGCGTACAAAGTCCTGTGCATGGCTGCGGATAGTGTCCAGACCCTTGGCGGCGATGTAATCGCGATCCCGCTGACTTAGATGGAAACTGCTGCGGAAGTCGGATTGTGCCAGACGGCGAAAGGCTTCATCCTTGGTCATAAATGCACCTCATTCACAGGGGCCTGCATGGAAATCAGGCTGCCATAAAGCTGCCGGCCCAGCCGAAAGTCGGCGTTGCCGAAAAGTACCAGCCAAACCTGCATGGGGTGACAGTGCGTAAAGGCCTGAATGGTTTCAACCGCAATATGAATAGCCTGGTCCTGGGGATAGCCGTAGGCACCGGCGGAAATCAAAGGAAAAGCGATGCTGTGGCAGCCTTGCTGTAAAGCAAGTTCCAGCGAACGCTGATAGCAGCTTCTCAGCTGTTCCGGTTCACCGTGGCTTCCGCCGTGCCAGATGGGCCCCACCGTGTGAATAACCCAGCGGCAGGGAAGCTGATAGGCACCGGTGAGCTTTGCATCACCGACAGCGCAGCCGTTCAATGTTCGGCACTCGGCCAGCAGCCGAGGCCCGGCTGCCCGATGAATACAGCCGTCCACACCGCCGCCGCCCAGCAAGGTGGAGTTAGCAGCATTCACAATGGCATCCACAGCAAAATGGGTAATATCACCCTGCGTTATGAAAAAAGACATGAACTTCACTCCTTATGAAAGACAAATCTCAAAAGCGGGAGCCGGGAAAATCGAATGTTCTGTACCATTATAGCATACGACAAAATTTATAGGGGAATTTCAGAGCATCACCGAAAAAGGAGATTTCACGAATGCGGTTAAATCGTGTATAATGATAGAGCACATTTCATGGTGACAACGGTACAGAGAATGAGGTGTAAAAAATGATCCTGATTGTTTGTTTGGATGATAACGGCGGGATGTTGTTTAATCACCGGCGCCAAAGCCGCGACCGCGTGCTGAATCAGCAGATTCTGGAATTGACACAGGGCAGCAGACTGTGGATGAATGATTATTCTGCCAAGCTGTTTGCGGGAACGGATGCACCGCAGATCTGCGTGGAACAGGAGTTTATGCAAAAGGCAGGCTCAGGCGAATATTGCTTTTTGGAAAACGGCCCGGCTGTTCCGTTTGCGGATCAGATTGAAAAAATTCTGGTGTTCCGCTGGAATCGGGTGTATCCGGCCGATCAGTCCTTCGATGTGCCGCTGCCGCAGTGGCACATGGAATCTACCCGGGAATTTGCAGGCTCGTCCCATGAAAAGATCACGTTGGAGGTATATGTAAAATGAAAAAACGTTTGATGTCTTTGCTGCTGGTTCTTGCGCTGGCGGCAGGGCTGCTCACAGGATGTCAGGTGGAAGTGGTAACACAGGAATCCGCCGCAGGCTCCGCACAGACAGAAACAGCGGCGCCCGTGCAGAGCACCGGCACTGAGTTTTCGCTGGATCAGATTCCGGAGTACACGGGCGAAGCCTATGTGCCGGTGAATGGAAATCTGCCCTATTTCACAGAGGAAGAAAAGAGCACACAGGTGTTTGAAGACTACAGTGCGCTGGATGATTTAGGCCGCTGCGGCGTAGCCTATGCCAACATCTGCCAGGAGCTGATGCCTACCGAAAAGCGCGGGGATATTCATTCGGTAAAGCCCAGCGGATGGCATTCGGTGCGCTACGATTTCGTGGATGGCAAGTCGCTGTACAATCGCTGCCATTTGATTGGCTTTCAGCTGGCGGGCGAAAATGCAAACCGCGAAAATCTGATTACAGGTACCCGTTATTTGAATGTAATTGGAATGCTGCCCTTTGAAAATATGGTGGCAGACTACGTGAAGGAAACGGATAACCATGTGCTGTATCGTGTGACCCCTGTATACGAAGGGGATGAGCTGGTAGCCCGTGGCGTCCTGATGGAGGGCTGGTCTGTGGAAGATGAAGGCGATGGCGTGGCATTCTGCGTTTTTGCATATAACGTGCAGCCGGGTGTCACCATCGACTATGCCACCGGTGACAGCCACGAGAGCGAAGCCCCCGACCAGGAAGCGCAGGGCGCCGCACAGGAAACGTACATTTTGAATACCAAGAGCAAAAAGTTTCATCGGCCGGACTGCAGCGGCGCAGAAAAAACCGCTGCGGAGAATAAACAGGAGTTTACCGGCAGCCGTCAGCAGCTGCTGGACCAGGGATATGAGCCCTGTGGCATTTGCAAGCCCTGATGAAAGGGTACTTTAAAAACCTGTGGGATAGAGAATATCCGGCAGAATAAAAAACAAGGGGCCCGCAGATGATCTGCGGGCCCCTTGTTTTTTACGTTCCGACAGCGCATCGAATCCCGCACAAACGGGATTGGATCAGCACAGCAGTGATTGCGGCGGTAATGAAGCTTTTAAACCCTTAAACGATGCGATAAGATGGTGCGAATTTTTCGTCCACAAGGGCAGAACGGGGATCTTTTTTGTGCGCCGTGTGCTCGGCGATTTTCTTTTTCCAGATGATCGGAGCCGCGTTTACAGCCAGCGAAACCAGAACGCCGATGCCGGTGTCAATGACACGAGCCACTGTATAGGAAATGTAGCGTTCGGGAATAACGGTGTCGATGACCACAAAAAAGACCACTGCGCCAGGATGGATGGCCCCATGGGCATCAAACATCTGGCTGACATATAAAACCAGAAACAGACCCATGGAAATCCAGATACATTTGGGGATTCCCCAGTGTGACAGATGAATCAGCCAATAGAAAGGCATTGCAAGCAGTCCGCCGATGAACGTACCAATAAAGCGGTTGCCTCCGTGTTTTACGCCTTCATGAAAAAAGCCGCCCATGCCAAAGACAGCGCCAATGCAGGCGAAGCATGGATTGCGGCCGGATAAACCGTAAATAAAGGAAACAACAGTAGCCACGATTACAGTTTTAATCGTGCGCTTGCCAACCTTGTGGAAGTGTGGACGGACGGGGAAATGCCAGGGCGTGGGTTCCATTTTTCAGCACTCTCTTTTCATAAGTTTTAGGTGATGAATAATCGAAAGAACGCGAAACTTCTACTATTAGGTTAGGGTATCTGTTAAGAAATGTCAAGATTTTAGCGGCAAAACCGGAAAAGAGAGCAAGATCTGGTAAAAAGCCGGAAAATAAAAATCTCCCTCACTGCATTGCTGCAATGAGGGAGATTTTACTGCAAAAGGTAATCAGCCAATGCCGCCCAGAGCCAGGCCCAAAATCAGCACAAGCACAGTCAGCGGAACGTAGATCCACTTAGCAGTAAAGCCGAATGCACGGCTTACCGGACCATGACCCTGCTCCAGTTCGGAGCGAATCTTATTCCAGCCCAGTACATAGTAAATGGATACAGCACCCAGCACGGCACCAATGGGAACAATCACAATCGAAACAAAGTCCATCCATGCGCCAACACGAGGTTCGGCTTCCAGGAAAAGACCCACAGTCAGGGCAATGCCGCCGCACAGCAGCACGGCAACACGTCGGCTGATGCCAAAGCGATTCTGCCAGCTTTCGCTTACAGCCTCAAACATATTGATCAGAGAGGTCAGACCGGCGAAAGTTACAGCGATGAAGAAAAATACGGCGAACAGGCGGCCCATAGGCATTTTCTGGAAAATTTCCGGCAGAGTGATGAAAATCAGTGCAGGACCGCGGGTGGGATCAATTCCGAATGCAAATACGGCAGGCATAATGGCCAGACCGCTGAGCAGAGCGGCCAGAGTGTCAAACAGGGCAGTACGCAGAGAGGCCACAGGAATATCGGCATTGCGGTCCAGGTATGCGCCATAGACAATCATGCCGCTGCCGGTAATGGAAAGTGAGAAGAACGCCTGACCCATGGCCATGACCCAGGTGTCCAGCCGCCGCAGAGCATTCCAGTCCGGAACAAACAAAAACTCATAGCCGGCAGAAGCCCCGGGCAGAAATGCCACGCGAACCGCCAGAATAATGAACAGCAAAAAGAACAGAGGCATCATGATCTTGCTTACTTTTTCAATGCCGCTGGTCATACCGCCCAACAGCACAGCACACACAATTACAATAACCAGAATGTGCCAGGGCACGCTGCCGAAAGAGCCGGTAGCAGCTGCGAAGAATTCCGAGGGATTCTGCTGCATCAGAGCGCCGGATGCAGCACCGGCGCAGGAGCGCAGAACCCAGCCCAGAATGATGGAGTAGCCAATGGCAATGCCAAGGCTGCCCATTAAGGGCATCCAGGCCAATGCGCTGCCCAGCTTGCCTTTGCCGCGGCTTTCAAAGCAGTAGCGGTAAGAGCCGATTGTGCCGGTTTGTGCACGGCGGCCAATGGCAAATTCTGCGGAAAGGCCAACCCAGCCGAACAAAAACACAAACAGCAGATAGGGAATCAGGAAAGCAGCACCGCCATACTGGCCTACGCGATAAGGAAACATCCAGATATTGCCCAAACCTACTGCGGAGCCAACGCAGGCAATGATAAAGCCCAGGGAAGAGCTGAAGTTGCCGTTCCTGTGCTGTCCGGAAACTTGTTTTTCCATGATTACACACCTCAAAAATAAAATTTATTGATCTTCAGCAGGCACACAAATGGGCTCTGCTGCCGCAAACGGTTTACGGTCCGCCCGCGCCGGGTTGGCAGGACAGAACAAAATAAAAAGCCCCCTGCCAATAACTGGCAGAGGGCGAAAATCACGCGGTACCACCTCTGGTTGCTGCTCCCTCGCGGAAAACAGCCTTAACGGGTGCATTCACACCCTTGCGCTGTAACGGGCGCACACGGCACAGCCTACTGCCCGATGGGGGTTCAGCCTGCAGCTCGGGAATGTATTCACCTGCGCGCCATGCTCCTTTTCACCAGCCAGGAGCTCTCTGCAATGTCACAAACAGGGTACTTCTTTCCGTCATCGCATTTCATGATATGTTTAAAAGTATAGTCCCTTGCAAAGGGCTTGTCAACAGATTTTGCAAAAGCAAAAAACTCCGCCGCCGTTCTTGTAAGATCGGCGGCGGAGTATATGAATTGGTTGAGTATATTGCTTTAATCGGCAGCATTGCTGTTTTGACAGCGAGTCAAAAGCACAACGCATTCTGTGTGCTTTGTGCGCGGGAACATATCCACGGGCTGCACTTTTGCGGCATGATAGCCCATCTTTTCCAGTGCGGCAGTATCCCGTGCGGCGGTAGCAGCGTTGCAGCTGACCATTACAACACGGCTTGGAGCCATCTGAACCACGGCCTGCAGGGTGGCATCATCGCAGCCTTTTCGCGGCGGGTCCAGCACAATTACGTCCGGAGACAGCCCCTCACCGGCAAGCTGTGCGGCGGCCTGTCCGGCATCGGCACAGAGAAAGCGTGCATCCGTAAAGCCCATGCGCTGAGCGGTGCTGCGGGCGGTATCCACAGCTTCAGCTACGATTTCCACGCCCACCAGTTTCCGGCATTTTGCGGCCATGGAAAGGCCGATGGTGCCGGTGCCGCAGTATAAATCCAGCAGCACTTCATTTCCGGTAAGACCGGCAAATTCAGCGGCAACGCCATAGAGCTGTTCTGCCCCCAGAGTATTTACCTGATAGAAGGAAAGGGGGCCAAGTGTAACCGGAACATCACACAGGGTATCCTCGATAAAGCCGGGGCCTGCAAGCGCAATGCTTTCCGGACCGGTAATCACATTGGTGCGGCGGGTATTTACGTTCAGCACAATGGTGTGAATTGCCGGAAATTCCTGTATCAGGGCATCGCAAAACTCGGCCTGATGCGGCAAAGTGCGGCCGTTTACGACCAGGCATACCATAATCTGGCCGCTGTGAGCGCCGCGCCGCAAAAAAATATGACGAACAAGGCCCTTGTGCTGCTCTTCATTATAAGCAGAAATGCCCAGCTGTTCCATCAGAGCGCATACACGCCAGGCAATAGCATTCATTTCTTCGGGCTGCAGCTTACAGTCCTTGCAGGGCACAACCCGATGGCTTCGGGCTGCATAAAAGCCGGTCTGAATATGACCGTCTTCACCAAGCTGAACAGGAAACTGAGCTTTGTTGCGATAGCGGTCCTCTTCAGGTGAGGGCAGAATGGGCAGAACCGGCAGATCGGTTAAGCCGCCCAGACGGGAAAAAGCATCGGCCACAAAACCCTGTTTGGCGCGCAGTTCTGCTGCATAGTCCAGATGGCGAAAACAGCAGCCTCCGCAGGGGCGGAAAACATCGCAGTCGGGCTGAATGTGATCGGCAGACTGCTGCTCGAAGCTGTCCACAATGCCAAAGGCGTAGCGCTTTAAATCTTTTACGATGCGGGCGTTCAGAATATCGCCCACTGCGGTGCCGGGCACAAAAACGGCCTGGCCCTCAAAGCGGCCCACACCGGCACCATCACTGGAGATACTCTCAATGGTCAGCGGAACGATTTGATTCTTTTTAACAGGCATGGGGCCTCCTTAAAATTCATAGGGGAGAAAGGGCTGAAGAAAAACGTGCCCGGTGGGAACCAGACCGATGTCGGTGAGCGCTTTCTGTGCCAGTGCGGCACCGGCCAACTGCGCCAGCGCCTGACTTACGCCGTCACGATCATACACGCTCAGCGCGGAAGCACCGGCTTCGGCAAGGGCCTTGGCTTCGGGCAGATTGGCAGCAAATCCCGCAACAGGCAGGTCGGCGCGGCCAACGGCAGTGCGCGCCTCCAGTGCGGCACGGATGGCATCGGCACTGCTGCACAGAATAACCTCGGGCAGAGCGCTGCGGCTGTCGGTAAGGGGAGCAGGAGCATCGGATTCGCCGCTGCTCTGGGTGTCGGCGGATGCGGCGGAACTCAGCTGTTCGGTGAGTGAAGTCAGCAGGGATTCGCTGTGTCCGTCAATCCAGCCGGTGCGCACAGTGTAAATACCGTAGTGTTCACATTCTTCAAGGGAATAACGCAGAAGAGAATCTTTTGCGGTGGTTGCGCTGTCGGCAACCCAGAGATATTGCAGCAGGTTATCATGGTTGAGGTCTGCTGCACCGCCATCACGATACAGCTGTGCCAGTTCCGAACCCAGAATTTCACCTGCCTGAGCAGAATCGCAGCCCACATACCAGGCAAGATTGCTGCAGGTCTGCAAAAACTGACTTCCGGGATCGCAGCCGGCGAACAGCAGCGTAACGCCCTGGGCGGTCAGTGCACGCAGATCCTGCTGTTCCGACATGGAAAGATTGCGGTTCAGATCCACAACCAGAACTTTGGCTCCCTGTTCAACCAGAGCGCGGCTGCGTTCGCTCAAACTGCCCTGGCTGCCGTCTTTCAAAAAGGGAACATCCAGCTGAGCTGCCTTCTGTTCCAGAATAGTGTCATCCACAGCCAGATGTGCGGAATCCAGGCTGACAAAGCCAATACCGGGCTGGGGGGCGAATACGCCTGCAAAGAACAGAGCCAGTACAATGCAGACAATCAGTGCAGCAGCACAGACCAGAATACGCCAGATCCAGTGGATGTGATTAGGTTTCATAGAGCGTTCCTCCGGAATTAAGGATGCTGAGCGGTTTTTTCAAGACTGGCCAGATACTTGCTGGGGGGAACACCCTTGGCCTTTTTGAATACGCGGGAGAAGTAGAACTGATCGAAGAAACCCACCGATACAGCAATTTCAGCAATGGAGAGCTGAGAATTGCGCAGCAGATGACAGGCTTCGCTGATGCGGTAGCTGGTCAGATAGTCAATAGGACTCTGGCCCACGTTGCTCATGAAAACGCGGTACAGATGGCTGCGGCTTACGCCTACAGACTTGGCGATGTCATCAATGCTGATATCGTGAGAAAAGTTGAACTGAATGTATTTAATAGCGTTGAGTACGTACTGGCTGCTGGAGCTGGTGGAGCGGGATTCCGATTCCTGTGCTTCCCGGATGAGATCGGCAAGGAACAGATACAGATGGCCGACCATAGCCAGTTCGCTGTGAGCCTCCGGACCGCGGGCAAGATAAATATTGTGCAGCGCAGTCTTGGCGGCTTCGGTGTCACGGCAGTGGTGCACCGGAACGGCATCGGTAAAGGGGGTCTGCTGAACCAGCTTGTTGGCACGTGCACCGTTAAAGCCTACCCAGTAATATTCCCAGGGAGTTTCCTGATCGGCACTGTAGGTAATCAGCTGATTGGGCTTGGCAAGGAACATATCGCCAGGCTTGAGCTCAAATACGGTGCCGCCGGTTTTATAAACGCCTTTGCCGGAGGTTACCAGGTGAATCAGGTAATGATCCCGGATGCCGGGGCCCCAGGTATGACCCGGTTCGCAGCATTCATGGCCGCAGTTGAAAATAGAAAGTTCCACATTATCGACATAATTTTGCTTGAAAGACTGTTTGGATACATTGTGCACCCGGTATCACCTCGTGAATGTTTAGTTATACGCCGGCATGACTGGTCGTAAAAGAGCCAATCGAGGCGAAAAACGTGTAATTCACATTATAGCAGAGCGCTCAACAAAAGTCCATAAGTAAGTTGAGCACTTTAGTTTACAAGCCACAGGAACCTGTTATAATAGGATTTAAAAGAAACCTGAGTGCGAGATTTAAGGTTTCAAAGCGATATTCTTAACCTGACAGCGCGGTTTGCCGGAACGGCAGCCCACATTCCGGCAGATGTCCAGAACCGCAGGATTCAGTGGGCGGAAAGGTGTATGCAAACATATGGCACAGATCGATCAATTGCGCCAGGCCATTCGGCAGGGCGAATACGACGGAACGTTTGTAAAACTGTACGGCGAGGGTCGTCAGGAAACCCAGCGTGAGCGCTATCTGAGCGCATTGGACCAGTTTGAATCCCAATTCGGAACAGGGCGGGATGTCCGGCTCTACTCTGCGCCCGGCCGCACCGAAATTGGCGGCAACCATACCGATCATAACAACGGCGTGGTGATGGCGGCCGCTGTGAACCTGGATATTATCGCTGTGGTCAGCCCCACCGGCGATCAGCGTGTGCGCATGAAATCTCAGGGCTTTGATAACATCTTTGATGTGGACCTTGCTCAGCTGGAGCCGCAAAAAGCAGAAGAGGGCTCTTCTGTAGGCCTGATTCGCGGTGTGGCCGCCGGTATTGTGCGGGATGGCGGTGCAGTCGGCGGTTTTGACGGTTATACCACATCCGACGTTCTGCAGGGCTCGGGCTTATCCAGCAGCGCAGCCTTTGAGGTGGTCATCGGCGAAATTTTCAACGGCGAATTCAATCATGAGCGCTTCAGCATGGTGGATTTGGCCAAGATCGGCCAGTATTCCGAAAATGTGTTTTTCGGTAAGCCCAGCGGTCTGATGGACCAAACTGCCTGTGCAGTGGGCAGCGCCATTACCATCGACTTTGCAGATCCCACAGCTCCTGTTGTGGACAAGGTGGCTTTTGACCTGGCGGGCTATGGCTATGCCCTGTGCATCACTGATACCAAGGGCAGCCACGCCGATTTGACACCGGATTATGCAGCCATTCGCAGCGAGATGGAAGGTGTGGCAGAATTCTTCGGCAAAAAAGTCCTGCGCGAAGTGGATGAAGAGCAGCTGATGGCTCACATTCCTGAAGTGCGTGCAAAATTGGGTGACCGTGCCGTGCTGCGAGCCATTCATTTCTTTGCGGAGTGCCGCCGTGCCGGCCAGCTGTGCCAGGCGGTGCGTGAAGATCGCTTTGACGATTTCCTGCAGATGATTCTGGATGGCGGCCATTCCAGCTTTGAAATGAATCAGAATGCGTACAGTATTCAGCATCCCCAGCAGCAGGGTGTGCCTCTGGGTCTGGCAATCAGCCAGCGTGTTTTGCAGGGCCGCGGCGCATGGCGTCTGCAAGGCGGTGGTTTTGCCGGTACAATTCAGGCCTTTGTGCCGCTGGATCTGCTGGAACAGTATAAATCCGCTATTGACGGCGTATTTGGTGCCGGTTCCTGTTATGTGCTCAGTGTGCGCAATTATGGTGCGGTGGCCGTAACACCGAATCTGTAAACATAAGCAAAAAGGCAGCCCCCGGAAAATTCCGTGGGGCTGCCTTTTTTATGGATCAATCATGAATTTACAGCAAAACACCTTTAATCAGCATGGAAATGGTGCCGTCAGGTGCATTGATGAATTCGATATAATCTTCTGACCCGCCGGGCAGGCTGGTGGGAATCTTGATTTCGATGCCGCAGGTGGTCTTGATAGACTGATGCTCCATGCGCTTGATCCGGCTGGAGCTTACGGCCACCGGCTCTTCGGGGGCAATATCCACCTCTTTCAGCTCTTCCACAAAGGCGGGGGCTGCCAGGGGAAATTCTTCTTCAATGCGCTGATGAATCCGCTGAACAGTTACTTCGCCCTCGGCTGCTTCCTGACGCAAAATTTCGGTCATCTGAGCATCAGCCAGTTTGTTTTCCTGATAGCTTTCCCGCACTGCCTGGGTGGCTGCTTCCTGAACAGCCTTGAACTTGGCTTTTTCCGGGGTGGCCTGAGTGCTTTGCAGAATCTGGCCGGAAAGATAAAAATCCTTTCCGGAGTCCAGCTGGAACTTCTTTTCCAGCAGCTTGATGCTTCCGTCTGCCAGATCAATGATAAAGGCCTCATCTGCACGGCCCGAGGTGGTGGGCAGCAGAGTGCGCTGCTTTACCAGCGAATTGCAGTTTTCACCCTCGATCTGTTCGTAATAGTGGCTGTAAGCCGCCTTGTAGTTCATCTTGAGTACAGCCAGGCTGTCCCGCCCGTTGATGGAGCAGTACACCACAACCAGGTCGGCACAGGGAATGGCAGGGGCTGTGAGCATCACGTCAAAAATACGCTTCGCCAGCTGCTGGCTGAAGGTGACAAAATCCATCTGATCCAGCAGCATTTCCTGCAGCTGGGATTCGGGCAGAAAGGTGCAGTTTTTGCAGTCATCGCTGGTCCATACCTTCTGAATGTGGCTTGCCAGCCAGTCGGCTTCGTCCTGCCCCAGCCGCAGCATCCGGTCAGACAGCATGGGCATACTGATGCTGGTGTCCAGCACATGAACAATGGCTTTCATCAGCGTGAGTTCCAATTCCATGGGAAAATACCCCTCTTTCGCAATCTCATAAACACATTTCATTATAACGGCAACCGCTTTGCCGCGCAAGGCTCACAGTGCTTCAGAAGAACGCTGTGTCGGGCAGATCGGTTGATTTGCAGACCATCAGCAGCATTCGGTACGATTATTATGCAAGAGTGGATTTGTCAAGGGGGTATTTGCATTTCAATACGGCTTTGAAAAAGCAGAGGGGTGTCCAACCCCTTTGGACTGCACAACAGCGCTGTGCAGGGCAAGCGTCAAGGATGCCGTAAGGCAAGGCGTTGATGCTTACCCCGCATAGTGCTACCTGCGGAAGATGGCCGCTGTTCCCCCTCGGAGAGCGCACGACTGCCGCGGGCAGTACCACCACTGGCTTTGCTGGTGGTGAGCAAGTGCACCCTTAGCCGGATTATAATTGACTGTCCTTTTGAAATTGATATAATGTGGGTGTAAGCTAAACTGGAATTTATCTAACGGAAAGGAAGGTGTTCAAATGATTGCATTTCATTGGAAAGAGTCTCTGGATATTGCAACAATAAAAGAGCCTAAGCATTTTAATTGTTCTGAGATTAACTTTTATGATAATTTTGGCCGAGGAATTTCCTTGCTCTCTGTTCTTTTTGTACTTGCATACGCAATACTATTAGTTAGATTCCGTAGAAGCATAGGAGCCTTTGAAGCCTCTTTGCTACCAATGCTGATCGGACTGATTTGTGCTCTCTTAACTATACCAATTCATGAGTTGCTTCATGCTGTGTGTGTTTCTAAAAATAGTGATGTTCATATTTACAGAGTTAAAGCGGGATTTATGACATGGTTCAGCAACCCTATAACGAAAGAAAGATATCTGGTTATGTTGTTAGCACCCGTGTTGTCATTGGGCATACTTCCCTCTATTTGTACTTTTTTAATTCCAGAAACAGCACCTAATTTAATTTCATTTCTGTTGATATTTTCGCTTGGAAACATCGGAATGGCATATGGAGATTTAACCAATTTTATAGTTGCTGCAATCAAAGTAAAACATGGGAATAAAGTAGTTCCTTGCAAAAATGGAATTTGTCAAATTCAGTAAAACAATCCGAATGGAAAGGAGAAAATATGGAAACGGATTATGTATTGCTAACAGAAAAAGAAGAAATTTGGGCCAAGATGCTTTTGCAGGTGCTTGAGGACGATGATATTCCCTGTACTGCTTTGCCGGTTTATGGTGCAGGGGTAGTAATGAAAACTGGAATGCAGGAGCGCCTGAAAGTGTATGTTCCCAATGCTAGTAAATCTATTGCAAAAGATTTAATGAACGAACTGTTCAATGAGGGCAATAAATAAACTACTTGCAACAGGAAATAAGAGTTGAATTTATTCCAATCATTCTAATAGATTTACTCAATATACGGGATCCCGCATAGAAAAATATATCCATCTATTGAAGAAGCTGCTGAAATCTCCAGGAAAGGAGAGATCCAGCAGCTTCTTCAATACTTTGCTTTATAAACCTTTAAAATGTTATTGCATATTCAACGATTCTATTGATTAGCCATCATCTTTTGACTGTACTTTATTCACCACAAATAAGCCGCACACGAAGGCTCAAGTGACATCGTGTGCGGCTTTTGTATGGAAGAATGCTGTCCCTTACAAGGGTAAAGAAGATTCAGATTGCTTCAGGACCTGCAAAGAGATTGCAAATCATTGCTGGTGCGATCAGCCCTTAAGAGCTTGCCGCACCTGGCACAGAACACCGGGAAGATCCAGACCGTACTCGGCAAGCAGCTGATCCGGCTTGCCCGATTGACCAAACCGATCCTGAACGCCGATTTTATGCACGGTGGCCTCCTTGGTTTGCGCCAGTACATCAGCCACAGCGTCACCCAGTCCGCCGATCACACTGTGTTCCTCAATGGTTACCAGGGTCCCACACTGTTTGGCATAGTGCAGAACACAATCTCGATCAATGGGTTTGATGGTGTGCATATTGATTACTGCGGCGGAAATGTTTTCCTTCTGAAGTTCAGCAGCGCAATCCAGAGCGGTTTTGACCATAATGCCGCAGGCGAAAAGTGCCACATCGGTGCCTTCTCGCAGCACGTTGGCTTTTCCGATCTCAAAAGGCATCTCTTCCGGAAATACATAGCTGGGGGTACGGGCAAGACGCAGATAAACCGGGCCCTGCTTTTCTGCGGCAGCAAAAACCGCACGGCGGGCTTCACCTGCATCGCAGGGTACTACTACTGTCATGCCGGGAATTACCCGCATCAGAGCAATGTCCTCGATGGCCTGGTGACTGCCGCCATCCTCACCAATGGTGATGCCGGCATGAGTCATAGCCAGCTTGACGTTCATGTTGGGGTAGGCAACGCTGTTGCGCACCTGTTCATAGGCTCGTCCGGTGCCAAAGATAGCAAATGTGCTGCAAAAGGGAATGTAGCCCATAGAGGACAGTCCGGCGCTCATGGAAATCATGTTAGCTTCAGCAATGCCTGCATTGAAAAAACGCTGGGGATATTTTTCGGCAAAGCGGCAGGTGTAGGTGGCATGGGCCAGGTCGGCATCCAGCGCCACAACCTGGTCATTCACGCCGCCCAATTCAGCTAAAGCCTCACCATAGGCTTCGCGGATCGCTTTCAGCTCACTCATTGTTCTCCTCCCAATTCTTTCATAGCCAGAACCAATTCCTCCGGGTTAGGCGCTTTGCCGTGCCAGCCCACCTGATTTTCCATAAACGATACGCCCTTGCCCTTGACTGTATGGGCCAGGATACATCTGGGGTGGTTGGGCATGGGCGGAATCTGCAAGGCGGCAAGGACCTGCTGCAGATTATTGCCGTCCGGCAGCTCAATTACATCAAAGCCAAAGGCTGTGAATTTGGCACGCAGATCACCCAGTGCCATTACGTCATCATTTTTGCCGTCAATCTGCAGACCGTTGTTGTCAATCATCACAGTCAGGTTATCAAGCTTGTAGTTGGCAGCCGCCATACAAGCTTCCCAAACCTGACCCTCCTGCAGCTCACCGTCACCCAGCAGGGTATAGACCTTTACGCCCTCATCACGGGCTTTGGCACCCAGTGCCATGCCCACCGCAATGGACACGCCCTGTCCCAAAGAGCCGGTAGAGGCATCCACGCCCGGTACCTTTTTGGCGTCAGGATGGCCTTGCAGGATGCTGTGCAGCTGGCGAAAATCCTTGAATTCACTGCGATCAAAAAAGCCCAGATCGGCCAGAATTGCGTAGTAGCAAGGAGCAGCGTGGCCTTTGCTCAGAACAAAGCGATCACGGGTTTCCAGCTTAGGATTCGACGGGTCCAGCTTCATCTGAGTGTAATAAACAGCTGCCATTAGTTCCACAGCAGAAAGAGAGCCGCCGGGATGCCCGCTGGAAGCATTGCCAATCATAGTCATGATATCGCAGCGAAGCTGTTGGCATTTGGTTTGGAGTTCCGATAAATTCATGAAGTTGCCTCCTGTTGTTTCAAAAAAAGCAACCGCGAACGACCGCGGCTGCTTTTTGAAGATAAATCAAAGTTCGGGCTGCCAGCCGCAAAGATCCTGAAAAGCGGTCATGATGTGGTCCAGGGAAGCCTTGGAAGCTTCTTCCGGGTTGCGAGTAGAGATCGCGTTCAGAATTTTGCTGTGCGGAACAATCGCGTGTTGCGTATGTTCCTCAAACCGAAAGCTGAATTGGCGCGGCAGATTGAAATAATAATTTGTGATGCGCACCAGCGACAGCAGCAGATCATTGTGCGTTGAACGGGCAATGCATTCATGAAACCTGGCGTCCAACTTTTCCAAAGCCTTATTGTCATTGGTTTTGGAGGCTTCAATAAACGCATTATAAATGGCACACAATTCATCCACATCCTGCTGGGTGGCATTGGAGGCTGCCAATTTGGCAGCAAGGGGGTCCAGTGCAAGGCGTACAAACAGATAATCGGCAATCTGTACCTTTTGCGAAGAAAGCCATTCAGTGGCTTCCAGAAGAAAATCCCGCTTTTTGCTTTTCACAAAGGCACCCTTGCCGGGCTGAAAGTCCAGATATCCCTGAGATTGCAACAGGCGGTAAGCCTCACGCACAGAGGTACGGCTGATATTCAGCTCCTTGCATAACGACAGCTCTGCGGGCATTTTTTCGCCCACCTGGATAGAGCTGTTCTGAATGTATTCGATTAGTTTTTCGGCAGCGAGGTCTACGGTAGACTTCTTTTGAATCGGTTCCATAAAATCCCTTCTTAAAAGGCTGCACCCAACAGGAGCTTCGGCACGGCCAGTGTGATTTGCGGGAACACATTGATCAGTACCAATACCACAAGCAGACCGATGTAATAAGGAGTTACTGCTTTAAAAGCTCTCTGGAAGGAAATACCGCCTAATTTTGATGTGATAAACAGACAAATTGCCATAGGAGGAGTCAACAAGCCAATCATTAAGGCAAATATCATAATAACACCAAATTGGATGGGATTCATTCCGATTTGCTGCACAATGGGCATCAAAATGGGGGTCAGAATCAAAATACTTGCGTTGGTTTCCATAAAAGTACCCATGAAAAGCAACAGCAGGTTGATCAGCAGAATGATAACCCAGGGGCTGCTGGTCAGACCGAACAAAAGACTGGTTGCCTTTTCAGCTACCTTTTCCATGCCCAGCACCCAGGCGAAAACCTTGCCGGAGGCCATCAGCAGCATAATCATGCCGAGATTTTCCACACCCTTGATAAGCACACGGACGATATCGGCAAACTTGAGCTCGCGGTACACAAAAACACCAACGAACAGGGAATAGAACACGGCCACAGCGGCGGCCTCAGTGGGGGTGAAATAGCCGGACAGGATGCCGCCCACCAGGATGATGGGGGAGAGCAGTGCCGGCAGTGCAGAAAAGAAGGCACGGCCTATCTCACCCAGCTTTGCACGGGGATGCTTGGGGTACTTTCTTCTTTTTGCAATGATGTACACAGTTGTCATCATGAACAGGCCCATGATAACACCAACGGTGATACCACCCATAAACAGAGAGCCGATGGATACGCCGGCCGCAATGCCGAACATAACCATGGGGCTGCTGGGCGGAATGATGGGACCGATGATCGAGGACGCTGCGGTAACGCCTACAGAGAAATCAACATCAAATCCTTCGTCGGTCATGGCCTGAATCTCGATTGCACCCAGACCTGCACAGTCGGCCACAGCAGCACCGGACATTCCGGCAAAAAGCATACTGGAAAGCACGTTTACATGGCCAAGACCGCCTGTGATATGACCCACGCAGCAGTTGGCAAAGCTGAAAATGCGGCGGGTAATGCCGCTGCTGTTCATCAACTCACCAACCAGCATGAAAAAGGGAATGGCCAGCATAGTGTATGAGGACACGCCGCTGATCATGGCTTGGGGCACAAAGGTCAGAGATACAGCACCGGTGCTCAGCACGTAGAATACGGCCGACAACACCATAGAGAATCCAACAGGGACGCCGAGTGCGATCATCAGGATAAAGCCTGCAATTACCAGCATCTGTTACACCTCCAGCTGGCCCTCGGGCGGGGTTTCCGCCTGAGGACCGTTTTTAAGAATAGTGATCTGCCGGATGATTTCATCCAGCATGAAAAAACTGGTAAATGCCATGCCAACAGGGAAAGAAGCGTACCACCAGCCTGTGTGAATGGGCAGCACAGTCATGGGTACCATCATTTTTTTGTCGGCAAGCTTCCATCCATAGAATGTCAGGACCACACAGGCTGCAAAAGTCGCAACCTGGATTACCAGTGAAAGGATGTGCCGGGGATAGAATGGGAGCTTTTCAGTGAACACCTCGATCTTAACATGCACACGCTTGTGGGCGGCATAGGAGACGGTCAGAAATGCACACCAAGAGGCCAGCACGATGGAAAATTCTTCAATTTCAATAATAGATTTGCCCGTCAAAGTTCGTCTGGCAACTTGAAAAAAGATGGCACAAATCAAAATTACAAGCAACACAATCGCCGTAACCTGCACGATTTTTTCAACCACTTTGGTTAGCTTTGACATTCCGGCCGCTAGTTTGTTCACAGGGGTGTCCTCCTTCTCTGAATCAATGACAATCAGTCGTTCAGGGCCTGGATTTTCTCATATGCGCCTTCGGGATATACGTCAGCGTTTTCTTCCAGCAGAACGGGAATGATCTTTTCCTTAAAAGAATCAATGTCAATGTCCTCCTTGGGGATCAGGGTCATGCCCTTCTCCTGGAAAGAGGCCAGGAACTTTTCATCTTCGGCGTTAACCTGCTCATTGTGCCAGGCAAAGCCTTCGTCGATGGCGTCGCAGATGATCTGCTGCTGCTCAGCAGTCAGGCTCTGGAACCATGCATCGTTGAAGTACATGAAGTAGTTGGTGTACTGATGCTCAGTCTGCATCAGATGAGACTGTACCTGATACAGGCCGGCCTGATCGACGTTGGCAAGGGGGTTTTCCTGTGCGTTGACAATACCGGTCTGCAGAGCACCGAACAACTCGCCCCAGGCGATGGGGGTAACATTGGCACCGGTGGCCTTCCAGGAAGCGATTACACCGGCATTGTTGGGGGTGCGCAGCTTCACATTAGCCATATCATCTACGCTGGTGATGGCCTTGTTAGCGGTGAGATAACGGGGACCGCGCAGGGCAATGGTGTCCAGATAGGGGCGCACGCCGTACTTTTCTACCAGCTTGTCACCCAGGTCCTTACCCATGTCGCTCTCCCAGAACTTCTGCAGGTGCTGCTGGTCATCAAAGATAAAGGCCATGTTAAACAGTTCCATCCAGTCAGGCACAGCCCAGTTGAACAGCATTTCGGCGTTCAGCAGCATTTCGTAGTTGCCCTCGGACAGACCGGTGCACAGATCTTCGTCGTTGTCACCCAGCTGGCCCTCCAGATACAGCTCAGGCTTCAGGGTACCGCCGGACTTCTCCTCAATGCTGGCGGCGATCCGCTTAGCTGCTTCAGTGGAAAGAGCAGAGGCGTTATTGCCCACCATCTTAAAGGTGATCACTTCTTTGGAGCCATCGGCTGCGTCAGAGGCAGTGCCGGAAGTCGCTGCCTGGCTACCACAGCCGGTGAGCAGGCAAGAGGCCATGATCAGGGTACTAAGTGCTGTTGCAACGATACGCTTTTTCATTTTTGTTTCTCCTTTTTGTCTTTTTCGCTTCGGACATCTTCGCAAAACCCATTCACTTTCTGTCCGATTGTCTGACAATATTAAATCATCCAACCCAAAATGTGTCAACATACGAAGGTCTTTTTCTGCAAATGCAGCACAAATCTGACTAAAAATTGTGCAGATTGACGAAAATACGGAGCGAGAGGAGAGTGCGTCCCCTTACGCCTTTGAAAGAGAAAGAAAAATCCGACAAAACACGTCCCAAAGCTTTGGCAGAAAACTTGACAAACGACACAGGATTCATTATCATCCAGCTATGGTCATAACGCAAAACCCAACAAAATCTGTCTCCCCGAAGTAAAGGTTCAGGGGACAGCACCTTTTATGAATCCGGGAACTTTCTGCCAGATGAAGCGGGGCGGGATACGGAATTGCCTGCCTCAGCAGTTTAGAATGCTTTGTACGAATTTCGATAGTTCCAATGAAATGAAGGGAATTTTGTTATGCGTTTTTTTATTGATACAGCAAATCTTGATGAGATCAGAGCGGCAAATGACATGGGGGTAATCAGCGGCGTCACCACCAATCCCTCGTTGATTGCCAGGGAAGGCCGTGTTTTTGAGCAGGTGATTGCAGAGATTGCAGACATCGTGGACGGCCCAATCAGCGGAGAGGTTAAGGCCACTACAGTGGATGCAGCAGGAATGATCCGGGAAGGACGTGCCATCGCTAAGATTCACCCCAACATGGTGGTCAAAATCCCGATGACGGAAGAGGGCCTGAAGGCCTGTAAGGTGCTGTCTGATGAGGGAATCAGGGTGAATATGACGCTGATTTTCTCTGCCAATCAGGCATTATTGGCTTCCTGCGCAGGGGCGGCCTATGTTTCCCCGTTTCTGGGCCGCCTGGATGATATCTCAGAAGATGGTACCCAACTGATTGCCGATATTGCGCAGATTTTCCGAACAGCTAACAGTAAAACGGAAATCATCGCCGCCAGCATCCGCAACCCCATTCATGTTACCAGGGCGGCTCTGGCAGGGGTAGATATTGCCACGGTTCCTTATTCGGTGATTCGCCAGATGATCCATCATCCGTTGACGGATCAGGGTATTGAAAAATTTCAAAAGGATTATCAGCAGGCATAACGCAGTCTTACAAAACCAACAAAGCCCCCGGCCGTAATAACCGGGGGCTTTTGCTGTACAGATGTTTTCGGCATGAGGATATACAAAAAATAAAAAATCCCGTTGACCTGGCAAAACCGCAGATCAACGGGAAATAACTGGAGCTGGTAGCCGGACTTGAACCGGCGACCTATTGATTACGAATCAATTGCTCTACCAACTGAGCCATACCAGCGCAGTAAGATTTATTATACAGAAAAGTTAGAAAAAGTCAAGCAGATAAAGGCAAAATGCGGCAAATCAGTCCAGAGAGAAGTCTTCCGGCGAAAAGCTGGGCAGCTTCGGCTGGCGGCGGGGAATCCGGCGCAAGGGATCGTAATCAAATCTGCGGCACTTGTAGTAGGGGGCAACAACACCGTGTTTCTGGCAAAGAATCATACGGGGATCGCTGGCAATACGCCCGTGTGAGCAGTATTCACAAGCCGGCTCAATCGTGGCGCCGAACAGCGGTTTTGTGCGGAACATAAGGGCCCTCCTTCAATAAATCAGGGTGCTGTGACAGTTCATATTATTATATCGCTGACCGCGATGCTTGTAAAGGCAAAGGCGTTTATTGCCGATGAGCAGCTAAAGCGGTGTGAAGCTGATGCAGCACAAAGCAGCAGAGCAAAAACAGCAAAAAAGCAGCATCGGCCGGTGAACGGCTGCGTGTTAAAACCCGGGGCGCAAGGCTGGAATAAACTGTAACGGGAACCGGCCAGAGTTTTACAAGCAGGTGCAGAATGCCCAGTGAAAGCGGCAGGTGAATCAACCGTGCCAGCAGCAGCGGACGCAAAGAAAGCGGCTTTGCCGTTAAAGCCCGCACCTGCATCAGAACAGAAAAGCTCTGAATGCTCAGAGCAGAGCAGCAAGCATACAGCCCGTTGCAGGTAAACGCGGCTCCTGCCTGACATCCGCCCGTCACTTCCATCAAAGCATTGAGCAGAAAACACACTGTTTGGGATTTGGGCAGCAGAGGGCTTACCACTGCGGCCAGTGCGCGAAAGAATATGACAAAGCCACAAACGGTCAGTGTGGAAGAAACGGCGCTCTGAACCGCCTGCGCCAGGCCGACAGGAGTCTGATTGGCAGAGGGTGCACAGGTAGCTGCTGTGTCGAAATGAAAGCAGGGACGGCAGATGAGCGCACAGCAGAGATTGGCCAGCAGCTGAGCCGCCAGCAGTAACATCCCGGCCTGGCGGCTGGACAGCATCAATAAACCCACAGTATTCAATATAAAGGCAGGGCTGCTGCCCACAGCACAAACCAGTAAAAATTCCGCTTGCGGCTTGGTCAACTGCTCATTCTCATATAATTCAGAAATGCATCGGGCAGCAACGGCAAAACCACCCAGCCAGCTCAACAGCAAAGCGGTTGGGGCGCTTTTGTCCCGAATGCCCCAGAATCGAGTGAGAGGGCGCAGGGCAAGGCCGAGCACATGGGCAGTGGGATCGCTTAAAATCAGCTGAGTGACTACGAAAAAAGGAAAGAGGGCGGGAATAATCTGGCGCGCACAGCAAAGAAGCCCGTTTGAAATGCCCTGAACGCTTTCAGCAGGAAAAATCAGCAGCAGAGCCAGCA
>RCNH01000186.1_pt1 | contig 52549 bp, 40 predicted proteins | sample 2041161 | NCBI WGS metagenome assembly RCNH01 (sample SAMN09708215, study PRJNA481090) | Feces metagenome, whole genome shotgun sequencing project. | biome: feces | host: Leptonychotes weddellii | place: Antarctica: Sion Island | collected 2010-03-01 | reverse complement strand
TGATAAATTAAAACTCATCAAACGAATAATTTCATTGTTAACATTTGATTTTACATATAGTGATGCATTCTTATGAAAACCATTAAGAAAAAAGAAAATGAGTATTCTTATATCTGGTATGAGGTATATGAGAATATCCAAGAATTAAAAGAAGACGATTATCATAATTTTGTCGTATACAATATTGTAGGGTTGGCAAGAGATAACAAAATCGATATCAAGAATAATAGAATTATTAATATTCTTGAAATCCGTACAAAGAAAGAAGAAGACATGGGCAAGGGACATGCTACTTCTTTGCTTAATGAATTCATCGAAGAATTTAAAGATGATGTTATCACTATTAGATCTGTAGCATGCAAAGCAGATTATCCAGAGATGCCTACAAATGAAGAATTTATCGAATGCTTCAGAAATCAGGCATCTTTCCTCATCCCGCGTGGTTTCTATGATATTTCGGCTATGTGTAATTTGGAATATGGAGTTCCCTATATCTTCATTAATGAAGCTTCAAAGCCTATCATTAAAGAAATCATTAAGAAATATGTATTTAAATAAATAAATATAATTGGAGGATTAGACAATGGCAAAAGGATATAATGATTTAACTAGAAGCGCTCTTATTAAGTTAAGCGAAGACTTTGATGCAGACAATAATGAAATGCTTCTAGATTATCTAAAAAAGAAAGAAGAAAATGGTGAATGCTATGAGGCAATTCTTTTTGAAGAAAAGACAGCAGAACACCTGGATGTATTGAGTGGACCGCCTAAAGTTCATACTACTAATTCTAATGTAGACAGTGTAGTTAGACATGCTATTGATGCAGTGTGCGCTGTTACTGATACGATTAAAGGTATTAAAGAATTGATAACTGCGTAAGTATTTATACCATCTTTAACAGTTTAATATAAATAACATTCGGAGGTGTTATATAAAGGTGGAACTAAAGGTAAACACTAGATACTCTAAATCTGATGTTTTTGATTATGAGACAAGATTAGAGCGAATCAACATTGATCAAGAACGGCATGATGATGTTTTATCAGGAAACGGATTCATTATCAATTCGCCAAAAGCTATCAAGTATGATCTTAAAGATCCTAATGGTATCTTCTCTACAAGATATGGTCCTACACTTCAAGATATGGATGAGGGTAGTGATAGATACCGTTGTGATTGTGGTCACATGAGAGCTAGATTTAACCAAGGTGAAACTTGTCCGGTTTGTGGAACAAAAGTAACCTTTAAAGGAGATAATTTTGATATGTTTGGATACCCTGTTTTAAAGGATCCATATCATATCATTCATCCGAATCTTTATATGGCTATCGCATTCTTTATCGGCGAGAAAGATTTTAAAAATATCATTACTGCCGTAAATAAAAAAGATGAAGATGGTCATGAAGTAGAAATTAAGAAACCAAAGGATGAGCCATTCTTTGGTTTAGGAATGCTTGATTTTTACGATAAATTCGATGAGATTATGGATTATTACCTTGCCAAGAAGCCTGCTAAGAAAGACTATTATGATAGTATTATGGCTGATAGAGATAAGGTATTTATCCAGTCTATTCCTGTATTTACAATTCATCTTAGACCTTATAGATTGGATGGTGGTACTCTCCATTATGAAGGAACAAATGCCATCTATAATATTATGGTCAAGCTCATCGCTACTATTAATGATGATGCTACTAGAATGAACAGACAGAAGAAGCCTAAAGATAGCCTTCTTCTTGATCTGCAGATGAAATATATGGAGCTGTATTCGGAAATAACTAAAATTATATCTGGCAAGAAAGGATCTATTAGACAACTTTTTGGAGGACGATATAATTTTACAGCAAGATCTGTTATTGCTCCAGATCCCTCTAAAAGAATTGATGAGGTCTCCCTCAGTTATCCATGCTTGTGTGGATTGCTGCAGATGACAATTATCAATATCTTGCAGAAGTCTTATTTCATGAGATATAACGATGCATATAAACTGCTTCATGAATCAATGCATGAACCAAATGATATCATTGTTAATATAATTCATGGAATTATTAAATCATATGATAGAGGCATTCCTATTTTAATTAATAGAAATCCTACTATTTCTTTGGGTGGTATCCTTCAGATGTATTGTACAGATATTTCTGTAGGATACACTATGGGAATTCCATTGGAAGTCCTTAATGGATTAGCAGCCGATTTTGATGGTGACACCTTAACTTATTTAGGGCTACGTAGTGGTGACATTGCGCCGAAATCTTCTCGAATTGCTGGGATGTGCTAAAGTCTATCTACCTATATGGTGACGAAAGTCAGAAACAAGTGATAGAATGGGCTATGAAGAAATTCTAAGGTCTGTTAACAATGCCAAATCAGCAGCGAAGGTTAAATGCATTTATTGAAATTTTATAGTTATACAATAAAATATAACTTCAATAAATATATTTAATAACGTTCAACGACTGTCGAAAGGATAGTGGAATATTTTAAAGATATTCTGCAAATAACTGAGTAGAGTAGGGCTCAAGTGAGTTCGAAGTGGGAAGTATCTCGTTATATAACGAGATATAGGTATAGTCTGGTCTTCTAGCTAATAACTAGAGAAGTTCATAAGAGAACTGCACAGCTTAACGAACTGTGTGAACATTTCGTAAATATCATGCTAATCATAAATAAGGATTTTCAGCATGCGGCTGAATATGTGTTTAATCCTAGAAATTCTATGTACATTTCTAAGAATGACGGTATGTTTAATAATTCGTATAATCATAAAAGAGATACGATTATTAACATGAATACACTTGTACAGCTTAGTAGATCTAGATATTCTAAAGAGCAGTTAGATGCAATTAAGACCGCTCAAAAAGGATAATTAATATTATTATGGATGGGTGAGTATTTGCCCATCCATAATAACTACTTTATATAAAGGAGATTAAAATATGGAAGAAATTGATTTTGATGAAGCATTGGGATTGCATGTAAAATATTTCTCTTATTTAGGAGAAGAAATGTTCGGTACTATTGTTCATGCGGAACCGTGCACAAACCCCGCAGCTGAAGGCTATCCATTTTATTATATTTATATTGAAGATGAAAATAATGAATATAATATCCATAGTGTAACAAACTTTGAAAATCAATCTGTAAGATATGCTGCAATTCTTCCAAGCTATGAGGTATATCCTGACAGATGATGTCGTTGAAAGGGGATGTATAGAATATGGCTGACAGAAAATATAATATTGGGGATAGGGTGGTGGTTATTGCACCACCCGGATCTGGGAAATCTGCGTTATGCAAGAAGTACCCAGATATATTCACTGAATTGCAATCAGAATATTATGAATTTGAAGCTAATAGACCATTTGACGAGGTGCCAGGATTCTATGATCCTTGGTGGCCTGCAAACTATATAAATGCTATTGAACTTATGCTAGAAACAGGAAAAATGTTTAATGCTACACAGAAGATATTGTTTGTATCTAGTCATGTGGAAGTTGCAAAATATTTATCCGATCGAGGGATCAAGTTCTGTTTTATGTGTCCCATTAAAGAGACTGTAATAGATAATTGCAAAAAGGCTAATTATAATAGTTGGTTTATTAAATACATTGAAGAAAATTGGAATGGGATTAAAGATAGAATCTCAAATATGTCTTCATGTAAATCAGTATTAATGTATTCCTGTAGTCTTGAAGATGCATTTTTTCATAATGACTTCAATTCTACATATCATGATATTATTAAAAATTTTATGGGGGAATAAATTATGGAACTATGGTCTGATATTTTGGCTATTAAAAATTATGAAAATGAAAATAAATACATTGTAGCTGGATTTCCTGGTGTAGGAAAATCTATGGCGGCTGAACTGTATCCTGAAGAATTTATTGATATGGAGTCTTCAAATTATCATTGGATGAAGGATGAAAATGGTAATAAGATTTGTAATCCTGATTGGCCTAATAACTATGTAGACCGCATTGAGGATACATTCATCAATACTCCTGTCAGTGGAACTATTCTCTGTGTATGCTGTTCTACTCATACTGAAGTTCTTAAAGAACTTCATAACAGAGGGCTTGCATTTATTGCTGTTATGCCTAAGAGTAGAGAATATGCAATGGATATTTATAGGGATAGAGGTAACGCTGAGTCTTTCATTAGATTGCTTGATAATAACTTCGAAACTTTCAGAAATGATCTTATGAATAGTGATGCTTCTATGGTTATTGCAAGAGACGGGTATTTGGCCAATACAATGCATATCTTTGCAGAAGTCTAATTTATATCATAACGGTAGAGGATTTTACCTCTACCGTTTATTTTTTCTAAGTTTAACATATCTATAATCAAAGGAGGTTTATGTTATGGATATGTCTACGCTTAAACCGATAAGTATAAAAGACTTTAATAAACAAAATTCTAAGACACTATATAGAAGTATTTGTGTCCCTAGTGTCGTCCAGTCATATTCTTTATGCATAGAATATATGAAACACTGGTTTTTATCTAAATTCCCTCAAGATACTTTTAAAAGCGTATATATTGAGGGTAAGAATATATATGATGATTTTAGGTCTTTAAGCAAAATAGAGTTGTTGAAGAGGCAGATGCCTGCCCTTACAATTACTCCATCATTTTCATGGGATTTCGATAATGATACTGTAGATCTATATCCATATGGACTAGATCTATATACACAGACAGGAAGATTTAAAGAATCATTTTTCTCTTGTCCAGAAAACAATTCCTATATGGGTATAGGAATGGAAACCATACTCATGAATTTTAATTTTAGGCTTAAAGTAGAGAGTAGAGCACAACAATTAGACATCTACAAATTTATAAAATTAGCATGTCGTATAGGATTCACATGTGGAGAGGATGTGGATTTGGATTTTCATGTTCCCTATTCTCTCATAATTCAATTAGCTAAGGATAATGGATTTGAAATACAGCAGGATACACTAGCTGATGGAAGTATAAAAGAAACCATTAAAGAGATTCCTGCATTTTTAAGATGGCTAAATATGCATAGCAGTTTGCCATTTTTATATAAGCATAGAACTTTAAATGGAAATAATGAGTTCTTTATTAGAATGAGAAATATGTATGTGCATGTAAGACCTGGTGGTCTTAGTGGTGACGATGGCGAAAGAGAAGGCCAGATGACTAATAGATTTGGCATTGAATTCTCCGCTGAGGTGAGATTCCCTGCCCCGAAAATGTATGCATATTATTCTGATAATAGTCATAAGCTTCAAACTATTTATAGTGCATGGTATCAGCCGAATGGGCCAGTCAGTACCTGTTATACTTTTAAAGGTACAGATATACCTGATAAAAATAAATATGGATGGCCTCTTTATATGTCTACTACATATGAAGATGAAGTAGATGGAAATGGTTTACTTGAAGTAGATTTTTCTGAATTGCTTGAAGGAGATATAGGAGCTTGTATTAAAGATTCTCTGTGTAAAGGACTATCTCCCGCATTGTTCTGTGAATTAATATTCTTTAATGGTGGAGAATATATTACTGGTAAATTTGATTGGGAGAAATTAAAGTTTACTAGTAATAATCCAGTGAGGTCTACCGGAACTTATATAGGGGTATATATAGATAATGATTATATCTCTAATTATATCCTAACCTCTAGTGGTGGATATTCAAATAGAGTGTCCGGCTCAAAATAATTATTATAGGAGGAACTAAATGTTCCTCCTATATTCAATTTATTTATTTTCAGTAGAATCTTCTACAGGTTCAATACGCATAAACTGAGTTCCATCAGTCATAGTAATTTGTTTGAATCTGCTATTAATAATTCTTTTGACTATAATGGTAAGACCTACGGTGTCAAACAGGTTAAGTACATTCTGGTCGATGCCGAGTTCTGCGGCATTCTCTTTAATTTTTTCTATAGTCATAGTAATAACTGCATGCTCATATTCCTCATAGCTGCTAAATTCAGAGCCTTTAAGTCTAAGCACCTCGACTACATCAGACAATACATTTGTGATATTATCACCATATGTATCCATGAACTTATCGAATGACATACACTTACCATTTGCTTTATAATTTCTGTATACAGCAATAGCAATAATTGCAGCAGCACAAAGAAGCAGGAGAATGCCTCCAGCCATATTCATGTTACCTTCCATAATAACAAACCCCTTTCTATATTTATTGCATTTAATGGAATGTTAATCAAATTAAATAACTAGAAGTGATTTGCACTTCTAGTTATTGTTCTGGTTTATTTCCCCGAAAAATATACTTGCTAGCAACAAACGGGGAAATATTCTTTATCATATTATCTAATACGTCATTTATAAACTTTTTTCTAGATTCATCTTCTTCAAATGTATCTACATATTCATATTCTGCTACTACAAATCCCGCTAAAAATCCATCAGTATTTTTAATAGCTTTTATGAATAAAGATTTTACATTTGAATACTTGGTGAACTCCTCAAGAGACCTATATTCCTCAGATGATTTTGATATATCCTGGGTAATATAGTATCCATGAGTCCATAAGTAATAAATAAAGTCATCGAACATGTGAAGAGGCAGATTAATATGATTTTTTCCTCGTAATGTAGGATATCCTCCTCTAGATGAAATCTCATGAATACAAGACATTTTAAAGAAAGGTAATCCATAAAGAGAGCTATTACCATTATGAAACTCATATATTCCAATTCTAGAGCATTCCAATTCAGAAATGGCCTTTTTGGATTCATTTTTAAGTGCCTCATTTACACTGATAAAAGCTCCAGCGATGTCCATATGATAATCAAAGGAATCATCATCTTTTTGTCTATTCTTATTATCATTATTAGAAGACTTTGAATCTTCTATAGTGCGTTTGAGATCTTTCAGAATATCTTCTAGTTCGTTTTTGCTTTCGTCTCTATTAATCTCTAAAGAGGATTCAACAATCTTTTTTATCAATTCTTGATTTGACTGATTAGTATCAAATGAATTATTATCTTTTTTAATCATTTGATCAACCATTTTTGCATTATTTCTGAGCATTAACATTACTAAAAGAATGAATATTACAACAAAAACTGCCATGATAACAATAAGCGGTCCATATTCAGACATTGCCTTAGAAATTGAAGAGACACTGTCAGTAACAACAGCTGCACTACTGTCATATTGCGTCATAGCAGAAGATAAAAATAATTTAGATATATTATTAAAATGCATACTTTGCTTCAGTCCCCTCCTAAAATTCTTACATATATGTTTGGTACTGATAGCATTTTGGAGGTTTGTATTGACCCTCCTGCTTTAATTAAAGGATAAACATATTAATAAAAATCTTAAAGGAGGAGTATTAAATTATGCCTGTTAATGATTTAAGAAATCCGATTAGGCCGGCAGATTACAGTGAATCTGCCTCATACTATCCTAATGAATTATCTTATGATAAGACAAATAAAAAATTACATATTAAAGATGTAGATGGTGTTGATACTGTCTTAAATGATATAGACACTACCTTGACCAAATCAAATGCCGCAGCAGATTCTAAAGCGGTTGGAGATGCTTTAAACCAGAAGGTAGATCAGGTTCCAGGAAAAGGCCTCTCTACTAACGATTTTACAACTGAAGAAAAGACTAAGCTTGCAAAGATTATAGAGGTCAGTGAGATTACTGTCGACTCTGCATTAAGTCCTACATCTACTAACCCTGTGCAGAATAAAGTAATTAAAGCTGCATTAGATGAAAAGGCGAATGCATCGACTTTGAATTCCCATACAGGGGATAAAAATAATCCTCATGGTGTAACGGCTGAACAAGTTGGCGGTCTGCCTGTTGTAGATATTACTAATCGTGTAGTTGATAATAATCTTGAGCCTGTATTCGATGAAGAATTAAGCAAAATGCAGAGTGGCACATATAAAGCATTAATATATGGAGGTCTTCCTAGCTATATATGTAAAATAAATGATACTGCAGCTAAAGCTGCAGTGATTAGAGGGGATAATCATTTACTATATCGTAAATCTAATAATGCATGGACTCAAATTACTTGTTCTATTCCAGAGAGCGGTGCAGTAGATGCTATAAAAAGGAATGTGGATAACCATATTGCAAATTCTAATAATCCTCATAAGGTTACGGCAAGCCAAATTGGAGCCGCACCTACATCTCACACCCATGACGAATATATGCCAAAAACAGGTGGATATTTTTCAAATAATGTTGGTATTTCGACAAAAGATCCAACATTAAATCTTCAAAATGAATTAGGAGACAAAATTGGAATACATTACTATACTTATGATAATAGCAGCATATTTGGAATATGGGATTATAAAGGAAACAAAGATCTTTTATCAATTGATCAGAAAACTGGAATTATGAATATGAGGGGAAAAAGAATATGGAATGTTGGTACACCAACTGAATCTATTGATGCTGCAAATAAAGGATATGTAGATAGTAAATGCGGCACATATATAACTTCTGCAGGTAAATCTGCAAATTGGTATTATAGAACATGGTCCAATGGATTCAAGGAATGTTGGACTAGAGTAGGATATAACGGTGTAACAGTAGGCTCTGCATGGGGTAATTTGTATGAATCATCTAAAGTATTTGGAGATTTTGCTCTTCCATTTACATATTCACAGCCTGCAACTGTTGTTGAAGTTGCATCTTTATATGTTTCTACCGGCTCTGTAATGCTCCAGCAAGTGGCCCAGCCTGTTGCTAATATACCAAATAGATCAAAAAAATATTATGCTGTTAGACCAGATGCTTTCCTATCAGATAAGCCAGGAGATGCTACATTAAGTGTGTATGTATCTGGATTCTAATCTAAAATATGATATTATGGAGGAATAGTAATGGAAAAAGTTTTAGAAATAATAGTAGATGAAAACTATAATATTATAGCTGATCATTCTACGGTAGACCAAACTCTTGGAACATTAGAAGATTGCGTTATAATTAATCCAGATGCTAAGCCTATTGATAATATAAACAAATTTGCATGGGAAGATTCGGATTATATTAATTGCAAGAGATATGTTCTTAACAAAGAAGTAATACATACTCCTACTCCAGAAGAAGACTTAGAGTCAATCACTGTCGATCATGAATATAGACTGACAGTACTCGAGTTGGGGTTGAATAATGTTTAAAATATAAGATATAATTTTATAATTGTATCTTTATTTAAAATTATTGTAAGGAGGAATTAATTATGTTGTACAGAGTTCTGAAGAGAATGATTGAAAGAGGCCAGACCGAAGGCATCGAGCAGAAGATTGATGTCTTTTATGCAGCCGGTAAGATTACTGACAGCGAGTATAATGAACTGACCGGTATGCTGGCAAATCTCTAACTAACTACATCTGTTGGTCTTCTATAGACCAACAGATGCTTTTATGCAAAAAGATATATCCACCCCAATATGGGGTGGATACTTGTTTAATTAGTTATATGCATTATACAGGAACTTGATCATATGTGCTCTAGTACATGCTCTATTGGGCTCAAACGTAGTAGGAGTGGTTCCAGAACAGATGCTATTTCTATAACCCCACATAATAGGAGTGAAGAAATATTCGGAAGACTTAACATCTGTAAACTTATTCTCAACGCCTACCAGATTGCAGCCAAATGCACGCCACATAAATACCATAGCCTGTGCTCTAGTACAAGCATCATTGGGACTAAAGTGGGTATCATCGGTGCCAGTAGTAATACGCTTTTCAGCGGCCCACATTACAGCATCGTAACAGAAATCAGATTCCTTAACATCCACAAAGGGATTATTGGCGGTAGACTTGGGGCTACCTGCAGCTCTCCAAAGGAAAGTAACAACCTGAGCTCTGGAGCACTTTCCGTTAGGATCGAACTCATTAGAGCTTACGCCTGTAGTAATCTTCTTATCTACTGCCCACTTTACAGCCTCCGCATAGTAATCGGTTTCAAAGACATCCTTAAATCCAGCAACAGTCTTAGGCTTTGCGGGAGTCATGATTGCCTTAACACGACGACGGAAATCATCCATGGTCTTACCATGCTTTACAAACCAATGCTCGACATCAGAATGGTTAGATGCAATATCTCTTCTAGCACCTTCCTGATGGCAGATAACGACACCATCCTTCATAGGATCGAAGCCATACTCCTTACACAGCATTGCAGTAAGCTGAGCGGCCTCTTCATATACAGCATTAAAATACTCTTTATTATACAGGCCATCCTCACAGATTTCGAAGCTAATATAATTATTATTAGCTTCACCGCCACAGTGCCATGCACGATAGTTCCAAGGCATAACCTGATAGGTTGCAACAGATCCATCGTCCAGTTTACCAATGAATGCATGAACCATTGCTCCAGTACCAGGCATATTCCAATGGTTATTATACTGATTTTCTCCGAGCTTACCATCATTGGGGCCGACATAACGGCTAAGCCAAGGATTATCAGCTCCAGTACTATGAACCATAACACCTATAGGGCCATTATAGTATTCCTGATAGCGCCAGTCTCTGCTAGAAGCAGGAAGCTGAATTTCGCTTGCATTACGTCTATAACAATCATTATTAGTTGCAAGCAGTTTGTTAAAATTCATATTTATTTCCCCTTTCATGAAATACAGATATTTTGGAATATCATTACTATAAAGTTCTAAATAAATAGTATTAAAATACTATCACTCTTAATCGACTTAGCAAAATTATAATTATCAACATTTAATTAAAATAATTAAAGGAGGATACACTAATGGCTGGAAATTATAGGTTTACAGCAAGTTCGAGAATTCCCTGTAGGCCGTTGTCTTATACCAATAAAGAATTGGCTAAGCCTAAAGAGCTTGTTATAGATTATACAAATAGTGCACTGTATGTGTGCAATCTAAATGGTGAACTGGTAGATATCACTAATGAATTCCTCAAAGAAGTAAATAAAATTATACAAGATAATTTGACTAATGAGGGGTTCAAAGAGAATGTTAAAAATGTTATTATTACGCTGCCTGATAATACTGAGGTAACTATTGAGAATGCTTTTATATCCACTTATAATAAATTAAAAGCGATGCATGAGACAATTACTAATCTTAACGACGAGATAAATAAAGTAAAGCAGTCTATTCCTACAGCATCTACCAATATGCCTATTGCTTCGAATGATACAGGAGCTATTGGAACTTCAACAAAAATGTTTGCATTGGCTGATCACGTTCATCCTAAGGGAAAAGCAGCTACTGCAGATTCTGCTACAAAAGCAACTCAAGATCAAGATGGTAATAACATCAAAAATACATATGCTACAAAGAATGAGCTTAATTCTTATCTGCCTTTATCTGGTGGAACGGTAACTGGAGATGTACATTTGAATGCAACTTCTACTGTGCAGAAGCTTGTATTTGCAGCAAATAATTATGGTACCAGTGAACCGACAGCACCTGGCGCTGTAGGTCAGATATATCTTCAGCTTATTTAAAATTAATACAGTCTTGCATAATTGCAAGACTGTATATTTTTTATCCACCTATCTTCCAACTAGTTCCATCAAATACCCACGGAATTGCTTGAACCCATTTTCCATCTGCATAAACGAACACAAGAGATTCTCTCCATCGCCCATCTGTATATACTCTAATTAATCCTTTGGCTTCCCATATAGCATACAATGTATGCGAAGAAGAAACCATATAAGAACCAGTAACACCAGATTTATCAGTTGGACTTTTTGCCCATCCTAAAAAGTCATAACCTTTTCGAGTAGCAGTAGGAAGAGTAATAGGATTATGCTTGGGAGTAGAATTCCATATAGCATAAATTGTAGTATTAGCTGTAAACTGACTCCCATTATTATAAGTCGCTCCAGATCCATTTGAATTTTGAGACCACTTATTAAAGCTATAAGAAGTGGTTATTGTAGAAGTAAGATTTTTAGTTTGACATTGTCCTTTATTAGGGTCAAATGTAACAGTATAAGCATTTGCCGTTGTACTCGGTCTGCTTATTGAATTGCCTCTTAATAAATCAGCTAATGTATTATTAGCATAGGATGTCGTACTACTCTGGTTGTATATTGCATACAGTGTAGCATTTCTATCTATGTCTAAATCTTTTATTCCTGCGCCATAGGATGTGCCAGATCCATCTGCAGCTGTATTCCAATGACTAAATTGATAGCTATAAGTTATAGTCTTAGTAGCTGTACAGCTTATAGATGCAGGGGTTCCTCCATTAGTATTACCAGTTATAGTAAAATTAGATTTGCTAGAGCTATTCGGCTTAGAAGGCTTTGCCAAAGAACTCATGGCTATAGTCTTTCCATGAACTTTGTCAATAGTTCCAGGTCCTCCATTACCACCATTGGGATTGAATGTAATTTTATATACATTTCTAGAGTTTAAGCTAATATTATGGCTGTAGCCTCCAGTCGTATATGGCTGTATAAAATTACCACCACTTTGAGTGGATGCCCATAAATAGATATAGTAATACGTATTAGGCTTTAATCCAGGTGCATTAAGATAATTATAGCAATTTGTAACCTGATTGCTTAATCCCTGGAAGTTGCCCGTACCTGAGCTAATTCTATAAGGGTCATTAGGAAATCCAGCGGTCGTACAGTACAGATGTTTATTTTCATCACTTGTACAAATAGCCCAATTAATATTTACATTTGTAGGTGCTCCATCAGAACCAAGAATTGTGCTTAATTTTAAAGATATATTATCAGATACGCCAATAATACCATTAGTTCTGAATTTGATAATGGTTACAGTATATCTATTCCATACATGGCCAGCATATGTATCTCTATCTCTATAATCGCTGTTCCATCCTGAAGGATTATAACCATAGCCAGAAGTGCCAGTATTATATCCACGAAGGCCAATTATAGTACAATTATTTGCAGGCATAACGTCTTTTTCCTCCTTAATTTATTTTTATTTAAATGTTTTACAATAAAAAGCATAATGAGTACAATGAAAAATCAGCATGGTGTCTCTACTTTATTTTTTGTATATGCATTAACTTATAAATAATCATTAAGGAGGTATAACTATATGATTTATTTTGATGAAGCCTCATTAAACAAAAATGTGGAATCCACATTAAAGAAAAAGGGTATTACAAATACCACTGATTCTATAAATGAATTAAATGGTAGAAGTGCTATCATTGATCTTAAAAATTATGGAGATTTAGAAGATAGTGCTTTTATGAAAAGCTTAAAGGCTACCTGTAAGCAAGTTGACAATTATTCTGAAAAGATAATTTATATTCCTGTATCAAAATGGAGTTTAAAGAGCAATAAAGGAATTATCGAATCTAAGACACCGCTTGGATCTATTTGTCGGTATATACAGAAAAATCCTTCTGATTTTAAAAATGAGTATAGTGGCTTTGTCTTTGTTTTTTATAACAAAAATAAAGAGTCTTTCGCCCTGTATCCCTCTCAGTACAAGCATACAGAATTCAAAACTTTTGAAAATCTTTTATCTGTGCTTACTTCTGATCATAATACTCATTATCTTACTGGTGTAAACAGTGATAAAAATCCTGTGAAAGATGTAGTTAAACCTGTAGATGATAATGAGAAAAAGAATGAGCTTGAAGAAAAGAAGAAGGATCTTATTAGTACCGTATTAAGCGTTTCTGATGATCCTGAAAAATCTGATATAAGAGAGCTCGATGATAAATATATCGGAGCACTTCTTGATGAACTTGATGAGGAAGATGATGGAAAGCCTGTTTTTAATAATGCTCGTACAAGTCGTATGAGTAAAATTAATGACGAATTCCTCAACAAAAAGATTGGTGGCGAAACAGTTAACGAGATCATCAGTAAGAATAGCAGTGGAGTTCATATTCCCCCGAAACATTTAAAGATCTCTTCTATTAATGAGGAATGGGATCATGTCAAATTTGTGAACTTCAATAAATATTATGATGTCAATAATGACATAATCGCTATGCTTCATTCTTTGAGTGATAAAACCTATCCTGTATCAATTATTGATTTTGATATTAAGGATACTTCCAATAATATGGATTATGTATATACATACACGGTTCATATGGAAGATGGATTTGGAAAGAGATTTAGCATTGTATTCGATATTCCTAAGCTTAAGAACAATAGATTCATGAGACTTAGAGGCAATGAGAAAGTGGTTTCTGGACAGCTGCTTCTGTTACCTTGCCTTAAGACTGATGAAGATACGGTTCAGTGTGTAAGTAACTATAATAAGATTTTTATTAGGCGTAAGGGATTAGATGGTAGATCTTACCCCACTTCAGACAGACTGATTAAATCTTTAAGAAAATCAAAAGATGTGCCTGGCATTAAGGTTTATTTTGGAGATAACAGAGTTATCTGTTCTAAGTATGAGCTACCTGTAGACTATATCGATATAGCTGGTAATGTAATGCGTATCGAAACAAAGGATACAATATATTATTTCGACCAAGATATATACTATACAAAGTTTAATGCAGATAAAAGCATGGGTATTCCTTATGGAGTTAGTAGAGTGGATGGCTCTATCAAGTACTATAAGGAAAATCCGTCAATGATAACATATGTTATTGCAATGGAGCTATGTGAGTATAGTACTAAATTCGAAGATATTTATAAGAGTCAAAAGCCTGCTAATAGATTAAACTATTCCGAAGCTAGTGTTATGGCAAATAAAATCCCGCTAGCTGTCGTAATAGGATATTCTTTGGGATTGGATGGGCTTATGAAATTATGCGGCATTACAAATGACTATATTATGGATAAGCGTCATTCGTTTGACCCCGATAAAGAAGCAATCATTAGATTCTCTGATGGCTATGTTAAATATCCTATAAATTATGCTACATCTATGATGCTTAATGGACTCTCTGTTTGTCCTACAGAAAGCTACTCTCTGGCGGATATTAATAAGAGATCTATGTGGCTAGATTTTCTTGATGAATTCGGTGGAAGACTACTGTCTGATGGTTTAGATAACTTTGCAGATCTGTTTATAGATCCTATAACTGTTGAAGTATGCACCAAGTGTAAGATTCCTAGTACATACTTTGATATGTTGATGTATGCAAATAATCTGCTTGCAGATAATAAGTATAATCGTCACACTGATATATCTGGTAATAGATATAGAACTAGTGAAATTATTGCCGGCTATTTCTATAAGTGCATTACCAAGTCTTATATAGATTATAAATCTCAGATTAGACGTGGAAGAAAAGTCGGTATGACTATGAAAAAGAGTGCAGTAATCGATTCCATTATGATGGATCCTATGTGCTCCGATTTGTCTATTCTTAATCCTCTTCTCGAAATAGAAGCCGGAAACTCCGTATCCTTTAAAGGACTTTCTGGTATGAACTCGGACAGATCTTATAGTCTGGATAAACGTACTTATGATGATTCTATGATTAACAAGCTAGCATTGTCTACTGGCTTTGCTGCAAATGTCGGTATCAATAGACAGACTACTATAGATATGGATGTTGATACTAGCAGAGGTTATATAAATAAAACAAATAAAGATGATATGTCAGTAGCTAAGTCATTCAGTATGAGTGAAGCTGTTACTCCTTTTGGTACAACTAGAGATGACCCGTTCCGTAGCGCTATGACTTTTATTCAGACATCTAAGCATAGCATGAGAACTGCAAAGTCTATGCCTCTTCTTGTAACAAATGGTGCAGATGAAGCTATGCCTTATATTTCATCTGATACTTTTGCATATAAAGCAAAAGCTGATGGAGTAGTTGTATCTGTGACTGATGAGTGCATGATAGTAAAATACAATCAGGTTTTGACTAACGGCATCGAAGGTGGTACATTTGACCATGAGTGTATTAGTCTAAAAGATGAAGTTAAGAAGAATTCTGATGGTGGTTTCTATATTACTCTTAAACTTGACACAGATCTTAAAGAAGGAGACAAATTTAAGGATGGGGATATTATCGCCTATGATAAAACCTCTTATTCTAATTCTGTAGGTGAAGATGATAATTTGTCTTATAATCTAGGTGTTTTGGCTAAGGTTGCTATACTAAATACAGATGAAGGATTCGAAGACTCCACTTCTGTGTCTAGCTGGCTATCCTCTGCAATGGCAACTGATGTTGTTGTGGCTAAAGATATTTCTATTTCAAAAAATGCAAACGTTTACAATATGGTAAAGGTTGGACAGCCTGTTCAGGAAGGCGATCCTTTAATCATATTCCAGAATTCTTTTGATGAAAAAGATGCCAATGTACTTCTTAAGAATATTACTGATCCTGAGTTTGTTTCCGATCTCGGACGTATTAGACTAAAGAGTAAGTATACTGGAATGATTCAAGATATTAAGATCTATAGAACTTGCGAAATAGATGATATGTCTGAAAGCCTGTCTAAGATAGTGGTTGATTATGAAAAGGGTATTAAGAAGCAAAAAGCAATGTATAAGAAATATAATGCTCCTGGAATTAATACTCTTGATCCTGACTATAAGATGGAGCCTACTGGCATTATGAAAAATAACCCTGATGGTGTAACAATTGTATTCTATATTAAGTATAACGATATGCTTTCTGTTGGAGATAAATGTGTTGCACAGAGTGCTAATAAGGGTGTCGTTAAGAATATTTTCCCTGAAGGTAAGGAACCTTTCTCTGAATATAGACCTAATGAAAGTATCCATGCATTATTTGCAGCTAGATCTTTCAATGCTCGAATGGTTACATCTGTTTGGGTATCTGGAGCGATTAATAAGTGTATGATAGAGCTGGATAGACAGGTTAAAGAGATTATGGGAATTGAATGGGAAAATATAGACGAGATGTACTAAATATAACATATTAGGTATGGATATTTTATCCATACCTAATATTATTAAACATTATAATAAAATAAAATAAGGAGTTGAAATACATAATGAATAATACCGCACTTAATGTCTTTATTGTAATAACAGTATACATTGTTGCTGAAATCATCAAGGCTACTGTTATGAAAGAGGGTGGAAAGCATTATGAATACCGCTCTATTCTTCCTGTGATCTGCATGGGCATAGGCGGAATTATCGGAGTGCTTCTGTTTGTTTTGTACCCTGTTGGAATTAGTGTTACAGATGGCGTTAATGCATTTGTAATTGGTGCATTATCTGGCCTTGCTGCAACTGGCTCCAACCAGATTTTGAAGCAGCTTATGCAGTTTAAGAATCATGGTGTTATTAATACTGAAGAGCATAATGATTCCGATAAGAAAGAAATTGATCCCTGATATGAAGTACGATAGAGGCGCAAGCTTCTATCGTACTTTATTTGATACGCAGAACATACTAATAAAAATTCACTCTCAAAAAGGAGGAATTATATCAATGAATAATACTAAGCAAGTTAAGCTACCTAAAGTAGCGCAGTATGTAAAGAATGTGGGAAAATCGTTGGCACTGATTTCTATAGATAGTGTCAAGGATTATGCTCCATCGACTACTGAATTTATAGAAAATAATGATGAGTATATAAAGAAGTCATTTGCTTATGTAAGGAATGCAAGACAAAATATGAATAAAGCTGGAAGTGATATCAATAAGGGTAGAATCTTCCAAGCCGTAGAATCTGGATTTAGAAATATGAAATCCGATATTGCTAGTGGTAATTTTTATAATACTGCTAGATTGAAACAGGAGCAAGAAGATATGTTTATGTCTTCTATGGGACTTGATGATGACGACTATGATTTTGATTTTTCTTTTGATGATGATAATGATACTAGTTCGTCTAAATCATCTATAGCCGATAGCTTCAATAAAGCTATCGGGGCAGCTGCATCTTCCAGTAATAATGCAATTACTGGAGCTTCTGAATTAATATTTAGAGGTAATAAAGCATCTACCCAGGCTCTTGTTGCTAATATGGACAAAGTCGGTGCTCATATAAATGCAGGTCTTGGCTCTATTTATTCTAATATTGGAATTACTAATAAGTTTTTGGAGACTCATATCTCCAACTCAAATAAGTTCTATGAAGATATTAGTAAATCCATGAATGAGCAAGTAGCTATGACAAAAGAATTGTTGGAGATGCAGAGAAATCTCTATAAAGGAGTAAATAACAATTCTTATTCTTCTGGAAGAAAATCCGGAATAAGCAAGTCTATGAACTATGATGGCTCCATTAACTTGGAGGGCTATGTAAAGAATGTAGTTTCCAATCTTAAGAATTATGATACATTTGGATTATTCGAAGGTGGAGACAAAGATGATATATTCAACCCGATGAATATTCTGATTAGTTCTATTTCCAATCCTTTGCCCCTTGTTCTTGGAGCACTTGGAAAAGGAATGATGCCTAAGAACTTGAAGAAGAGCATTAAAAACTTTGATAAAGGATTTAGTAGTGCCTTTTCTCAGATCATCACATCTGTAAATAAGCATAAAGATGATTATGGTATTATGGGAATACTGGCAAATATATTTGGAGCTGATCTGGATAAGAAATCAAAAATAGATCCCTCCAAATTCAATAAGGGTGCAATACCTTTCGATGGAGTAACTAAGCAAGCCATTATAGAGACTATACCTGGTTACTTATCTAGAATTGAAGCCGCATTGACTGGGTCTACTGAGCGTCATTATAACTATGACACTGGCAGATGGACTAATATTGACAGTATACATAGAAATTATAAGCAGTCTGTTCAGAGTTCTATTGCTAGAGCTAATTATGATATCAAGAGCGATACAGACCCTTATCTGAGAGAGATTGCAGCTATAGATCCCGCTGCTGCAAAGAGTCTTGAAAAATCTATCTTCAAAATGATGACAAAGATTTATGAAGATGATGGATATTTCAGAAAAGATAAAGTTAAAAGCCCTGGTGGTACTGTAGAAGCATGGAAATATTACGGGTTCAAGGATAAGAAGAGTTTTGATAAGCTCTTTGGACCTGGATTTGGAAGAAACTCTATAATTACTGAAGATACGTTAAGACAGCTTGCTGCTAGAAATATATCTGCTAAGCAAGATTTTTCTGCATCTAGACGTAATGAAGAGTCTAAAGCACATTCTATAGAGAGACAGCTTGTTAATGAAGCATATTCTTTGGATCTGTCTGCTACATCTAAGAATAAGTCTTTTAAGGGAGGAACTGGACTTCTCTCTATAAGTCGTGATAAAGATGGCCATAATGTATTCTGGTATTTGAGAAATATACTTAGTCGTCTTGGCCATGGAGCATCTAATGCTAATGGAGCATATAATAATCGTCAGTATGCTAGACATAGATCTGTAAGAAGAAAATCTAGTTCTACTTCTGCAAGTTCTTCTGATTCTGATGACAGCGATCCGGATGCTGACGATGACTATGCGATAGATGAATCTATTTATAGACTTCTTGAAGAAGAAGAATTAAAGAAGTTAAATGAAAGAGATTCAAGGACAAAGAATAAAGATAAATTAGGTGATAAGTTTAGAGCTATATTGGAGAAATCTGCATTTGGCAAATTCCTCAATAAGAGTAGCTCTTTTATCGGGAAGATGTTTGAAGCTCCTGTAAATGCTGTAACTAATCTTCTCAATAAAACTAATGATAATCTTATGAAATTTGTATTTGGAGATACTAAGGATAGACCTGTACTTCGAGATGCAGATGGTAATGAGATAGAAGGCCTTTTGCCTTACATGGCAGAAAAGGTTAGACAAACCTTTATAAAGGTTACAAAAGATATCAAGGAATGGATGAATAAAGTATTCCATCTTGATTCTGTAAAGAACTTTGCTAAAGATAAATGGAATACGTATGGTGCTCCAATTTTAAATGAATCCAAATCTACTCTAAAGAAAGGATATAATAGAGTAAGAGAAGGATTAGATAATACATTAGGAAATGGATTTAGAAAGATAAGTTCTTCTTTGAAGAATAGATCTATTATAAATTCAAATGATATTAAAAATGGTAGTATTTCTGATGACGGTACAATTCAGAATAGTGCTCGTGGACGTATAGTTACAAAACGAGGACTTACCATGATATCTCCCGGTGAGATTATTATTCCTAGATCTTTTGATAAGAAAGAGCAACAAAAGGATCTCATCAATGAGAAAAAAGAAAAGAAAAGAATATTAGATTCCTTGATAGGCTATAATGCATCTGGTACTATCGATGTAGATAAAGATGTAATGCAGATGAAGGAAACTCTAAAGAGATTAATGAAAGAAAGCAAAGGCAAGAGTTCCAAATTAGGCTCTGGTGCTCTTTTAGGTGCAGGTGCTGGATTGATTACTGGCTTTGGACCTATTATAGGAGCTGCTGCAGGTGCTGGATTATCTATGCTTTCTTATAGTGAAACTGCCAAGAAAATAGTTTTTGGTGATGAGATAGTAGATAAAGATGGAAATATTTCTAGAAATGGTGGAATTATTTCTAAGAAAATTCAAGATAAATTTAAGAAATATGCCAATGACAGCTTAGATTTTGGCATTGCTGGAGGAGTTTTAGGACTTGTAACAGGAATGGGTCCTTTAACCGGTTCTGCTATAGGTGCTGGCATTGGTTTATTGAAGAATAGTGAAAGCTTTAAGAAGTTTATCTTTGGTGATGAGATGAATCCTAATGATAAAGGAATCATTGACAAGGACTCCTTTGATAAATTTAAAGCATTTGCTAAGAAATCTGCTCCCAATATGGCTATTGGTGCTGTAGCTGGAATTCTTACAGGCCCGTTCGGAATTCTTGGAAATTCTGTTATTGGCTCTGGTTTAGGATTACTGTCTGCTACAGACACATTTAAGAAATTTGTATTTGGTGATAGAGATGATCCTAATTCTGAAGGCGGATTAGCTGGTGTATTTAAAAATAGTGTCGTTAATCCTATGAAGGATAACATGAGAGACATTATGAGTAAATTCAAAGAATTCGCTGATAAACACATCCTAGCACCTCTAAAGGATTTCTGGAATCCGTTTAAGCAGATGATCAAGAATACGATCTCTGATATAGGAGATAGTATAACTGATATAGCTAAAAAATCTTTTGAAAAACTATTAGGCACTCCTGCTATGGAGTTTATGCGTGAAAGATTGTTCAAGCCTCTTTCTAAAGTTGCCCTTGGAGCATTGTCTGTTCCTGCAGGAATTGTAGGAGGAATTGGACTAGGTGGCATAAAATTATTAGGTGGTATTGGTAACAATATCCGCATGGGCCAGATAAATAAGGGTAGTGCTTATGACATGTCTGCAGCTGAAAGACTGGAGTTTAGAAATAAGCATTCCAAGAGAAATAAATTAGGATTTTTATTTGGAAAAGACAGATCTTTGGAGCAAGATGAATATTTTGCAAATATGAGTGTTGAAGATCTGAAACAACTCCGTGATACAGCATCTACATATACATCTACTCGTAGAGATATGGAAAATGCTAAGATTAGAGCCAAGATGTCAGTGCAAAATAAGATGTCTAAGTTTGTTAATACTAGAAATAGTGATGGCAAAAATTTGTATGACCTCTTAAGTCCCTCTGACGTAAATAAAATAACTAAGTATATCACTCAAGGTGATACGGAATCCTTCGCTAAAATCATGGCTAAGCCTAAAATTATTAAAGCTTTAGGTCCTGCTATGCATGGAAAACTTTTAGATGAAGGTAATAAATATATAGAAAATATTGCTGGCTTAGAAGGAGGTCTTAAGGCTTTCGACAAGAGTCAGGAAGAAAGAGATCAAGAGTTAAAGTCTATCCTTGGCGATAAGTTTGAATTAAAGGGCAAGAGAAATATGAAGCATCTTCGTAAACTTGCCGAAGCAGAACTTAAAGCTAGAGGTGGAATAAACCAAGACTCTGAAGAATTTGATTTAGATAATATGGAAACCGTAGAAAGCAAGGCTACTGATAAATTGACAGATCTGGTCAAGGAAAGCAGTACTAAGCTATTCACTATATTGTCTGAAACTAATGATTATTTAAAGAGCATATCTGGAAAGGATCATGTATCTAATAAGGGTACTCCCGCTGATAGAAAATCCAATGTTGCCGCAGATATAGTAAAGAAAGATACTAATTCTGCAACCGATTTGGATAAACCTACTAGCGCTAAATCTGGTGTAAAGAGAGTAATATCTGGTGTGACAGCTCCTAAGGAAGGAGAAGTACGCCAAGAGTTTATTCCTGCAGCAGGAAAATATGCTAAGTTTATAGTAAAGAATGGCGATATGGTCGAGTCTGATGACTCCGACACCCAGCAAGCTCTATCTGTTGTAAATAGAAGCATGGAACTCCAAGAGCAGACTGCTGAAAACACAAAGTCTACTGGCGGTGTAATGTCTTTTATGAAAGAAAAGCTGTTTGGAAAGAAAGAGAAAGAAAAAGAGGGAGGATTCTTAGGATCTATAGGATCTAAACTCGGAATGATTGGTAAGGTTCTTGGAGTGGGAATGGTAGCAGCTCCTCTCTTAGCACCTCTCGGGAAGTGGTTTATGAATAAAGCATTTCCTGCCATTAAGACACTTTTATTCGGTAAGAAAGAAGAAAATAGCGTTTACGGTTACAGTAGCACCGGCTTACTTGGTGGACTTTATACTAGTTTCCGTAGAGTTATGTTCGGAGATACCGAAACTGGCGAGCCTGGTTTATTCGATAAATTTGCTAGCTGGATGTCCGATGATAAGAAGGGATTCCCTGCAATTATAAGAAAAACCATACCCCATATTGTAAATGGTATCGGTTATGTATTTAATAATCTGATTACCCCGATTACAGCATCATTTATTCAGCACCTTCCTACTATAGCTATGGCATTAGGAAAAGGTATTCTTAACGGAGTCACATCCATATTTAAACGCAAGGAAATGCAAGATGATAGAATCTTGTTTGCGGGAATGGGTGGAGACCAGATATCTAAGGATATCCAAAAACATGCATCGGCTATAAATAGTAATTTAAAATCTGATATTGACCCGGAGATTGCAAAACACTTTGAGTTAACCAATATCAGCAGTCCTAATATGTCTACTTCTGGTGGAGCAAATACTACTGGGTCTAGTGATATTCCTAATACCTCGAATGGTGTAAAGGAAACTAAAGATATATACAAGAAATCCTTTAGTTTAAAGGGTTTATTAGGGGAAACAAAAAATACTAATGATGTTATTTTTATAGATGGCGAGCCTTATCAAGCAGATGGTACAGCTTATGACCGGTTTAATACTCATTCAAGCATGGCAAGTAGACTCTTAGGAGGAGCTGAACGTGGCTTGATAGAGGGAATAGCTGGTAATACTGGATCTGGAATTTTGAGGCATTTAGCTAATAAAAATATATCTAAAATTGGAAGATTCGGCCCAATGAAACTTTCTAGAAAAGCAATTGGAGCTGGAGAAAAGATAATAGGTAAAGTAGGATTAGCTTCGAATAATCTCGGCGGTAAAATTAATAATATGATTACTGGCGGTGATGTATTTGCTAAATCCGATGGAATTGTAAATAGATTCATAAAGAATAAATTTGATGTAGATAGTGTTGGAGAACTTGCTACCAAGGTGGCTCCTAAGGCTTCTGGGGTACTTGGTAAAGCAAAGGATAAGTTACTGAATTTCGGTAAAACCAAAGCTGCAGATGCTGTAGAGAATGTAGCAAAGGGTTCCTCCGATAACATACTTAAATCGGCTACTGAAAAAGTTATTAAAAATGGTGCAGAAGAAATAACCGAAAAGACTATGGAAAGTGGTTTTAAGGGTTTATTTAAGAAGCTGGTTGATAGCAAGATCGGTAGCTGGATTTTGGAAAAGGCTGCAAAATACACTAAGGCAGTAATCAAAAAGGGTGCACTAAGCGAGGCTTTTGAGAAAATGGCAGAAGCACTTGCAAAAAAGGGCGCTTCAAAACTAGCTCAAAAGGGATTAAAAACTATAGCAGGAGCAATTGCAAATTTCTCAGTTATAGGAATAGCTCTAGTAGTTATTGATTTCTTCAATGGCTATAGAAATACAGAGACATATTTAGGTGTTGCCAAAGGATCTGAAAACGTTACATTTGTCCATAAGATAATCTGCGGACTTATAAATGTATTAACTGAAAGATTTACATTTGGCTTGATACCTACAGAATTGATTGTTGATATATTTGGAGAAACACTATTCCCGTTATTCGGAATGGATATGGAAGGAATAGAACAGGATAGAGCTAAAGCAACCGAGATTATGAATGAGTATAATAAGGCACATCCTGAGGATACCTATGATAATCTCGAGGACTTCAATAATAAAGATAGACTCTGGAGTAAGGTTAAAAAGAAATTTAAGAAGACTTTCAGTTCTAAGAAAAAAGTTTCTAATACCTCGAATAAGAATACTAAGCCCGCAAGTACTTACACTAGTGGACCCAGGGTAGCAAGGAATGCATACACTACAAATGGAGTAGTTCCGGGAAGTTCTTATTTACATGGTGGAGGAAGAAATTCTACAGCAGTTGGAAGGGGTATGAACCATATTTACCAGTCTGACGCTTCTATATCTGGAATTGGATATGGTGATAGTACTATAGGTGATGCTGGTTGTGGTCCTGTAGCTGCTACTAATTTGATTAACCGTTATAACGGCAATACATCTGCATCTTTGTATAATGCAGCTAAATTTGCAGAGACTAATGGTATGACAGTTCCTGGTGGTGGTACCACTATGAATTACTTCAATTCTTATTTGAATAGTAATGGTATAGGAACTGCCACAACAAATAATAGAAATACAATTACCAATGCATTAAAGAATGGTAACCAAGTTATTATGCTTGGACAGGATAATACCGATAAGCCCGGTAGCCCGTTCGGTACTAATCCTCATTATGTTACTGCTGTAGGTTTGGATAGAAACGGCAATATAATCGCTGAAGATCCTGATCTGCCCAATAGTAGTATAGTGTATAATAAAAATAAAGTATTGAATTCTATGATTAATTCTGTTGTAACTGCTAATCCTAATACACCTAGCGGTAGAGCAAGGATGAAGGCAAGACATAAGATAATTAATTATGGAAGAAGCAGATCTGGAAAGATGTGTGATGCTAGTGTGGTTCTTGCTATAGCTAGAAATGAACTTGGCACTGAAGAAGGTCCTAATCCTAACCAGGTCAAATACAATTATGCATATTATGATAGCAATAATGCATATGGCTCAGGCTATGCATGGTGTGCGGCATTCCTTTGGTGGGTATTCCATCAGGCAGGTGCTGCAAAGTTATTCTGTGGTGGCAATAGAGTGGCATATGTGCCTACTATTACAAGCTACTATAGAGGTATAGGTAAATTTAATAAGAGTAATCCTCAACCTGGTGACCTTATTATTGTAGGTGATGAAGCTCACGTTGCTATGGTCGACTCTATTATAGATAGCCATACCGTTAGAACAATCGAAGGAAACTGGGATAATAAGGTTTTGAGCAGAGCTCTTAGCTATGATGATATCTATGGATTCTGTCATATAGATTATCCTTATGAATATGATCCTAGCTGCATCATAGATATGAGCAAGTATAATTGCAGTGATAATACAGACTATTCTAAGTTTGCAAATTCGACTGGTAATATTTCTAGCAATAATGGAGAAGCTCCTAAGAGAGAAACTCTATTCAACAAAATTGCTAAAGTTAGTACAAGCATTGTTAAGGGAATGTATGGAGAAGATGCATATAATGCACTATTCGGAAATGAATCTGACAATGCTGAAAGTAATATCGATCCTGCTGTTTCCAATGGTAAACCTCTTAGTGGAGCTAATTCTGCTGAAAAGATTTGGAATTATCTTAGATCTAGAGGATATACTCCTGCAGGAACGGCTGGTCTTATGGGCAACTTGAGGGCAGAATCTGGTCTTAAGACTGATAATGTCCAAGATAGTTATGAAAGTGCGTATGGAGATGATGAAACTTATACAAATGCTATTAATAGCAAGAGTAGAAGTAGAAACAGCTTCACTAATGATGAGGTCGGATACGGTCTAGCCCAGTGGACATACAATTCTAGAAAAGCTGGATTATATGATCATACTGTAGGTGTAGGCAAGAAGATTAATGACCTCGAAGGACAGGTATCTTATCTGATAAAAGAATTGGAGAATGATTATCCTGGAGTCAATAATCTGCTTAAGCGCACTAATAGCGTTGATGATGCTAGTGATAAGGTTCTTATTGACTTCGAGCGTCCTGCAGTTCCGAACTATAGTCAGAGACGATCCTATTCTAATGAATATTATAGTAGATATGCCAATTCCAAGGTCAATCCCAATATGGCATATGGTGATTCTGTTAGCACCGCTCGTCCTGGTATTTCGAATACTACCAATTATGCTATGGGTAGAAATAAGACTAGCATAAAGTATGGCGGTGGAGCAACCAAGGCATTGCGCTCTAATATGGCATATTCTAATGATACCAATGCAATGTCTGCTACATCTCGTAGTTATACTCAGACTAATAGATCTATCAATCCTTCTGTTGATTATGTGACATTCTTGCAGACGATTATTACTGTTCTGATCAAGATATCTGACAACACGGCTTTGCTCAGTAGTATACTGAATGTATTGTCTGAGAATTTAAATATAGAGATTAGTAAGAATGATATTGATAAGGTAAAGGCTTCTGGAAGAGCTGAAGCAGCTTCCGCAATTAGCAATATTATAAATAAATCTGGCGGAGCTTCCAATGTGTCAAGTGCTTTAAATAATAAAGATACCCAGTATATCTTGCAGTCTTTGACAGCATTGGCTAAAGAATGATTTATAACGTTGGAAGGGTTATTTTAACCCTTCCAACAATATATTAATTTATTAAAATATCTCATTAGGAGGTTGTTAAAATGGCTAAAGGAGATATTTGGATTATGGATGGAGCAGAATCGCTCCATATAAGATCAGGCCCTGGTATAAATAATCCCAGTAGAGGCTTTTTAGGAGAAAATGATAAAGTTACTGAAATAAGTAGTGTAACTGATGACTACTATCACTGGATAGAGCACGATAGAGGTTGGTCTGCTGCGTCATATGGCAATAGATCCTATATGCATCTCGTGACTATAAATCCAGATGGCACTGTTGTTAATAAGGTTGATGGAAATGTTCCTTTAACTGAACAGGAGAGATTCGATTTAGAGGGATACGGATATCAGCCTGATGTTGATGATATCTTATCTGGAAACTCGGGAAATATTTCCGATTCTGAGTTTTCTCAAATAAAAAATGTAGTAGGTGTATTTGGATTACCATATCAATTTCTGCCTACAGCAGATCCCAGACTTGATAAGCCAATGGAATCTGGATATATTGGATATGAGTATGCTGATAAAATTGTTACAAGAATTCCGCTCTTATTCCTAGCTCCGGGAAAAGCGAGTTTTATGACAAAATATTCTAAAGAAAATAAGAAAAATATTCTTAGCAGATTAATATCAAAAGGAGCATCTCTTCCTACTTCTAGTAATATGGAGGATTTGTTAAATTCTGATGGAAGGTATTATACCTTTGAATATGATACTAGAAGATACTATAGATTTGTAAATCCTATGTGTAGAATTGCAGCTAAGTACCTAGGGCTCGATGATGTGAGGATTTCAGGAGCCGGCGGCGAGAAATTAGGAAATATTAACTGGGAGGAGTATACCAAGTCTAGTATACGTTCTATAATAAGCGATTTAGGGACTTATACCTCTATACCGTTTTATATAGATACTGATACTTCTATTAGTGAAAATTTTGGAAACAGTACAACTGAATCTATGCTGGCTAATTCTGTCAACTCCGCATCTGAAATGGGTAGAGAATTGAATTTCCTCTTAGGAGCAGGAAAGGCAAATGGAGCCGATTTCATATCGTCGAGTCCTGAAATAGCCGAGAATATAGAGAACTTGAATGATACAATTAAAGGTCTTTTAGGACATGGAAACTTCTTGAGTAATATAGCCACACATCTATCTACTGTAGCATCTGGTGGTAAGTTAGTATTTCCAGAAATATGGGCAGATTCACAGTTCTCAAGAAGCTATAGCTGTGAAATAAAATTAATTTCACCGGATCCTTCCAATTTAAGTATTTATTTAAATATATTGGTTCCACTATTCCATTTAATAGCGCTTGTTGCACCGCAATCTGTACAGTCTAACCCCAATGGATATACTAACCCATTTTTGATTAGAGCTATATACAAAGGATTCTTTAATGTAGATATGGGAATTATAACAGGAATGAGTATATCTAAGGGAGCCGAATGTCAGTGGACATCAGAAGGTCTTCCTACATCTGTCAATGTTACGATAGATATAAAAGACCTCTATGATGCTCTTACTGTTACAGAGACAACGTCAGATGTATTTAAATACGATACGCTAAATAATACTGCGCTTATGGACTATATTGCGAATATGTGTGGTATAAATATTTATAAACCTGAAATTACACGTATCATCGAAATGTGGTTTGTTAATAATTTTACGAATAGAGTCGATGATTTCTTTAAGTTGGATATATGGGCGAATATACAGCAAAGAGTACAGAATAAAATTATGAATATATTCAGGTAAATAATTCATTTTTACTTATGCGAAAACATACTAATGAGGATGTAGGAATGATCCCTACATCCTCACTCTTGTAAAGAAGAGGTGTTTTTATGAAAAGAAAAAATAGAGCTAAAAAACATGAAGAATATGAAGAAAAGTTTGGTAATATACCTATAGACTTCGAAAAACGATTAAATTGGTTGTATGACACACTTCATATAACCGATGCTCAAGCTTTTAATATATTAAATAAAAGAGATATTATGATGCACGATCTCCAATACTTCGATGCAAATATAATATTATTCGAAATACCGGAAGGTTCTCCCCGCCCAAGATTCAGACTTATAAATAGAAAGAATTTGGCTAATATGGCATTATCTAATCCTTCATTTGTTCATGTATATTCATTGACTGGTGCAGAAGATAATGCGTTTATGAGAAGACTTATGAGTCAAGAGGATTTCGATGCTTTAGATAAAATGATATGCACGCCGTGTACAATAGACATCAACGCATATTTTAAAACTCCTTCTTATTTCAATAAAGAGGATATTATGCAGAAATAGGACTCCACAGGCCTATAACAAAACCAGACTGGGATAATCTAGGTAAGAAGTATTCTGATATGTTTAATGCAAATGTATGGCTAGATGACACACTGGTTATAGATGGAGCTATACATAGGTATTATTCAGTTCTTCCTAGAATTGAGATAAAGATTAAGTATCTTAATATGGTATATAATAAATACCAATACAATTCAATTACTAAAAGAACTGATTACGATGAATCATATAATTTAAAGTATTTTAATTGAGGGGTGCTAATTTATGTATATTGAAAACAAGAATTACGAAACAAATTTATTAGATGCTCATACTATTAGGCATATCCTATTTACAGAATATTACTCTAATAGGTCATTCATAGATGAACTTTCTGATCTTATAAAATCAAATATACAGGTCATTAATATTGACTATGATGAATTAAGATATTCATTTACTATAAGAATTAAGAAAACAACTATGAGAAAAATGCAGGGATTCAAACAAGACTCTACATTCTATTATCGAATTATTCCGAATATATTCTATGAGTTTATTAAAAATCATGAAAGCGATTTTATTAATAGCCTTAGAAATAGAGGCTATGAGGATCCCGTAAAGACCATTAATAATCTATATGAAAATAAAAATATTATGAATACTTTATGTTTTATCACATGTATTTCAGATAATGTAATTATGATTGATCTATAAAATTTTATCCCCTGTAGACTTAATTGTCTACAGGGGGTATTTTTATTTCTTAAGATCAGAAATCATGTTTTCAATAAACACATTATCAACATTTCCGATTCTGGAAGTATTCAGCATCTCAGCAAAAGCATACATGAGAGTTGTTCTGGTTACAATCTTATCCATATCGAGATGATTTTCTACCATAAACTCAGCATGAGTATCAGGATGCTTCATAACAGATTCAGACATAGAGGTTACCATATGATGCAGAATACCTTTAGGCGCTCTACGAATCTTGGCTACTTCCTGCTTTGCCTTCATCTGATGATATTCCTGCATCTCGGGATCTTCAGAATCATTTGCAATCTTCTCTTGAGCCTGCTGCAAGATGGCATTAATATCTTCATGATCCTTTGTATTTGCAGTAACAAAATCCTGCATAGCAGTAGAAACACGATCATGAATGGTATTAGTAATTTCTTCGGTATCGCTGTAGTCCAGAGCATCGAAGAAATCATCCTTCATTTCAGGTTCAATTTTAAAGCTAGTATCATCAGTCTTATCAACACTCTCAATTATAGATTTGACATGATGATCAATGATATTATGAAGCTCGGACATTGCAGAAGATGCAGTTCTCATACTATCCATGATATTGTAGTAGCCATTTTCGTTAACAAAACTACTTACAATAGCTCTCATAATATTAGTATTGGTATTATCTTTTGTGATCTTTTCTCCAACAGATTCAGAGTAGATCTTATACAGGGCTTCTGTAAGCAACATGCTTTTTACAGTCTCTGTAAAAGAATTATATCTGTTGAGAGAGCTTTCTCTAGCAAGAGCGTTTTCTACATAGTTTCTTTCTGCACTATAAGAAGGCTTCTTGACTTCACAGTTATTTTTATTATTCATTTCATTGTTATACGATTCCATTGCTTCACAGAATGCAACGAAATTTCTCTTATGCCTATTAGAGAAAGTGAAATCGTTCATATCACTATAGCTCATGGATTTATCCTCCTTAAATTATACGATTTTACTATTATGTTCTACATCATATTTAGCATGATGCTAGGTGTACCGTCAGGTAATGCTTCTATATTAAGGAATTCAGGAGTAACAACTTCACTAGGCATTCCCATAGAATATAGATGCTGAACACCGGGGCCATAACCATTCATATCTATAAATTCAAAATATACCAAAGATTCTCTATACTTCGTAGTAATAGCCGTAACAAGGTTAGGCATATGAAGAGAAGAGATCTCATTTATATCCTCAATATAATCTTTGATATCGGCTATCATATCATTTATGATATTCGTATCGTAATTCTTCTTGAGTTTTACATTAAATGTTATAGTCAACGATGTGTTATTGACAGTCTGCTTATCATTGTCTGTTGTAAACAATTTGGAAGGACCATAAGTATTAAAGAACTTGAAATCCATACCAAATGCATCTTCAAGTACCTGAATAGCATAATCAATATACACTTTTCTCTGTACAAGTTCCTTACAGAAATCTATGGTTTTATCATCATCATCGAAATAATCATATTTAACCATAGGTACATTTTTTACAGTGTATGTGTCCAATACAGGATTTTTGCTTCCATCAGGAGATTCTTCCAATTTCATATTTGCTACTACAGTAGAACTTATGATCTCGGAATAATCATAGAAGAAGTCTATTCCATCTACAACCGTATAGCTATTGCTTAAAATATATCCTTCCAGACCAGGAACAATCTTGCACAAATTTTCATAGCTATCATCATTTCTGGAACTATCATCTTGCTTGGAAAGAATATGAATAACACACTTAGTATTTCCTTCAAAATAACTACCATGTTCTGCAAGATTATTAGTTCCAATTTCATACATTCCAGATTCTATTTTTATTCTATTTTTACTATCTATAAAATCTTTTGTAGTGAAATTAAATTCATATGAATAAGTAGACGACATCTGATCATAGGATTTGAATTCACCACTTGCCCATCTATGTGCTGCTCCTTTTTCATTATAAAAAACAGCTATGCAAAGAGGACGCTCAACTTTATCTTGCGGTTGTTTATTCTCGACATTTCTAGCAAACGAAATAGCCATGCTATATGTATCAGGCTTTTCTATATAGTTTCTATTCCAATGAATACTTGTAGCTATATACTGGTACATGCAATTGCTGTTAATGTAAGAGAAATCAAGGAATTTCTTTGTATCTATTACAGATAAGTAATACATACTGTATAGCGGGTCTACGTTTATAATAAAATTATAGGGTATGATATAATAAAAACTTCCACTGCGATCAGGATCATCTGCTGGATCAATATCACATACATATCCCTTTCCGTCTATAAGTTTAACGATCAAATTTCTACCAAATATTAATTTATTAGATCCCTCTTCAGTTTGCATTTTCTTAGGATCTATTACAATATCGATAGTATTAGTAGGAACTATAACATTCATTTTGTCTCTCATAACGATAAATGAATAGTATAATCTCTCCAATGCATTGTCTCTCTTTTTATAGAAATACAATTTACAGTCATTTGTATTAAGCATATTGAAGAAATTTCCCAAGTCTGTAAGACTAGTGATACTACCTCTAGAGATAGCTTCTTTAGGAATAAGCTTCTTCAAATCTTCAATGCTCTTCTTATTTGTACCATAAGCAGATTCACCTGTTACAGGTCTAACTTCACATCCTATATTACTATATCCATATCTATCAGATTCAAATGAAAATCCAGGATATGTTTCAGGATTAAATACAAAGTTGCCCTCTTCTCCTTCAGTGGTCTGAATATTGATTCTGACCTCGCTGTTTATTCTAGGAGCATAGGACATTCTATCAAATTTGATTCTTATAGTATTAGAATCCAGGTAGCTGTAATAAAAATGAGGATACTTTCCTCCCGATACTGTAAGGCCGTCATGGACTGGTACCAGATGTATCGGTTCATTATTTCCTTCTTTTACATCTATATCAAATGCAGCTAACTGACCTTCAAATTCAAATGTAACAGTTTTAGAAGCGATAGAATTATCGCTGAGTACCTTTTTATATATTGTATTTTTCTTAACCTGATGAAGCGTACACTTTGTAAAAATTACATTCATTCCATTTACATGCATTTTTACAGGAGACGGCAAATATGGATTAGTCACATCAGATACGGGGTTATCTGGATTATTCTTATCTCCAATAAGATATCTTGCAGTATATGCATAATCAGAATCTGTAGTTTTGTTATTAGACAGTCTAATTTTACATATCTCAATATCATAATCTACATGGAAGCAATGATCTCCAATATAAATAGGAGTGTCTTTATCAAAAACAAAAACCTGCTTTTCTGTATCTATATTGGAGGTGGTGGTCTTCCACCATCGTATGATATCATCTTCTATAAATGTAAGAAGAACATCGAACTGTGCAGGAACTGCATTGATATCAGTAATGCCCAATCCAAGAGCATGCGCTATAATATTCTTTTCAAATTTTGCCTTTGTTGCAATAGATTCATTCGAAAATTCGGATGCCATGACTATAGTATTCTGAAGAAGATCAGAAAACATTTGTCCTGTATAGCCGAATATGCCGAGCATTTGAGTATCTTCCGATATTTCAGGAGTAAATTTCTTTTTAATCTCATTTACATAAGCATTTATTCCATATATATCAGAAGTCAAATTTTTGGTCTTGTCAACATTAAGAGCCATCTATAAAACCTCCTTATTCATACCATCTTAGATAATATTCTTTTCTATTACCTAATTTGGGATCTAAAACATTTTGAACGTGGACATAGGGTATGGACGCCCATCTTCCATCCATAGCATGGTTGGATAAATCATAAAGCGGTAAATCCACACCGGACTTTTTATAGCTTCTTACTATTTGATTAAATTGATATAAGACTACAGGGTCCATATCTCTTACAAAATGGCCTTTCCATCCTACACTTAATTTTTGAGGACCGCCGGCCATTTCACTAAATGCATCTCTCGGTATACTATTGGGGTAGCAGCCTGTAACTCTAGCCCAATAAATTATTCTGTAGCCATCTTCAGCTACTATAAATTTGTATATAGAAATCTGGTCATGAAGGACTTTAGATATTATATAATCATTCCAATGACCATTTTTAGATGTATATGATATTCCGGAGTCCGGCATTTTGTATGGAACTTCTTTGTGGAAATTTAAATATCCATCCCACTTTAACTTCTCATACTCATCATACATTTTAAAAAGCATGTATATATCAAGATACTTTGTATCCTCGAACTCAAGGGTAAAGTCATGATCTACATCAGATTTATGCGATGTACCCCTGTAATTCATTCTAGTACCCATGACATTTCCTGATGTTTCTATACTATCAGCACTAATACCAGGAAGGTCTAGTGTGCTTGTAACTGCATTAGACAACATGTTCATGAATGGGCCACTTGAACCTTTAGCTGAACTTTGGAGCTGCATAGCAACCTTTCTATATCTAGGTATTGCATCATTAAAAAAGCTGCTATTAGCTATTAGACTATTGATTCTACCTTCTGAACTTAAATCGAAAAGGCATAAATCTGGTTTGGTAAAGAATAAATATTCTTTGGTATTTGTGATTGTATTATTGGGGTCAATAATACCAAATCTAGTAAACTTTTTATCCCAATCCATGTCATATCGGTCATATATACCATTAGACATTATGAGATTTTTGACTCCAGGACTATTAGAAGTAAACTTAAGGGATTTACCTCTTCCTGAACTAAAGATATCGGATCCACTATTAGAGGACATCTTAGAACCTCCTTTAAACAAAATATTTAATGTAATGTTGCAAGGGTTAAAAATGTGCTTAGCCGTATATTATAAATAAGAATTAAAGAGATCTATAAGATAGATCTCTTAAAAATATTTTATGAAACGAGGTAATTTAAATTATGGGAAGATGGGCAGATAAGTATCCTAATAGTGATAATTCTAGGTACATGGATATGGAAGAAGAAGCGGCAATAAATGATTTTGCCAAAGAAATGGAAGCTCTTGTATATCAGCGTGGTCTAGATGATAGAAGATGCATTTTGTTTGATAATTTTGGCAAGGCTATAAATAATGTAGCTAAAGCTATCAACAACACCAAAAATGTAGAAGGCGCAGATAAGAAGAAGCATGACTTAGATGATAAAAAGCTTGCGGCATTTGAAAATTCCGTTAAGGTATTGGCAGAAAGTATTGCTGAATCAGGTAGGCAGCAGCAGCAGACGATTGCAGAAAGTATTGCTGCATCAAGTAGACAGCAACAGCAGTTGATCATTGAATCAAACAGACAGCAGCAGCAGTTGATCATTGAATCAAGCAGACAGCAACAACAGTTGATTGCAGAATTGATTAAGCAGCAGCAACAGGCAAAGCCTCCTATTATTATCAATATTAATGCAAGTAATGAAGATGATATCAATAGGCTGAAGGAACTGCTAAAATAAACAATATGGGATATTGAGATAAATGAGTCTCAATATCCCATATTAAATATCTATAGCATTTGTTTTTTATTTTTTAAGCTTAACATAAAAGTAAAATTTAATTATAAAGGAGGCAATCTACTCTATGAATGAGTGTAACGCTATTCACGAGACCGCAATTGGTCAAATTTTAGATCTCATTGATACTGTAAAAGATTTAGCTATCGATGATTTAAAAAAGTTGCCCAAGCTTAGCAATAGTCCTATGGCTACCTCTAGTTCTATCGCTAACGCATCTTCTAACCTCACAATGGTATTCCCTGTTGTGTGTTCTAGAAATATCTCTATAGAAAATGCCTCTATGGTTAGTAAGGCTATAGAGCGTAACTGTGTAAGCATGCTTCAGCGCTTGTTTGCAAGCTATCAGATTACTTCTGATGGTATTGATAATATTAAAGACTATATAGCTCAGTTTCATCAAAATCTGGATTCTAGATTGTTATCCGGCGATGACATCGGAAACATTTTAAGACGTTTAGATGAGATGACTAGCATTGTAGAATCTTGTACTCCTATGGAAGTAAATGCAGTTAAAAATGATATGAATAATATCAATTTTGTTCTGCCTTCCAACATCAATGAATCTTCTTTAAATGACTATGTCTATACTGAAGATGCATATGGAAGAGGAGGTCTTGCCGAGTTGGTTAAGGGCTCCAGAGAAAAGATTAATTCTGCAGCAGGATCCAAGTATGATAAGGATGCTAATAAAAATGCTGCTGATTTCTTATCCAAGCAGGTACTGGACTCTGATTATAAGAAAGCTAATGAATTGATGCCTACCACTATGGTGGTAAACGTCAAAACATCAGAAGGCACTGAAATAAAGGGCGGTCTGGTCGCTGTAAAGGCCAAGCTGTATCCTATCTCTTCTGATGATATTATTACAAACGTCTCCAGAAAGATTGACGACAAGAACTGGTTGATCGGATTGATTCGTGCAAGTACAAGAGAAATTTCTTTTGTTAAGGATTTTGCCCTGGCAATTGATCGTGCAAAGGTTGATGCACTTGCTCAGTCTACCCGTAAGAAATCTTCTGATAAAATGTGGCGTGTTTTGGAGCGTAGAGCTATCAACTCTAGACTTAAGAAAGCTATGCGTAGTTCCAATGCTGGTACTGCTAGCATTACTACTCTTTGTGTTTCTCAGGAAGAGGTTGAATTCCTGCGCAAGAATAATAATATTGATATGGAGAGAATCTCTACTATCAATCATTTATTCGAATCTCTGAATCTGATGTGTGTCTGTATCGTTGATGAGAGCTTAGAAGTTGCTAAGTTTATTTATGATACTGGCGATCCTATGTGGGAAACTATTTCCTTCACTCATCTCGAAAGAGAATCCAATGACAATACCTACAAGCGAGTAGTCAACCTTATGACTAAGGTTTCCCGCTAAAGGAGGGTTATAAATGTTTTACAATGAAAATTATTTTGCTGAAAACGAAAATAGCGATTATGAGTTGAAAGATAAGTCTCTTGAAGAGTATCTCGGCTATGATCCTGATAATAAGGATGATGGAACTGAAGATAGATACTATGAGGCTAGAAATACTTATAAGGACCCCGCTGTAATGGAGCAGTTTACTGAGCATATGGATCTTACTGATTCTATGACTCGAAAGGCTGTTATTTGTATGAATGAAGCTGATCAGCAGTCTGTTCTCAGTTCTCTGACTTCTAGACTGTATGATAATATTGTCAGCAAGGCTGATGATATTGATTATGGTGACATTCCTTCTACTAAGGGAGATATTACAAAGCTCCCGAACTATGATAAGCTTAGAGAATGTATCGAACTTCTGAAGGACATTCTCAAAGAATTCAAGCAGGACACTACTCCTATAGATGTCCTCTCTACAGCTATGGCAAATATCATGTCCAGAAAGGACTTATTTGGCAGAGCTTTTAAGTTCAATTGCGATATGCCTGTAATAATGTATAATAGTGTTGTACTTGGCATTATTAATGGCGTATCCTATATGATAGCAACTTCTATTGAGTTCATTAAGACTCCCAATAGGGATTCTTTTGAAGCTGTTCTCAATAAGGTTGCATATACTAAGACCAAAAACAATCTGATTTACAATAATCTTAAGAAGTTCAACAAGTCCTGTGAGTCTGGTGACTTTGACAAGGTTATGGAAAATGTAATTCAGCATCACATTCATGGCGTATCTGAATCTTCTAGGATTGATGTAATGCGAGAGAGTGGAACGTTTACCTTTATTGGTTTGGGCATTTCCTCTCTGCTGCTTATTCTCTCCTGTATTATTCCCATTTTGAGAGAACTGGTTTATCTGTTCTTCTATACTAGAATGAGAGTATCCGATTTCTTTGACATTCAGGCCGATCTGCTTCAGATGAATGCTTTCAATGTCAAGGATAATGATAAGATTGATACCGATGACAAGGATCGTATTGTTTCTAAGCAGCTTAAGATTGTTGAACTGTTTAGAAAGATCTCTAATAAGATCTCCTTCACTTCTAAGAAGGCAGAACTTGATACAGAAAGAGAAATTACAGCTAACTCTAAAAAGATGAAGCTTAATGATATTTCCGATGAGCTTCCCGATAGTGTTTCTTCTCTTTTCTAATATATTAGTAGCAATTTATTTGTATTCTTAAAAACATTATAGTAATCCATATTAAGTATCTCTGTATGGAGAGATTTGATAAATAATTAAGGAGGAATAATTCATGATTTATACTGCAAATAGATCTGCAATCAATGAGAGTTATTCTCATGCAGATTTGTCCAAGATTCTGTTTGAGTCTGAAGTAAATGATATGGCTATCTTCGAATCTGCACTGGCTTGTGACTTCAATGAAGTTCGTGGCCTGCAGGAAGGTACCATCCTTGAATCTGAAGTTCGTTCTCTGAACGAATTCTCTTTTAAGGAAATGATGGATAATGTAAAGAAGGCCGCTGACAAGTTCTTCAACAAGATTCTGGAAGCTATCAGAAATGCTATTGCTTTCATCGGCAACTATGTATTCAATGATGGTAAGAAGATTGTTGAGAAGTATAAGGAGTACCGTAAGCAGTATCCTGACTACACTCTCTCTGGCACCACTAAATGGATTAATAGCAGCGTGACTAGCATGTTCCCCAAGCTGGATCTGGCTAAGATGAAGAACGATGCTAAGGCCTACAAGGATGCTAACGAGGGTTCTGCTGCACATGAGATTATGTGTAAAGAGCTGGCCAAGATCTCTGGCAAGAATGTCGATTCCGCTAAGACTTTCATGAAGGATATGCTGAGTGGTGCATTTGTAGATGCCAAGATCAATGAATCCCTGATTGCTTCTATGTGCTCCGTCCTGGAGACTGGTAAGCAGCCTATTAAGGATCTGAAGAAGGATGAGGCTGAGGTTCGTAAGAACTTTAAGGCTTATATGTCCGAGATGGCTAAAGCTGAGAAGGAAGTTAAGGAAGGCGCAGTTAGTGCTAACGTCATCCGTAACATCTCCAAGGCTTATCAGGACGTTATCACTAACGTTACTAAGCTGAACATCACTCTGGCCAAGGAAGAGCTGCGTCTGGCTCGTCGTACTCTGACTGGCGTCATGGTCAGCATGACTGCTAAGAATAAGAAGTCCGACGTCAAGACCGAGTGCGCTATGAGTGACTCTATCTTTGAAACCTACTGCACCTATATCCCTGGTGAAGGCCCTGTATTTGAAAGCTGCTCTGCTGAAGTAAAGGCTATCATCAATGGTGCTAATTATTAATTAGGAGGTACATACGTCATGGGTATTTATGCAAATAAGATTTTTGCTGAGTCCGAGGTTGAGGACTCCTACAATACTCCTGAGGAGATCGGCGTAGATCTGGATCAGGTGGAAGCAGATGTTATGGGTCCCGATGGTATCGAGGCTCATCGTGATGAAGTTGAAGATGCAGTTGAAGGCGTTGTTGGCGATCCCATGGAGGAGTGCTACTACGCTATGTACGAATCTGAGTACAACTTCAATCAGATTATGATGAACGAACTGGCAGCTTATGCTAATAAGAGAGAGGTCATGACCGAGGCCGCTGACATTAAGGGCTGGTTTGAGAGTGTCAAGAACTGGATCATTCAGCAGTTTAAGAGCTTGATGGAAGTATTCAACAAGTCTATCAACAAGCTGAAGCAGTTCTTTGATGTTGACCGCCACTATGCAGACAAGTTTGGTAAGGAAATCACTGCAGGCTATGATATCCTGAAGGCTGACGGAAAGACTTTCAAGGGTTATGAGTTCGTTAGCGGTGATCCTAAGACTGTCTTTACTGGCAAGCTGGATTATCTGGATACAGATATGGCTAAGCTGGTATCCGATATGGGTAAGAAGATCGGCAGCGCTGTTGGTACTTCCCGTGTCGCTGATGACTTTATGACCAAGAATGCTGAAGAGGTAAAGACTATGAACGAGACTAGAGATGCTCGTATCATTAAGGCTCTGAAGCTGGATTCCCTGAAGGTTGAGAAGCTGTCTCAGGTTCAGGACGCTCTGGTCAAGTATCTGTTCAATGGTGAAAGAGTTGAACTGGCAGTAGCTAGCTCCAAGACTCTGAATCCCAAGGACCTGCTGAACAGAATGAAGAACAACCCCGTTGCTTCTATCAAGAAGCAGTACGATGAGGCAAAGAAGGTTTATAAGACCATTCTGGGCTTTGTCGAAAATGCAAAGTCTATGATGCTGAAGAATTCTGATGTCAATAACAACATCAAGGATTACAGAATCGGCTTCTGCAACGCATGCATTGCTGATATCAAGGCAATTATGGGTGTTATGTACAAGACTAAGTGCGCTTATATCAAGGCATACAGCGCTCGTCGTGCACAGGACGCTGCATTTGCTAAGGCTTGTGTTTCTGCTTACAAGGCAAGCACTAAGAAGTCCAAGGAGAAGGTTGCTACTACTGAGTCCTTCAGCTTTGCTATCGACTTTATCTAAAAGTCAAATTCATATAGGGGTGGATGATTCCACCCCTATATTTATTGTCTATCTTAACTAATTATTAAATATATCATAGTGAGGTGTTTAAAATGGGATTCATATCTCCTTATCTTTTATTTAATAATAAAGAAAATAATCCAAATAAAGATATCATGAATGAGTCTGATACTACTCATAAGACTAGTAGATCTCCTATTTATGATATTCTTGAATTCAATGAAAATATGCATAAAATAGAAGTCGAAGATGAATTAAACTACTATAGAGCTTTGACTGAATCTTGTAATACATCTGATCCGTCTAGAGTACAGATGATAGAAGAAGGATATCTAGAGAATTTCAAAGATAAAATTACAGAGATTATCAAATCTATTATAGAATGGATTAATGATAATATAATTTCTATTTTTGACGTAAATAATATGGCTCAGCTACGGTTTGAGAGAGTACGGAAGAAATCTAGAAATTTTATGGAATACATAGATGATATCAATAAGGAATATACTTTTACTTGGTATGCATATCCTAGTATATACGAATTTGGTAATAATCTATGTGATGATGCTTTATCTGACATATTGAAAAATATAGATAGTATATGTAATGGAACGGCTGTTGCCGATGCTACCGGTACTACTCTTAAGCTAGCATATACAAAGCTAGCTGCTTCTATATCTCATTGTGCTAGATCTAGTAAAACCTCGACAGTTCGATCTATTTATAAAGGTCCTATTGAAACATTGAATCAATTTAAAGTATTTATTAATGCTAATATTTTATATCGATTTGAAGAAAAAGGATCTTACAGATCTTGGGTGGATGATGCTGCTATCATTAAACCTGTAGATAAAAATACTCTTAGAAAAAAGATATCTAGCATCAGCAATAGACTGAATGAGTATGAGAAGAAGATTAATAGAATAACCGATATTGATAATAAACAGAGATCTAATATAAAGATCTATCTGGGTCAGGTAAAGAGTATAGTCAGCGCATATGAATGGTTTTTAAGTGATTTGATGAAAATCAGAACTAATCATATGAAGTATGTAGCAAATACCTATAATAAGATTGCTAGAAGTAATTCCGTTAATATGGAAGCTGGATATATTCATGGTGAAGAATTCAATTCCGAGACATTATTTGGAAATGAAGATTTAAGAGATTTTAATAGAACCGAATGGCTTGATGTTGCACTAGAGTCTGAATTATATGCTATGAGTTATGAATTTAAAGAGGTCTTTAAAAGATGCGCTTTAAATGAAGCTCTTATGAGAACAGATGCCGGTACAGAATATGAGAGCTTTCTTGAGTTGAATAAAATCTCTACGGATAAAATAAAAGCAATAGTGATAGAAATTATAAAAAATATGAAGAGATTCTTCGATGAGCATATATCTGAGATACGAGATAAATATTCAAAAGAAGCTAGATATATTGCTCAAAACTCAAATATATTTAATAAGCCGTTTACTGTGGAAGTAGCAAGTTATGCCGATCTATTTGCAGGAATGGCAAGAATTCAAGCAAATATCGATCCTAAGCCTTATAATTATGATACTATGAAAAATGATCTCAAAGACCCCAAGACATTTTTCATTAAATATATTAAACCTGAAATGGAAAAGTATGCCAATTCTATAAAAGGACATAGAATGGTAAAATGGGATGACAATATGTCTATCTCGGAATATTGTAATATGTTCTTTGGCAATAAGACTCCTGAGCAAAAGGAAAAGTTTACATTTACTGTGGATGCATTAAATGCAAATAAGAATAAAATAAAAGATTATGTTTCTAATCCTAATAAAATACTTTCTGGGATAAGATCTGATATTAATAAACTAGAGGTTAATGCAAGAAGAGCATCCGCTGGAATGACTTCTTCTTTCGCTAATCCTCCTGAAGCTAATAATTCTACTAAATCTGAATCTTTTTATTCATATTTATATGATGATTGGTTCAACGAAGCTGATATAAAGAATACTCAAGATAATTCCACACCGGAGAATAAGCAAAATAACAATTCTGAAAAGAGCGATGGTGTGCCCGATGAAGCAACAGCTGTAAAGGTATATATTCGCTGTTACAAAGAGGTATATGCTGCTAAATTAAGTGCATGCAGATTTATACTTAGCGAATTCTCTGATCTGATTCATGCTCATATTAAAATGAATGGCGGAAAAATAGAAGAAAAGAAAGAAAATTAAATATATTAGGGTAAGGGTCTAATGAACCCTTACCCTATTTTTAATCTGATGCTCTTTGTAGTAATAGCATTACATTCATTCTCATACTATCACCGTTCTTTATATAAAGCTCTCTTTTTCTTATAAGTATGTATCTTCCATTATACTTACTGGTTTCATATACATCGCTAGCATTTACAATATACTCTTTATTTATACTAAATACAGAAGCATCGGTATCAGATTTTTGTATCATAAGTTGAACTGATCCAGCCGTAAGATCTGATGCTACATTATCGAGTAAGCCATCATTGTTATTAGATAGTCTAACGTTTCTAGTCTTATATTCTATAGAACTAATAGAGTTATTTATATAGTCTATATTAGATTTATTCATTAGACCACTAGTATTGGTTCCGCTTATCTTACTATAGCTTTTTGCAGATGTATGGTTGTTGATCAATTCACAGTCAGTTCCATCTACGTCTACTACATACATTCCTCCTGAATAATCTATCCACATACCTCCCTCTTTAGTACCCTCTTCAACTCCATTTCTCAAATTTATTAGTACTGTAGTGGCCAATTCATCCTGTTTTGGGACAGGCCTTCCAGAAGAGGATATCAAGTATGAGCAATCAAAGTCTATAAAAAATCTATATTTAGTTTTATAGAATACATTAACAGCATTCAAGTATGATAAAACTTTTGATATACTATTCATTGGAGGAATGAACCTATTCTTTAGCTCAACATTATTTGTTGGAGGCTCTATAACAATTGGAAGATGACTAGTTATATAGTACATCACAGAACTCAGTTTTCCATTAACGACACAATTTATTTCCTTTTTATTCTTATTAATATGATCTATACTTAATAATCCCATCGTAATAGTTTCATAAGTATTCTCATCATCACTATTTGGAAGATTGTCATTCTTATCGACATCTTCTGATATTAAATACATAAATCTATCAGAAATATAATCTATATAGAATCCATCCATATCTGATTGATTTCTGATTTTCCTAATGTCTAAAATAATAATAGCAGAATCCTGATTCTTTACTATTTTAGAAATATTCTTCTTAGGTATAGATAATGTAATAAATATCATTGGCATATTATTCGTATCATAGTCACTGTCTATAACTACGCTTATTATATTTTCATTAAACAATTGGTATATCTCGGAATCATCGAATATAAATTTTAATTCTCCTCTATATTCGAATGTATCTACACTAGGTTTAGTAATATAATCATTCATATTCATCACCCTAATAAAAAAAAATAAAGGTAGTAGATATACTACTACCTTTATGTTAAACTATCTATATTCTACACTCTATTCAGATCAAGAGGATATTTTCTAAAGTATTGGTCATTTATACTTCTTACTTCTTGAGGATTATAGAGATTCACAATAGATTTCATAGAGTCTGTACAATCTAATATATTCAAATGATTATTTGACTGAAAGTTTAGGTCGATACTTAGAAATCTATTTTTAATATCCTCAGGATTGATACTCTTGTGCTGAATGTTGTTAATTACATCAGATCTATATAAAATGGACTCATTATATCCATTAATTAAAATTCCATCATTTACAAGCTTCTCCAAAAGTAAAATTGAAGATCTAGCATTCAAAATACATTCTATACTTCTATCTCTTACACCACTAATTGCCTGAAATAGACTGATCATCTTTGGATCGAGACTTGTATAGCTAGTGGTTTTCATCTTTAATTCTCCGCCTCTGTATGCATTAAACAGAGTACTTTTAGTTACCACCCACGAATTATCGTTAGCATGGCTTTTCTTAGGCCTGTATAAAAATGTATACGGTTTAAAAGCTACAAGCTGGTAGCTTAATTGATCTTTACTATAAATAATATTAGGCGTAATTACACTATTATTCGTATTCGCTTTAAGTTCTCTATCAATTATATGAGAAGATAGAGTTATAAATTCTTGATTATAATTTACAACACAAAATATGTCGTATAAATATTGAGAGATTAATTGAACTACTTCCATATTATCTTTAACTAAATTCTTTAAGAAGGCATTAGAGTCTTCCATTAATATATTCTTTTCATTGTATCCAGGTTGATACATTAATATTGATTGATTATTTCTGGCACCGCCATAAATTATATAAACTTTACTTGAAACATTGTGTCGTGTTTCAAAATAGGCTCTTACATGGATAGCCAAATTAATTATGCATGATGCTATAGAAAACGAGTCATCAACTTTTAAAGCTGATCCTCGTTTAAATAATGATCTTATTATAGAATATGCATCTATAAATATATTGACATTATTACTGTCAGAACGCCCATAGAAAGCATACTTGGTCATCTCATACATTCTGTCATATCGGATATAGCTTCCGTATAATATATCTGAAACCAAGATATCATTCATAACGAGTCTCCTTATCCGAAAATTGCTTCTTTAGGATCATAGAATGACTCCACATCATCCAATGTAGGTCTCTTATCTATGATTAATTCACCAAGGTCTGATTTCTTTTCATCGAGAATATCTTTAACATTCTCTAAAAAGTCATCTCTATCTTTAATGCCATCCAATGTCTTTCTTGTATCGCCATATCCATTACTCAACAGCGACTGGATAAGATTGGATGGGCCCTCATCTGTCATAAATGATACACCTTTTCCTGCTACCTCTTCTCCAGCACTAGTGGTGTACCATCTTCTTAAATCTAGTTTAAATTGGCCGTTTTCACTCCATCTCAATTTCCGCAATGCAATAAAACTATTGCCGGGAACTTCATCTATGACTTCATCAATAGATGGATCAATCTCTAGCTTTAATTCTCTAGGCATATTTTAACTCCTTTCTAAAAAAGAAAAGGCGTGAAGAGATAAACTCCTCACGCCTAGATTTTCTTTAACGATGATAGGTGTGAATTGCGGTATTTGCAGTATAGACACCCAGGGTTGCTTCCAGATCACGAACCGTCTTCTTATTCAGCTGAGTCACCTGAATGATGAACTCATTGTTCTTGAAGGGGATGTGAGTGCTGGGAGTAGCCATATACTCGAACTGACCGTCTTCAGTACGATCGCCATAAATCTTAGTGATGAATGCATTCAGGCTCAGACCAGTGATAACCTTCAGCACTTCGCCACTACCATGAGGCTGATTTACAACGGTATAGATCTCGCTAGTCAGGTTGCCCCAACGATGCTGTACATTGGGGAACATGAATTCCTCAAGCATTTCGTATGTTTCATCAGTGACTGTGTATGCCTGGCTGGACTTATTGCCAACGAGACTTCTGTAACGATCACTCATGCTACGCTTCTTGTCACCGTCGGCGGAAGGAGAGTTGGAAATCAGATTCTTATGGGAACCCTTACTACCGGAATCCTTCAGATAGATTTCAACGTACATAGCGCCGCGAGGAACAATGTTGGAAATGACGGATGCTGCTTCATAGCTGTTGTCGTTGACACGAATGCGGCAGCCGTAGTAATCATCCATTACTGCGGACAGCATCATGCCAATGGTTTCTGCGAGAGCGATAGAGGAAGTCAGATCGGTCTTCAGGCCACCTGCAAAAGTAGGATGCTGAGTAACAACGATCTTAGTCTTGGTCTTCTTGCCCTCTTCTTTTTCTTCGATGATTGTCTTCATTTCACTCATTTTTCAATTACTCCTTTTCATAAATATGATTTTATAAAGATGTTATAGATACAGTAGTATCTTAACTCATGCATATAATATATGTCTATTTAATTGTTTAAATGATTAAATTTTATATATTACTGCCGTTTAACATATTCGTTATCAGATGTATCATATCCTACAATATATACATCCTGATACTGATCTTGCGCTGACGATACAATTACATAGTCTCGTTTGATTTCGCTAAGATCAATTTCTTTACTATATTTAATTACATATGTTTCCATGATATTTTGCTGGATTTGATCCTCAATATATAACATATTTTCCATCGAAAGCATATCGGAATCTGGATCAATATGATACGGGATTTCCATAATATCAAAGCACTGTCTAAAGTCATACATGAAATTATTAGTTTCAAGCAACTCTCTAAGAGTATAAGACAGTCCAGTGGTATACCTCATAGATAGATTAATGCTTGCATACTCTGCACTCATTCTAAGAATGGAATTGTATTTATTTTGATTAACCAGATCGAGAAGATCATCTAATGTATCATCCAAATAAATACTAAATGTTGCAAAGTCTTTCATACCTGTGCATGAGAGTACGTCTCTGAAATTAATATTAGGCGGACAAGTTTTCTCACTAACAGATACGCCAATAATAGGATTCATATCTGCAGTTTTATTAGTCATATTGCTAAAGATATCATAGATGTACTGTCTGCATACTGCGAACGGAAGTTCTCGATCAGTTCTATCTAATTTTGCAATAGTGACAATAACGTCATTAATATTATTTACTTTAGCAGTAATAATATTCATAATGCCGTCTGGACGAAGCATTCTATACTGCTCTAAGTCTTCATATGTCATAGACTTTTTGTTATTATTCTGATCGACATATTTTACTTTATTTTTTGTTTTATCCACATGTCGAACTCTAATGAGTTCCAGTTCTGAGTCTTCATTATATTTGAAGAACTTTGTACCTTTGTTAATAATTTGATCTCGCATATTTAATACTCCTTTTTAGGCTGATAGAATCTGCTAGCTGTAGCATCTTCCTGTTTATAATATCTGCCTCTATAAAGTTTTGATGTCTTACCAGCAGGAGTAAAGAAACAAACCTGAGCGATTTCCATATTAGGATAAATTCTAACAGGCTCTACAGCAGTGATTTCCAGAGTCCATGTTCCATCAAATCCAATATCTCCAAATCCTGCACATACATGAATAGAGATACCAAGACGTCCTCCAGACGATCTGCCATTAATCATAGGAATAAATTTTTCTGTTGCAGTTCTCTCAATAGTTCTACCAATATAAAGAACACCGGGCTGCAACACATAACCCTCTTCAGGAATTTCAAATTCGATAGTTTCATTTTCAGAATTGGCGTCAATCTCTTTAAGTAAAGAACTATCGACAAAAGGAATATTTCTAATAGTATTTAGGTTGTCAATATATACGGGCCGAATACGATTACCCGCTTCACTAATATCTGCATTAGCATTGGTGACAGGGACTACATTTCTTCTATCGCTTCCTCTTTTATAAACAAGCAGCTGGGGGTGTAATTTTAAATTATAGCTATTAGGGTTGATACACTTAGGATCATAGGGATCTATAGCAATATTTCCCTTTTTAATCTGGCGTTCAATTTCAGCACCAGTCAGCATGCCTTTAGAAAACAAAGAAATCATAATATACCTCCAAATAATTTTAGTTTAAGTTAATAATTAGTTTATGTAATTATTAAATTGCAATATAAACAGGGGTAGAGATCCAAAGAAGATCTCTACCCTTATATTTATAAATATTTTACAAATTTTCCTAAAAGTTTTCCCATATACTGAAGTGTAGTATTATTTATTTTAATACTAGCATCGCTAAACGGGCTGTTATTGTAGTACTCGGTAAAATTGAATTCTGGTTCCATTTCTAAGAGCTTACTCATGTAATACTTAAAGTCATTAGTAATTCTGGCCTTAGCATTATACTCTTTGCTCTTATCTTTAGAATTCTTAGAATGTATCTTATTCTCAATAATATTGAGAATCATCCATAACTTTGAAAGTTCATACTTAATGCCTTCTGCATTATTTGACTTAAAATATTCCTTTAAAAGTTTATGAGACTTATTATACTCTGCATCATAGTTTATAAACTTAAGGTTGTTTAATATCATATTTCCATCGGCATCAAATTGAACAGGGAACTCTTTGGCTTCGGTATAGGGAACTGCTGTAATTCCAGCAAACACCATATTCTCGATAAGCTTATATTCATTACTCTCTTTACTAAGAACAGATTCCATATGAGGTCTTAAGCTATTAAGCTTATCTATATCTCCTATAGAATTAATGACTTCATAAATATACTCATCTTTTGTATAGTGCTTAGAGTTCTCTTTGATAGGATTTGCCTTTATGCTAATTCCAGATATAACGCTTTTGATCTTATCGGAATTATATTGATTAGCAAGTCCTTCATATACGCTATATATACTTTTATTTTTCTTGGCAGATACTTTAAGATCATGCGGCGATACGAGAGAAGAATCCTTTCTAGTAATATCTATTCCGCATAATTTTAGGCATCTATCAACAAACTGTGAACATATCATTTTCATATCAGTCTGATATGGCGTATTAAATAAGAATGTCATTAAATTCTTATAAGAGTATGCAGTCTTTGCTATGTTGTTTTTCATACTCTCTACCATATTTTTAATTATATTATATTCCTTATCCTTTACAAAGAGTACAAATACTGCTATCTTGGATTTTTCAGGAGAACGTGTTACATCCTCCTCAACGAATCCACCTCTTTTTCCATTAGAGGAACCATGAATTCCAAAGCTATACATCTTTCTCAATGTACTATCAAAAGATATAGATGCATGAGAATATATATCTTTTGTTATATTTTTAATAGCATTAGAGAAAATATTCTTACCTTCTGTCAAAACAATATAAATCGGATTCAGCTTATCCTTATTCTCAATAGACTCAAGAACAGATATATTTCTATTAGAATAATATCCTCTAATATCAATAAATCTAGTAGGAACAGAAGCTTCACTCATTTTTGTCATGGTGATATTCTTTGCCATAATTCTATTCTTTTTATCAAACGGAACTTCTGGATTCCATCCTAATTCGAGAATAGACTGCTTTCTTGCAGCAATAGCTTTCTCATCACCAGACTCTTTAATAGCATTCAAACCGAATGTCAGCTCTCTAACTTTATTTACCCATTTCCCCATATATGATCCGAATTCTGTATAGAATCCATCAAAGTTTGCTCTATACATCTCAAACCATTCAGAAACAGGCATAGTCTCATCAAGCATAGAGTTATCGGCAATTGCAGAATAATAATTGAGTTCGGGATTAGACGCAAATACTCCAGAATCAATCATATCCTGAGGTGCGATTAAAGGAAGATCTCCAAAAGGTATATCAGTGAATGGAGAATTATATGTAATTCCATCATATGTATCCATTACATCAGATATAGCGTTATCGGTAATCATATTTTCATAGAATGTATTATTCCTAATTTTCATCATAAGAAGTCTTTTCGCAATAGAATTAGGGGTTTCTGTTTTGCAGGCTTCTTCAAAATATTTCTTAGATATAGATGCAGAATCTCCAATAATAGAAGCATTTTCTGTCATACCAATTATATCTAACTCTGTCTTATTATTTATATCATCCTTCAAGAATTGGGATTTTAAATAATCATAATGCCTCAGATTTGTTATACCAAAGCACTCCAGACTCATCCAATCAGACTCACGTCTATGCCTATTAAGCATGGAATTAAACGAATCCCACAAAGACTCAAGTTCATCAAGTGTTCTTGTAGGAGTTATGATAATTCTAGATGATTCCTCTGCCCATTTTACAGCCTTTTCTACATCTGCTGTAGTATAGCTTACTCCATCAGTGTCATAATAGTAATCTGTAAAATCCAAGGATACATCAGAAGATTCATTCATATACTCGGTATTATCATCACTACCGAAATCGAAATCACCTTCTATTTCATTATCTATATCTCTATTCAATATATCAGACTTAATCTGATTATATCTATCCATATTGGTTAAGCCGAAAAGCTCGATGCTTTTCCAGTCAGATTGACGTCTATGATCTAATGGCATAGAGTTAAATTCAATCCACTGCTTTTCCAAATCTTCTAAATAATCTGTAGGTACAATTGCAGTTTTCATATTCTTCTTAGACCACTCGATAATATCATCTACAGGAGTATGACTTTTATTATCATTTACTGTAGGAATATCATCAGGGTTTCCAGTCAAAGGAATATTTTCATATTCTATTTTATTAAGCATCAGATTCACCGCCTAATCTATTAAATCTATTCTTATAAGTATCATTCATAATATCTATGACATTAGATGCTTCCAGATCATCCATACTCTGGAAAGTCTCACTTGCCATAGCAAAATCTGCCGGAGTAGAAGCATAATATCCGCTACTTGTATGGTGAATAGATACATATCCAACCGTTTTTACAACATTGATATTGGATAGATCTACACCAGATGTGTGTTCTTTGAAGTTCATGACAACTCCATTTTCAATCATAGAATTAATTTTCTTTTCTCGTTTTTCATCATAGATTTTAAAGGATTCAGATAGAATAATCTCTTCAAATGAATACAGCTTTCTATCCATAAACAATTCAGCAAACATCATAAATCCAGTAGGTTTATCATTATTGATAATAGCCTCATGAATCTTATTTATCTTATCTTTGATATCTGGTGCTGTATAAAATAATTTGGGGCCAGCATCATATATTTCATTAAAGGTATCTTCTTCGTATGGAATATATCCACTTCCATCATTGGTGATAATGGAATCCATTTCTGAATCACCATATGCAAACCCATCAAAAACATTATTCGTTCCATACGGTATTATATAAGCCTCGGGAGGTCTCTGAGGAGGAATTCCTCCAACCTCTTCATTAATATGAATCTTAGCAGTAGGTGTATCTGAATTAAGAGCATCATTCTTAATATCTGCCATAATATTTAGCAATTGGGAAAATTCATTATTAGTCAAACGGATGTAATTGAATGTGCCCAAATTTGTTACCATGGTTTCTTTTGCTACCTGCTTTTCTCTATAGGACTGCATAGATCTATTATTAGGATTAGATCCTCCATCCTTAATTTCAATCAAAAGATTAGCAGGAATATAATAGATATCTGTAATCCATTTGTGGGTCTTTCCATTGTACTCATATTCCAGTACAGGGCCAGGGGATTGAATATCTTTTCCAGGAATCTCTAAAACTTTATCAATGAATTCCAAAGCATTTTTCTCATAACTTCCGGTATAAGTATGCTTTACTCCATCAGAAAAAGTGTAACTGCCGGATATTCTTCTATTAGCCAGCATCTTTTCTTGTTGTTCAGGATCATTCAAAAGTGTAGGTTTATTATATACCTTGATATGTCTTTCAAGAGCAATCTCTCTAACCTTTTGCCTACACTTAGGATCTTCACAGAGATTGTAGTATCTATTGATCTTATCATTCCATTTATAGACCGGTTTCTTGCATATCATGCAATTTCCATGATCTTTTCCATTAATAGAATCATAGACTGTTCTAGCGGCATTATATCCTTCAGGGATAAGAGCCTCATGTTTTTTATCAACATGATCAATTAATTCTGACCTAGTTGCCCTATAGTCACAATAGGGGCATTTATATCTTTTAGAAGTCTTGTACTTGGTATTATTCATTGTTATACACAACTCCTCTTATAATTTATTACAACTATGTTGAAGGTATTTGGAAAAAGAAAAGACAGCTGCAGAGAAGCAGCTGTCTTTTTATCATTCAGAAAAGGAGGTCTTTATGCACGAAAAAATACAACACATATTATATTTTATCTTTAGGAGGCATCAAAATGAAAACACTTATATCATTAAAGATAAGCTCCACGGCTAAGCTTAACCTTTTATTTATATGTTATAATACACTCTACTTTTCTTGTATTTTTTTATTACTACAACAGAATATTAAAAATTATATAATTAGGTGGTGATATATTGGCTATTACCGAATTTGCTTTCTCTGTAGATGATTTTGAAAATCCAAAAGTCTACAAAGATCCAGAAGCTATATGCACATTATTAGTCAGACTTCTTTTATTAGAGCCTGGCACAATTCAATCCCATCCAGATATGGGTGTTGGCCTTATATCTAGATATAGATTCAGTGTAGAAGGTTCTGCTTCTACACTTGAAGGAGACTTCCAGCAGCAAGTTGAAAAATACTTGCCCCAATTCCAAGGTGCTAGAATCTCGGTTACAGAAAAAGATCATACTTTCAATATATCTGTAGAAATAGATGGAGC
>RCNH01000058.1_pt1 | contig 52729 bp, 47 predicted proteins | sample 2041161 | NCBI WGS metagenome assembly RCNH01 (sample SAMN09708215, study PRJNA481090) | Feces metagenome, whole genome shotgun sequencing project. | biome: feces | host: Leptonychotes weddellii | place: Antarctica: Sion Island | collected 2010-03-01 | reverse complement strand
AATGATACGGTGTTTACTACGGAATATGCAGTTCGCACCGGTATGGAGGCCGTGTATACCCTGCTGAGTCTGGATCGAGGAGTTCCGGAAGTCTTTGCATCTCAATATGATTTGCGTATTTTGCTGCGTGTCACGCATCATATGTTGGATGGAAGGAAAATCACCGATCTGTCTCTGCCGTTCCCTCAGAAATTTGCCCTTAAACAGGTAATTAAGAAACTGGAAGGAACGACAATTTACGAAATGATGGTAGAGAACCATCTCATTTAACTGTATGTCCAAGTCTAGCAGAAACTGCACCCGGTCTGTTTGGCTGATAAGGATTGTACCTCATTTCATTTTTTCAAATGCCGGACAATTAACTGACTCAGGCTGTGTACCAGTTTGCCGGACAGAACAGAAAATATAAAAATGGGAATGGTGACGCATATGTAAAGAAGCAGGTATTTTTCCGGTGTATGCCATTGGGGAATCGCAGCATACGCCCATACATCCACCAGGCGGGAAAGAATATAGCCTTCAAAGCATCCACCGGAAATCCATGCAAGAACCTTTGCCCATTTTTGGGGAATCGAAATCCGATATAGTCCTAAAAACAGAAGTGTGACCGTAAGGGTCACCCACAGGCCCCCATATCCGGCAGTAAAGCCTTTTGAAAACCCTTCATCTGTAAGGAGTACCGATGCCAGTCCTTGTCCCATGACGGACAGAGCTACCCCTGACAAGCATAGCTTGCCGGGGAGCTTTGGCTGCCGCCTGCTGATGACGGCACCGATGATATAGTAAGTAATCGGGTACAGGCCGGTCCAGTAGTCCGGAAGAACATCCAGATCGGTTGCGGAGGGCAGGGCAGTCAGAAGGATCATGACACCTGCAATGCCTGTCAGCTGCCGGGAAGTATGCATCTGCTCCAGGGCGAGATTGACAATGGGGCTGAACAAAATCAGTCCAATGTACATTTCAACATACCAGCTGTAGTTGGAAAATGAAAAATAGTTATGAATCCATTCCTGAATCGATAAAACCTCACCCAGAAAAAAGTGACGGATAGGATAGGAAATCAGGCAGGTGAGGGTGTAGCTGACCAGAATGGGAATCAGGCGCCGATAATACCCGGAGGTCATGGGCTTCTGGCTCATTAAATAGCCGGTGAGCATCATGAATATGCCGTTGCAGCCGAAAAACAGCCACCGAAAGCTATCAGATACCCACATAGCGGCCCCTGTTTGCGGTTCGCTGTAAAATCCGTTGTACAGGAAAAAATGGACACTGACCACAAATAATAAGCCCAGGCAGCGGATCAGATCAAGCCCCGGCAACCGCTTGGAAAAAGATGAATTCATAAAAGCACCCCCTGTACCTCTATGGTACAGGGGGTATCTTTCAACTTTCCAGTTGAAATTCTTACAGGTTTCTTTCAGTTTTTGGCAGACTTACAATGGCACTGAACTGGTCTCCGTCTATGGCGATATGAAACCGTCCGCCCACCGATTCCGTGTAGGTCTGGGCAATGGCTAACCCTAAGCCGCTGCCTTTGGTGGAGCGGGCCTTGTCGCCTCTGGCAAATCGCTGCACGATTTCATCCGGGTCAAAATCCATTTCATAGGAAGCGGTATTGACCATCCGGATAGTATAACAGTTTCCGGTATCTTTGACCTCAAGATGAATCCGGGTACCGGGCAGGGCGTACTTGATGGCATTGCCCAGAAGGTTTGCAAAAACCTGATGCATACGGCTGCCGTCTGTGCGCAGCAAAACGGACTGTGCTGCATAGTGCTGCCTGACGACGAGGCCTGCCATGGAAAGCTGGTCATCCATCAGCCCTATGGTCTGTTCCAGCAGCCGGATCAGGTCAATTTCCTCTTTCTTACTTTCCAGGACACCGCTGGAAACCTTGGTCAGTTCAAACAGAGCATCTACCAGCTCCCGCATGTAGGCGGCTTTCTGATTGAGCCTGGAAAGCTGCATGGTTCCTTCTTGGGACAGCTTCTCCTTTTCCAAAAGCTCACCATAGCCCACAATTGCAGTAAGCGGGGTGCGAAGATCGTGGGACACATTGGAGATCAGCTCCACCTTGAAGCGTTCGCTGGCTACGGCAGCTTTGACGGCTTCCTGATGCTGATTCTGTACCTCCAGCAGCTGCTGTTCTGCCGCTTTCATGGCTCCGTCCTTTACTTCAATGGGCTGACCGTTCCGAAAATGATTCAGCTGCATCTTAAAATGCTGCAATCCGGCACCGTAATTCCAGAGACAGGATGCCGCTGTGGCAGCGGTGCCCAGGGTCAGAAGGGCAGAAATCCAGCAGCGGGTAAACAGGGCCAAAGAAATGCAGACGGTAAGCAGTACCAGCCACCCGCCCATGAAAAGCAGCGCTGCCTGAGGACGGCGAAAACGCTCTGTAAGCCGGAAAAGCAGGTGCCATTTGACAGGGAATCTGGCCAGGAGCCAGCCCCACAGCTCCCGGATGCTCAGTAAAAACAGAAACAGGGCCAGAGCATAAATCAGAAAATCCCCAGCTGCTGGGCCAATTAGGTGGTTCACAGGGAACAAAAAACCGGTGCTGATGAGAGCCAGAACGAGCAGGGCCCCGTCTGCCCCCAGAAGCTGCTTTTTAGAAGGCAGCACAAAGACAGAGCCAATGGCTGTCCAGGCAGCCATGACAGAGAGAATGATTCGGATGGCACGGCTTGCCGTATCGGTCAGCCCCGGAAACGAGTCGGCCCTCTGATACGGTGCGGTTTCCTGAGGCTCCGGCGTGGGGAAGACCATGTGTTCGGAATCGCCTCCGGATGCGGATGTTTCCTGAATCTGACAGTAGGTGGTTCCTTCGGGGACGGCCTCTCCCTGCGCATGGAATCGGAACAGTGTTGTTCCTGCGGACCAGCTGAGAGCGGCAACCAGAAGCAACACCCAGGCAATGATATTACGGCGCTTCAAAGACATACCCAATCCCCCAGACAACTTTTAGATATTCCGGCTTCTTTGGATTCAGCTCCAGCTTTTCCCGGATTCGGCTGATATGCACCATGACGGTGTTTTCTACTGCGTAGGCATCGCAGTTCCACACCCGCTCATAAATTTCCTCTGCTGAGTATACCCTGCCGGGATTGGACATGAGCACATTCAGAATCTTGTATTCCGTAGGTGTCACCCGCACCGGATCTCCACGGACAATCAGTGCTTTCTTGGCAGTATCCAGAATAATCTGTCCCACACGCAGCTGATTTTCTGCCTTTGTTTCCCGGATGGAGCCCAGATCATCAAAGCGGCGCAGGAGGGCTCTGACTCTGGCCAGCAGCTCCTGCTGATAGAAGGGCTTTATAAGGTAGTCATCTGCACCGGCTTCCAGACCCAGCACCCGGTCACTTCCTTCTGCTTTGGCGGACAGCATGAGAATCGGCACATTGCTTTCCTGACGGATGCGTACCGTTGCCAGAATGCCGTTGCATTTTGGCATCATCACATCCATGATAATGAGATGGGGGTGCTTTTCGTGGACGAGCTGACAGGCTGCCTCACCATTGCCGGCGGTGTAAACCTGATATCCGGTTTGTGTCAGAGCAGTTTCTATGATATTGACAATGGATGAATCATCATCGACGACTAAAATCTGATATGGTTCCGGCATTTTTCTCTCCTTATATTTTATTTCATGGACATTATAGCACAGTTCCTGCAATAATAGAAGGAAGTTTGCATGCCGGAACAGGGGACTACTCAACCGCTCCAAGATATGCTATACTGTCCTCAGAATCCTTGTATCCGGCAGCTTGCCGGTACAAAATATAACAGGAGGTACATGATGCAGGTAAAAGAAGGTTATCTCTCTTTCAGAGAAGGAAAAACATACTATCGGATTGTGGGCGAATGCCAGGGCAACAAAAAGCCCCTGCTGCTGCTCCACGGCGGACCGGGTTCCACCCATAACTATTTTGAAGTCATGGATGATCTGGCGCAAACCGATGGCCGGATGGTTGTCATGTATGACCAGATTGGCTGCGGAAAGTCCTATATTGAGGGGCATCCTGAGTATTTTAATGCTGAAACATGGATTGAAGAGCTGGCACAGCTGAGAAAGGCACTGGGACTCCGGGAAGTCCATATTCTGGGTCAGTCCTGGGGCGGCATGATGGCCCTCTGGTACGCTCTGGACTACCATCCCCAAGGGGTGAAATCTTATATTCTGTCGTCTACGCTTCCTTCTGCAAAGCTTTGGGAGAGCGAGCAGCATCGCCGTATCTCCTATATGGAGCAGAAGCACCAGGATGCCTTTTCCAAGGCCCTGTCTACAGGCTGTTATGATGACCCGGCCTATCTGGAGGCACTGGATCTGTTTATGAACAGACACTGCAATCCCATTATGAAGGAGCTGCCGGAGTGCATGACCCGGAAGAAGCAGTCCGGAAAAGAGTCCTACCTTGTGGGCTGGGGCCCTAATGAATTTACGCCCACAGGCACTCTCAGCGGATTTGAGATGACCTCCAGACTCCATGAAATCCAGACGCCCTGCCTGATTACCAGCGGACAGAGAGACCTGTGTTCGCCGTATATTGCAAAGACCATGTACGACCGCCTGCCCCACGCCCGGTGGGAGCTGTTTGCCTACAGCGGTCACATGCCATTTGTGGAGGAGCATGATAAATATGTATCCGTCCTGACACAGTGGCTTAACGAGAACGATCAGTAATTGTCTGAAAGCCAAAGGCGGCCGACTGCATAAAGTTGGCCGCCTTTGCTGTGTCGAGGTTTCTTATCAATGGGCTGTAAAATGTATATGCAATGAGCTTCAGCGGCTGTATAAATGGATTGAAAAACAAGGCGATAAAGAGTATAATAAAAGGCTGGGTCCCGGCTTCGGCATGGGAAAAAGAGAAATAAAAGATTGAGAAGAAAGGAACACGTGATAATCAGTTTCCGGATTATCATGCAGAGAGTATGGGCTTTGATTTAAGAAAAAATAAATACGAAATAGACATGTGCAACGGACCGCTGATGAAGAAACTGATTTCCTTTGCGATTCCGCTGGTGCTATCGTCCAATTTGCAGCTTCTGTTTAATGCAGTGGACATCATCGTGGTGGGAAAATTCAGCGGAAGCCAGGCTCTGGCAGCGGTTGGCTCCACAACGGCACTGATTAACCTGACCATCAATCTGCTGATCGGTATTTCTTTGGGTGCCAATGTTCTGGCAGGCAGATTCTATGCCACCAGAGATGATGAGGGAATGGAAGATACGGTCCATACTTCCATGGCGTTTGCCCTGGCGGGAGGAATCGTGTTTGCGGCAGCGGGAATCATACTGGCGGACTGGGCACTGGCCCTGATGGATACGCCCAAGGAGGTCTTTCACCAGGCAGTGCTGTACATCAAAATTTATTTTGTCGGTATGCCCTTCCTGATGATGTATAACTACGGTGCAGCGATTCTGAGGGCGGTGGGAGATACGAAACGGCCCTTGATCTTCCTGGTTGTAGCGGGTGTACTGAACGCAGGACTGAATATGATTCTGGTCATTGTGTTTCATCTGGGAGTGGTGGGCGTTGCAGTGGCAACGGTGACTTCGCAGTTGATTTCCTGCATACTGGTGCTGAGATGCCTGGTGAAAACGGATGGAAGTTACAGGCTGTGCTTCTCCAAGCTCAGAATTAAGATGTCTTACTTGAAGCAGTTGTTCCGCATCGGACTTCCGGCGGGACTTCAGAGTGTGGTAATCAATTTCTCCAATGTGCTGTTACAGTCTTCTGTGAATTCCTTCGGAGAAATTGCCATGGCGGGATATACGGCAGCCAATAATATTTTTGGTTTCCTGTACGCAACAGTGAACTCCTTCTCCCAGACCTGCATGAGTTTCACAAGCCAGAACTATGGTGCTCGCAAAAAAGACAGAATGGACAAAGTCCTGAAAGACTGTATCTTTTTGTCGGTTGGTGTGACGGTGGTGCTTGGATGCGGCGTTTACTTTTTCGGAGAACAGATTCTGAAAATCTATACCACAAGTCCTGATGTGATCCAATGTGCTATGGAAGTGTTTCTCTATACTACAGCCACATACTTTATCTGCGGCCTGATGGATCTGTTCCCGGGCGCTATGAGAGGAATGGGGTATTCCACAGTCCCCATGCTTCTGTCCGTCATCGGAACGGTGGGTGTCAGAATTTTCTGGATTTACTGCGTATTTCCTTACCATCATTCTCTGGATGTGCTGTTTATTTCCTATCCGCTGTCATGGCTTGTTACAGTCATTATGCAGGTCATATGCTTCTATTTCGTTCGGAAAAAAGTACGCAGACTGATGTGATAAAACTGAAAGTGAGAGGCCCCGGAGGCGAATGCTTCCGGGACCTTTTTAGGATTACCCCACGCAAGTGGAGCAATCAACAGAATGTTACCGGTATTGTTCCTTGACAATTCTGTTCTCCAAGGGGTATAGTTTAGTCAGACAGTATGGAAAGGAAAAAGAAAGATGTCGGTTTATTGTATGTCGGATATCCACGGACAGATCGATGCATTCCACCAGATGCTCCGAAAAATAAAGTTTTCTCCTGATGATACCATGTTTATCATGGGAGATGTGGTGGACCGTGGTCCCTGCGGAGTTGAAATCCTCCAGCAGATCATGAAGATGCCCAATGTGGTCATGCTGCTGGGTAATCATGAGCTGATGATGCTGGAGTATCTGAGTCCAGGTGCCACCGCAATACAGATCAAGCGCTGGAACAAAAATCGGAATTTGCCTACGCTGAGAAAGTTCAGGTCTCTGCCCTGGGAGGAACAGAACGACATCCTCGATTTTCTGGGAAAGCTTCCGAACTGTGTGGAGCTTACCCTGGGAACTACCCGCTTTTTTCTGGTCCACGGCTGGCCGGGGGACAACACGCACGATGCGGCCTGGGGACGGCCCACGGGAACTGATGCGGCCAATCCTCTGCCGGATTGTCAGCTGATTGTGGGACACACCCCGGTTTCTTACCTCCTGTCCGGAACGGATGAAGAGGAAGATGCATATTTAAGAGCACTGGAAGAAGCCGGAAACCATGTGAAAATTCTTCATGCGCCGGGATTTATCGACCTGGATTGCAGCTGTGGGTATTCCTATCACAGCTGTGCATTAAGCTGCCTGCGGCTGGATGATATGGAAGAATTCTATATCCCGGTTTATACCGCTCCCATCGCTGAAAACGAAGGATAAAAGCAATCGCTGACGGGCGGGATGTAGAAACCCATATACCGGGCAGTCTGCCTGCTTGGTATGCACGGATTGCTTCATACAGCCATTCTCAATATCCCATGAAACCCTTCAAAATGCAGTGAAGCGCTTTGAAACCAGAAAGATACAGAGCCAGTCCCCTTGGCACCTGCTTAATGTCTGAGCAGGTGCTGTTTTAATGGGGGTAACTATGAAAAGAGAGCTGCCTACTACAGGAGCATTTCCGGAAACGAGTGTATACATAAACTGCACCCCATCTGTCAGACCATACTGTGTCTGTCAGATGGGGTGCAGTTTGGATTCAGGCAGGGAATCAGCAGGAACCTTCCCGGGGAAATGCCCGCCGTTCCCTGAAAAACAGATGCCGGCAAAAGCAGAAAAGGGGAAACCGGTGCAGATCAGCGGAAGCAGGCTGCCTCACGGAAGCGCCCTTACAGCGCAATGACAGCCGCCTTCAGAGAAGACGGCTGCCACCGCTGTATAAGATGTTCGTTCGGGTAAAAGCAATGTTAGTTATGCCAGGACATCCCAGGGAGCCAGAACAATGGGCTCCTGCTCAAAGAGCTCTCTCTGCTCCTCAGTCAGATACTTTTTATCGATGCTGGCAAAGTAGACGAACTTATCAAACCAGTCGTCGCTCATAATGAAATAGCCCTTATTGGCCTTTTCAGAGCCCCAGCTGTTCTGAATCTTCCACTTGTCGGGCTTGCCGTCTACCAGATTTACGCCGGTCAGGAGCATGGCGTGATTGGGGGCACTCTGATGGTAGTCCAGCATCTGGCCCTTGTCCATCTTGAGTTCCAGACCGAAGGGAGTCTCATAGTCATAAATGCCGGTGTCCCAGATTCCCTCGTCCCGATTGCCGTAGGGATGGCAGTCGCAGCTGAACCAGATGGGGTCCCCGGCCTCCAGCTGTCTGATCACGGCGGCCTTGAACTCGTCCATGGTGATATTGAGGAACTTCACGGGATTGCTGCCATAGACACTCTCCTCGTGAGAGATTACATAGGTTTTATTGAAGGGCTTGGTGGGGGTGGGAGCATTGAGAATGCTAACAATGTTCTCAATGTCTCTGCCGATGTACTTGTCGTAGAATGCATGGGGGGTCAGGTTGCGGTCCACATGATAGTTCTGATCCTTGTCCACATATTCAAAGTCAAAGGTCTCGGGGGGATTGCCCAGGCAGATGGCAATGATGTTGTAAGCACGCTTCAGCATATCGTTTTTCATGCTGCGGATCAGTTCTGCATCCTTTCCGGCGGCAATTTCCTGTCTCAGAACCAGAGCATCCTCACGCAGCTGCATATTGAGCAGCATATTCATGGCAGCAGAACTGCCGCTCTGCTGGGTTTCCGGCATAGCCTCCTTGGGGACAACGCCGTACTTTACGCACAGGCCCACAAAGAACTCCCACCAGCCGCCGTCGCCCACAGGGGTGGAGAGAATATGATTCACATACCGGTCATCGGCGGGCTTTTCGGCGGTCTCAATGACATGCTCCAGGAAGGAGTTGGCCTTCTCCAGATGGTCATAGAAGGAGATGTAGCTCTGGGAGAGCTCGAAGTTTGCAAGGTTCAGATCCTTTGCAATCTTTTCTCTCAGAATATTGAGGGCGGCAAAGATCCAGCATCTGCCGCTGGACTTCTGGTTTGTGGCAGGCAGGGTGGGAATATCAATAGAGAACTTATGGTTCATTTTCTTGGCATGCTCTGTGTCATAGCAGATATCGTTCACACTGGCCTTGGATACGGCCTTTGTAGCAATCTTGGAAATGGGGTTGGACTGATAGCTGCTGCGGAATTCTTTGACATTTTCTAAGCTGATAGACTGTGCGATATCCATAGTATTTCTCCTTTTTATTTTTATGAAAGTACAGGCTGCGAATTTCCGGGGCTGGCTTTCCGGACACAATTCCATAGCGCTGCTTGCGGCGTCGGGGAAAATGTATCGTCAGCTGCTTCATGACAATGATACCACACCTGCCGGAGCTTGTCCAGAAGGGTGGAAATTTGCAAAAAGCCTGATTAACAGGAAGAAGACACCCGTGCAGGAAGCGCAGGCACTTCTGATTCTTCCGTTTTAAGCTTTAAATTCTACAAATTATGCATTTCTGCCGGATTATAAGTCCAGTCTGTGAAAGCTGGACTTGCAAAATAACCGGAGCGGTTAAGTATAGGCTTTGAAAGTCTCATCTGTAAAAGGAAAGAGATTCTTGCTGTATTTGAGTTAGTGAAACCTAACTGGCTATATCGTACACATTCTGTGTCAGAAAGTCAATAGGGAATGAAAAAATAATAGGTTCTTAATGGCTCTGCAAATGGAGTTTCTCTACCGGCAGTGCGGGACTGCACGGGTAAGGGTTCCGAGACAGGTGTTTTTTTTGTTACCTGTGATATGCTTTTGGGAGCATACATTAGTGTGCAGCGAACAGAGATGCAGAACAATACCTGCTGCTGGTTACATTTACCTACAATTGGCGAATAATCTGTTGACTATTTGTGCAATATTGGCTACAATGGACCTATAAATAGCGTTTAAACATTATTTGTGGATTTATGGTAGCTTTTTGTCGGAAAGCTATTTTGAAATAAAAAAGGGTCTTGATAAGAATTTGCAAAAGCTGACAGGTTGGTGTGGCCATTAGCTCAAAAAGAGAATGGTAACTTCTTTTGGGATTTACCTTTGACAGGAATGATTTATGAAACAATTGCAACTGGTTCTTTCTTTGTTTCATTCCATATTAAATGCAATAAAGGTAGTTACCGTATAGGGCAAAGCTGCACTATACGGTAACTGTCTATCCAGGCTGCGCTGACTGTTCTGTTAACACCAGCAATTATTTAATTGGAGGAGTCATTATGAAAAAAGTAGTTGCCCTATTGCTTGTCCTGATGCTTGCAGTCGGTTGCTGCGGGTGCACAGAAAAGGAGCAGGCAGAAACCAACCCCGAAGGGGATGACCACGCTTTACTCATTGCAGAATCTCTGTGGAATGCAGAAGATACCTTGCTGGCCGGTCTAAAAGCAGACGGGGATCGGTTGTTTATGGTATGTAACAATCAGAAAACTGAGGAGAATACAATTTACAGCTGCGATTCAACCTTTGAAAATTGCGCGGTTGTTGCCGGAGATTTGGAGAAGGCAGACCAGCATACTACTTTGTTTCATACATTGGAAGCCCATGAAGGGACGCTCTACCTGATGCAGAATTCAGAGGATGCAGGAAGAGTGTTGCTTTGCTTTGATGAGGAAGGAAATCAAAAGGGGAGTATCCCTCTTGAAACACCGAAAAAGATCTGGGCAGCAGATGTTTTGGATAATATTTTTGTGCGGGATGGGAAAATCATACTTGTTTCCTCTGTGGGAATCCAGGTTTGTGATGCAGAAGGAAATACACTTTATGAAATTACCAGCAGTGCAAAAAATCCATTCTATATCAGTGCAGCCTGTGTTTCAGAAGACGGACACATTTTTTATGTCAGCAATGAAGAGGAACCGGCTTTATGCTGTGTGAGTCTTGCAGACGGTAATGTCATGTGGGAAAAATCCTACAGCGTCAGTGCCCAAGTGCGGAATTTAGCGTTTTCAGAGGAAGAACAACGCCTCTATGTACATTTGGATCATGCCTTAGAAAGCTACAGTGTGGACGGAGAACGACACAATGAGATCATAGATTTGCGAGAATACAATGTAGTTCAGGACGAAAATGTTGATTTTTATAAATCAATTTCCTGCCTGTATGTTAAAAACAGAAACGAACTGTATTACGGCTACAGTTCTATGGAAAATGTACGCTGTGAAATCGTACATCTCAGATCCGCAAGTGAAACAGAACAGAAAGAACATGAAACAGCCGAGAAAGAGGAGCGCCGGAATCTGCGCATTTTCTTGCCCTATAACGACCGCAGAGTGTCAGATTTACTCTACAGCTTCGGAGAAGAGCACCATGTCAATGTAATTCCAGAGTATTATGCAGATACATTTGTTGACTTTAATGTGGCAGATTATTTGCAGGTGGTCAGTATGCGGATTCTCTCCGGAGACTGCGGCTGGGATATCATGTCAACAGAGCTGATTCCCTTCCAGCAGTACGCTGCACAGGGTTATTTTGCAGAGCTTTATGAACTTGCACCGGAACTGCATGACGACAGCATTTACTATACAAATATTTTGAAAGCCTGCGAGCAGGACGGCGGACTGTATTATCTGCCCATGTGTATTGAATTCTTTTCTCTGACCTCGAATCAAAACCAATCGACATTCCCTGCCAGCCTGGAAGAACTCTATGCTGCCTGTGAACAGGCAGGCACGGCCCTGGAGGATGACAAAGACTGGATCTTCCAGATCCTGTTCAGAGCTGGATATTCCGGTTTTTGCAGCACTACGCCGGGAGAAGTTTCATTCTCACGGGAGGAGTATATGCGCTGGGCAGAACTGGCAAAGCAGTTTTACACCGGAGATTTTTATGGAGATGGGGAGTCTGCACGTTTTGCACTCCACTCGGAGCTGTCCTTCTGGACGGAAAACGGAATTCCGGCGGACGGAACAATGGGACTGTTGCCGTCTGCTGATCAGAAGCACCACTTTACATTATGTAAAGGCTGTGCAATCATGAGTGACAGCTCTGAGAAAGAGCTTGCGGCGGAGCTGCTATGCTATTTAGAGGAAAATTATCGCTATTTTTACAGCATTCGCAGAGATTACACAGAGCTTGTGTTAGACCAAATGAGGGCGGAATCCGCTTATAATGTTTCAGAAGACCGTGAAGCGGAGATCGAACGATACGGAACGGTGCTGACCTCCATTTATGAGAGCTTTGACTCTTTGGATGCCATTGAGACCAATATTTACAATGTTCTTTGGGAGCAGAGCTATGCCTATTGCAAGGGAGAAATCACCCTGGAGGCAGCGGCAAATGCGGCAGAGAATGCCATCATGCTCTATAAACAGGAGTTGGGCGAATGAAGAACAGAGGCTTTGTATGGATCGTGTTACTGCTGTTTCTGCCGGGACTGTTGCTGTTCCAGTGCTGGCCGCTAGTGAATGTACTTGTGCAGAGTTTTGAGGCACCGGAGCAGTTTCGGACGCTTTTGCAGGAGGAAAGCTTTTTGCTGGCCCTCAAAAATACGGTGGTATTTTCCGTCTGTGCGATTGCAGGAATCCATCTGATTTCTTTTGGACTTGCACTCACAATCTACCGTGCCGGAAAAGCACTCTGGGCGCAGACCATGCTCATTCTGCCCCTGGCGATTCCCATGATTGCGACCACTTCTGTGTGGAAGGGATTTTTACAGGATCATGCGGCAACAGTGCTCTATGGGCCTTGGGCCTTCCCGCTGATGCTGATTCTCTTTTGGTGGAAGTATGCGGGATTTCATACCCTTGTCTATGTGGCAGGACTGCGCTCGGTTCATCCGGCCCAGCTCGAGGCGGCAAGGCTGGACGGTGCCGCACTCCGGCAGCAGGTCTTTCGGATTTTCCTGCCCCAGATGACTTCGTTTATTGTGTTCAATACGATCTTTGCGCTGAGTGAATCCTTCCGGATTTTCCGGGACCTCTATCTGCTGTTTGGAAATTATCCTCCCCGCCCGGTGTACCTTTTGCAGCATTATATTCAGAATCATTACACGAACCTGCAGGGTGACAGAATTTTTCCGGCGGCAGCAGTATTCTTTACCGTAACGCTGCTGGTACTTGTGCCGCTGCTGCGTCGAATGCGAAGGGAGGAAGATGATCTTGCGGCCGAATAATTCTGTTTTTGCCAAAGTTCTTTTGGCCTTTGTCAGTGCAGTATGGATGTTGCCTCTTGCGGCGATTCTTCTCGGTGCAGTCACGCAAAAAACGGCAGATGGCAGAGTGTTTCAGATTACGGAGCTTAAAAATGTGCTGCTGCTCAGTGACACTTTTTGGAGAGCCTTCGGAAATTCCCTCATTCAAACAATCTGTATCAGCCTTGGGCAGATTGTCTTAGGTGTTTTGACTGCCTATGCGTTCAGCCTGTTTCAATTTCGTGGCAGAGACTTCCTGTTTTATCTGTGCCTGCTTGTGATATTACTCCCGTTTCAGATCACAATGGTGGCGCAGTACCGGCAGCTTGTGGCAATGGGAGGGCTCAATGCCCTGTGGGGGCTTGTCCTGCCGCTGTGTTTTTTGCCGACAGGCCTCCTTGTGCTGCGGCAATTTCTCCTGCGTGTGCCCCATGGAATTCTGGAGGCAGCACGGCTGGACGGAGCAGGCCCGTGGACAATTCTGATGAAAATTGTTCTGCCTATGAATCGCAGTGGTGTCAGATTGTTTGCATTTCTCACCATTGCAGAAAATTGGAGCCTGTTTGAGCAGCCCCTTATGGTCTTTCGAGAGGCGAGACAGCAGCCTGTGACAGTGGCGGTCCGCAATGTTGTGGAAAATGCACCGGAGAGTGCCTATGTGCCCTGTCTGATTTATCTCATCCCGCTTGCCTTGCTCTTTTTGATCTGGCGGCACGATATTGTGAAAGGAATGGCAATCCTATGGAAAGACGAGCCTTAGGGTGGAAAATTCTCCTTGCAGTGGTGCTGATTTTTTATCTGGTTTGTGCGGTATATGGAAAGTCAATGTATGCTGCATCTGCTAATCGGGTAGAAACCGCTGTGGTCTGTCCGGCTGAAATTGAGGGCGTTTACCATAGAGCAACGCTCCCTGCATCATGTCTGCGGGAAAAGGATGGGCAATTTTATATCATTGCGGTTCAGGACCATTCAAACTTTTGGTATGAAGCAAGCATCTGCAGGTGGATTTCTGTGGAAGTGGAGGCTTCCGATGGCAGTCATTGTGCAGTTTCTTTCCCGGCGGAGACCGCCAGCGTTGTTGTGGAATCCTGTGACAGCCTCCCAAAAGATGGAGAACAAATTGCTCCAATAACGCATTAAGGGATTTTGTAAAGATTCCGCGGAAAGAAACTGCTCTGCTCCTCTCGTATTCTATGGAAAGCCCGGAATCTTGTGGAAATGGTTCCCGGTAATCACTCAAGTTGCAGTTACAAGTGAGCCGTAAAAGTATGGATGATTCTTGACATTTCAGGGGATGACTGGTACAATTGGGCAGATTTGCTTGTGATTTGCGAAGCAGATACAGCGGTTCTATGCGACTGGAAAGAAATCAGAACCGCAGAAACGATTTGACTGGATGCTTTGGGAGAATACCATGATTCGTAAAATTGATGAATCCGATGAAAAAGAAAAAATTGCGGAACAGATCTTAAATTGTTTGCCGGAATGGTTCGGCTTACCGGAAAGCACACGGGAATATGTTATGGAAAGCCGGGAAATGCCTTTCTGGGCTGCCTATAAAGAAGAGCAGGCTGTGGGCTTTATCGCACTGAAGGAAACCAGCCCGGATACGGCTGAGGTGTTTGTCATGGGGGTAATGCCCCGGTGCCATCACAGCGGTGTGGGCAGGGAACTATATCAGGCCTTCGAGCAGTATGCCAAGGAAGCAGGGTATTCGTTTGCTCAGGTTAAAACGGTGCAGATGGGCCACTATGAGGCATACGACAAAACGAACCGATTTTATATGGCGATGGGATTTAAGGAGCTGGAGTGCTTTCCTGATTTGTGGGATTCGTGGAATCCCTGCCAGATCTATGTGAAGGGGATATAGGGCGGAAAACGCTGTGAAGCTGCAATCATCAGGGGCGGCCTGTTTTACAGGCTGCCCTTTGTTTATATGGGGCGGATACAGGGTAAAATGACATTTATAAAAGAAATATAGACATGGCAAAATAGCTGATTTCAGACTGGATTTCAGGTAAAATTTAGTCATAATATGGCCTTTGCAATGTACCAAAATAGCTGTTATTCTATTGTGGACATTTGCACATGATAGCTTGACAATGTTATAACCTGCGTGCACATTTGTCGTTTTCAATAAAAAAATAGAGATTTATGTATTGACATTGTGCAAACCTGCGCTATAATATAGGCAACTTCACAGCAGTACTCCTGTTTCCATATTCTGAACTGCGGATTTCAGAGTATAGACAGGAATCTCTGGAGAATCTCATTGAATTGAGTGCCGAAGGTGTAAGGCGTAAGCCCAATCTCTCAGGCAAAAGGGCAGAGAATGCAGTACAGTTTGGATAGATTGCAGTGAGTGAACCAGAGGCTGGTTTGTTCATTTTAAATTGAAAAGAGGAAATGATATTATGCACAGCACACTTAAAGACAATATGAAGTTTTTGTCCAATTTCGACCCTGAAATCGTAGATTTGATGGAAAAAGAGTACGAGCGTCAGTGTGAAAATATCGAACTGATTGCCTCCGAAAATATCGCATCTCCTGCAGTGATTGCTGCTATGGGTTCCGTTCTTACCAATAAGTATGCCGAGGGCTATCCCGGACACCGTTACTATGGCGGCTGCGTCCATGTAGACGGCATAGAGCAGATTGCCATTGACCGTGCAAAGAAGCTCTTTGGCGCTGAGTATGCCAACGTGCAGCCCCATTCCGGTGCACAGGCAAACCTGGCTGTCTATGCTGCACTGCTGCAGCCCGGTGATATGCTCATGGGCATGGATCTGCAGAACGGCGGCCACCTGACCCACGGTGCAAAGGTCAACCTGTCCGGCAAGATCTATAACAGCGTCTGCTATGGCATCAACCCCGAGACCGGCCGCATCGATTACAACGAAGTGGAAGATATGGTTAAGAAGTATCGTCCCAAGCTGCTGGTAGCCGGTGCCTCTGCTTATCCCCGTGCCATCGATTTTGCCGCTTTTGCTGAGATTGCACACAACAACGGTGCACTTCTGATGGTCGATATGGCCCACATTGCTGGTCTGGTTGCCGGCGGTCAGCATCAGAGCCCTGTGCCCTATGCTGACGTAGTGACCACCACCACCCACAAGACCCTCCGTGGCCCCCGTGGCGGCATGATCCTGGCAAAGGAGGAGTTTGGCAAGAAGATCAACTCCGCCGTGTTCCCTGGCTCTCAGGGCGGCCCTCTGATGCATGTCATCGCTGCAAAGGCCATCTGCCTGAAGGAAGCTATGTCTCCTGCTTTTGCTGAGTACGCAAAGGGCGTGGTGGAGAACTCTGCTGCTATGGCAAAGGCTCTGCTGGCCCGTGACATCGACCTGGTGACCGGCGGCACAGACAACCATCTGGTTCTGACCGACCTGCGGAAGCTGGGCATCAGCGGCAAGGACCTCCAGGAGAAGCTGGATGAGGTGCACATCACTGTCAATAAGAACGCTATCCCCAATGACCCCGCCAAGGCAAGCATTACCAGCGGCGTAAGAATCGGCACTGCTGCTGTTACCACCAGAGGCTTTAAGCCTGAGGAAATGGACACCATTGCACAGTGCATCTATGACATTGCTACAGATGCTGAGGGCAAGCACGACGAAGTAATCGCCCGTGTTAAGGCTCTGACAGACGCTCATCCCCTGTACCCCACTGAGGACTGATTCTCAGTCCGGTTCCAGGAACAGGACACCGGACAGGCAGAGCCTGTAGAGGTGTACTTCCCGATCAGATAAAAGCCAAACGGAGTGTATCAGTTCTGATACACTCCGTTTTTTACGCGGGTTTTATCCCAACTGGAATCTCATTTTACATTGCAATTTTCCTATGTAAAAATGTTTCTGGCCAATTTCACCATATCTTTTTCCGGAATTTGTTACATCATACTCAGAATAAACGATTACGCTGTCATAAAGGCAAAAGATGTGCTATAATGAAAAACAGTGTGAATGAGGCAAAGAAACTGAAGGACCGATAGGTTTGCTGATTACCGGAGGCTGTGAGATGAAAGAAATATATGTGGCAATTTACTGCCTGCCTGTCTGCATCACCGTGGTGTTGCTGATTGTTCTGGGGCTTCTTTGGTACTGCATTTGCAGATGGTATCAGAACGCTGTGAAATGGCAGAAGATTCTGATAAAGACTGGAATTGGGGCAGGGCTGTTTCTGTGGCTGGCAGTGATTCTGCATATCACGATCTTTTCCCGGCACGGCGGAACCCTGGAGGTTCATCGGGAACTGTTTTACCAGCTGCGGATGTATTATAATGGAGGCCCTAGGGAATTGCTCAGGACGCTTTGGATGAATGTGCTGCTGTTTATTCCGGGTGGTCTGCTTTTGGAGGCTCTGTGGCCGCAGAACCGGCATCGGTGGGGGCGTGTTCTGCTAACCGTTCTGTCACTATCGGCCCTCAGTGCAGGCGTTGAGATGGTGCAGTACAAGTATGCACTTGGATGTGTGGAAGCTGATGATGTGCTGTGCAACACACTGGGAGCGGTGCTTGGGGTTATGATACATGAAATTTCCTGGAATCGGGCAAAATGCAGGACATGTAAGTAAAAAAGCGGGTTAAAATAGTTTGCATCTGAATCATACAGTGGAAATTCGCTGTATAAGAAAAGGTCTGTCGCAGAATGTATCCTTCTGCGGCAGACTTTTTTGCCGGATTTCTCAGTGAATCACAGAGGCGCAATGTGCATGAAGCCAATTCCGCACATATTCACAGTAATCTGTGTCATCCTGTGAAAAGCTCAGAAAGTATACATAGCACTGCGCCATATAATATTGAACAGCGGCATAATTGTATGTACCAAATCGGGAGTATCCCTGCAAAAACTGTTCCTGTTCAGCTTCGGTTTTCAAAAATTTCTGCCCCGGACGCAGAAGCATTGCCCAGGCAATGTTAAATTCACGATTTCCGTAGCCACACAGCTCAAAATCCAGGATTCCGGATATATGATGATTCTGCCAGAGAATATTGGCATAATGAAAATCCCCGTGACAGAACACAGGTTCTCCCCGGTCTGGAGCAATATCAAAATAAGAATTCAAAAAGTCCAAATTCAGGCTGTGAAGCTGTTCTTCAGAAGGTCGATGGAAGAAGGTGCGGTCCATGACAGAAGGTGCATTTACGGTCAGCTGGTGGAGCTTTCCCAGGGCTTCACCGTATTCCTCCATATAGGAAAGGGAAGCCAGATCTTTGTTTTCTCCTACAATCACAGAGAGCCGCTGCCCGGGAAGCTCAGAGGTTACATCAAAAGGGACCGGGTGGGTGCCGGCATCCAGCACCGCAGGAACAGGAAACGCAGAGATTGTTTGCAGCATGTGCACTTCGTGCTGAATTGCCGCACCCTTCTGACGGGCGGCCTTGATATAGGCTCTGCACGGATTCCCCTGATACAGACCCTTTACATGGAACACATCATTCCCCGCAGGAGGGTAACCCAGTACCTCCAAAGACTGAAAGGTATGATAGAAAAGGGAATAGGGATCACAAGTCTCCCTCCAGTTCGGCTTTTTGCCATGCCGCCTTAAAATAATTCTTGAAAAAATGGGATTCCTCATGATCTCCGTGGAGCGCATGGGTGTCACGGATGCAATCCGCAACGGTCTGAATGAGTGCTGCCTGCCTCTGAGGCGATGCTTCTTCAAATTTCAGCAGTTTGAATTTGCCTTGCTTTTGGAACCTGCAAAGCTCTTTGTAGACATCCGGAATGTAAATCTCAGTTTCTACGGATACCGGTTCTGAACTGAAATACATCAGCTCTCTGTTTGAAACGGAGTGAAACAGATCACTTTTTTGCACAGTGTAAAGATACCCTGCTGTGCCTTCATAAAAGGCACGAAGCTGACCGGGAAACTGCTCTTCGTAATAGACAATGCCGTTTTTCAGCCAGCATGTGACCCACTTCTGCCTGGTCCCTGTTTTCTTTTGATCCCAGATATATACCAGAGCATAAGGAATGCTTCCGCTCAGATAAACCACCTGCTCATCAGAGCCGTGCAGTCTGGAATGGGGCTGCAAAGCCTGTATTCCGCTTACGGATGAACCATGATACAAGAACTCCATCATATGACCTCCCGGTGGGAATTTAATCTTAGTATATAGGAAATAGACCGATTTTCAAGACTGGAAAAACAGGTATGACTGTGCTATAATAAGCACATCGAGAGGGACTGCCGCTGTCATAAGCCGCAGCCTCTTTTTTTGCTCTGTGCGGTGTGATTGTACCGGTGTATTTGGCGGGGGAAGTGTGCAAGTCCCTTGTCATTCCATGGAAAGAATGCTATACTAAATTGAGAAATGAAATGTGACCGGATGTTTCGGGCAGCAAGGAGGAATCCCTATGAATACGCAGGCGTTAATTGGTTCTATGCAGGATACCTTGTCCTTTTCTTATGGTCCTGTACTGCGTAACAGAACCCAGAAGGCGGCAGAGTCCTCCCGTGTGTATGAGGAGGGATTCGTGTCCCGGAAAACCAACACCGGGGAAGGTGAGATCCTGCTGCAGGAGGTCGGCACCCTGGAAGCAGCCCGGATGGGCCAGGAGCTGGGAACCGTGGCAGTGCTGAACTTTGCCAATGGGGAAGAACCCTGCGGCGGTGCCCGCCAGGGAACCAACACCCAGGAAGAGTATCTGTGCAGAAACACCAATCTGTACCACTGCCTCACAAGAGCCCAGCTGCTGGAGCCATTTTATGGCTACCACCGGGCCAGAGGACAGTCCTCTGACCGGGTGATTTATACAAAAGGAATTACCGTGTTTAAAGACGGTGCACCGGTGCCGGACTATCTGCCACATAAAAAATGGTATGAAGTGGATGTCCTTACCTGTGCGGCCCCGGCGCTGGAGGAAACACCCCACCTGGGAGACGGCGCAAGAGAGGTCCTGTTCAGAAGCCGAATCCGCAATATCTGTGAGACCGCACGGGATAACGATGTACAGGTCCTGATTCTGGGGGCCTTCGGCTGCGGAGCCTTTGGAAATCCGCCTCTGGTGGTGGCACAGGCCTTCCATAAGGTTTTAGTGGAAGAGGGCTGCAGAAGGTATTTCCGCCGGGTCGTCTTTGCGGTTTTGAAGAAGGAAGAGGCAGATCCCAACTATGCCGCCTTTTCTCAGGTGTTTCTCGGTGCACAGGAAGAGGAAAGTCAGGAAGAAAGTGCCCTGACCCGGTGGCAGCGGGGAAATCCCTGGTATAAAAAACAGATTTCCATTTTGGGAGATTCCATCAGTACCCTGGACGGGTTCCAGCCACAGGGATATCTGGTCTATTATGAAGGAGAAATCCAGAAGAAATCCGGCGTGTACAGTCAGGAGGATACCTGGTGGGGACAGGTGATTTCCCATCTGGGGGCAGACCTTCTGGTGAACAATTCCTATGCAGGACGGACGGTAGTTCCCGGAGCGGGACTGGAAGAGAAGCCGGAGAAGGGCAGATTCCATGGTACCTTGCATATGGAAGACCTGATGCCCCAGGGAATTATGATTTATCTGGGAATCAATGACTGGATGCGAGGCGTCCCGGTGGCACAGTTTCGTCAATCCTATGGAGAGATGCTGGAGGAACTGCATAGCTGTTATCCGGAAGCGGCGCTATGGTGCTGCACCCTCTGTGAAACCCGTATGTCTGCTGCGCCTCATTTTACCTTTCCGGAGTCCTTTGGAGGCAATGCACTGGCAGAATATAATGAAGTGATTTCTCAGGTGGCCCGGGAAAAAGGAGCGGTCTGTCTGGATTTGCACAGCCAGAATACGCCCTATGATGCGCTGGACGGGCTTCACCCCAATCTCCAGGGAATGCGAACGCTGGCCTTGAGTGTATTGAAGGCCACCATAGACCCGGCGGGACTGGTGCTGCTGCCGCTGGAGCAGGTGGAAATGCCAAAGCCCCAGGAATCTGACAATGCTTCCGACTGCCTTGTTAAAATGGAGAAAGCTATGGAAGCCTTTTTTGCTTCCGGGTATCGGGACAGTGTTTCGTTCCAGACGGTTTTATTTTACTGTCCCAGAGTGCCTCTGTACTTCCCCGGCGGGGAGGGAGGCAGCCTTTTGAAGATCAAAACCAAACTGGGAGAGATGATTTCTGCCTTTACTTCTGAGGAAGAAGCGGAAAAAGGCTCCAAGGTTCATTTGCTGCGGCTTTGGCCTGAGGAGTATCTGCCCCTTGTGCGGAAAGAAAACTGCCCTGTGATTATTAACCCATTCCGGGACAGCAGATTTATGATTCCCCAGAAGATGCTCCGGGAGGTTTTGGGCCCCGCCATTGAAACGCCTCCGGACTGTGTTTTGGTTCCGGAACCGGGTCAGACCCTGCTGGGACAGGTGCTGGAAGGGCGGTTCCGGTGCGAGAAGCGCCTGTCCGTGGAGGACAGAAACGCTGTTCTGGAGGTTCGGGATCAGGAAACGGGAATCAGCCTGGAGTTGTGGTGCATCGATACGGTGACACCGGGATTGGAAGCAGTCTGGGAAAAGAGCCTGGACTGCATCGCCCAGCGGATGGAGCTGCGGCATCCCAATATTCAGCAGTATCCGGCTATGTTCCGGGCGGGACAGTATCTGTGTATTCTTCGCCAGAGAGCAGACGGCATTCTGATGCAGGATGCAATGCAGACCAGAATACGCCTGTCTCAGGCTTTAAGCTGGGGGCGTGAGCTGGCAAGTGCACTGTCCTATCTGGAAAAGAAGGATTTACTCCTTACCAACCTCAGTCCCAAGCGGATTCTGATTCACCACAATCATATCCGACTGTGTGATTTTTCGGGACTTGTGTCGAAAGACGGTGTGATTCCCACTCCCAGGGGTACCGCCAGAGGCTATGTCCCCAGAGAGGGAATGGGAGAATCAAAGAGCCATGTCTATACGGTGGGAATGCTGCTGTATCACCTGCTTACGGGAATTGACCCCAACGAACCGGGCTTTACTTACCGTCCTTTGGCTGCAACCAAGCTGGAGCGGCGTTTTGCACAGGCAGTAGACCGCTGCCTCCTGGTGGAGCCGGAGGGCCGGTATCAGGACTGTGCGGCCCTGGTGCAGGCGCTGGAGGAAATCGAGCTATGAGCATCCGGGAAGAAATCCGGGACTTTGTCCCTGTAAATCAGCAGGAGACACAGGACAAAGCCCTGCTGCTTCAGTGGCTGGACTCCGGAGCAGAGGTGTTTACAAGAGACAACCGGACGGCCCATTTTACCGCCTCTGCCTGGGTGGTAAGCCCGGACAGACGTCAGGTTTTGATGGCGTATCATAACCAATATCAGAGCTGGGCCTGGCTGGGCGGACATGCCGATGGGGAGAGAAATCTGAGGGAAACAGCCTGCCGGGAGGTCAAAGAGGAAAGCGGCTTGCAGAAGCTGACCCTGTTATCTGAAAAGCCGATTTCCCTGGAAATACTCTGCGTTTCCGGACATGAGAAACGGGGAGCGTATGTTTCCGGTCATTTGCACCTCAATGTGACCTATCTTTTTGAAGCAGACCCGCAGGCCCCACTGCGGTGCAAGCCGGATGAAAACAGTGCAGTGGCCTGGATTCCGGTGGAGGAAATTGGGGAAAAATCCACAGAACCCTGGTTTGTGGAGCGCATCTACGGCAAGCTGTGCCGAAAGGTAACGGAGTGCTTTCCACAGCAGTGACATAAATCGCAGCGACAGAGTGAGAAAATCCAGCTCTGTCGCTGCTATCTTTTTGGAAACAAAAACCAATTGAAAAGGGAAGAAGAATATTGTATCATTATAAGACAAATTTGGAGATTTACCAGAATACCGGTGACATCCTCTGTAGCCTTGGGACATGGCCCCATCCTACAGAGGATTGTACTGTCTGCCGATTTGTGAAGGAGTCCTTCCCACTGTGACCGTTTACAGACGGCTTCCGGCTGTTTCCCGGGGATGCTGCCCGGACAGATTGCTGTTTTCATTTCCTCAAAGAAATGAGCAGATATATCCAAATATAAAGACGGAGGAAAATCAAACATGCGAAAACAAATTTCATTATTCCTGACTATGGTCCTGATGCTTGGCATCCTGACCGGCTGTGCAGGAACTCCCGTTGTGGTGTGCAATCACGACGAGACAAGTACCCCCGCCGAATCTACCGGATCTGTGGAGTCCCAGGGCGAGCCTGTGGGCGATACTGAGGTAAAAACAGGCCTGGCCATTGTGGCCGGTGTTTCTGACAGTGTCAGTGCAGCACCCGATCAGCCGGGAGAGGCAAAGTACGATGTGACACTGGCTGCGGTAACTGTAGACAAAGACGGCATTATTCGCTCCTGCATCATCGATGGAGTCCCTGCTTCTGTGAAGTTTGATGCAGCCGGTGCCATTTCTTCGGATCTTACAGCTGAAATCCTCACCAAGAATGAATTGGGAGAAAACTATGGCATGAAGCTTTACGGCGGTGCCAAGTACGAATGGAATGAGCAGGCGGCAGCCCTTGCAAAGTATGCCGTGGGCAAGACTGTGGAAGAGCTGCGCAGCGGAGCAATCAATGAAAGCGGCATGGCTGCGGATGCAGATCTGGCAACCACAGCAACCATCTATCTGGGCGGCTATGTGGCTGCCATTGAGAAGGCAGTGGAAAACGCACAGTATCTGGGAGCCACTGCGCAGGATGAGCTGCGTCTGGCATCCATCAGTTCTCTGGGCTCTTCCAAGTCTGCGGAGGGGGAGAATCAGGGTACTGCACAGCTTGACTGTGATGTGACTGCTCTGACCATGAACGGCGATACCATTACCAGCTGCTATATTGACAGCCTCCAGGCTAAGGTGGATTTTAATACTGCCGGTGTGATTACTTCTAACATCACAGATCCTGTGCTCACCAAAAACGAGCTGGGCGAGAATTACGGCATGAAGCTTTATGCCGGTTCTAAGTACGAATGGAATGAGCAGGCGGCTTCCTTTGCTGCCTATGTTACGGGAAAGACTGCCGCTGAGGTGTCCGGCATCGCCGTGAACGAGAGAACCGCTCCTGCGGATGCAGACCTGGCAGCCACTGTGACCATTGCCGTGGGCGGATTCCAGGCACTGATTGCCAAGGCTGCCCGGTAAGAGTATGAAAAAACGGCTGTTTGCATTGCTGCTTGCTCTGCTGCTGTTCGGGGGCTGTACCCCTAAAAAGGAGCAGGGAAAGCAATATGATGCCACATTTTTGACCCTGTTCGATACTGTTACCACCATTGTGGGGCGGGCAGAGTCAGAAGAGGCCTTTCGGAGGCAGGCACAGGCGGTCCACGATGCCCTGCTGCAATACCATGAACTCTTTGACATCTATCACAGCTATGAGGGCATGAACAACCTGAAAACAGTCAACGATCAGGCCGGAATTGCTCCCGTGGTGGTGGATCAGCGGATTTTGGAGCTGCTTTCTGACTGCCGGGACTATGATACCCTGACAGAGGGAAGGGTCAATGTGGCCATGGGCTCTGTGCTGCGGCTGTGGCATGAGGCCAGAACCCAAGGCCTGGAGGACCCACGCAGTGCGGCCCTTCCGGAACAAAAAGCATTGGAAGCAGCAAAGGCCCATATGGCACTGTCCAATCTTGTGATTGACCGGGAGGCTTCCACTGTTTATCTGACAGACCCGGAGGCCAGTCTGGATGTGGGAGCAGTTGCCAAGGGCTGGGCACTGGAGCGTGTAGCGGCGGAAGCTCCGGCAGGACTTCTCATCAGTGTGGGAGGCAATGTCTGTGCCACGGGAGGAAAGGATGAGGCCGGAACACCCTGGGTCATCGGAGTGCAGGACCCCAGAGGAGGGGAGAGCTATCTGCATACGCTCTTCCTGACCCGGGGCAGCGTGGTCACCAGTGGTGACTACCAGCGTGCCTATATGGTGGACGGTGTCTCCTACCACCATATCATTGACCCTGATACGGCCTATCCGTCGAGACTTTGGAGCTCGGTTACCATTTTCTGCGAAGACTCCGGTCTGGCGGATGCACTGTCTACAGCCCTGTTTCTGCTGCCTCAGGAGGAGGGGCAGAAGCTGCTGGACAGGACAGGTGCAGAAGCCATGTGGGTTACAGCAGATGGACGCATCAGCTGCACGCCCGGTTTTGAAGAGATGATACGAACTTAATGAGGTGAATAATCAAATGAAACACCTGTTTTTTGGAGGAATCCACCCCAAATATCAGAAAGAACTTTCTACCGGAATCACAGATTTTCAGCATATCACCCCCAGGGAAGTTGTGATTCCCCTGTTGCAGCACATCGGTGCACCCTGCACCCCTCTGGTGAAGGTGGGGGACCATGTGCGCCTGAGCCAGAAGATTGGTGACGGAGAGGGCCTGTGTGTCCCGGTCCACGCTTCTGTTTCCGGCACAGTCACTGCCGTTGAACCTCGTCCCCATCCCAGCGGACGAATGATTCCTGCGGTTGTCATCAAAAATGACTTTCAGGATAGCGTGGCAGAGGCCAGACCCTGCAATCTGCCCATTGACCGGATGGAACCGGATGCGGTATTGAATGCCATCAGAGAAGCCGGTATTGTTGGCATGGGCGGAGCTGCCTTTCCCGGCAATGTAAAGGCATTGTCTTCCATGGGCCACATAGACACCCTGATTGCCAATGCCTGTGAATGTGAGCCTTACATCACCGCTGACGACTCTTTGCTGCGGATGGAGCCGGAGCATGTGCTGCTGGGCATGAAGATTCTGCGCCATGTTCTGAAGCCGGAGCGGGTTGTTCTGGCAGTGGAGGACAATAAGGCGGCAGCCATTGCGAAAATCAGACCGCTGCTGTCTCAGTATGAGGGAATCGAGCTTCGGGTGCTGCCCACCCGGTATCCGCAGGGTGCGGAAAAGCAGTTGATTCAGGCTGTCACCGGCCGGGAGGTTCCCGGCGGTCAGCTCCCTGTCAGCGTAGGCTGTGCCGTATTTAATGTGTCCACCTATGCCGCCATTTACCGGGCAGTGGTGGAGGGAAAGGCTCTGACCCAGAGAATTGTGACCATCTCCGGCGAGACGGTCAGAGAGCCTCAGAATTTCATTGTCCGCATCGGCACTTCCTTCCACGACCTCATCGAGGCCGCAGGGGGGCTCACCAATCACACGGAGCGGGTCATCAGCGGCGGCCCCATGATGGGCATTGCCCAGCAGGATCTGTCGGTGCCTGTGGTGAAGGCAACCAACTCGATTTTGTGCCTGCCTGAGGACAAAAACGGTGCAGCAGAAAATCCTGTGTGCATTCGCTGCGGAAAGTGTGTGGAGGTCTGCCCTATGCGGCTGCAGCCTCTGTATCTGTACCGGTTTGAACAGGCCAGAGATGGAAAGACTCTGGAGCGGCTGAACGTGATGGACTGCATCGAATGCGGCAGCTGCGCCTTCACCTGTCCCGGTAAGCTCCCTCTGGTGGAGCGGTTCCGGAAGGGAAAACAGCTTGTAAAGGAGGCCAGAGGAAAATGAAACTGACTGTTGCATCCTCTCCCCATATCCGTGGAAACTTCCGCACCAACCGCATTATGCTGGATGTGGTGCTGGCCCTGCTGCCCGGCCTTTTGGCAGGTGCCTGGGTCTTGGGCCTTCGGGCCTTGCTGGTGGCGCTGGTCTGTGTGACATCTGCTGTGGCCTCTGAATGGCTGTACAGTCAGGTGACCCACACCCGGAACACCGTGGCAGACTGCTCTGCCATGGTGACAGGCCTCCTTTTGGCTATGACTCTGCCTGTTACGATCCCTCTGTATCAGGCTGCTCTGGGCAGTGCCTTCGCCATTGTGGTGGTAAAGGCACTCTGCGGCGGCCTGGGCCAGAATGTTTTTAATCCTGCCCTGTCTGCACGGGCTCTGCTGATGCTGCTGTGGCCCGCCTCTATGGTGCGTTATCAGGCTTTGGGGGTGGACGGCGTCACTGCTGCAACGCCTCTGCATCACATGGTAATGCCCGCCCTGCCGGAAGAAAGCCTGATGGATCTGTTCCTGGGCAATATCCCCGGCTCCATCGGTGAGATTTCCACTTTGGCTCTGCTTCTGGGCGGTGTGTATCTGATTGCACGGAAAGTGATTTCCTGCCGGATTCCTGCTGCCTATCTGGGTACAGTGGCGGTTCTCACCCTGGTGTTCCACAAGGCCGGTACACCTCTGGAATGGATGCTCTATAGCCTCACTTCCGGCGGACTTGTGCTGGGCGCCATCTTTATGGCAACAGACTATGCCACCTCTCCTGTTACAAAGGCAGGACAGCTCCTCTATGGCGTGGGCTGCGGTGTTCTCACTGTGTTGTTCCGCTATTTCGGTCTGTTCCCGGAGGGCGTGACCTATGCGATTTTACTGATGAATGCCTGTGTCTGGGTCCTGGATCGGTATACGGCTCCCAGACGCTTTGGCTGCAAGAAAGGAGGCAGGGCATGAAACGACTGCTGATTTCCGCTGCCGCTCTGGCTTTGACTGCCGCCGTTCTTCTGGGACTTAATTTCGGCCTTGCCGGAATCCGGGAGAACAATGCACAAAAGGAACTGAATCAGATGCTTCTCACCCTTCTTCCCGGCAGCACTTCTTTTTCAGAGCAAGCCTATATCCCCGCAGAGGGGGACCTCATTGAAAAGGTCTATCAGGCAGAAAACGGATTTGTGGTACTTACCAGAACCCAGGGATATGGGGGAGAGCTTGCCATGCTGGTGGGCGTGAATCCGGAAGGCTCTGTGACAGGCGTTGTGGTCCGGGAACTGTCTGAGACTCTGGGACTGGGCAGCAAAGCTCTGACAGATGACAGATTCCTGGCACAGTTTCTGTGGACGGAAGGGGAGGCCGAAGTAGGGGTGAATGTGGATGCGCTCACAGGCGCTACCGTTACCTCCAAGGCGGTCACACGCTGTGTCAATGCAGCAGTATCCTATGTCACCGGCGCAGATGCATCCTCTGGCGCCACATCCTGGGGAGGTTAAGAGATGAAAAATAAGACATTCCTTCTCAATACTGCGCTGACCGTGATTCTGGGAATTTTCCTGGGAATTCTGGAACTGGTTCGCACCTTTCAGCCCGGTGCAGTGCTGCCTGCATTTGATATTCCGACCTTAACAGCCCTGTGTCTGCTGGCTCTGCTTGCAGAGCATTATCTGGCTAAGGGCAAAGAGCGGTGCCTGGTTTGCAGCATTGTGCTGGCATTTGCTGCCTTTGGAATTCTGCCCTGGACCGCAGGCTTCGGAAGCTGGGAGCTGGCACTGCGGGGCGTGGCTGTGTTCACGGTCTGCACCATTCTGTTCACCAGTATCTGCACCCGCCTGAAAACCGGCCCTCAGGCCAAGGCTGCCCCTGCGGTCAGCGCTCTGTGCCTGTATCTGGCAAGTCAGATTTTTATGGGGATGTAACCAAATAAAAAACAGCACACATTGGAAAAGCTCCAGTGTGTGCTGTCTCTTTTTACGGGATATTATTCGACTTCTGCCAGCGTATATTCCCGGCTGCCGAAGCCCAGAGCAGCGGCGGCCTCTACGGTATGGATGCCGTTGCGGGACTCAATGCGCTCAATGAGGTGGGGCTTGCCGGGGTCCGTGCAGCGATAGACCAGATCGACACAGGCCTGGTCAATGGCAACGGGGTCCAGGGAAGCCAGAATGCCGATGTCTGCAATGCAGGGATCTTCTGCAACAGCACAGCAGTCGCAGTCTACAGACATATTTTTCATGACATTGATATAGACCATATTTCCTTTGAAGTAGTCCACCACGGACTTGGCTGCATCTGCCATGGACTCCAGAAATCTGTCACGCTCAGAAGACCAGATTTTCTCTGCATCGCCTGCGCCGTGGATGTAGGCCTTGCCATAGGAGGAGGCCACGCCGATAGACAGCTGCTTCAGGGCACCGCCAAAGCCACCCATGGGATGTCCCTTGAAGTGGGACAGAACCAGCATGGAATCATAATTGGCCAGGTCCTTGCCCACATAGTTGCGCTGAATCACTTTTCCTTCGGGAACGGAAAGCTCCAGATCCGGGCCTTCGGCGTCCAGAATGTCTACGGGGAAATACCGGCTCCAGCCATGGTCGGCCATGAGCCGGCGGTGCCGCTCTGTGGTGTTGCGCTGGCCTTCGTATGCAGTGTTGCACTCTACCACGGTGCCGCCTACATGATCGATGATGGGTTTCCAGAAGTCGGGGCCGAGAAAGTTCTGGTTTCCTTTTTCACCGGAGTGCAGCTTGATTGCTACCTTGCCGCTCAGCTCCTTGCCCAGCAGCTGATACATTTGCAGCACCTTTTCCGGGGAGATGGTTTTAGAAAAATAAACAGTGGGGTTCATATCAATTACCTCCTTTGCAGTGACCGGTTTTATACGGTCATACGCTCTGGGATTAGTATATCATGCTGGCGGGGAGGTTCGTCAAGTCCCGGGAGCATATTTATTGGAAAAAAGCAGGAAGTTTCCTGCCGCCCGTTCTCAGCGGCAGAGGAGAAAAGGAGGCGGCAGCTTTGTGAAGAAATAAAAAACAGACTGTGCATTTTTTGTAAACAGCAGTGTTTTTCTGTGATTTGCAGTCAAAACCATACGAAAATTCAAATAATGTTCAAAAAATAGTGGTTGCATTTTCGTGGGCTGTCCGATATAATGTCGTGGAGCAATGAAACAATAAACAATGAATGGAGAATATATCAATGAATAAGAATCTGATTCGTCGAGGCCTGTGTGCAGCAATGATCGGAGCAATGGCTCTGTCCGTGGCTGCCTGTGCCAATACTGACCAGGACACCACCACTGCCCCCGTTACTGAGACTACCGCTGCCACCGCTTCTGCCACAACCTCCGGCACCACTGTTTCCACAGAGCCTGCTGCTGAGGGCAGCATCAACATGCTGTCTGTTTCCATGACTCTGGAGGGTGCTGCTGACCGTTACATCCAGGTGAATCGCTATGCTGAGACCAATACATACATGGTAGATTATGTGGGTGATGTGCGTAAGCAGGCTGAGCTGGAAGCGGATGTACTTTCCGACCTGGCCGCTCAGGTGGAGTCCAGCGGACTGGCTGCTCTCAAGGATAAGAGCGAGAACGCAGACGGTAGCGCCTATGCCAGCATGTATGTGGAGTTTATGGACGGCACCATGCTGAGTGCAGACTATACCGGCAAGGTTTCTCAGGAATATCAGGATGCATACAAGGCCATGGATGCATATTTCCAGACCATTCTGGCAGATGTGCCCGAGTATGTGTCCAAGCCCAGTGTCGCCGAAGGCGTCAATGAGCAGACTCTGGCTGAGATTCAGGCAATCATGGCTTCTTCCGGTATTGTGAATCAGGATACCATGATGATTACCGATGTGCCCAAGGATGACTTTTTCGGCACCACTGTGGGCCTGAGCAATACGGACGGCATCGCCAACGCTACCAGCTGCGGCTCCATGATGACAACCACCGCTTATTCCTTTGTGGTAGTCACCCTGGACGAGGGCACCGATGCCAAGGCTGTCATGGATGATTTCCAGTCCAGCATGGATTGGCGGAAGTGGGTCTGTGTAGCTCCCAGCAATGCGCTGGTTGCACAGAAGGACAACATGGTTCTGTGCCTCATGGGCAGTGACCAGATGTTTGAGCAGACCAAGACCGGCATTGAAGCCAATGGCTGGCAGAATCTGGTGGTTTTGGATAACCCCGATATGTAATTGATTTATTTTAAGGGCTGCCTCACCGGTTGGGGCGGCCCTTTTTCTATGCCCGCCCACAAAAGTGGTCAGAAGCGAAAATTCTGCTTTTTCTGCCTTTCGGTTGACGGAAGGGGAAAAAGAGGGTAAAATAATGGAAACTGAAATAAGGGGGAGAGGGCATGGAGACTTGCCTGCGTGTGATTTCTCAGGAAGAATTCCAGGTCAGCACCTGGAGCGGAGGAACCACCACACAGATTGCCATTGGGCCGGAGGGTGCCCGGTATGCACAGCGGGACTTTGACTGGAGAATCAGTTCAGCGGTGGTAGAGCTGGAGGAATCGGACTTTACGGCCCTGCCTCAGTATGAGCGTTGGATCACCGTGCTGGAAGGAGAGATGGTCCTGCGCCATGGAGAGGGGGAGCGGATTGCGCTGCCCTTCGGACAGGTGCATTCCTTTGACGGCGGAGCAGCTACAAAGTCCTGGGGACGGTGCCGGGATTTTAATTTGATGCTGAGAAAGGGAATCTGCGGAGGCACCATGGCTGTGAAGCCTCTGAGAGCAGAGGAAGGATATACCGTCCGTGCAGAAAAGGAAGAAATCCTTCTGTGCTACTGCTATGAAGGGTCCCTGGGGATGAAACAGGAGGAGAAAAGCGTGTCTGTGAGAGCCGGAGAAGCTGCCATTCTGGAAGGGAACTGGAAACAGGCAGAGGTAACAGCCCAGACAGACACCAAGGCAATTTTTTGCCGCATTTGGAAAAAATAAGGAATCCGGACAGAATCAACGGGCCGCCACAATTTGTGACGGCCCGTTTGGTGCAGCTATAGAGAAATTACAGCTGGCTTTCAATCCAGGTATGGGCAAGGCCCACCCAGGAGGTGCATTCCGGCTGCATGGTGTCAGCGCATTGACTTCTTGTGAGCTTGTTTGCCAGGGACAGACCGTGGCCACCCTTGGAATACATATGCAGCTCAGTGGGGACACCTGCCTTTCGCAGTGCGGCGGCAAAGAGCAGGGAATTTTCCACAGGAACCACAGGGTCAGTAAAGGTGTGCCAGAGAAACACAGGTGGCACCTGATCGGTCACCAGAAGCTCCAGAGAAACATCCTTTTCCTTTTGGGTCTGACCTCCTAACAGATTTTCGAAGCTGCCTCTGTGAGCAAATTCCCCGGATGTAATGACGGGGTAGCACAAAATGAGACCGTCAGGCCGCACAGATGCGGCTTCTTCCTCACTGAGGCCCAGACCCTTTTGCACGACCTCCCGGTTCCATGCAACACCCAGATGACCTGCCAGGTGTCCGCCGGCGGAGCAGCCCAGAAGATACACATGGGCCGGGTCAATGTGCCACTGCTGTGCATGGGCCCGGATATAACGAAGGCTGTCTGCTGCCTCCAGAAGGGCAGTGGGGTAGGTGGCAGGGGCGCAGGAATAGCGCAGAACCGCTGCATGGTAGCCCATAGCCAGAAATTGCAGGGCGATGGACTCGGCCTCCCGGTCAGAGGTCCAGGAATAGCCGCCGCCGGGGCAGACCACCACCATGGGGCGGCTGGAAATGAAGATCTCCGGGGATTGATCCTGTAAGTACAGAACCAGTTTGGACTCCGGAAGGGAACCGGATATATTCATGGATTTTGTCAGATAATTCATGGGATATTCCTTTCTTGTGGCTATAATCGCAATTCCATCCTATTTTAGTCCATCCGTTGGGGAAGGTCAAGAGAGAAGAAAAAGGGATTGACTTCTATTTCAAATGTGGTAACATAACAGAGGAATAGCAGTTGATTATATTGCGTGATCGGGTAGTTTGGAATGGGGAAATCCCAACGGTACCAAGCCGCCGTAGACGGACAGTATGCCGCTCTGTGTCATTGGCGAGGGCTGAGAAGGTGCAGGGCATAAGGCGTCCGGAGTCGGAATACGAATCCCGATTCAGGCCCAAGGACTCTTGGGGGTGGTCTGTGGGTATGGTCACAGAACCTGTGCATGATATTCGTCCCCGATGGGGACGCTTTTTTATTTTGAGGATATGATATGAAACGAGAACAACTGTATTTGTCTACCATAGACGATCAAGCCCATGTTTTAGCAAAGAAGTACGGCTTAGGCCTGGAGCTGGCAGAGTTCTGCACCGCCTGGAATCTGGATGAAAAACGGGAGGAAACAGACCGGATCATTGGAGAAAAGATGCCCTGCAGCAATCGATTTGTCCTCCATGGCCCCTTCAGTGAGCTGTTTCCCTGCGCCATTGACCCTCTTGTTCGCAAAGTGGCGGCCCATCGGTATCGTCAGAGCATAGAAGCTGCCCGGGCACTGGGAATCGGAAAGATCGTGATTCACGGGGGCTATAACCCCAAGATTTACTTTCCTTGCTGGTATATAGAACAGTCGGTGGTATTCTGGAAGGAATTTGTAAAAGAGATTCCAGAGAATATGACCATTTGCCTGGAAAATGTGATGGAAGAGGAGCCGGAGATGCTGGCCGATATTCTCCTGCAGGTGGACAGTCCCAGACTTCGGATGTGTCTGGATGTGGGCCATGCCAATGCTTATTCCAAAATCAGCATTTTCAAATGGGTGGAGCATTGCGCCCCCTATATCGACCATTTTCATGTACACAACAATGACGGCACAGTGGATGCCCACAGCCCTCTGGAACGGGGCACAATCCCTATGACAGAACTGATTCCTGCCATAGAGCAGCTCTGTCCCAGAGCCACGGTTACATTGGAGCTTATGGAGGCGGAATCCTCTGTCCAATGGCTTATGAAAGAAAATTTACTGGAGGAATCCCCATGGAATTGAACACGCTTATTCAATCAGTTCAGGCCCTTGATGCAGGGGCTATGGATGCCGCCCGCCAGCGTCAGGCCCAGCTGGCAAAGCCCCCCGGCAGCCTGGGACGGCTGGAGGACCTGTCCGTTCAGCTGGCGGGAATCACGGGAAGCATCCATAACGAGATTCAGAAAAAACACCTTCTGGTCTTTGCCGGTGACAACGGCGTGGTGGAAGAGGATGTTTCCAGTGCGCCGCAGTCTGTGACCCTGATGCAGACGGTCAATCTCACCAGAGCCAAAACCGGTGCTTCTGTGCTTGCCAAGTACTTTGGCTGCGGTATCACAGTCTGTGATGTAGGCGTCAACGCCGACATCCGGGAGCCTGCGGTGCTCAACCGGAAGATTGCCTATGGCACTGCAAACTTCACCAAAGGCCCCGCCATGACCAGAGAACAGGCTCTTACCGCCATTATGACCGGTGCAGAACTGGCACAGTCCACGGAGGCCGATGTGCTGGGCATTGGAGAAATGGGAATCGGCAATACCACCACTTCCTCTGCGGTCCTGTCTGTGCTGCTGGGGGTGGATGTGGAGACCGTCACCGGCCGTGGCGGCGGTGTCACCGATCAGAGCTTTATCAATAAGAAAAACGCCATCCGCAAGGGCATTGCCCTCAATCAACCCGATGCAAAGGATGTAGTGGATGTGCTTTCCAAGGTGGGCGGCTTTGACATTGCCGCCATGTGCGGTGCGTTCCTGGGGGCTGCTGCCTCTCGTCGTCCTGTGGTGATTGACGGATTTATTTCCGCTGTCGCTGCCCTGTGTGCCGTGCGCCTGTGTCCTCTGGTGCAGGGCTATCTGGTCCCCAGCCATGCCTCCTATGAAATCGGCTATCAGCTGGCTATGGATGCCATGAATCTCCAGCCACTGTTCCTGCTGGGAATGCGGCTGGGAGAGGGAAGCGGCTGCCCGCTGGCCTTCCAGGTGCTGGAGGCTGCCTGTGCCGTGCTGAATCATATGGCAACCTTTGACCAGGCCGGAATCGATGACGGCTATCTGGACGAAATCCGCCAGGGCGACAAGTTTACCGTGGAGGGAAAAGCATGATTATTTTCATCACCGGCGGCGCAAAAAACGGAAAGTCCACTTTGGCCCAGAATCTTTCCGTTCAGCTGGCCCAGGGAGGAAAGCACTATTATGTGGCAACTATGATTCCCAGTGATGAGGAAGACCGCCACCGCATCCGCCTTCATCTGCAGGACCGGGAGGGCCTGGGATTTGAGACACTGGAATGCGGCAGAAATCTTCTTTCCTGCCTGGAAAACGCAGACCCCGACGGCACCTTCCTTCTGGACAGCACCACCGCCCTCCTGATGAATGAGCTGTTTCCGGACCCCACCAGCTGTGAGATGGACATGGATGCCCCGCAGCGGTGCAAAGAGGCGGTCCTGGCCTTTGCCGGGGCGGTCAGGAATCTTGTGGTGGTCAGTGACTTTATCTATTCCGATGCAGAGCGCTATGACGAGGTAACGGAGACTTACCGCAGAGGTCTGGCCTCCATAGACCGGGCTTTGGCTGCAATCAGCGACACGGTGCTGGAGCTTTCTGCGGGAAATATGATTGTGCATAAGGGAGGGCTTCCACAATGAAACGAACCTTATATGCCTTTGCTATGTGCCAGTCCATGTTCTGCGCCATTCCGTCCCCCTTCCATCAGTGGGATGAAGGGGCCAGAGGCCGGATGCTGGTGATGCTGCCGTTTTTGGGCCTGGAGATCGGCCTCATTTGGGTGGGCCTTGCCTGGCTGTGCCGCTATCTGGCACTGCCTGCTTTGATTGTGGGCCTGATTCTGGCGGCCTATCCCTTCCTGGTCACCGGCTCGATTCATCTGGATGGATTTATGGATGTGACCGATGCCATTAAGTCCTGCCGGAATCTGGAGCGCCGCCGGGAAATCCTGAAGGACCCCCATGTGGGCTCCTTTGCGGTTTTGGGCTGCGTGCTTCTGATGCTGGCACAGTTTTCTTTGCTGGCCAGTCTGCCGGAAAAGGCAGAGCTTTGGATCTTCCTGCTGATTCCGGCCCTCAGCCGCTGCTGTTCTGCGCTGGCTGTCATCTGCCTGCCGCCCATGTCTACCAGCCAGTATGTGAACCGGGAACGGTCCACCGCATCCATTGTGGTTCTGTGCGTGCTTCTGTGTGCCATTTTGGCAGGCGGCTTCCTGCTCTGCGGTATCTACGGCTTCGCTCTGGTAGGAGGCCTTGTGGGATATCTTCTGGCCTTGCAGAAGGGCTACCGTTCCCTGAAAGGCATGAACGGTGATATCTCCGGCTATGCACTGACCCTGTCCGAGCTGGCATCCATTGCAGTTGTTACACTGATTTAGGAGGTACCCTATGAAACTGATTATCGGCGGCGCATACCAGGGAAAGCTGGAGTTTGCGAAGACCGCTTTTGGAATTGAGGATGCACAGGTGTTTACCTGCAAGGACAGTGAAATTGATTTCACAAAGCCCTGCATTCGTCACATTGAAGAATTTTCTCTGGCCTGCATCCGGGCCGGGGTGGACCCGATTGCCTATTTTAAAGACCACAAAGAGGAGTGGAAAGACTCCATCCTGATCTGCCGGGATTTATTCTGCGGTGTGGTTCCTCTGCAAGCAGAGCTCAGAGCCTGGCGGCAGGATACCGGTCGGCTGTGTCAGTACCTGGCCAGAGAAGCGGAGTCTGTGAGCCGTATTTTCTGCGGACTGGAGCAGAAGCTGAAATAATATCGTTTTCCATATGAAAAGCAACAGGCTGGAAGACTTCGGACATTTCTGTCAGAAGCCTTCCAGCCTGTTATATTGTTATAGAGGAATCATCAGTACTGATACTGCTTTCTTTTCCAAAGAATGCAAATAATTGTTGCCACCAAAGCCAGGGCTTCCGCTGCCACAATGGAAAGCCAAATGCCATCCAGCTCCCAGAAAAGGGGAAGCAGCAGTACGGCGGCGATTTGGAACACCAGGGTACGCAGAACGGAAAGAAGGGCAGAGATGGGACCGTTATTGAGTGCGGTAAAGAAGGAAGAACCGAAAATGGAGAATCCGGAGAACAGGAAAGAGAAGGAATAGATCAGAAAGGCCCGAAGGGTAATGTCCAGAAGCCCTTTGTCATAGCCCACATAGAGGATGGAAAGAGGCTTGCCCAGCAATTCTGCGGACACGAACATGATAAAGGAGGAGACCCCCAGAATGACAAAACTCTTACGCAGCAGACCTTTCAGCTCCTGATGGTTTTGTGCTCCGAAGTGGTAGCTGATAATAGGGGCGGTACCGATGGCATAGCCAAAGAAAACCGCAAGGAAAATCAGGTTGATGTACATGAGAACGCCATAGGCTGCAATACCGTCTTCTCCGGCGTACTTCAGAAGCTGAATGTTATAGAGCATGCCCACAATGGACATAGAGACGTTATTGAGCAGCTCAGAAGAACCGTTGAGGCAGATTTTTAAAAGGGCTTTCCCGTCAAATCTCGTCTTGTTCAGGCGCAAGAGGCTGGAATTTTTTCTGCCGAAGTAGATCAGGGGGATAATGCCGCCCACGCACTGACTCAGAGCGGTAGCAGCGGCAGCGCCTGAAAGTCCCCAGGAAAATCCGACCACAAAGACGGCATCCAGAATAATGTTGGTAAGACCTGCTGCAACGGTGGTATAGAGGCCCAGCTTGGGCTTTTCTGCCGTGACAAAGAGACATTGGAATTCGTATTGCACCACATAGGCGGGGGTAGCCAGCAGATAAATGGTACCATAGGTGACGCTGTCTTCCAGCAGTTGTCCCGATCCGCCCAGGGCGGCGGCAATGGGACGGAGAAATACAATGCCAAAGGTCCCAAGAAGCAGACCCACGCCGATGGATACATAGACCAGGAGAGAGAAGATCTGGTTTGCTTTTTCTTTGTTGCCTTCGCCTATGGTTTTGGCGATTAAAGCGCCGCCGCCGGTGCCGAACATAAAACCCACACAGCCCAGAATCAGCAAAAAGGGCATAATGAAGTTGACGGCGGTAAATGGAGTTTTTCCAACAAAATTGGAGACGAAGAAGCCATCCACTACAATATAAACAGAGGTGAAGACCAGCATAATTATCGAAGGAAGGGTAAAACGCAGCAGTTTTCTGAAGGTAAAGTGATCGGAAAGCTGAATCATATTTCATTTCTCCCAAACCAGAGCTGTGCAAACTGAGCCACAGCCGGTGTTAAATTCTTTATATTCCAGGTGGTAGTGTTGATGGTGAGGTGATAGGTGTGTGCTTCTCCCCAGGGGGTGGAGGTCAGAAGCTGCCGGGTTTGGGCTCTGGTTTTATCGATGCGTCGGATGTTCTTTTCCAGTTCCTTGGCAGAGAGCTTCTCCTGCTCCTGCGCCCGTTCCATACAGCGTCTGATTTTAGCCTCCATCTCGGCACAGACAAAGAGACTGAAGGGGTTGTAGTCTTTCAGAAGGACATCTGCATTTCGCCCCACAATCACGCAGTTTTTCCCGGCTTTTGCAATGCCCTCAATGACCTGCTTCTGCGCCAGAAGCAAATCGGTCTGCATGGACTGGACAGGGGGCACACCGGCGAAGGAGCTGCGGAGGGTCAGGGGAAAATTCTGCCAGCCGTGCTGCTCCAGAGCGTGGGAGACATAGCTTTCGTCCAGACCCTTTTTGCCGGCAATGGCAGAAATAATTTCCCGGTCGTAATAATCATAGCCCAGAGCCTCGGCCAGCCGTTTTCCCAGCTCTCTGCCGCCGCTGCCAAATTCCCGGCTGATGGTGATAATATTCATACAGTTCCTTCCTTTCTCAAAGCTGCGGAACCTTTTCCTTCAGCGATGTCAGAAAGCGTTCCGTCAGTTCTATATAGAGATCCCGTTCCTCCCTGGACCAGGAAGCCAGAATATCATTTTCCAGTTCCATAATCTGCAAAGCGGTGCGATTTGCCAGAGCAATGCCTTCTTCCGTGAGGCAGGCCTTTTTTGACTTTCCGTCCAGGGCCTTCAGATAGAGACAGCCCTTTTCTTCCAGATTTCGCAGGGCAGAATGGACCGTCTGCTTGCTCAGTCCCGTATACCGGCAGATATCGTTCAGGGGACAGCAGGCCCCAAAACAGCAAAAGGTATACAGAATTTTACAGACACTGTCAGAAATCCCCATTTTAACGGAAATTTCGTGATAGGTTCCTTCCAATTCTCCCAGAAGCTGGCTGAGATGCCGAATGTGGCTGAAGTTTTGCGTATTCACGAAACGCCTCCTTTATGTCCGAAATCGTACTATTATAGTATAACTTAAATTGAATTAAAGTCAAGCAATCCGAAATAGTTTTCTCCCAAATGCGGAAACTTTTTGTAGATTATCCCTTCCATTTTAAACAAATTGTGCTATAGTTAGAACAGAAGGAGGGGGCTTTATGGAAGTTGAGCAAATGAAACGATATGCTTTGGAAGAAGGATTTGCGAAGGCAGAGGTGGTGGAGACCTCCCATATTCCCTTTGATTTTTCCTTCCGTCAGTTTTGCAACGGGGAGCAGTGCGCAAGATACGGCAAAAACTATACCTGCCCGCCTCATTGCGATGCACCGGAGGTTATGAAGGAACGCATCATGGCCCATCGTAAGGCCCTGGTGGTGCAGTCGCTGGTGGAGCTTCCGGAGCAGATGGATATGGCCTGTTACCGGCAGGCCGAGCAGAGGCACAACTGCGGCATCATTCATCTGACAAGGCGATTGCAGCGGGAGGGCTGTCCCGGATTCATGGTGGGCGCCAGTGGCTGCACGCTGTGTACCCCCTGCGCCATTACAAAAGGGGAGCCGTGCCCCCAGCCGGAACAGCGGTTTTCGGGCATGTCCGCCTATTGCGTGTTTGTGAAGAAGCTGGCAGAGCAATGCGGCATGGCCTATGACATGGAGCCGGGACGGATTCCCATTTTCGGAATGTTTATCTTTGAATAAATCCTATGGAGGCAAGCAGAAATGAAAACCTATGAATTGATTATCGAGAAAAGTCAGCCTGCCTGCGGCGGCAAAGATCCCAGAATTTTGCAGTTTGAAACGGCTGTGACCGATGACCCTGTGGCCTATGTGAAAGGGAAAGAGCCGGATGCAAAAAATCTGGAAGTGGAGGACGACGGGAAGGGGACCATCACGGTTTCCTTTCTGCATGGTGTCCAGCGGGTAAAATACGAATTTACAGAAGACTGAGCAAACCACCGGATAAATTGTTGAGAAGTTCCAGAATAGGTACAGAAAAGAAGTTCTGCACCCAGATGGGGTCAAAATAATTTCAAAATGGAGGGCGTTTCCAAATGGGTATGGTAGGAAATTACGTTGCAGTTGATGAAGTGCAGTTAAAGCAGGTGATGGATGGGGAACTGGACCTTTTGAACCTGGAGTCGGAAGGATTTGCTGTCTGTGATGTTGACAAGGCGTGGCAGGGCATCCATGATCTTCTGTGCGGCTGTGCAGATCAGCCGCCTATGCGCTATGTGGTCCCCATGATGAATGAAAACATGCTGGTATGTAACGAAGGACTCTTCTCCTTCTACATTACAAAGGAGCAAGTGAAAGAAGCAGCGGCCTATCTGGCATCCCTGGATGATGACAGGATAAGGGAGCTGTACGACTCTGATTCCATGCAGGGAGATGCGGATGAAGAGTTCTATGAATATCTCCATTATCAGTTGATGAAACTCAAGGCATTTTTGAAAGAGTCGGCAGAGCAGGAAAAGTCCGTAATTTTCTATATTTGTTAAGGACCGCCTGCTGTAGACGGCACTTTCTGCCCATTGATACACAGAAAAACACCCCCAGGGATGCAGATGCATCTTTGGGGGTGTTTTAGTTGGAAAAGCTTACACGGGAACAGAAAAAGCTGACTTACACAGCACTTTCCATGGCAGTTTTCCGGCTGTGCCGGAAGCTCCATTCTCCGAAAAGCTCCACAGCCAGAGGCAGCAGGCACAGGCACAGGTACCCGGCATAGAAGCCATAGGACAGAGCAGTAATGGGATTCATGATGAGGGTAGGGGAAAAGTAGAAGGTGGTCTGATTCAAAAGATGTCCCATAACAGTCACGGTGATGCAGGCAAAAATAGCAATGACAAAGCTGCGGTCCCGGTTGTCGAAGCGGTAGATGGAAAAGGCAGTACGGCCTTTGAGGCCATGTCCCCGGCTTCTCATGGAGTCGGAAATGGTGGCCATGGACTCCAGCAGCCAGGTGATGGTCATGGAGAAGAGCTTGATTCCGTTGCGCATCCGGTGCAGGAGATTGCCCTGCCGGGTTCCCTGGCCGATGGACTGTCTGGCGGTGCTGAGTTTTTTCCACTGTACCTTGCACCGGGGGCCCATCCGCAGAAGAATGGACAGACACAGAGAAAGGACGGGGCTGACAGTGCCGAAGAGATAGACCACCTTATCTGCCGTAAAGATGGTAAACATGCAGCTCAGCCACATACAGATGGTGATAACCTTGAGGCCCAGAAACAGGCCGTAGACAAAGGATTCCACCGTCAGATTGTTTCCGATGAAGTTATGCCCCAGAATCGTCAGACCAAAGTGGTGATAGCTGGCATAGTAGAGAGCAAAGAGCACCACAAAGGGCAGAAGGCAGAGGTTAAATACCAGAGCTTTCCAACCTCTGCGCTTTACGCAGTAGAGGAAGGCACTGAGGTAAGAGATTCCCAGAAATACAGGATGGGGAAACAGAATGGTGCCGGCGAGAACTGACACAAAATAGATGAAGTTCATCGCCGGATGATATGACTCAAATCCCACGGTTTCCAGCCTCCATCATACCATACTTGGTTTTAATACGTTCCAGCTTGTCCAGCAGGGGGGTGCTGAACAGAAGCAGGGTTGCAAAACAGGCAACACCGTGGGTCAGATTTACAGGCAGACCGGAAGCAAAAATGCTTAAAGCAATGGGCCAGCTAATCACAGAACCGGTTGTAAAAATGGTACAGGTGTCTAACAGGGGACCAACGCAAAGCATAATGCATACAAAGCCAAACACGGCCCGAATGAGTGCATTATACAGAGGTTTTTTGGTCAGTGTGCGCTTATAGAACACAAGACCTGCCACAAATCCGCCCATGCCGTAGGCCATCATCTGCCAGGGCGTATAGGGACCCTGACCAAAGGCAAAGTTACTGGCAAAGGCTGCAATGGCTCCTGTAAGGAAGCCAGCCTGGGCACCGAAGGCCATACCGGTAATCATGATAATAGCAGTGATGGGCTTAAAGTGGGGGATGAAGGCGAAGGCCATCCGGGACACGGCGGCAATGGCTGCCATGACAGCAATGGTGACCAGCTCTCTGGCCTGGGGCTTTCGGCCCTCAAAGACCAGGAAAAAAGGAATCATGGTTTCAATGATAATCAGAGTACTGGTGAGGTAGTACCACCGGCCGGGAAGGGTGGTTCCCAGATACAGGGTGGCAGGAATCAACAGGACAATGCAGAGAATTGAGAATAGAGTGGATTTTTTCATGCTCTGGCCTCCATATTTTTCTGATACAGGCTGACCACATCACCGGCAGTGACAGCATTACGGAAGACGCACCGGCTCATGCGGTTGGAGGCAGTGGTATAGAAGCTGTTGGAGCCGAAGAAGTGGTGAGGCGTGTCGGTGGTAAGAATCTGGCCGTCAAAGAACATGCTGACCAGATCGGCATATTCGGCGCAGAACTCCACATCGTGGGAGACCATGACAATGGTAATGCCTTCTGCCTGAAGCTTTTTCAGAATCTTTGCAAATTTCTGCTTAAAGAAGCTGTCCAGTCCCTTGGTAGGCTCGTCCAGCAAAAGCAGCCTGGGCTCAGTGAGCAGCACCTTTGCCAGGGCGGCACGCTGCTGTTCACCGCCGGACAGGTCATAGGGGTGGGAATCCAGAAGCTGGGTGATTTCACAGGTTTCTGCCACCTGAGCCACTTTCTTTTCATCCTTAGACATTTCTTCCAGATCTTCCCGGACGGTTTTCTTCACAAAGAGGCTCTTGGGGTCCTGGGGAAGCATGGACAGGCAGTTTTTGAACAGCTCTCCGGATTTGTACTTGCCCAGAGGCTTTCCGAAAATCTCCACCTTGCCCCGATAGGTTTTGCAGATGCCGCATGTGGCCTTTAATGTGGTGGACTTGCCTGCACCGTTTCCGCCGACAATGGCGAAGAGCAGACCGGTGGGAACATCAAAGCTGACACCCTGCAGGACATCGGGGGTGTCCTTTTCATAGCGGAACCATGCCTCTTTCATCCGGAGGGCGGGGGTTCCGGTGCTTTCCGGTGCAGGGGGGATCACAGGCTCTGTGATGGTGGGGGCGTTGGTCTTAAAGGTATCGGTAAGCCAGCTCCGGCCTTCCCGCACCGTCAGGGGACAGTTCCCCTTGGCCTGGGACTGGTAGAAAATCCGGACGGGGGCAGGCAGAGCGGCGAACATCTCACTGTTCTGCCGGTACAGAAGCGCACCCACCTGCCGGGGGGTGTCGTTGGCTACCACCTTTCCGTGCTCCATCACCACCACCTTGTCGGCAGCGTGGTAGATGTCCTCCAGACGGTGTTCTGTAATGATAATGGTGGTGCCAAGCTCCAGATTGATTTTCCGGACGGTGTTCAGAAAGTCAGAGGCGGCAATGGGGTCCAGCTGACTGGTGGGCTCGTCCAGAATCAGGAGCTCAGGCTGCATGGCCATAATGGAGGCTAGGTTGAGCAGCTGCTTCTGACCGCCGGACAGCTCTGCCACATCTCTGTGGAACCAGCTCTGAATGCCGAAATAGCTGGCCATTTCCGCCACACGAAGCCGCATGGTTTTCTGGTCGCAGCCCAGACTTTCCAGGCCGAAGGCCAGCTCGTGCCAAACCTTATCGGTCACGATCTGGTCATCGGGATTCTGCATGACAAAGCCGATTTTAGAGGACTGATCTCTCTGGCTGACTTCATTGAGGGGCGTGCCGTCGAAGAGAATCTCACCGGAACGGTTGCCGTGGGGGGCCAAAACAGTTTTTAAATGCCGCAGAAGGGTGGTTTTTCCGCTGCCGCTTTTGCCGCAGACCACCACATAGGAGCCTTTCTCAATGGTAAGGGAAACATCCTGCAAGGAGTCTTTTTTGGAAGAGGCATAGGAAAAGGTTAGATTTTTGATCTCAAAATGTGCCATGTGATGGCCTCCTTGATTTGTAATGCAATGGGAATCAAAAGTAAAACACAATAGGCAAAGAACCCCCAGGAAATGGGAGAAATCTCAAATTCAGGGGTGAAGGTGGCAGAGGTACCGCCTGCGACAATGACGCAGGCGGAAAGCCCCACGATCATGGCAAGCAGCACCCAGTCTGCCACGGTCATGGTATAAATTTGGAAGCTGCTGCGTCTGGCGGTGCCATAGCCACGGGCCCGCATGGAGTCGGCGGTGACGACGCTGCCTTCCAGGGCCCAGTCTGTAAGGGCAGAGAGAACGGTCATACCATCGTTGATTTTTTCTTTTTTGGTACTCTGGGCGTTTGCACCCTTGCCGATGCAGTTTCTGGCTCCGATAATCTGCTTGGTTTTTCGTATGAAATTAGGAATCAGCCGAAGAACCATAATAAGCAGCAGGGACAGACCGGGAATCAGGTTTCCAAACAGACTGGTGAATTTGTCACTGGTCAGCACATCGTTGTAGCAGCCGAACCAGAGCATCATCACCACAAACATTCCCGCAATAATCATACCGTAAAACAGGGCTTCCAGGGTATAGGGCCTGCCGAACACGGTGAACAGCACGTGGACACCCTGGGTGTTAAACAGGGGATTGATGCAGGTGAGGATCAGTGCCACAGGGAGCATTCCCAGCAGCCCCCGGAACCCCTTGCTTCCCTTTAGCAGGATATAGTACATGGCAGCTCCGACGCACCCGGCCAGCATATATGCCGGGTGCTGAATCACCACGCCGAAGGCAATGGCGCACAGGAAAAACAGAAAGTTTACAACGGGATGATATCTGGAAAATGCGTCCTGTCTCATAGTGCCTTACCCTACAGAGCCGCCGACATCGGCACCCAGGCCGTTGCAGGTGTAGCACCAGACGATGGAGTCTCCGTCTTCCAGGGTGTAGCTGGAACAGCCATAGTTGGGGAACCAGCCGTTGACCTTGTACATCCAGCCGGACTCATGGCCACAGTCGAATTCGTAGAGGTTGTTAATGCCTTCAATATAATAGCTGCCGTACATGGGGGTCCAGCTGTATTCCAGCTGAATGCCATAGTCACTGCAGACCCGGTTCAATACATCAAATACGGTTTCGCCTTCGGTGAAGGATGCATCCACGCTGTAGAGAATGATGCCGTCGCTGGGAACATAGGGAGCCTTGGCGGGGTCCAGGTTGTCCCAGTTGTCCAGAATGGTGTCGCAGCGAATGGTAATGGTGCAGCTCAGGGAAGACTCGGTGGGAGCAGGCTCTGTGGGGGCAGGCTCTGTAGGAGCGGGCTCGGTGGGAGCAGGCTCTGTAGGAGCAGGTTCCGTGGGCTTTGCAGGGGTGGTGGGGGTGGTTGCAGCAGGCTCTGAGGGCTTGGTGGCAGAGGTGGGCTTGGGAGCATCCGGCTTTGCGGGATTTGTTTCCTTAGGCTCTGTGACCTTTGTGGTGGAGTCCTTAGGCTCTGTGGTGTCCTGAGTTTCCTCAGGCTCTGTGACCTTTACGGAAGGGGCGGTAGGATCGGGCTTTGTTTCCTTTTGAGCGGCATCTATCTGGGTTTTCTTCTCGGCCTGACGGTCGGCCACCAGCTTGTCCAGCTCCTTGGTGGTGAAGCATACGGGCTTGTTTTCGTTGGTTTTCCGAAGCTGACGGATGGTGAAATCATTCAGAGAGGAGATGGAGAGGGTGGTCATACTGCTTTCCTCGCCGAACCAGTTCAGAATCTGTCCTGCCTTGGCCTCGTTTACGGTTCCGGCAAATACGCTGATGCTCTGTGCGCCCTGCCGGACACTCAGGGATACAACAGTGTCCTGCAAAAGTACATCATTGCCCTCAAAAGACAGGGTCACGGGGTCAGTGGCGTTGGCGAAAACCTCACCGGAAGATACCGTGGCCGAAAAGGTCTCCAAGGAGGGATCTGTGATTTCCAGATGTGCGCTGTCTGCCAGAGTCAGCAGGCTTTGATTGACAGAAATGACAGCAGTGGCACCCTTGCCGCAGGTGATTTTATCTCCCTGACGAAGGGCGGTGTCACTGTCAACCTGATAGGCAACGCCGTTACGCTCCATGGTGACAATGCCCCGCAGATCGGTCAGCAGGGCAGCAGGGCTGTCGGCCTTGTCAAACCATCCCTGCAGGTGACCGGTCACGAAAATTCCGGCACCGAAAATCAGGACGATTACGGCAATCATAATGTAATTGGCTAACTTCTGTTTCTTCTTCATAATAAAACCTCCATAAACAAGAAAAAAGTCCCTCCAGAATGGGGACTTTTGTGCACACGCTATCTGCGCATTGAAGCAGACAAAAAAACAGAACCAATAGACCATCCCCAAGAGCCTATCGAGCTCAGGTCACAGCCTGTATTCCGACTCCGGACACCTTTTGTGCATTGGCCTTCTCGGATTTCTCCAATGGCGTTTTGCGGTATTTTGTCCGTCTACGGCGGCTTGGTACCGTTGGGATTTTCCCATTCCAATTAAACAGTGACCTATATAATGTAACTGGAAGATACTTCATGTTCATCCTAACATACTTTCCAAAGCATTGCAATCCCTTTTTAAATTTCTGTTGACAAAGCTATAGGAAAGTGGTATTTTGAATAGGAAAAATTGGGCAAAAGTTTGAGTGCTTCCGTAGTGTCCACTACTGGAAGATAATAGGGAATTGGGTGGAAATCCCGAACGGTACCGCCACTGTAAGCACGGAGGTTCAGTGCATAGCGAAAGCGGCCATTGGAGGAAACTCTGAGAAGGCGTGCTGAACTGAGGATGTGCAAGTCAGGAGACCTGCTTAGACAATGCCATGCTGCACCTGCATACACTGGGTGCGGCAGTGTGTTGGCGCAGAAATTCGGCTGCGGCAATCGGAGACGATTGCCGCAGCTTTTTTTTGTAACATCTGAAATGGGACCCCACTTCCGTTTTGGATCGTCAGAAGAAGATGAATGATCCGATGCACTCAGTTTTTCAACTATATTTTATTATGGAGGAATAGGCAAATGAAAAAACGCGTAATCAGCTTGTTGCTGATGCTGGCTATGCTTCTGAGTCTGCTTCCTGTATCCGCTATGGCAGTGGATTGGGACGAAGCTAAGGAGCAGGTTCGAGTGATTGTGGAAAATACCACCTTTCCTAAAAGCGAAGAAGCACCTTGGGAGGGGACACTGGTAGACACATGGGTAGATCTGAATGCAGATTCTACTATGATGACCTGCGTGGGGGCAGCTCTGAAAGAAAAAGGCTATACAGCCAAAGGATTGGAAAACAACTACATCAAGGAAATCAACGATCTGGCCGAGTTTGACGGCGGCTCCGGGTCCGGCTGGATGGGTACACTGAATGACTGGTTTACCAACCAGGGCTTCGGTGCATATACGGTGGCAGCCGGCACCTTGGGGGCCAACGATGAGATCCGCATTATGTATACCAGAAATTATGGTGCCGACCTGGGTGGTACCTGGGGAAATAGCGATACCAGCCTGAAGGCACTGTCCTTCAGCAAGGGCACCCTGGCTCCTGCTTTTGAAAGCAAAACTCTGGAATACACCCTGAATGTTCCGGCAGATACTGAGAGCATTGTGGTAACTCCTACCGCTGCCAACAAGAACTTCCAGGTTCATACCAAAATCGGCGAAACAGAATATAAGCGCACTGCTGCAGTTCCCGTTGCTGACGGAACTGTACTTACCATTGAAGTGGGCACCGGTGCATCTATGAATGAGGGTGCCACCCCCACCATCTATACGGTGACGATCCATAAGGATGTTCTTATTGACCCCACTTTGGATGCACAATGGCCTGTCTTCCGTGGCAACAGTGACAATAACGGTCTGACTGCTGCACAGACTCCCAGAACGGCTGAGGAGACGGAGCTCAAGTGGGCCAAGAAGTTGTCTACCGGTTGGACGGATGCTCCCAGCCCTGCAATTATTGTGGACAATGCACTGATTTCTATGTGCGGCTCCACACTTAAAAAGCTTGATATCACCAACGGTGAGGTTCTGAAGGAACAGAAGATGGCAGGTCCCACCAACTGGGGTACTGTGCCTCCCACCTACGGTAATGGCATGATTTTCTGTCCTTTGAGCGAGAGCCGTGTGCAGGCATTCGATGCCAAGACATTAGCACCTCTGTGGATTTATAAAGATGAGCGGTCCGGACAGTCCCAGTCCCCCATTGCTTATGCAGATGGCAAGCTCTATGTGGGCCTTGGTTATAACGGACCTTCCAGCTTTGTTTGCCTCAATGCTGCCGATGGCAGTATCGTCTGGCGTGAGGAGGATCCCAATGGTTACTATTGGGCCGGTGCTGTAGTTGTAGAAGACTATGTGATCTATGGCGGTGAAGCCGGTCATCTCATCAGCCGGAACAAGGATACCGGCGAGCTGGTTGCCGACCTGACTGTAGAGGGAACCCCCAACATCCGCTCCACCATTTCTTATGCGGACGGTCATGTGTTCTTTACTACAAAGAAGGCACAGCTTTGTAAAGCAGATCTGGATACCAACACTGGCGCTTTGAGCAATCTGGTAACTCTGGATTGCAGCAAGTACGGTGCAGAATCCACCAGCACTCCCGCCATTTATAATGGCATTGCCTACTTTGGCGTAGGCTCCTTCAGCAAGCCTCAGCATGTTGTTGCTGTGAACCTGGAGCGCATGGAAGTTGTGTGGTCCATCGAACAGCTTGGCAACCCTCAGTGCTCTGTTTTGCTTTCCACCGCTTATGCTGACACTGGTTATGTGTATCTGTATGTGACATATAACGCCAACCCCGGTGGCATGAATGTAATCAAAGCTAAGATCGACGGCAGTGAAGCAACCCAGAGTGTTTTGTTCGACGCAAGGGGCTATGAACAGTACTGCATTTGCAGCGTCATCACCGACCGTGAGGGCAATCTCTATTACAAGAATGACAGCGGCAATATGTTTGCCCTTGGCATGACACAAGATAGCAAGAACCAAGTGGCAGCAGAGAAGGCTGAAGCTCTCATCAATGCCATTGGCGAAGTAACTCTGAATTCTCAGGAGAAGATTGAGGCTGCTCGTGCAGCTTACGATGCTCTGACTGATGAGCAGAAGGCACTGGTTTCCAACTATGCAGCTCTGGAGAAGGCCGAAAAGACCTTGGCCCAACTGAAGGAGACAGCCGCCAACGAAGCAGCCGCCAAGGAAGTGGTGGCTCTCATTGACGACATCGGCGAAGTGACCCTGAAATCTCAGGAGAAGATCGAAGCAGCTCGTGCAGCTTATGATGCTCTGACTGATGAGCAGAAGGCACTGGTTTCCAACTATGCAGCTCTGGAGAAGGCCGAAAAGACCTTGGCTCAGTTGAAAGAGGAAGCCGAGCAGGAAACAGCTGTCAAGGAAGTGGTAGCTCTCATTGACGACATCGGCGAAGTGACCCTGGACTCTCAGGAAAAGATCGAAGCAGCCCGTGCAGCTTACAATAAGCTGACTGACGAGCAGAAAAAGCTGGTTTCTAACTATGAGGTGCTGGAGGCTGCTGAGGAGTCCCTGCGTATCTGGCAGCTGCCTAAAGTTGACACTGCCAAGGCATTTAAGGACACCGGCGATTATCTGGAGAACCTGGCCAAGGAGCATACACCGGAGGTGAATTCCATCGGCGGCGAGTGGCTGGTTCTGGGTCTGGTAAGAAGCGGCAGAGCTGAGCCTGCCGGCTACTATGAAAATGTACTGGATTATGTAGCAAAGAAAATCAACGACAAAGAGCAGCTTCATCGCAACAAGTCCTCTGATAACTCCCGTGTGATTCTGGGCCTGACTGCCATCGGCAAGGATGTAACCGCTGTGGCAGGTCATAACCTGCTCAAGGGCCTTACCGATATGAAGTACCTGAAGAAGCAGGGAATCAACGGCCCTATTTGGGCACTGATTGCCTTTGACTCTCACAACTATGAGATTCCCACCGTTTATGAGGGCGGTGAGCAGGTCACTCGTGAGGGCCTGATCGAGTATATCCTTTCTGAGCAGCTGGCCGATGGCGGCTGGGCTCTTTCCGGCACTGCGGCTGACCCTGATATGACCGCTATGGCCATTCAGTCCCTGGCCCGCTACTATAAGGAAAATGAGACTGTCAAGACTGCTGTGGACAAGGCTCTTGATACGCTGTCCAAGCTGCAGCAGCCCAATGGCGGCTATGCTACCTGGGGAACTGTGAACTCTGAATCCTCTGCTCAGGTGATTGTGGCTCTGACAACCCTGGGTATCGATCCCAATACCGATGCCCGGTTTATTAAGAACGGCAGAAGCGTTGTCAATGCACTGTGCGACTACTTCGTAGAAGGCGGCGGCTTCAAGCATGTGGCGGAACTGAACGTAGACGGTATGGCCTCTGAGCAGGCATACTATGCACTGACTGCCTGTGACCGTCTCCAGAAGGGTCAGAAGTCCCTGTATGACATGACCGATGTGAAAATCGGAAACACCATGCCCTTCACCGATGTGCCTGAGGGTAAGTGGTACTATGGTGCCGTAGAGTTCGTCTATCAGAACGGCCTCATGAATGGCATCAGTGACACTCAGTTTGCTCCTCAGCACAAGCTGACCCGTGGCCAGCTTGTAACCATCCTGTACCGCATGGAGAAGGAGCCTGAGGTTGCCAAGGACTCTCCCTTTGTGGACCTGAAGGCCGGTTCCTACTATGAAAAGGCTGTTGAATGGGCTTATGACAATGAAATTGCCAGCGGTGTGGACAAGACCCATTTTGCTCCCGCACATCCTGTTACCAGAGAGCAGATGGTGACCTTCTTTGCACGCTATGCAGAAAATGTTAAGGGTGCTGATATGAGCAAGAAGGCAGACCTCAGCCGCTATGAGGATGCAGGCAAGGTGTCCAACTTTGCTACTAAGGCTATGGCCTGGGCCGTGGGCAACGGCATTGTAAACGGTGTCACTGCAACCCAGCTGAAGCCTAAGGGAACTGCAGTCCGTGCACAGGCAGCCCAGATCATTGAGCGTCTGTGGAACTTCGTGGGATAATCTCCTCAGCAAACTGAAAAGATTAGATTGATCGGTGAAATTTCTATTGAAAACTTACTTTCAGAATGATACAATATCCGGACTGTTGAAGCCGGGAGTGAATCCCGGACTGACTCTCCTCTGGGAGGGGCAGACCTTTGGCACCTGTTGTTTCTGAAACCGCAATTCAGAAATAAGCCCTGGGAGCAATCCCGGGCGGAGCAGAGGCTGCTGAGTCAGAAGATCAACGGTGTACCCACTGACTGCGAAAGCAGACAGGTGTGGTGCAAAATGGTTGAAAAGGAGTTAAACAATATGAAAATGACACGGATCAAGAAACTGATGTCCCTGGTCCTTTGTTTCGTGCTGATTGCGGCTCTGGCACTCGTTACAACGGGCTGCGGTGATAAGGAAAGCAACGATGCTGTTGTCGGTACGATCACCGATGGCCAGACTCTGGGAACCGGTGCAACGAAGTTCACTTTGAAGGTGGTAGATGTGGAGGGCAAGGAAATCTCCGCTGAGATCAACACCGATGAAAAGACCGTTGGTGCAGCACTTACCGCTCTGAATCTCATTGCAGGGGAGCAGGGCGAGTATGGCCTGTATATTAAGACGGTCAACGGCGTAACGCTGGACTATGAGAAGGACGGTAAATACTGGGCCTTCTATGTAGACGGAGACTATGCCATGGAAAGTGCAGACCTCACCGAGATCGTCCCCGGCACCACTTATACCCTCAAGGCTGAGTAATCAACCCCGCAGGCCGTTGATGCAGTATGCATCGGCGGCCTGCTTTTTATGGGACAGAAGCAATATATTTTCTGCTTGATAAAAAAAGAAATATGTGGTACTCTTTCCCCAAGAGATACTTACAGGGTAAAAGAAGGCTGCTGTCGGAAAAATACTGTGGGGCCCGATTCAGCTATGAGGAAAGTAAGAGGAGATTTCTATGCATAAGAGAAAAAAAGTGTTTGCTGTGCTTACTGCGCTGCTGTGTGTGATCGCGATGCTTTCCGGCTGTGCGGTGACCAGTTCCAAGACATATGTATTTTCCGTTGATAACGGAGATTCTATCAAAATCCAGCTGGATACAACCAATGGATATAATCTGTCTTCGGATATTCCCTTTGTCATCACACACAACAACGAGGAAGAGGCGCAGGGTTCTTTTATCAAAGGAGAAGCATACGAACAGTTCGTTACGGCAGCCAATCAGGACCCGAAGGCCAAGGTGCTGGACTCCGGTGAAAAGGACGGAAATCCCTATGTGTTCTGGTCCTATAACGGAGAAGAATTCAACTATGTAATTATGATTGAAGGTTCCAATACAGGCGTTGTGCTTGGAAGTCTGGTTTCTGAGCAGTCTGCAAGGGTGTGTTTTGAGAGAATGACCATCTCTGAGGCAGAGTAAAGCGGGACGGCACAATGAAGTGCCTGACCATATGGAACACCCCATAGCGTTCAAACAGGATAAGGTAAGGCCACCGGGAGAACCGGTGGCCTTTTGCTGTATAGAGAACTATGGTTCCCAGCAACTTCAGTGATATATGAAACAGCGGCGGACATTTTTGAGGCCGGGGTTATGATTATAGGACAGAAGCAGCATAGCTTCTGCTTGATAAAAAAAGAGAGATGTGGTACTCTTTCCATAAGGGGTTCCTGCGGGGAAAAGAAGGCTGCTGCCGAAAAACGCCACGGAACCTGATACAGGGAAAAGAAAGGTAAGGGGAGATTTCTATGCATAAGAGAAAGAATGTTTTGGCTGTACTTACCGGGCTGCTATGTGTGATCGTGATGCTTTCCGGCTGTATATTTAGGTCAGATTCGACTTTAAGTATCGTAGGGTATGTATATCCGGGACATAACGGAGATTCCATCAAAATCCAGCTGGATACAACCAATGAATATAATCTGTCTTCGGATAGTCCCTTTGTCATCACACACAACGACAAGGAAGAGACACAGGGTACATTTATCAGCAGGGAAGTATATAAGCAGTTTGTTACAGTAGCCGAGCAGGACCCCAACGCCAAGCTGCTGGACTCCGGTGAAAAGGACGGAAATTCCTATGTGTTCTGGTCCTATGACGGAAAAGAATTTAACTATGCAATTATGGTGGAAGGCTCTCATACAGGCGTCTTTCTCAGAAATCTGGTTTCTGCGGAGTCTGCAACGGCGTGCTTTGAGAGAATAACCATCTCTGAAGCGGACCCGGCAGCGGAAACGGCCCCAACAGCCGAGACGGA
>RCNH01000057.1_pt1 | contig 52741 bp, 48 predicted proteins | sample 2041161 | NCBI WGS metagenome assembly RCNH01 (sample SAMN09708215, study PRJNA481090) | Feces metagenome, whole genome shotgun sequencing project. | biome: feces | host: Leptonychotes weddellii | place: Antarctica: Sion Island | collected 2010-03-01 | reverse complement strand
CAGAAGGAAGTTTCCATCATGGGCAAGGCTCTGGCTAACCCCGAGCGTCCCTTCGTTGCCATTCTGGGCGGCGCTAAGGTTTCCGACAAGCTCAACGTTATCAAGAACCTGCTGGAAAAGGTTGACACCCTGATCATCGGCGGCGGCATGGCTTTCACCTTCCTGGCTGCAAAGGGCTACGCTGTCGGCGCTTCTCTGGTTGACAATGAGAAGATCGACTACTGCAAGGAAATGATGGCCAAGGCAGAGGAGAAGGGCGTTAAGCTGCTCCTGCCTGTTGACACCGTTGTTGCTGATGCCTTCCCCAGCCCCATCGATGCTGAGATCCCTGTTGAGACCGTCATGTCCGATGCAATTCCTGCCGGCAAGATGGGCCTGGATATCGGCGAGAAGGCCTGCGAGGAGTTCGCTGCTGCCATTAAGTCCGCTAAGACCGTTGTCTGGAACGGACCTATGGGCGTGTTCGAGAACCCCATCCTGTCCAGAGGAACCAAGGCTGTTGCTCAGGCTCTGGCCGATTCCGAGGCTGTGACCATTGTTGGCGGCGGCGACAGCGCTGCAGCCTGCGAGCAGCTGGGCTTTGCTGACAAGATCACCCACATTTCCACCGGCGGCGGCGCTTCCCTGGAGTTCCTGGAAGGCCTGGAGCTGCCCGGCATTGCCTGCCTGCAGGATAAGTAAATATCCGCTTCAACTGAAATTCACCGCAGGGATGGAATTTCTTCTATCCCTGCGGATAGACTGTGTATTTACGCCCCGTGCGGTTTGCACAGTCTGACTTTTGTTAAACCGCATCGATCCTGATGTGTACATATTAAGGAGATTAAGAAGATGAATAGAAAATATCGTAAGACCGTCATTGCCGGTAACTGGAAGATGAACAAGACTCCTTCCGAAACCAAGGAATTCATGACCGCTTTCAAGGGCATCCTGCCCAAGGGCCGCTGGTGCGATGTTGCTCTGTGCGTTCCTGCTGTCTGCATTCCCGCAGCTGTCCGCGCTATGCGTGAGACCCGCGTAGGCATCGGTGCTGAGAACTGCAACGCAAATGCAAGCGGTGCATATACTGGCGAAATCGCTACCAACATGCTGGTTGACGCTGGCTGTAAGTACGTTATCATCGGCCACTCCGAGCGCCGCGCTATGGGCGAGACCGATGCTGATGTCAATGCCAAGGTTCTGGCAGCTCTGGATGCAGGCCTGATTCCCATCATGTGCTGCGGCGAGAGCCTGGAGCAGCGTGAGAGCGGCATCACCTCCGAGTGGATCGCAATGCAGATCAAGATGGGCCTGCAGAATGTTCCCGAGGAGAAGATCCGCAAGGTCATCATTGCCTACGAACCCATCTGGGCTATCGGCACTGGCCGTACCGCTACTCCCGAGCAGGCTGAGGAAGTCTGTGAGAACATCCGTACCGTCGTTCGCAAGCTGTACAGCTCCAAGAACGCCCGTGCAATCTCCATCCTCTACGGTGGTTCCATGAACGAGAAGAACGCTTTCGAGCTGCTGGCTCAGCCCGACATCGACGGCGGCCTCATCGGCGGCGCTTCTCTGGTTCCTGAGAAGTTCGTTAAGATCATCGAAGCTGCCAACCAGCCCACTGTCTGATAGAACGTTAAACAATGTAGGAGCAGCTGCTGATTTCGGCAGCTGCTCTTGCCGATTTTTGGAGCAATGCCTATGAAAACTTTGTATTTACCTGCGGAAAATGCAGAAACACCTGCAATCGCAGCGGAAATTATCAAAAAAGGTGGACTGGTTGCCATTCCTACCGAGACAGTCTACGGCCTGGGTGCCAACGGACTGGACGAACAGGCCGTTGCGAAAATCTTCATCGCCAAGGGCCGGCCTCAGGATAATCCGCTGATTCTCCATGTTTCCGAGCCGGAGCAGATGGAGTCCGTCTGTGAAAACATTCCTCAGTCGGCCTATCTGCTTGCGAAAAAATTCTGGCCCGGTCCGCTGACCATGGTTCTGCCTGCCAGGGACGTCGTTCCCAGACGGACAACCGGCGGACTGTCTACAGTAGCTGTTCGGTGCCCGGACAGCAAGGTGACCAGAGAAATCATCCGGCTTTCCGGTGTGCCCATTGCGGCACCTTCCGCCAATATTTCCGGAAAGCCCTCCACGACCACGGCGCAGCACGTGCTGCATGACCATGACGGCAGAATTGACGCGGTTGTGGACGGCGGTCCCTGCCGGGTAGGCGTGGAATCCACCATCGTAGACCTGTCCGACGGCCGCCCCAGACTGCTGCGTCCCGGCGGAATCACACCGGAACAGCTCAGAGATGTGCTGGGGGATCTGGTGGTGGATAAAGCGGTTACCGCACAGATTGACAAGGATGCTGTGGTCAAAGCCCCCGGCATGAAGTACAAGCACTATGCGCCGGCCTGTGATGTGGTGATCGTTTCCGGATCCCGGGAGAAAGCTGCGGAATATATCCATGCCCACATTCAGAGCAATGACCGGGTGCTGTGTTTTGAAGAGGAACTGCCGCTTTACCATGACTGCAATCCGCTGGCATACGGCAAAGAGGCGGATGTGAATACGCTTTCTGCAGGCCTGTTTGATGCACTGCGGGAACTGGACCATCCGGAAATTCACCGTGTTTACGCCCGGTGCCCTGTGGGCGGCGGCGTGGCCTATGCGGTTCAGAACCGGCTGAAAAAGGCAGCGGCATTCCATATCATTGACGCAGAGGCGGAAGCATGATTCTGGGAATTACCGGCGGCACCGGATGCGGAAAAACCACGCTTCTGGATGTGATCCGGGAGCAGGGTGGACTGGTTCTGGACTGCGACGAGATTTACCATCAGCTGCTTCAGACAGACACTGACCTGATCGGCAGTCTGGAGTCCCGTTTTCCGGGTACGGTGGAAAACGGCGTTCTTCTTCGGAAAAAACTGGGAAACATCGTTTTTTCAGACGAAAAAGCTTTGCTGGATCTGAATCGGATCACCCACAGCGCAGTAAAAAGGGAAGTGCTCCGCCGTCTGGAAACCACGCCCAAGCTGGCGGCAATCGATGCCATTGCCCTGTTCGAAGGCGGGCTGGCCCCGCTGTGCGACCTGACTGTGGCTGTAACAGCTCCGCTGGAGGAAAGAGTCCGGCGCCTGATGGCCCGGGACAGCATCCCGGAAGATTACGCCAGAAGCCGGATTGCAGCCCAGCACGATGCAGCATGGTTCCGGGAAAAATGTGACTTTCTGCTGGAAAATGACGGGACCCGAGAGGCGTTCCGGAAGAAATGCCTTGCGTTTTTGACGCAGAACGGTATAATAGAATAGAAAACAGGAGAAGAGAAGCTGTAGTTTCTCTTCTGAATGAATAAAGGAGGAAGCACCAATGAACATTGATGAACTTCGTGAAAAACTGACGGCTGCCCCCAAGAACGGCTACACCCGGCTTACCGAGGCAGAACGTGCTGAAATGGAAAGCTACAGCAAGCGCTATATGGAATTCCTGAGCACCTGCAAGATGGAGCGGGAAGCAACTTCCTGGGCTGTTGCCGAAGCGGAAAAGCACGGTTTTAAGCCCTTCAGCAAGACCATGCGTGTGCAGCCCGGTGACAAGGTTTACTATAATAACCGCGGCAAGTCCATTTGCCTGGCTGTGATCGGTCAGGAATCTCTGGAAAACGGCGCACAGATCTGCGCTGCCCATGTGGATTCTCCCCGTATGGACCTGAAGCCCAATCCCATGTATGAAGACAGCGAAATCGGCTACCTCAAGACCCATTACTACGGCGGTATCAAGAAATACCAGTGGGTGACCATTCCTCTGGCAATCCACGGTGTTGTCTGCCGTAAGGACGGAACGACTGTGTCCGTTACCATCGGTGAAGATGAGAACGATCCCGTTTTCGTGGTTTCCGATCTGCTGGTTCACCTGTCCGCAGACCAGATGCAGAAGCCCGCTGCAAAGATCATCGAAGGCGAGCAGCTGAACGTGATCCTGGGCACTGAGCCTCTGGAAGGCGAAGGCGCAGACCTTGTCAAGCTGAATCTGCTGCGGATGCTCAACGAAAAGTACGGCATTGTCGAAAGCGATTTCCTGTCTGCAGAGCTGAACGTAGTTCCCGCAGGCAGATGCCGTGAGGTCGGTCTGGACCGGAGCCTGCTGGGCGGATATGGCCACGATGATCGTGTCTGTGCATTTGCAGAGCTGGATTCTCTGTTCTCCATCGACACCCCCAAGCACACTGCTGTCTGCATCCTGGCTGACAAGGAAGAAATCGGTTCTGTCGGCGTATCCGGCATGCAGAGCCACTTCTTTGAGCACTTCATGGGCGGCCTGTGTGATGCACAGGGCGTTAAGCTGGAGGATTGCTTTGCCAAGTCCTTCTGCCTGTCCGCTGACGTTTCAAACGCATTTGACCCCAACTTCGCCGAGACCTGCGACAGACGGAACAACAGCCAGCTGAACTACGGCGTGGCTATCTGCAAGTACACCGGCTCCCGTGGCAAGGGTGGCTGCTCTGACGCATCTGCCGAGGCAATGAGCTTCATCCGTTCCACCTTTGCAAAGGAAGGCGTGATCTGGCAGATCGCAACCCTGGGCAAGGTCGATCAGGGCGGCGGCGGTACCGTGGCTGCCTACATGGCAAACCGGAACATCGTAACGGTTGACGCCGGAACGCCTGTGCTGTGCATGCACGCTCCCATGGAAATCGTGTCCAAGCTGGACTGCTACGAGACCATGCGGGCCTGCAAGGCAATCTATATGGCCTGATTTTTCAAAAATCCCCCGGAAGCCTGAAACTTCCGGGGGTCCTTTTTATCCCAAAAACATCCCGCCGATATTTCGGCGGGATGTTTCGTATATTTACTCTTTTACGTTCAGGGCAATGTGAACATCGTCGAGCTGCTTCTGGGAAACAGCAGTGGGGGCATCCATCATCAGGTCCTGTGCGTTCTTGTTCATGGGGAAGGTAATGACTTCACGGATGGACTCTTCGCCGGTCAGCAGCATAATCAGGCGGTCAACGCCGGGAGCTGCACCTGCATGAGGGGGAGCACCATAGGTGAATGCATTGTACATAGCGGGGAACTTGGCTTTGACGTCTTCTTCGCCCAGACCCACCATTTCAAAAGCCTTGACCATGATTTCGGGATCATGGTTCCGGACAGCACCGGAAGCGGATTCGTAGCCGTTGCAGACCAGGTCGTACTGGTTTGCGTTGATGGCCAGCAGCTTTTCGGTGTCGCCTTCGGCATCCAGCAGAGCCTGCATGCCGCCTTCGGGCATGGAGAACGGATTGTGGCAGAACTCCAGCTCGCCGGACTCTTCGCCGATTTCGTACATGGGGAAATCAACGATCCAGCACAGAGCATACTGCTCTTCGTCGAAGTGACCGGGGATCCGCTTGCCCAGCAGGGTACGGATGACACCGGCGGTCTTCTGTGCAGCGGACTTCTTGCCGGCTGCCATGCAGACGAAGCTGCCGGGCTTCAGGTTCAGCTTTTCGATGAAAGCGTCCTTGCAGTCGCCCAGGAACTTGGAAATGCCGCCGGTCAGCTCGCCGTTTTCGTCAACCTTGACCCAGCAGGCCTTGTTGCCGGTCTGAACTTCCACATCCACCAGGAGCTTGTCGATCCACTTGCGGCCCTGTGCAAAGTCGTCAACAGCGACGGCCTTGACGGTTGCGTTCTGGAAGGGAGCAAACTCAGTGCCGCTGACCACATCGGTGATGTCCTGGATTTCCAGGTCGATACGCAGGTCGGGCTTATCGGAGCCGTAGCGCTCCATGGCTTCGTTGTAGGGGATATGGCGGAAGGGAGCCTGTGCGACTCTCTTGTACTTGCCGAACTTTTCAAACACGGGTACCAGAACATCCTCGAGCGTGCTCAGAACATCCTCCTGAGAAGCGAATGCCATTTCCATATCCAGCTGATAGAATTCGCCGGGAGTACGGTCGGCACGGGCATCCTCATCACGGAAGCAGGGAGCAATCTGGAAGTAACGGTCGAAGCCGGAGGTCATCAGCAGCTGCTTGAACTGCTGGGGAGCCTGAGGCAGAGCGTAGAACTTGCCGGGATGGTTCCGGGCGGGAACCAGATAGTCACGGGCACCCTCGGGGCTGGAAGCGGTGAGGATGGGGGTGGTGATTTCCAGGAAGCCCTTTTCAGTCATCAGACGGCGCAGCTCAGCAACAACCTGGCAGCGCAGAACGATGTTGGACTTGACAGCGGGATTCCGCAGATCCAGATAGCGGTATTTCAGACGGGTATTTTCGTCGGCCTCTCTGGATTTGTTGATCTCGAAAGGCAGCTGATTATGGCGGCACTTTCCGAGAATTTTGATTTCTTCAGGAACCACTTCAATTTCGCCGGTGGGCTGCTTGGGGTTCTTGCTCTCCCGTTCGCGGACGGTGCCGGTGACGGAGATGGTGGATTCCTTGTTGATACCCTTGATGACGCGCATCATATCTTCGGTTTCCACGACCACCTGAGTCGTTCCGTAATAGTCCCGCAGGACCAGGAAGGCAAAGTTGGAGCCGACTTCACGGACATTTTCCAGCCAGCCTACAATGGTAACTTTCTTACCTGCATCGGAAAGCCGCAGCTCGCCGCAGGTATTGGTTCTGGATTGGAACATGAAACATATCCCCTCTTATTTCTAATATTTTAACTCGTTTATTTTCTCACACATGATGATAAAAGTCAATCACTCAGCGGGGGATTTGGAGCATTCCGGGGAAAAATCTGTGAATTGCATCGGAAAATGCGGAAAAGTCATGGCGCTCTCTGGGAAATACGGGAATCTGCAGGGAGCCGGGACGAAGTGGGTGCCGGTAAAGGAGAATCTGCACAGGATCCGGATTGCGGCAGGAATGCAAAAAAACGGCAGCATTCTTTTACGAATGCTGCCGGAAAAAATCAGAAGATTATTTGCCGTTGATGTTTTTGCTGTTGCCGCGGGGACCGAAGCTGACGGAGGTATCACCCTTGAGATCAGCACCGAACTCGTAATCCTTGCCGGGCAGAATGGCGTTGAGGAGAATGCCAACCAGAGCGCCCACAGCAATGCCGGACAGGCTGACATGGATGGAACCCAGAGCAATCTGCAGAGCACCATGATAGTTGATGCCAATAGCCAGACCCATGGTCAGAGCAGCAATCAGGACGTTGCGGGACTTGGTGAAGTCTACCTGGTTTTCAACCACGTTGCGGACACCGACACCGGAAATCATGCCGTACAGCACCAGGCTGACACCGCCCATGGTAGCAGCAGGCATAGCCACGATGATGGCTGCGAACTTGGGGCAGAAGGAGAGAATCATGGCAAACACAGCAGCTATACGGACCACTCTGGGATCGTAGACCTTGCTCAGAGCCAGAACACCGGTGTTCTCACCATAGGTGGTATTGGCAGGGGCGCCGAAGAGGGCAGCAACAGTGGTAGCCAGACCGTCGCCCACCAGAGTGCGGTGCAGACCGGGATCAGCGACGTAATTTTTACCGACGGTAGAGGAGATTGCGCACATATCACCGATATGCTCGATGATGGTAGCCAGTGCAATGGGAGCAATGGTAATGATGGAGGTCAGCAGCAGGCCGGTATCCAGATTTTTGCCGAATACGGACAGGCCGGTATGGCTCCAGATCACAGGCAGGCCGATCCAGTCGGCTGCACCCACCACTTCAGCCACATGGGCGCGGGCGGCAGGATCGATAATCATGGAGAATACATAGGAGCCAACCACAGCCAGCAGGATGGGGATGATCTTGATCATGCCCTTGCCCCAGATGTTGCAGACCACAACAATCAGAACGGCAATGACAGCAACCATCCAGTTGGTTTCACAGTTGCCGATGGCGGTACCGGCCAGGTTCATGCCAATGCAGATGATGACAGGACCGGTGACGATGGGGGGGAAGAACTTCATAACCCGCTGTGCGCCGAAGAGCTTAAACAGGAGAGCCATCACCAGGTAAATCAGACCTGCAACGGCCACACCCATGCAGGCGTAGGGAAGCATTTCCAGATTTGCAATGGTGGCGTTTCCGGCTTCGTCCAGCAGCTTGGGGGCAATTGCAGCATAGCCGCCCAGAAATGCGAAGGAGGAACCCAGAAATGCGGGAACCTTGCGGCCGGTGATGAGGTGGAACAGCAGGGTGCCCAGACCTGCAAACAGCAGGGTGGTGGAGACGTTCAGACCGGTCAGTGCGGGAACCAGAACGGTAGCACCGAACATGGCGAACAGGTGCTGCAGTCCGAGAACCAGCATTTTGGGAGTTCCCAGTGTTCTGGCGTCATAGACTGCATCAGTGGTCTTTTCGGGATTTGCCATAAAAAAACATCCTCTCTCTGCGCGGGCCGGAACGGCTGAGCGTGAAAAAGGATGAAAGACAGAACCCCCGCAGGGTCAGCCGCTTCCCCCTTTAATCAGCAGAAAGTGTGCCGCAGGCCTGAAATTTGGAGACCATAAATACCTGCAAATCTGCTTTTTGCAGCTGTTTATGCCCTCCTGTGCGCAAATCTTATTATTTCCGTAGAAAGTATACATGGTTTTGAATGGAAAAGCAAGACGGAATTGCAAAACTACCGCCGAATTATGAACAGATTATGACACGGCTTTTGGCTAAAATGCGGATAAGGCACACAAACAGCATGGAATTTGCCATGAAAAACAAAAAACCGACCGGCTCAGTGCAGCTGAGCCGGTCGGAAAAGGTCAGAAACGGTAATCGGTTTATTTTGCAGGAACGGTGTAGGCAAATGCCATATTTCTGCCCTGTGCATCGGGAATGCTGATGAACAGCTCGAAAGCATCACCCATGCCGGCAGGAGCAAACTTGGCAATTTCGAAGGTACGGAATGTAACAGTCTCATCCTTGTGCATCAGGAAGCTGTTAGCGGTATTCTTCTTAACCACGGCACCGGATTCCTTGTCAACAACGGCGGAAGCGCTCATGTTGATGTTGAAGCCGTTGGGGCTGGTGACATGGTAGCACTTCAGAGGATACTGCTCGCCTTCGTACAGGACATATCCGGGCAGACCTTCGAAGCCATAGGACTCTTTGTCGCCCTTCATGGTCAGGGTGTAGGTCATAGCAACATAAACACGACCTTCGGAAGCAGTGAACTTGGAGGAAGTGTCTTCGGTAGGCATCAGGTAAGTGTCGTCACCGGCATCTACAGCAGGAGTGAACTCAACCTTTTCGATGGTCAGATCGAACAGATCGGTAGAAGCGGTTTCGCCGACTGCCAGCTTGGGAACGTCACTTTCTTCTGTGGGAGCCTCTGTGGCAACCAGAGTGGGAGAGCCAGTCTCCTGAGTGTCTTTGCCGCCGCTGCAGGCGACGAGGGAGAATGTCAGCAGCAGAGCCAGAGTGAGGGATAAGATCTTTTTCATTTTTTTCCACCTTCCAATTTTTTGGATGAGATGATTATAGCATTAAGTACAAAAGAATGCAAGACTGGTGCATAAAATTTGTTAAAATACACAAAAAGCGGACAGGGAAAAAGAAAAATGAATACCGGAAAAGATGAAAATAATTCATAAATGTTCTTGAAAATTCGGTTATTCAAAAAAATTATAGAATTATTGGAAGAAAATGTGTGGAAAATTTTCGGTTGTGCAAATTAAAAAACACTTCTGATCCAACAGGGTACAAAATACCCGGGTAATCAGAAGTGTTTCCTGCTGAGGATAATATCCAATATGAAATTCCAGTACAAGTACGGCTTTCAGATTCTCCGTGCAACTCCGGAAAAAAGGATCCCGAAACCTGCCGGAATACAGTCACATCTGGGCGACGTTGGCAGATTTCAGCTGAAGCTGGAGCTTGTCTGCGATGAGGGCGATGAATTCGCTGTTGGTAGGCTTTCCTTTGGTGTTGGATACGGTGTATCCGAAGAACCGCTGGAGCGTGTCCAGATCGCCTCTGTCCCATGCTACTTCGATGGCGTGACGGATGGCGCGTTCGACTCGGGAAGGTGTGGTGCCAAAGGTTTTTGCTACCTGTGGATAGAGCACCTTGGTGATGGCATTGATCACGTCCATATCTCCTACGGCAATGATGATGGCCTCGCGCAGATACTGATAGCCCTTGATATGAGCGGGAACGCCGATTTCGTGAATGATCCCTGTAACCATGGACTCAATACTGGTTTTGTCCACCTTTTTCGTGGTGTTCAACCGGAGGCTCTCCCCACCTCTGATTTCCTCCAGACGCTCTACAAGAGCGGTCATGTCACAGGGCTTGAGCATCAGATACCGAACCCCCAGATTTGCAGCGGCTGACGATACGTACTCTGTGACGAAACCCGTAGTGGCCAGCGTCACCGGCTGAATGTTTCTGGCCGCAAGAGCCCTCAAAACACTGATGCCATCCCGCTTGGCAAGCATCAGATCCAGAACCAGAACGTCAGGCTTCTGCTCTGTGGCCAGATGCAGAGCCTGCTCGCCGTCCTGGGCCGTCCCCACGACCCGGAAACGATCGGTTCCTTCAAGGGCTGCGGTCAGTCCAGTGCAGAAATCTTCACTGCTGTCCGCAATCAATACAGTTGTGTAATTATCCATAACTTCCTCTCCTGACATAGTAAGTTTGCTCCCCGGTAAATTTGAAATTTTTCATCTTGCTGCGACTACTATAATGTAGCATAAAGCCCCGATTTTTGCAAGGAAAAACGAGAACAATCGGTCGTCATAAAATTGCTGTTTTCGACAATTTAACAGAAAATATGTAATAATTAACGAAAAAATGTCGAATTTAGTCGAAACAGAAGGTTGACGGAAGTGGAGTGATGTTGTAAAATGATTCCATCAATATATCAACAAGGAAAGGGCGTTATAAAAATGAACAAAGTATGGAACCTGGACCCGATTTATACAGGCTTTGACGACCCTGCCTTTGAGGCAGATCTGAATGCGCTGAAAGATCTGGTGGCTGAATTTGCTGCCTTTAGTGAAAAGCTGGATTCCGTCGATCCCATGGATGGACTGCATACAGGCATTGCTCTGACGGAAAAAATTGTTGACCTGGAGGAGAAGCTCCTCAGCTTCAGCTCTCTGCGTCAGTCTGCGGATTCCCGGGATTCCGAGGCCGGCTCTCAGATCGGACGGATCATGGCAGTTGTCAGCGCCGTTGCTGCGCCGGATGCTGCGTTCCGCGGCTGGGCTGCAAAGCTGGACAACCTGATGGAGCTGGTGGAAAATGACGACAGCCTGAAGGACTATTCCTTCCTGTTCAGCAATATCCGCAAGTCCAGCAAGTATATCCTGCCGGGCCTTGCAGAAACCATTATGGCAAAAATGTCCATGTCCGGCGGCAGCGCCTGGGCAGATATGCAGCAGTACCTGACCAGCACGGTGCCGGTAACCTATCAGGGAACCACCACCAATCTGTCCTCTGTCCGGAATCTGGCCTATGATCCTGATCCGCAGGTGCGCAAAGCAGCCTATGAGGCAGAGCTGGCCTGCTATGACCGAATCAAGGATGCAGTGGCATTTGCGCTGAATTCCATCAAACTGGAAACCATCACCGATTGCCAGGTCAGAGGATATGAATCTCCCCTGGACCGGACCCTGAAGCAGTCCGATATGCAGCGGGAAACACTGGATGCCATGCTGGGCGCCATGGATGAATATCTGCCCGTTTTCTGGCGGTATCTCAGAACCAAGGCAGAGGCTCTCGGACACAAAAACGGTCTGCCCTGGTATGATCTGTTCGCACCCATGGGCAAGTCTTCCACCAGATTCACGGCGGAAAGTGCCCGGGATTATCTGGTTGATGTGTTCAGCAAATTCAATCCTGAGGAAGCGGAAATGATCAGCCGTGCGTTTGACGAAGAGTGGATCGACTTCTATCCCCGGGATGGCAAGGCCGGAGGCGCTTTCTGCGCAGAGGTAAGCTGCCTGAATCAGAGCCGGATTCTGACGAATTTTGACGGCATGTTCACCGATGTGGTAACACTGGCACATGAGCTGGGCCATGCCTACCATAATTTCTGCCTGCAGAAGCATCGTACCCTGAACCATGACTATTCCATGCCGCTGGCAGAAACGGCATCTACCTTCAACGAGTGCGTGGTTATGGCTTCGGCAATCAACAACGCTGCCGATGACCAGGAAAAGCTGGCACTGATTGAGTCTCAGCTGCAGGATGCTGCGCAGATTATCTGCGACATCTACTCCAGATACCGTTTTGAGTCCATGGTATTTGCCAACCGGGAAGAGCAGTTTATGGATGCGGATACCCTCTGCGGATTTATGCGCGAGGCACAGAAGCAGTCCTACGGTACCGGCCTTGATCCCGAATGCCAGCATCCGTATATGTGGATCTGCAAGAGCCACTACTACGGTCCTACTTTCTACAATTTCCCCTATGCTTTCGGCGGCCTGTTCGCCCGGGGCCTGTATGCACAGTACGAAAAGGAAGGCGCTGCCTTTGTTCCCAAGTACAGAAAGCTGCTCTACACGACCACCGTTGCCACAGCAGAGGATACGGCAAAGGTTGCCGGAATTGATCTGACGGACAAGGCCTTCTGGCGTTCCGCCCTGCAGACCATTGCCGATCAGATCGATCTGTTCTGCAATCTGGTCAAAAAATCCTGATGGAGGCGCAATATGGAAAAATGTGTTGAAAATCTGAAAGCTTTTCTGGATGCGTCCCACAGCGTATACCATGCAGCAGCCTATGTGGAAAAGGTCCTCCTGGATGCAGGCTATACCTGCCTGCGGGAGGAGGATGCCTGGGATCTGCGTCCCGGCGGAAAATACTGCTTTACCCGGGGTGGCAGCGCAGTGATGGCCTTCCGGATTCCGGAAGGGGAAGCTGACGGCTTCCTTATGAGCGCCAGCCACTGTGACAGACCTACCTTCAAGGTTAAGGAAAACGGAGAGCTGACCGGTACATACACCCGCCTGACTACGGAAAAGTACGGCGGTATGCTGGTAGCCCCCTGGCTGGACCGGCCTTTGTCCATCGCCGGCCGGGTGTTCGTGGACGGGGAAGAGGGAATTTCCTCCAGACTGCTGGACATTGACAGGGATCTGACCATGATTCCCAACGTGGCCATTCACATGAACCGCAAGGCCAATGACGGCTATACCTGGAACCCTGCCGTGGATACGCTTGCCCTGTTGGGCGGAAAAAATGCGGAAGGAAAGCTCAATGCGCTTCTGGAAAAGGAAGCCGGCGGCAAGATCCTGGGCCACGACCTGTATCTGTATGTGCGGGAAAAGACCTCCGTCTGGGGCCTGGACGAAGAATACATCTCCGGTCCTGCACTGGATGACCTGGGCTGTGTCTGGGCCTGCACCGAGGGCTTCCTTGCAGCCGAACCCAGCGAGAGCAGAATCCCCGTGCTGTGCGTGTTTGACAGCGAAGAAGTAGGCTCCAATTCGGTTCAGGGTGCGGCTTCCACGCTGCTGTCCGATACGCTGACCCGGATCTGCCGGGGCAGAAATCTGGATCTTCAGCGGATGCTGGCCAGATCCTACATGGTGTCTGCGGACAATGCCCATGCAGTGCATCCGAATCACCCGGAGTACGCCGATCCGAAGAATGCCCCTGTAGTCAACGAGGGTGTGGTGCTCAAGTTCAATGCAGCACAGCACTATACCACGGATGGCATTTCTGCAGCCGTGTTCCGCAAGGCCTGTGCGGAAGCCGATGTGCCCGTGCAGACCTACTACAACAGAGCGGATCTTCCCGGCGGTTCCACACTTGGTCATATTTCGCTGACCCATATTTCCGTGCCGACTGCCGATGTGGGTCTGCCCCAGCTGGCAATGCATTCCTGCTATGAAACAGCCGGTGTCCGCGATGTGGAATACCTGGTCAGAGCAATGCGTGCCTATTACGGATCCAGTCCTGTGGTAAAATAAAACCGGATTTATGCGGCCTTCTCTGCCCCCAATGGCGGAGAAGGCCGCTTTTTGCGGAATCCATGGGCAAAGTGCCTAATATACCACTGGGAAAAATGTGAATTATCCACCGTTGCACAGAACCCGAAAATATGGTATCATACTCCTATCCAGGTAAAGTGAGTCTACTCCACAAAATAGGCCCGCTTTGCTATAATAAAGGAGGATAACCCCGCGGGACTCACGGTGCGGCAGTGTGGAGACCTGTCGTAAAGCATTCGCTGTTTTGCTCGGCGTCTGCGAGAATACAGGCGAGGATTCCCTGTGTTTAGAGTCAAGAAACTATGGCAACTGTTACACTGAAGAATATCAAGAAGATCTACCCCTTCAGCGGCGACGACGAAAAGAAGAAGAAAAAGAAGAAGAAAAAGGACGAGGTCGAAGCAGAAAACAAGGCTAATCTGCAGATTACAGATAAGGGCGTTGTTGCAGTTCAGGAATTTAACCTGGACATCAAGGACAAGGAATTCATCGTTCTGGTTGGTCCTTCCGGCTGCGGTAAGTCCACAACCCTGCGTATGATTGCAGGTCTGGAAGAAATTACTGAGGGTGAGCTGTACATCGGCGACCGTCTGGTGAATGACGTCGCTCCTAAGGACCGTGATATCGCCATGGTCTTCCAGAACTATGCTCTGTATCCTCATATGACTGTTTATGACAACATGGCATTTGCTCTGAAGCTGCGCCATACTCCCAAGGATGAAATCGACCGTAAGGTAAAGCAGGCCGCTGAAATCCTGGATATCACCCAGTACCTGGGCCGTAAGCCCAAGGCTCTGTCCGGTGGTCAGCGTCAGCGTGTTGCAATCGGCCGTGCTATTGTTCGTGATCCTCAGGTTATGCTGATGGACGAGCCTCTGTCCAACCTGGACGCAAAGCTCCGTAACCAGATGCGTGCTGAGATCATTAAGCTGCGTAAGCGTATCGACACCACCTTCATCTACGTTACCCACGACCAGACTGAGGCTATGACCCTGGGCGACCGTATCGTTATCATGAAGGATGGCTTTATTCAGCAGATCGGCACTCCTCAGGAAGTGTTCAATCATCCCTACAACCTGTTCGTCGCAAGCTTCATCGGCACTCCTCAGATGAACCTGTTCGATGCAAAGCTGCTCAAGAAGGACGGCAAGTATGCTGTCGTTCTCGGCGAAGAGACCGTTGTCCTGTCTGAAGAGAAGCAGGCAAGACTGGCTGCCAATAAGGTTGAGCCTCAGGACATCGTTCTGGGTGTTCGTCCCGAGCATATCTCTCTGAGCAGCGAAGGCATTCCTGCAAAGGTTGACGTTCACGAGCTGATGGGCTCCTCTGTCCACCTGCACGTAAATGCCCTGGGCCGCGATGTTGTTCTGGTTGTTTCCACCATGAACATGACCGGCAGCGAGATCGCTGCTCTGTCCGCTGGTGCAAACGTGAAGTTCAACTTCCCCGGCAATGTCTGCCATGTGTTCAGCAAGCAGACCAAGGTCAATCTGGAATTCTGATATTTCTGTATGGCTTCGTGCCCGCCGCAATTTTTGCGGCGGGCACGGTTTTTTATGAGAAAAATTTGGGGATGATACATTCGCAAGGGTTTTAAAAACAGAACGTAATTTTTGTATAAACTTCCAAAAAACGAAAAAAAGGTGCTTTCAAACCCTGATTTGCTTGACAAATTCGAGAAAAAGAATTATTCTAGACCTGTTGCTGTGGAAACGTTTCACGGCTGATTTTGGTTTTATGTGGCTCGGCGGCGACTGTCGGACGCGTTGGCCATTTTCGGGCCTTTTCCATAAAAGGCTTTTTATTTGATCTTGAAAAGGAGCAGTATCTATGCGTGAGTGCGGTATTTTAATGCACATCACCTCACTGCCGGGGGCATATGGTGTGGGCACTATGGGAAAATCTGCCAGAGATTTCGTGGATTTCCTGAAACATGCCGGTCAGAGTTATTGGCAGGTCCTGCCGCTGACACCTACCGGATTTGGTGATTCCCCATACCAGTCCTGCTCGACTTATGCCGGAAACCATTACCTGATCGACCTTCAGGAACTGGTGAATGACGGTCTGCTGAGGGAGGAGGAACTTTCCGGTATTCAGTGGAATCAGCAGGAGGATAGGGCAGACTTCGGCTTGCTGTATCAGAACAGAAGCAACGTGCTTCGTCTGGCATACGGAAGATTTTCCGGCGGCGAGGAGTTTGATCTCTTCTGTGAAAAAAACAGCAACTGGCTGTATGATTTTTCGCTGTTTATGGCCCTTAAGGATGAGAATCAGGGGAAACCCTGGTATGAATGGGATGAAAAGCTGAAGTTTCGCGAGCATAATGCAATCTGGGAAGCCAGATGCCGCCTGAAAGACGCTATTCGCTTTTACTGTTTTGTCCAGTTCCTGTTTTACAGGCAGTGGGATGCCCTCAGAGCTTACGCACATGAAAACGGCATTCGTTTTATTGGCGATGTTCCGATTTATGTTCCCAGAGATTCAGCGGATGTCTGGAGCAGCCCGGAACTGTTCCAGCTGGATGAGAATCTGAATCCGGTGGAAGTGGCCGGCTGCCCGCCGGATGCCTTCACTGCAGATGGTCAGCTTTGGGGAAATCCCCTGTACCGCTGGGATGTGATGGCTCAGGACGGCTACATCTGGTGGCTGAACAGACTCGCGGCAGCAGAAAAGCTGTATGACGTGGTTCGTATGGATCATTTCCGGGGGCTGGAGAGCTACTGGTCCGTTCCTTTCGGAGAAACGACTGCACGGGGCGGCAGATGGGTCAAAGGCCCTGGCCTTGATTTCATCAACACCGTGAAAAGAGAACTTCCCAACCTGCAGCTGATTGCCGAGGACCTGGGATTCCTGACACCGGAAGTTCTGGAACTTCGGGATCAGTCGGGCTTCCCCGGAATGAAGGTTCTGGAATTTGCCTTTGATTCCAGGGAGCCTTCCGATTACCTTCCGCACACCTACGGGCCCAATACCGTATGCTATACCGGAACCCATGACAATATGACCATGCGTCAGTGGTTTGAGACATCCAATGCGGATGCTGTGGATTACGCAAGAGAATATATGGCACTTACGGAGCAGGAAGGATATGTCTGGGGTGTGATCCGAACTGCGATGTCCTCGGTTTCGGACCTGTGCATTGTACAGATTCAGGATTATCTGAATCTGGGCGCAGAAGCCCGGATGAATTTCCCCGGAACCATGAGCAATGCCAACTGGACGTGGCGTGCCCGGGAGGGCGTGTTTACAGACGCTCTTGCTGATAAAATTTGTGCAGTTACCCGGCTGTATGGAAGATTGGGCAGCCGGAAAAATGATTTGGTGTAAATCACCTTTTTGATGGGAGAATTGACATGAGCTATAATTGTCTGAACATTCTGAAGTGGACGGAAGCCCAGCTGAAGTACACTTATGACGTATCTCTGCAGGAGGCTACTCCTCAGGAGCTGCACGAGGCGCTGGGCGAAGCTGTCATGATGGCAATCAGCGACAACTGGAACAACAGCAAGCACACCAGAATGCCCGAGAGAAAGGCGTACTATTTTTCTGCTGAGTATCTGATCGGACGTCTGGTTTACTCCAACCTGTACAATCTGGGTATTCTCGACGAAATGAAGCAGTTGTTTGCCCAGCGGGGTGTGGATCTGGCCATTCTGGAAGATGTGGAAGATGCAGCTCTGGGCAATGGCGGACTGGGACGTCTGGCCGCCTGCTTCCTGGATTCTGCAGCCAGCTGCAACCTGCCGCTGTCCGGCTACGGCCTGCGGTATCGGTTCGGCCTGTTCAAGCAGAGCTTTGACGAGAATGGCAGCCAGGTTGAGTCTGCGGACGATTGGACCAAATTCGGCGATCCCTGGTCCTACCGCCGCTACAACCACACGGTGCGGGTTTCCTTCCCGGACCAGACCGTGCTGGCAGTTCCCTATGATGTGCCCGTAATCGGTTACGGCACCAACAACATCAACACCCTGCGTCTGTGGCAGTGCGAAGCCGAGGAAGAGCTGGACTTCAACGCCTTCAACGACCAGGATTATCTGCGTGCACTGGCTCAGAAGAACAAGGCAGAGGACATCACCCGTGTTCTGTACCCCAACGACACCACATGGGAAGGCAAGCGGCTGCGTATCAAGCAGCAGTATGTGCTGTCCTCTGCATCCCTGCAGGACATGATGCGTACTTTCAAGGCTGCCCATGGTGAGGATGTCAGTCACTTTGCTGAATACTACGCCATTCAGCTGAATGATACCCATCCTGCAATGTCCATTCCCGAGCTGATTCGTCTGCTGATGATTGAGGGCATGGACTTCGATCAGAGCTTCTCTATTGCACAGAAAACCTTCTCTTACACCAATCACACGCTGATGAGCGAAGCTCTGGAAAAATGGAATCTGGATCTGCTGCGGTCTGTTGTCCCCGAAATTGTGGACATCATCTGCCGCATTGATGCCAAGCTCAGATCCGAGCACCCCAACCTGTATATCGTTCAGGATAATACCGCGCATATGGCAAATCTGTCTGTTTATGTCGGTTCCTATGTCAACGGCGTTGCGGAAATCCATTCCCGCATTATGCGTGACGATGTGTTCCACGATTGGTATGTGGCATTCCCCGAGCGGTTCCAGAACAAGACAAACGGTGTTACCCCCCGGCGTTGGATGGGCCTGTGCAATCCGGAGCTGACCCAGATGCTCAAATACCGCATCGGCGGCGACTTCCTGAAGAATCTGGATCTGCTTGGAAAGCTCAAACCCAAGATCGACGATGACATGGTTCGCCAGTTCAACGCTATCAAGCGTAAGAAGAAAGAGCAGCTGTGTGCCGTGATCGCCGAGCATGAGGGCGTTCAGCTGAATCCTGACTTCATTTTTGATGTTCAGGTCAAGCGTCTGCACGAGTATAAGCGTCAGCTGCTGAACATTTTGTCCATTGTGGATATTTACTTCCGCCTGAAGAACGGTGAGCTGCCCGATTTCCATCCCACTGCCTTTATTTTCGGTGCCAAATCCGCTCCCGGTTATGTCCGCGCAAAGAGTATCATCCGCTACATTAACCGTGTGGCCAGAATGATCAACAACGATCCGACCGTCAACGATAAACTCAAGGTGGTATTCGTTCAGAACTACAATTGCTCTTACGCAGAGCATATCATCCCCGCTGCGGATATTTCTGAGCAGATCTCTCCTGCAGGAACGGAAGCTTCCGGTACCGGCAACATGAAGCTGATGCTCAACGGTGCCGTGACGCTGGGAACGCTGGATGGTGCCAACGTGGAAATTGCTCAGGAAGCCGGAATTGAAAATGAGTATATCTTCGGCGCTACGGTTGAGCAGCTTAATGCCTGCCGCAACACCTATAATGCCCGGGATATCTACAATTCCAATGCCCACCTGCACCGTGCAATTGATACCCTTGTGGATGGTACCGTTCCCACGGACGACAACCAGAAGGAGCTGTACACCGCGCTGCTCGATGGCGCATCCTGGCATCGCCCCGACCATTACTTCCTGCTGCTGGATTATGAATCCTACCTCAATGCAAAGCTGCAGGCCAACCGGGACTATGCTGACCGTCTGGCGTTTGGCCGCAAGTGCCTGCTGAACGTGTCCAGCGGTTCCAAGTTCTCCTCTGACCGGACCATTCGCCAGTATGCTGACGAAATCTGGCACATCAAGCCCACGCAGTACTAAGACACAAATGAAAATCCCGTTTTCTTCGGAAAACGGGATTTTTTTGTTTAGGCGGCAGTATTTGCGGGAAGAATTTTTTCAGCAAGGAGGGTGTTGTATGGTAAAAGGAATTTCCAGACAGGTAATTGTGGTAAAATCTCCGGATCCGAAGCTGTTTGAGCAGGCAATCTTTATTCTTCGGGAAGATGCGGTGCAGGAGGGAGGCATTACGGATGAGGCCCTGCTGCGGGAGGCGAAAAAAGTGCTCAACAGCGGCAAGACAAACCGGCTTCCATTCCTGTACAGGGGCTCGGTATGGGCCTGCGGAGGTGCAATGCTGACAGGGGCGGTATGGCTGCTGACCTGTTTTCTGTGACTTGCGAACCGGTGATAACTGTGTTATAATACCTCCAGAATTTGAAAAATCCGGAGAAAGAGAGAGAAAGTATGCGAATCGGCAGTTTTGAAATGGAGAATCCACTGATTCTGGGACCGATGGCCGGTGTTACCGACTGGGCGTTCCGCACCATCTGCGCAGAGCTGGGGGCAGATATCACGGTGACGGAAATGGTCAGTTCCCGGGCACTGGTTTACAAGGATAAAAAAAGTGCCGCTTTGCTGCGGAAAACCCCGGTGGGCTTCTGCGGAGCTCAGATTTTCGGAAATAATCCGGAGATCATGGCCCAGGCAGCGGTCCTTGCGCTGGAAATTTCCGGCTGTGATTTTCTGGATATCAACATGGGCTGTCCCATGCCCAAAATCGCAAATTCCGGAGACGGCTGCGGCCTGATGCGCACGCCGGAGCTGGCAGGGAAAATTGTCAATGCGGTGGTCAGGGCAGTGGATGTGCCGGTGACCGTTAAATGCCGGCTTGGCTGGGACAAGGGCTCTATCAATGTTCTGGAATTTACAAAGCGGATGGAAGACAACGGAGCTTCCATGGTAACGGTTCATGGACGGACCCGCGGCATGCTGTATTCCGGCGTGGCGGACTGGGACATGATCCGCAAAGTCAAGGAGCAGCTGACCATTCCTGTGATTGCAAATGGCGACATCATCAGCGGAGAAACTGCGGTGCGCTGCAAAAAACGCACCGGCGCAGACGGCCTGATGATCGGCAGAGGTGCTTTCGGAGATCCCTGGATTTTCCGGGAGGCCAGACAGGCGCTTAACGGAGGGGAAATTTCTCCCAGACCTGCGCTGAAAGACCGGGTGGATACGGCTGTTCGCCAGTTTGAACTGGCCATGGAGGATCACGGTGAGCACATCGCCTGCCTGGAGGCCAGAAAGCATTTTGCCTGGTATCTCCGGGGAGTTGCGCACAGCAGTTATTACAAGGACCAGATTTCCTCCATCCAGACGATGGAGGATGTACATCGGATTGCCAAGGGCGTTCAGCACGATCTTGTTTAAGTATCAGGATTGAAAACCCCGAAATGTGCAGTTTTTGGTTCCCCAGGAAGACGAAAAAAGCCATGTACAGATTTTTCTGTACATGGCTTTTTTGTAAATTCAGAACAACTGTGATCTCCTGTATCAGGCAAGCTGAGAAAAAATCTCTCCGAGGCTTGCATGAAATACAAGATCGGCATAGTCATCGCAGGGGGTAGCGTCCCGGTTGATCAGAACCAGACGGTTGCCGCTGTAATAATTGACCAGACCTGCGGCAGGATAAACCGTCAGACTGGTGCCGGCTACAATAAGCATGTCTGCGTTTCGGATGGCCCGGATACTCTTTTCCAGCACGTTCTGGTCCAAAGACTCTTCATACAGAACCACGTCGGGCTTGACCATACCGCCGCAGTCGCATCTGGGCACGCCGGAGCAGTTTTTCACGAATTCGGCAGGGTAGAACCTGTGGCACCGGACACAGTAGTTGCGCAGCACGGAACCGTGAAGCTCATAAACTTTTTTGGAACCGGCTTTCTGGTGCAGACCGTCGATATTCTGGGTGACAACTGCGGACAGTTTTCCTTCCTGCTCCCAGCGAGCCAGAATCTTGTGCGTAATATTCGGTTCAAAGCCCAGCGGAAGCATTTTCTCCCGATAAAAACGGTAGAAATACTCTGGATTTCTCTCATAAAAGCTATGGCTGATAATGGTTTCCGGCGGGTAGTCGAAATGCTGGCTGTAAAGGCCGTCAACGCTGCGGAAGTCTGGAATTCCGGATTCCGTGCTGACACCGGCACCACCGAAAAATACGATTCTCTTGCTCTGGTCAATCCATTGCCTGAGTGTTTCCAGATTCTGCAAGGTCTTCCGCCTCCATTTCCTTCAGAAGCTTTTTGTCCTGCTTGGATGACAAATCCAGTTTTTCGTACATATCCGGCCTTCTTGCCCGAGTCCGGCGCAGAGCCTGCTTGCGACGCCAGAGCCTGACCTTTTCGTGGTTTCCGGAAAGGAGAATCTCCGGGACGGCTCTGTTGTGCCACACTGCCGGACGGCTGTACTGGGGATACTCCAGAAGACCGTTAAAGTGGCTTTCGTCTTCAAAGCACTCCGGATCGGCCAGAACGCCGGGGACCATGCGGCAGACGGCATCCGTCACAGCCATGGCTGCAATTTCCCCGCCGGTCAGCACAAAATCGCCCAGCGAAATTTCCTCGTCTACGCATTCGTCAATGAATCGCTGATCGATTCCCTCGTAATGACCGCAGACAAGCACCAGATTATCCATTTTGCTCAGTCGGATTGCGTCCTCCTGGCGGAAGGTGTGTCCACAGGGGGACATATAAATGGTGTGCACGGGACCGCCGGCCTGATCGCAGACGGCCTCCCAGCAGCGGTAAAGCGGATCGGCCTGCATGATGGCACCCCGTCCGCCGCCGTAAGGGTAATCGTCTACCTGGCACTGCTTGTTGGCTGTGTAATCCCGGATCTGATGGGCTTCGATGCGGATGTAGCCCCGTTCCTGTGCTCTGCCGAGGATGCTGTCGCTGAGCACATCTCCCAGAGAATCGGGGAAAAGGGTCATAATATCAATTCTCATCGCTGCGCATCCCTTCCAGAAGCCGCACCTGCATGGTATTGGTATCCAGATCGGTGCTCAGAACGAACTGGCTGACTGCAGGGATCATATATTCGTGGCTGCCGGTTACGACATACACCTTATTTGCCGGGTAATCCAGCACGTCGGTGATTTTTCCGAGAAGCTCTCCTTCGGAAAAAACATCCATGCCCATCAGTTCAGCGGCAAAAATCAGGTCTTCCGGGGCATCCTGCCGGTAAATGGAAATGACCTTGCCGCGAAGTGCCTGGGCCTGCTCGATGGTATCCACGCCGCGGAGCTTGAGCAGGTTGCAGCTTTTCTGAACCCGGCAGGATTCTATTTCATAATCCGTTCCGTCAATGCGGACGCGGGAAAAATCACAGAGAAATTCCGGGCCGTCTGCCCAGGGCAGGACCTTGCACTCACCGCGGATGCCGTGGGTGGTAACGATTTCGCCTGCTTCTAAAAACTGGAGTTTCATAGCGTTCATCTCCTTGTATGGGGATAAATTGGAGGGTAACGAAAAATGCGTGACGCTGAAACGCCACGCATTCGCCGTTAATCCACGATTTCGACCGTGACCTTCTCACCGGTGCGCTGGGCAACGGTTTTGATGATGGTACGGATTTCCTTGGCGATTCGACCCTGACGGCCGATAACCTTACCCATGTCACCCTCGGCAACACGGAGTTCAAGCACTTTGCCGTCTTCGCCGGCAGTTTCCTCAACGGTAACCGCGTCAGGATTATCTACCAGATTCTTTGCCATATACAGCAAAAGTTCTTTCATTGCGCTTTCTCCTTTGGGGACCTTACAGCACGCCAGCCTTCTTCAGCAGACCGCGGACAGTGTCAGTGGGCTGAGCACCGTTCTTGATCCACTTCTGAGCCTTCTCAACGTCGACGTTCAGGACGACAGGAGTAGTCAGGGGGTTGTAAGTGCCGATTTCCTCGATGCAGCGGCCATCGCGGGGAGAACGAGAGTCAGCAACAACAACGCGGTAGAAAGGAGCCTTCTTAGCGCCCATTCTTCTCAGTCTGATCTTAACCATGAGAGTTCACCTCCAAAATAATCAAAAATATATATCGCAAAGCCAATTGATTGCTTACAGCGAACGATTCATCAGAAGCCGGGGAAGCCTCCGCCCATACCGGGGAAGCCACGCATACGCTTCATTTTCTTTCCGGCACCCGGGCCGGAGAACTGCTTGACCAGAGCACGCATCTGCTCGAAGCTCTTAAGCAGCTTGTTGACATCCTCAACCTTCAGACCGGCACCGGCAGCAATTCGTTTTTTGCGGCTGGAACCGATGATGCTGGGATTTTCCCGTTCCTTGGGAGTCATGGACAGGATAATTGCTTCGGTGTGTGCCATGGCTTTTTCGTCCACCTGAATGTTTTTCAGATTGTTTCCGCCGGGCATCTGTGCGAGAATATCCTGAATGGAACCCATGGATTTCATCTGAACCATCTGGTCGTAGAAATCCTGCAGGGTGAATTTGTTGGTTCTGAGCTTCTCCTCCATCTCGGCAGCCTTTTTGGCGTCGTAGGCCTTTTCGGCTTTCTCGATGAGGGTCAGCACGTCGCCCATGCCGAGAATACGGGAAGCCATACGGTCGGGATGGAAGGGTTCGATGTCTTCCAGCTTTTCGCCGATGCCCGCAAACTTGATGGGCTTTCCGGTGATGGCGCGTACGGACAGGGCAGCACCACCTCTGGCGTCGCCGTCCAGCTTGCTGAGCATGACCGAATCGATATCCAGCCAATCGTTGAAGCTTTCTGCCGCATTTACCGCATCCTGACCGGTCATGGCATCCACGACCAGCATGATTTCATCGGGCTTGACGGTGCTTTTGATATTTTTCAGCTCTTCCATCAGTGCTTCATCCACGTGAAGCCGTCCGGCAGTATCCAGGAACACCATGTCGTGTCCGTGCTGACGGGCGTAGAGAACAGCTTCCTTTGCAATCTGTACGGGATCCTGCTGACCTTTTTCGAAAACAGGAATGCCCAGTTTTTCGCCGCAGACCTTCAGCTGCGTAATGGCGGCAGGACGGTAGATATCGCAGGCAACCAGCAGGGGATTCTTTCCCTGACGCTTCATCAGACCGGCCAGCTTGGAGCCGTTGGTGGTTTTACCTGCGCCCTGAAGACCTACCAGCATAACCACGGTAGGGCCATTGGGGTTGGTGTTGATGTGTTTCAGATCGCTGCCCATGAGCTTGCACAGCTCTTCGTTGACGATCTTTACGATCATCTGAGCCGGAGTCAGAGACTCCAGAACATCGGTGCCCACACAGCGGGCAGTGACGGATTTTGTAAAATCCTTAACAACTTTATAACTGACATCCGCTTCCAGCAGAGCCATCCGGATTTCCCGCATGGCCTCCTTTACATCGGACTCCTTCAGACGGCCTTTGCCGCGGAGCTTTTTGAAGGTAGCGGAGATTTTTTCGGTTAAGCCTTCAAATGCCATAGACTACTCCTCAATGATCTGTGCGGCACGGATAATTTCCTGTGCCAACGTGACAGCATCGGGATCGGAACTGTGCTGCAGTCTGTTTGCAGCATCGAGAATGGTCTGCATCGCTTTGCGGCACTGCAGATCCCGATGGACACAACCGGTTTTCTGTTCCATGTTCCGCAGAAGTGCTTCGGCCCGGTTCAGGTTATCGTAGACACCCTGACGGCTGACCTGAAGCTCCTGAGCAATCTCACCCAGAGACAGATCCTGATTGTAACGCATATCGAAACACAGACGCTGGCGCTCTGTAAGCAGTTCACCGTAGTAATCGTAGAGCAGTGTCATTTCCAGTGCGTCCATGTAAGTGCCTCCTGCTGTCAAGGCAATCTCCTTGACACGTGAAATATCATACACGATGGAGGCGGGTTTGTCAAGTACTTTTCCTTGACAGAAGCGGAAAAAGTTTTTAAATCCGGGGTTCCGACAGGCAAAACCACCGGGAAAGCTCTTCGCAGGCGAGAAATCCCAGCTTTTCATAGAGAGAAACCGCCGGGGCGTTGGTGCTTGCGACCTCCAGAACCGCCAGATCACCGGTCAGAACGTGGTTCAGCGCCAGAACCACATCTCTTCCGGCACCCGGACAGCAGGAGGCGACGGCCTCGATGGTGCTTCCGCCGGCTTTGCCGATGCCCAGAAGTGTGCCGCTCCTGTGGATGAAGTAACCACTGCCTTCTTCCAGCAGCTTTTTTCCGTCGGCGGCGGTCATCCAGGATGCATTGGGAACACCAGCCATTCGTTTGTTGTAAACGGAACGCCAGGTTTCCAGATTTTCCGGGAGAACCGGCCAGAGTGCGGCGTCCGTCTCCGGAAGCGACTGCCGCAGACAGCGCATTTTCACGATAGAGGTGTGAAAGGGGAAAGTCGCCAGCGCAGGATGCCCTGCGGCAAAAATATGTTCTGCTCCGCAGATGCTGCAGAAGCTGCGGCATTCTTCAATCAATTGCTCCGGCTGCAGGGAGTCCTGAATCCGCACATAGGCGGTTTTCGTGTAGGGAATCTCCTGAAGAATCAGACTGGCAACTCCGTATTCCGTTGTGAAAAGCGGAATGTTTTTCATAGGACCACTCCTTTTCGCCCATAATATCACAACTTTTTTTCCTTCGCAAGACAATGCCTGTTGCTTACGGAAAAAAGCTATGATATGATAAGCAAAAGAGGTGAATGACTTGATTTGTGAACATTGTAAAGCAAACTGCCCGGAGGGGGCGCACTTCTGCTCCTACTGCGGAAGACCCATGGTTCCCCTGCGGGATGAGATAAGCAAACAGGCAGATCCGGAAGAATTTGCGGCAGAAACAGCTGAAGTTGGAACGGCTCCGGTTCAGCCGGTGCAGGAACCTGCGGATGCAGCACCGGTGCAGTGCGCAGAGGAACCGACTGACGATGCAGAGCAGCCGGTACAGGAAGTTGTGCATGCAGCGGATGATCAGCCTGCACAGGAGATAAACGAAACTGCACAGCCTGCACCTGTCGGGAATCCCTGGGAAAATCCGCAGTTTTCGACACCCGCCCGACAGCAGGGCAGCTACCGGGCACCACTGCTGATTATGCTTGGCATGATTCTGATCGGCTTGCTGGGCTTTCTGTTCCTGCGAGGCGGACAAGTGCAGAAAGTCACAGAACAGAGTTCGGAGTATCCCTGGCTGGCAATCGAAGATGGCGGACTTGTTTCGTTTATTCCGGAAAAATATTCCGGATCCGGAACGCTGGAGATCCCCGAGACGGTGGCCGGCGTGACGGTGCGGGGAATTTCTCCACATGGATTTGAGGGTGCAGACCTGGAGACGGTGATCCTGCCGGACACGGTCCGATTCATCGGAGAATCCGCTTTCGAAGACTGCAAAAGTCTGCGTGGAATTTTTCTTCCGGAGGGAATCACGGAAATCGGTTCCGATGCATTCCGGGACTGCAATCATCTGGAGGCAATCTGCATTCCGGGTACGGTCGGCGCCATCGGAAACAATGCGTTCCGTGGCTGCAACATGCTCAGATTTGTGTTCTATTCCGGTTATTTTGTGGGCTGGGAAAAACTTTACGGGGACTATATCAATCCGTTTACCGTGATTATCTGCGCTGATGGTCAGTACCGTCAGCAGGTCCGGAGCCCCAGAGAAGGCTGAAATGTCGTCATTCTGTACAGGAAGATAACCGGTTTGGTTTTGACTTTATCGGTCTATCAACCAAAAATGGAAAATAATTGCAAGAATGACGGTTTTCTCCTTGATTTTTTAACGAAAAAATGTATAATGGAATCTGTAAGTTGCATGTAAAGGAGGTTTATACTATGAAGAAGATCATCTGCAAGAAAGAGTATGATACCGATACTGCTACGCTGATTAAGAAGCACGTTTCCGGCTACTACGGCGATCCTGCCGGCTATGAAGAGTCCCTGTTCAAGACTCCTGCCGGCCTGTACTTCCTGCATGTCTGCGGCGGTGAGAACTCTCCGTATCCTCATGAGGACATCCTGCGCATTGCTAAAACAAAGGTCAATGCCTGGATTGAGGCTCACGATTAATCGGTACCCCACGGGAGGGCTGCTTCAGCAGCCCTCTTTTTTCTTGACAAACATGATATAGTAATGGTATAAGATATGCCTATTCTATGTAATAAAGTAAGGTGAACCGCAATGAAAAAATATAAAGTCTGTTTGATTTTGATTCTGATTGTCGGCCTGCTGGCCGGCTGTGCCCCTGCGGGTCAGCAGCCCCAGGTTGCAGCGACCACCATGCCGGTGTGGCAGTTCACATCGATTCTCTGCCAGGGAACGGAGATTGCTGTCAGCCGTCTGGTTACCGAGAGCGTTTCCTGCCTGCACGACTATTCGCTGCAGGTGTCCCAGATGCGGACGATTGAATCTGCAAAGGTAGTTTTTATCTCCGGTGCCGGACTGGAGCATTTCATGGAAGATGCGCTGCATCAGGCCGATGCTGTGGTGGATGCTTCTGCGGGTATGCCCCTGCTGCCCATGGGTCACAGCCATGAAGAGCATGAAGAACACGACCATGGGGACACAGACCCCCACATCTGGCTGGCTCCGGAAAATGCAAAGATTATGTCGCAGAACATCTGCCAGGGACTCAAGCAGCAGTTCCCGGAGTATGCGGATACCTTTGAGAAGAATCTGCAGGGACTTCTGGCAGATCTGGACGAACTGCAGAAGTACGGTGAAGACACATTGAAGGACCTGGCCTGCCGGGAAATGATTACATTCCACGACGGATTTTCCTATTTTGCGAAAGCCTTTGACCTGACCATTCTCGAAAGTGTGGAGGAAGAGGCAGGCAGCGAGGCTTCTGCTGCAGAGCTGACGGAGCTGATTGATCTGGTCAAGCAGAAAAAGTTACCTGCTGTCTTTACAGAGACAAACGGAAGTGATGCAGCGGCTAAGGTCATTGCGTCCGAGACCGGTGCTGAAATTTATACGCTGGATATGGCGATGGCCGGGGATGACTATTTTGCAGCCATCCGGTCGGATATTGACACCATCAAGGAGGCAATGGGATGACTGAGCACAAACACGGCGGTTCCTGCAGCAACTCCTGCTGCCTGCGGGTGGAGGATCTGTCTGTAAAAATCGGAAACGATATCATTCTGCGGGATGTGAACCTGCATGTCCACTGCGGCCAGATGCTGGCGCTGATCGGACCGAACGGAGCGGGAAAAAGCACGTTCATCAAGGCAATTCTGGGACAGCGGGAATATGACGGCAAGATCATTTTCTCCACGCCGGAGCATCCCGGAGCTACGAAGCCCAGAATCGGCTATGTGCCCCAAAGCCCAACCTTTGACCCCGGCGACCCGGTCAGCGTAGCGGATCTGTTTGCGTGCTGTATGAGCAAGCGGCCCGCTTTCCTCGGAATGTCTCAGAATATGCGCAGGAAGATCACCCAGTGCCTGGAACGCGTCCGGGGGGCTGACCTGATCGACAAGCGTGTAGGTACGCTGTCTGGCGGTGAGCTGCAGAGGGTGCTGCTGGCACTGGCACTGGAGCCGCTGCCCAATATCCTGATTCTGGACGAGCCGCTGTCCGGTGTAGACGTGGAAGGCATGACCAGACTGATGGACATGCTTGACGAGATCCGCAAGAAGTACGATCTGTCCATTCTCATGACAACCCATGATTTCTCTATGTTGCCCCAGTACGCCGATCAGGTGATTTTGATCGACAGGGGAATCCGCTGCAAGGGAACTCCGGAACAGGTCCTCAATTCCGCAGAGTTTGCGGAGGTTTTCCACACCGTAGGAGGTGCGCAGAAATGAAAATCTGGTATGCAATCTGCAACGCAGTGCCGCTGGAAATGCTGCAGTGGGATTTTATGAAAAATGCGCTGCTGGCTGTGCTGATTATGGGACCGCTGTTCGGTCTGGTGTCCACAATGGTGGTTACGGGCCGGATGAGCTTTTTCTCCGATGCACTGGGACACTCTGCCTTTACGGGCATTGCCATCGGCTGCATCTGCGGAGCTGCGGCACCTACCTGGGTGGCGGTTATTTTCTCACTGGCATTTGCGCTGCTGTTTTCCTATGTCCGGGGCAGAAGCAATCAGGCTGCGGACACCCTGATCGGCGTGTTTTCCAGTGCTGCGGTTGCTTTGGGTATTTTTATTGCAACTCTGGGCGGCGGCAGCTTTACAAAGTACAACAGATACCTCATCGGCGACATTCTCTCTGTAACCGGTGCAGAACTGGGTATGCTGGCGCTGGTGCTGCTGGCGGTTCTGGTGTTCTGGGTGCTGTACAGCAACCGGCTGACGCTGGTTTCCATCCATCCGGCGCTGGCATCTTCCAGAGGCTGCGCCAATAACCGGACCCAGGCTGTGTTTACTGCGGCAATTGCCGTGATCGTAACGCTGGCTATTTCCTGGGTGGGCCTGCTGATTCTGAATTCTCTGCTGGTTCTGCCTGGTGCTTCCAGCCGCAATGTGTCCCGGAATCTGAAGCAGTACCATATTTTCTCGGTCCTGTTTGCGCTTGTGGCGGGAATCGGCGGCCTGGTGGTTTCCTATTATCTGGGATCTTCTGCCGGTGCAGCCATTTCCCTGATTCTGGCACTGATTTTTGCGGTGACCTTCTGCATGAGAAAGGCTCGGGCCTGATATGGGAACAATTGAAATCAGACCAATTGCACGGATGCACAGCGACTTTCCGTCAAAATTCGGCATTCCCCGCCAGAGCGGTCTGGTGGAAGAATTGCGGTCCACGATTGTATTTGAGCCGGAATTCCGCTGCGACGATGCGCTCCGCGGAATCGAGGGATTCTCTCATCTGTGGCTGATCTGGCAGTTTTCCGAGGCTGTCCGCACAGAGTGGTCTCCCACGGTCCGCCCCCCCAGACTGGGCGGCAATGTGCGCATGGGTGTGTTTGCCACCCGTTCCCCCTTTCGCCCAAATTCGCTGGGCCTGTCCTGTGTGAAGCTGCTGGGCGTAGAGCAGACAGAGCAGTTTGGAACGGTGCTCCATGTGGGGGGTGCCGATCTTATGAACGGAACGCCGATTGTGGATATCAAGCCGTATATTCCCTACAGCGATGCCCATCCCGATGCGCTGGGTGGATTTACGGATACGGCATCGGATTTTCTGCTGCAGGTGGATTTTCCGGATACGCTGCTGCGGATGCTGCCGGAGGAGAAAAGACAGGCAGCTGTGGGAGTCCTGTCTCACGATCCCAGACCCTCTTACCAGAGAACCCCTGAACGGGTGTACGGCCTTTCTTTTGGCGGCTTTGATATCCGCTTCCGGGTGGAGGAAAAGGTGCTGACAGTGCTTTCTGTCAGTGCGCTTACGGAATAACCGGCCGATGCGTCTGCAACGGCTGAAAGGGTAAAATTTATCTGCGGTGCAGTCTGTCAATGGAGATTGCACCGCAGATTTTTTGCAGAAAAGGGTGCATCCCTCTTTCCTCAGACGGTACCAAACTGAAGCTTCTGCCCCGAGACAAAAAAGAACCCGATACAGCCGGAGCTGTGTCGGGTTCTTCTGTTACTTGTATCAGCCGGGGATTCCCGCAGGACGGGAGCTTTGGGCGATGAGGCTTACTTGCTCTGCTGAGCCAGAACCTCGATGAAAGCATTCTTCATGATGTTCAGGCCTTCCATCAGGGTCTCCTCAGGAATCATCAGTGCAGGCATGAGCTTGACAACGCTGCTGCCGCGGCCTGCACGTTCCAGAATCAGCTTATCCCGGAAGCAGGTTTCCACGATGGCCTCGGAGAAGGAATCACCGCCGACCTTGGAGCAGTCAACACCCCACATCAGGCCGATGCCGCGGTAGGACAGGCGCTCATCCAGAGGCAGGATTTCTTCCTTCAGGAATTTCTCCACAAGGACAGCCTTTGCTTTGACCTGGTCCTCGATGTGAGCATCGAGCATATATTCCAGACCGGCCTTGCCGGCAACGAAGGCCAGCTGGTTGCCGCGGAAGGTGCCATTGTGCTCGGCGGGCTTCCAGATATCCTCGTCGGGCTTGATCAGCAGCAGTGCCATGGGCATACCCATGCCGCCGATGGACTTGGACATAGCAACCATATCGGGCACGATGCCGGCACGCTCAAAGGAGAAGAAGGTGCCGGTTCTGGCGTTACCGGCCTGAATGTCGTCAACGATCATCAGAATGTCGTTGTCGTCACAGAACTTCCGGCAGCCCTTCAGGAAATCAACGGAGAAGGGATAAATGCCGCCTTCGGCCTGAACGGTTTCCAGAATCAGAGCAGCGGGCTTTTCGGCACCGGAGTGGTCGTCATCCAGCAGACGCTGCATATAGGCAATCACGTCCAGCTCAGGGAACATATAGGGAGCGGGAATGTGCGTGCAGTTGTTCAGCGTGACGCCTGCAGCATCCCGGGCATATCTTTCTGTGGTCAGGGACAGAGAACCCAGAGTCATGCCATGGAAGCAGCCCATGAACGCAAAGATATTGGAGCGGCCGGTAACCTTACGGGCCAGCTTCAGGCTGGCTTCGATGGCGTTGGTACCCGTGGGGCCGCAGCACATGATCCGGTAGTCCAGGCCTCTGGGCTTGAGAATGCGCTGCTCAAAGGTATCCAGAAATTCACGCTTGGCAGGTGTATACATATCCAGGCCGTGGAGAAGTGCATCGGACTGAATATATTTGATCAGTGCATCCTGAATAACAGGATTGTTGTGTCCATAGTTCAGAGCACCGGCTCCGCAAAGGAAGTCAATATAACGGTTGCCATCCTCGTCGAACAGTTCGGCGCCCTTCGCTCTGGAAAAGACGGAAGGGAAGTGGCGGCAGTAGGAACGGACAGAAGACTCATATTCTTCAAAAGCAGTGGTATTCATAACAACACCTCATAATCACAATACTATAGTTCATACAGGTCAGAATAGACCGCAGATAATTGTACAACATTGTAGCGGAAAAAGCAAGAGATACGGGAGAAATTTAAGATAGACGCCTCAGATGTTTGGATTTGAAAGTGGACCACAGCCGAACTCCGGTGGAGACCAGCAGAATTCCCACAGCCATGGCACCGGCGACAAAAATCGTCAGCATACCGTGATTGACGAAATTGGGCATATCTCCCCGGACCAGATAGTTCATGGTGTAGTACACACCGGAGCCGGGAAGCAGGGGGAAAATGGAAACTACGAGGTAGGAAATAGCAGGATATTTCCGGATTCTGGCCATTGCTTCGGCATATCCGGAGCCAAACAGACAGCCCCAGAAGCAGGCCATTGCTTCACTGCAGCCAAGCTTTCCGGCCACGGCGTAGATAAACCAGGTCAGCATACCGCCCAGCGCACACAGAAGCAGCCCCGGACCGTGGATGTTGAATAATATGGAAAAGCCAATGCACCCGACAGAGCAGGAAAGAGCCATAACCCACATACTGTGCATGGCAGAGCTGACAGGTACAGGCGTACCCAGCATGATAGAAGCCAGATTCCAGGCAACGGCGGTTCCCAGCGCAATGGCAATTGCAATCAGGAACACCTGAACAATCCGGTTGATGCCGGAATTGGTATCTCCGAAAATAATATCCCGCATGGCATTGGTGAAAATCAGACCGGGGACCAGAAGCATCAGACAGCCGATAATGATGGCATCCGCATTGAGCGTTTGGTGGAAATGGGCGATCAGGTAGGCCGGGAAGCTCATAAGGAAAGCTGAGAGGATGGTTTTGAAAAACGGGTTTGTGGAAAGACTGTCCATTGCGTGGTTTGCAAGACCGCCCAAAAGTCCGAAGAGTCCGGAAAGCAGGCTGTCTGCCAGAGTTCCGCCGTAGAAGATACAGAATCCCATGGAGCCAAGAAAGTTTCCGACGAGATAGGCGGGAATCCCGTAGGAGGGACGAATCTTTTCCACAGTATCCAGCCATTTTTTTGCGATTTCGGGGTCAGGTTTTTCGGCGCAGATCCGGCGGCTGAGACCGGAGTAGCGTTCCACGCCGTCCAGATCGTTGCCATGGTATCCGATGCGCCGCATTCTGGTCATGGAAACACAGTCCTGAGTACGGATGCTGACAGTCAGGCAATTGGGAATGGCGAATGCCTCTGAGGAGATGCCGTAGGTGGACAGGACCCGGTTGATGCTTTCCTCTACGCGGAAAGTCTCGGCCCCGCAGATAGCCAGGCGGTATCCCAGCTCCACTGCCACATCGAGAAGAAGATTATAGTTCATGGGTTACCTTCTTTTTTGGAGTTGTTGAAAATACAGGAAAATCCGACATTCCGGAGAAATGCCAGACAACGACAGTATACCAATCCCGGACAGAAAATACAAGTTGGCAGGAAAAAACAAAATCACCGCAGAATTGCGGTGATTTTTAGGGATTATTTTCGTACGAACAGAACGCCCAGTGTACCCGGGCCGCAGTGGCACGTAATGGTGCATCCGGCAACTGATTCGTAGACCTCCTGGAAATGGCCGTATGTGTCCACGGCATCCATAACGGCGGTTTTGCAGGCAGGTGTGACCTCGGTGTAGGTTACAAACAATTTGTCGCGTAAAAGCTCATCCCGGTTTGCCAGACGATCCCTGACATAATTTGCCAGACACTTGTCGTAGTGACCCCGGTATTTTTTAACCACGATCATTTTTCCGTCCCGGACTTCGATGCAGGGTTTCAGGTTCAGCAGGTTGGCACCGAGTGCGGTAGCGGCAGAACAGCGACCGCCCTTAACCATGTAATCCAGCCGATCAAGCAGGAAGCTGGATTCCACGCGGGTGGTGAATTCCCGAAGTGCATCGGCCATTTTGTCCAGGTCGTCGGCCTCCTGGGCCAGACGGCAGGCCTCCAGAACCACGAGTCCCTGACCGCTGGAAAGATTGGCGGAGTCAATTACCCGGACATTGGGAAAATCCGAGGCTGCGATGCAGGCGTTCTGATAGCAGGAAGAGAAGCCGGAGCCGAGGCTGATGTGGAAAATGCCGTCATAATCGTTGCTGAATGTGCGGAACCAGTCTGCATATTCGCCTACGCTGACGGCTGCGGTGGAACAGAGTTCCCCACCGCCGGAGACATGGTTGAAAATAGCCTGGGGCGTGATGTTGATTCCGTCCTGGTACTGCTTACCGTCCATAATGACTGTCAGCGGAAACAGGGTAATGTTGTATTTTTCCAGCAGCTGCGGGGTCAGATCGCAGGTGCTGTCGGAGAGAATTTTAATTTTCATGATAATGCAGTTGTTCCTTTCTATGCTCACCCGTGGGGAGAGGGAATTGGCTTTGCGGATGCCGGATATCGTTCTTTGACAGAAGCTTTCAGATAATTGCTGCCCCAGTCATACATTGCTGTCAGAATGGGCATCATACTCTGACCGAGATCTGTCAGGGAATATTCCACTCTGGGAGGGACGACTGCAAAAACTTCCCGGTGAATCAGGGACTGCGCTTCCATTTCCCGCAGCTGCTGAGTAAGCATTTTCGGCGTTATATTTTCCACAAGGACACGCAACTGAGAAAAGCGCAGCTTTCCCTGTGCAAGATGCCACAGAATCAGAGCCTTGTATTTGCCGCCGATCAGCGCCAGTGTTGCCTCTACAGGACTGGTTTCCTGGTTTGTCAAGTTGTATACCTCCACAGTATCCAAAAGATAGTAATACTCTCAAAAGAACATACTTGTGATTTGGAAAATATGTGGTAAGATATTACCATAAATGTGAATGGTTGTCAATTGTGAATACATGTAGTGAAAGCTCAAAAAACTACCATAATTTATCTAGGAGGAATAGAAATGCGCACAGATTTTTATTATCCTTCCTGCGGTATTGGCAGGATTCACGGCTGCAGATGGACACCCGACGGCGAAATCAGAGGTGTGTTCCAGATTGTTCACGGCATTGCCGAGCATGTGCAGCGCTATGACGGATTTGCCCGTTTTCTCAACGCGAAAGGCTATCTGGTTGTGGCAGAAGATCATATGGGACATGGAAAATCCATTGGTTCGAAGGGAATTCAGGGCTATTTTCACGGCGGATGGTTTGCTGCCGTACAGGATACGGAAACGCTTCTGGAGAACACCAGACAGGAATTTCCGGACGTTCCCTATATTCTGTTCGGACACTCCATGGGGTCGTTCATGGTCCGTACGATCCTGACAAAATACCCGAACAACGGAATTTCCGCAGCAATTATCTGCGGAACAGGCTGGCAGCCCAAGCTGGCGCTTCCGGCAGGCGCTGCGATGAGCAGATGCATCTGCCGGCCGGACAACGAGAAAAAACCCAACCCCAAAATGGAAAAACTGATTTTCGGCGGCTACAACAGAAAGGTGGAACATCAGAGAACTGCTTTTGACTGGCTGACCAGAGACAATGACATCGTTGATGCCTATATTACCGACCCCATGTGCGGATTTACCCCGACAACCGGACTTTTCCGGGATCTGCTGACGGGTATTTCCTGGAACGAGGACTTCCGGAATCTGGAGCATATGAAAAAAGATCTGCCGGTATATTTCATTGCAGGTGCGGATGATCCTGTAGGAAATTACGGCAAGGGCGTTCTCAGAACTGCAGATGCCTTCCGGAAATCCGGGATGGAGCATGTGTCGGAAAAGCTCTGGCCGATGTGCAGACATGAAATCCTGAATGAATGGAATCGTGAAGAAATTTACGGGGATATTTTTGACTGGATTTGTAAAAATGTGGAATAAATACGGATAATGCTGTAATTCTATAAAAAAATACGTGGTTTGGCGTTGCAAAGGTATTGACAAAGTGTTACAATTTGTTATAATTGTAAGAAATCTTTCTTATTATTCATTTTCAGGAGATTTCAATTATGAAACAAATTGTATCGATGATGCTTTGCCTTGTGCTGCTTGTGGGAATCATTCCCGTATCGGCACACGTTGACGAAACACCGATTTCGTTCAAGGGTGCTCATCCGGCGGAAAGTGTGGAATATGACAGTCCGTCCTATGAGCTTACTGAAAAGGAAATCCCCCAGGTTGATGCGGCTTCGGTTACCCCGATGGCGGGGTTTAAGTACCGGGATATGACTTCGAGTCAGGGAATGCTTGACATTATCAAGGACTGCGAAGGCTTTTCCTCCACTCCTTATTGGGATTACAGCCAGTGGACCATCGGCTACGGCACCGGCTGCGGCTCGTCCCGGGATGAAGTGCCTGCGGAATACTGGGACGGCATTTCTGAAGCCAAGGGAGAGGAACTTCTGAGAAATTATCTGGATGAAACTGCAGAAGCCGAAGTCAACTGGTTCTTCCGTAAAATCGGCCGCCAGCCTACGCAGAATCAGTTCGATGCAATTGTGGATTTTACATATGCACTGGGCTCTGGCTGGATGTACGAGGATTCCAGAGTAGCAAGATATCTGAAAAATCCCACAACGGATCTGGAGCTTGTCCGGGCACTGGGTGCCTGGTGCCGGGTAGACGGCGAGGTTTCTTCTCCTGCCTGCAACCGACGGATGCGTGAGGCAATCCTGTATTGCTGCGGATGGTATCTGCTGCCTCACGGCGATATTGATTCCAATCTTCAGGTGGTCCATGACGGCGACCTTCCCATGTTCAACTATGTGATCTACGAAGGAAACGGCACCACGCTGATCAATACCCGTACCGACGATGTAAACTACTACCTCAATGATGGCAGATACAATTCCCTGCTGCGCCCCAACCGGGAAAGTTATGGTTTTTCCGGCTGGAAGTACAAGGGCGGCGACCGCTATCTGATGGAAGGCCACACTGTCCGCAATAATGTGCGTGTTGTGGCTCAGTGGACACGGGTTCCCTTCCGGGATATGGACCTGCACTCCTGGTATGTTCCCGGAATCCCTTACTGCTATGCCAATAAGATCATGAAAGGTATTTATGACGACCAGTTCGGTGTCTACGACGAAGCAAGCCGTGCCATGGTAGTCTCCGTACTTTACCGGATGGCCGGATCTCCCCGTGTGGAGGGCAAGACGGGTCTTACTGACATCGACGGCGAAAAGCACTACTATACCAAGGCTGTCAAGTGGGCGGTTGACAACAAGATTGTTGCCGGCTACAGTGACAAGACCTTCCGTCCGGATCAGTCCGTAAGCCGTGCGGAGATGGTGGCGTTCCTGTATCGTTATGCCAAATTTATCAAGAAGGCTGATGTTTCCGCCTCGGATCAGCTGTCCAGATTTGAAGATCGCAGCTCGGTCCCCGGATACGCAGTTGCGTCGTTCAACTGGGCGCTGGACCGTCAGATTATTCAGGGTACCCATGATTACACACTCGGTGCCAGAGATCCAGCTGTTCGCGCCATGCTGGCCAAGACGCTGATGGGCGTGGACAATCTGGAAAACAGATCCAAAAACTAACACAGTAAAACCTGAAATGTGGCAGCAGACTTGCTGCCACATTCTTTACAGAAGAGGAGCTGAATTACTATGCGCAATCTGCGGCTGGACCTGTGCTATGACGGCACCCGTTACCGGGGTTGGCAGCGGCAGCCCGGAGCGGCCAATACCATTCAGGGAAAGCTGGAGCAGGCACTGAGCCGGATTCTCGGTGAGCCTGTTGAAATTTCCGGCAGCGGACGTACGGATGCCGGTGTCCACGCCCGGGGACAGGTGGCCAGTTTCCACTGCGAAAATCCTATGGACTGCCGGGAAATCCTGGCAGAACTGAGACGGTATTTACCGGAGGACATCGGCATATACTCCTGTAAAGAAGTCTCTGAAAGATTCCACGCCCGGCTTAATGCCAGAGAAAAAACCTACTGCTACCGGATCTGGAACAGCCCGGAGCCCTGCGTGTTTCAGCGCCGGTTTGTCACCGTTCTGCCTGAAAAGCTGGATGTGCAGGCTATGCGGGAAGGCGCGCAGCTGCTGCTGGGAAGTCACGATTTTTCTGCTTTCTGCACCAATGCAAAGATGAAAAAATCCACAGTCAGATATCTGCGCAGTATTGAAATTCTGGAAAAAGACGGGGAAATACAGATCTATTTTACGGGGAACGGATTCCTTCAGAATATGGTCCGCATCCTTGTGGGCACGCTGGTGGAGGTTGGCGAAGGAACCAGATCGCCGGAGAGTATACCGGCCCTTTTCGGCGGAAAACGGGCGGATGCCGGCAGACTGATGCCGCCGCAGGGGCTGTGTCTGATGGAGGTGTTTTATTGAACATTCAGATATTTGGAAAAAGCAAGTGCTTTGATACGAAAAAAGCAGAGCGCTATTTCAAAGAGCGCCGGATCAAATTCCAGTCCATCGATCTGAACCGGTTCGGAATGTCCGGCCGGGAATTTGACAGCGTGCTCCGGGCGGTGGGAGGTATTGATCATCTCATCGACTGGGACAGCAAGGATCCGGAAATTACTCTGATGAAGTACATGGATGACAAAACTGCCAAAGAGGACAAGGTGTTCGACAATCCAGCGCTGATGAAGACGCCCATTGTCCGGAACGGAAAGCAGGCTACGGCAGGCTATTGCCCGGAGATCTGGGCAGGCTGGGAATAAAAGATTTACAAAAGCGGTTTCTCCACAGGGAGAAGCCGCTTTGTGTATATTATGGGAGTGTGAAGCGGATTGACGGAAATATTGTCAAAAATCAACGGAATTGTATGGGGAGCGCCGGCACTGATTCTGATTCTGGGGGTCGGAGGGTATGTGACTGTCCGGGGCGGATTTCCCCAGCTGCGCCTGTTTCCAAGAGCTGCAAAAATGTTTTTCGGAAGCTTTCGAAACAGAAAAAATTCCGCCTCCTACCGGGCACTGTGCACGGCTCTTGCGGCTACGGTGGGCATCGGAAATATTGCCGGCGTGGCGGGAGCCATTGCGCTTGGTGGACCGGGGGCTATTTTCTGGATGTGGCTGTGCGCCTTCCTCGGAATGGGACTGAAATTTTCCGAAGCCGTTCTGGCGGTCCGTTACCGTGTCCGGGAGCCGGACGGAAGCTGGTCCGGGGGACCTATGTACATGATCAGCCGGGGAATGGGGGAAAAGTGGGAATGGATGGCCCGCCTTTATGCCTTTTTCGGTGTGACGGCAGCATTTGGCGTTGGTGGTGCCACCCAGATCAATGCGGTGATTTCAGGGATCAACGGTGTACTGCTGGAATTTGGAGGGCAGGAAAGCCGGAAAACCAATCTCATTATGGGAATCCTTCTGGGAGTGCTGACGGCGGTGCTGCTTCTGGGCGGCGCAAAGCGGATCGGAAGTGCAGTGGAAAAACTGGTGCCCGTAGCGTCGGTGGCCTATCTGCTGTTCGGTATGGGCGTTCTGATTCTCAGGGCGGATGCAATTCCCGAAGCACTGGCCGAGATTTTCTGCGGTGCATTTTCACCCCGGGCGGTTACCGGAGGCGTGCTGGGGTCGGCGTTTGCGGCGCTTCGTGTGGGTGTATCCCGGGGCGTTTTTACCAATGAGGCGGGAATGGGCACGGCATCCATTGCCCACGCCGGCGCGGATGTGACCCATCCGGCAGAACAGGGCCTGATGGGGATTGTTGAGGTGTTTGTGGATACGATGCTGATCTGCACCATGACGGCACTGGTGATTCTTTGCAGCGGCGTGCCGATTCCCTACGGCACGGACCCGGGTGCAGAACTGACGGCGCAGGCCTTCGGGAGTGTATACGGAAGCTGGGTCGGAATCTATCTGGCGGCAGCCATGTGCAGTTTTGCCTTTGCAACGGTTCTGGGCTGGGGATTCTATGGCCTGCAGTGTGCCCGGTACCTGTTCGGAGAAGGATGCTGGAAAGCCTTTGCACTGCTTCAGGCAGGCGTGGTGGTTCTGGGGGCTGTCCTGCAAACAGGAACGGTGTGGATGCTGTCGGAAATTGTAAACGGCCTGATGGCAATTCCAAATCTGATTGCCGTGGCTGCACTCAGCCCGGAGCTGTTCCGGCTGATTGGAGAATACCGGAACTTACAGCAAAAAATTCCGAAAAATACCGGATATTCGACAAGAATTCCGAAAAAAAGCTGACAGAATAAACTTTTTCAAAATTCAGAATCCCTTTTGCAGAAGTCGGAGAATTTTTTGGGATTGCTTAATGCCTTCCGATGGAATACAATAAGGCGGAAAGGATAAGGAGGTGCTTGAAAAATGGATTTTTCTATGAAACAGGCCAGAAAAGTGGTTGCGCTGGGAGACAGCGTCACCTACGGTATGAGTGCCACATCCCAGGACCGATGCTGGGCCAGCCGGGTGACGAAGATGCTTGAGGAATTCTGCGGCCATCCGCTGATTCTGGAAAATATGGGCATTCCGGGAAATATTCTTTCAGTGGATACGCCTGCCTATGCGGCTGCTGCCAAGCCTGCGGGGCTGGAACGGCTGCAGCAGGATGTGATCGACAGAAAACCGGACATTCTTCTGATTGCCTACGGGCTCAATGATTCCCGGGGCGGAACGGAACCACGGATTTTTCGCAGGGATTACCAGAAAATGATCGATGCCATTCAGGCACAAATCCATCCGCTGATCGTCTGCCTGAATCTGTACTACATGCACGGGCAGATGTATAAAAACTGCGCATTCTGGGAAGAAAGTGATTATGACATCACAGAGGAGTTCAATCTGATTATTCGTCAGCTGGCCCGGAAAAACGGACTTCTTTACGCAGATGTTTACGCAGCGCAGCAGGGCGTTGACTGGGCGGTGTGTCCGGACCACTGCCATCCCAATGATCTGGGGCACCTGCTGATTGCAAACCGGGTTTTTGAAACCGTCGTCAGAGCCATTGACCCGGAAAAATAAAAGAACAAAGCCGTTTTCTGCTGCAAAAACTTGACAAAGACCTGTGGAAGATGGTAAAATATCGAAGTAAATTCATATCGCGTTGAACGGAAAGAGTAGCATCTCCGGAACTGCCAGAGAGCCTGGGTCATCGGCTGGAAGCCCGGGTGGGAAAGGAATGTGAAGTGCATCCGGGAGCGAACCGATTCCCCTGAGTGATAAATGAGAGTGGAACCGCGAGTTTTTTCAGACCCGCCTCTTGTACCTGCCGTACAGGAGGCGTTTTTTGTTTATAAATAACCGATTGGAGGAAACATATATGTATCTTTACAATTCCCTGTCCCACAAGAAGGAACTGTTTGTTCCCAATTCCCCGGATATCGTGAAAATGTATACCTGCGGCCCCACGGTATACCACTACGCCCATATCGGCAACCTGCGTACCTACATCATGGAGGACGTTCTGGAAAAGGCACTGCGCTACATGGGCTACAATGTCAAGCGGGTTATGAATATCACCGACGTGGGCCATCTGGCCTCTGATGCCGACACCGGTGAGGACAAAATGCTCAAAGGTGCAAAGCGGGAGCACAAGACCGTGATGGAGGTTGCCAAATACTACACGGATGCTTTCTTTACCGACTGCCGGAAGCTGAACATCAAGCGCCCCGACGTGGTCGAGCCTGCCACGCACTGCATCCCCGAGTTTATTCATCTGGTGCAGACTCTGCTGGAAAAGGGCTTTGCCTACGTAGCCGGCGGCAACGTCTATTTCGACACCTCCAAGCTCAAGCAGTATTACGTTTTCGACGAATACAATGAGGAGGATCTGGCTGTCGGCGTCCGCGAGGGCGTGGAAGAGGACACCAACAAGCGCAACAAGAATGACTTCGTGCTGTGGTTTACCAAGTCCAAGTTTGAGGATCAGGCTCTGAAATGGGAATCTCCCTGGGGCGTGGGCTATCCCGGCTGGCACATCGAGTGCTCCGGTATCTCCATGAAGCACCTGGGCGAGGACCTGGATATCCACTGCGGCGGCATCGACAATGCCTTCCCTCACCACACCAATGAAATTGCACAGTCTGAAAGCTATCTGGGCCACAAGTGGTGCAACTACTGGTTCCATGTCCATCATCTGAATACCGACAGCGGCAAGATGAGCAAGTCCAAGGGCGAATTCCTGACGGTTTCTCTGCTGGAGGAAAAGGGCTATGATCCCATGGCCTACCGCCTGTTCTGCCTGCAGAGCCACTACCGCCGGAATCTGGTGTTCTCCTGGGAGAACCTGGACAATGCCGTGGCTGCCTACGACAAGCTGATTGCCAAAATTGCTGCCATGAAAAACGAGGGCGAAGTGGATCAGGAGATGTTTGAAAAGCTCAAAGAACGCTTTGTGGGTGCGCTGAACGGCGACCTGAACACCTCCCTTGCCGTTACGGCTGTGTATGACGTTCTCAAGGCCAAGACCAACGATGCCACCAAGCTGGCTGCCCTGGAGGACTTTGACCGGGTGCTGGGCCTGAATTTGATCCCGGCTGCACAGGCTCTGGCAAAGAAGCAGGCAGAAGAGGAAGCTGCTTCTGCAGATCCGGAAATCGATGCTCTGGTCGCCGCCCGGACCGAGGCAAAGAAGGCAAAGAATTTTGCCGAGGCAGACCGGATCCGTGACGAACTCAAGGCCCGGGGAATCGAAATCATCGACACCCCCCAGGGCGCAAAATGGAGAAAAGTATGAAACTTCTGATCCTGGACGGAAACAGTGTTATCAACCGGGCCTATTACGGTGTCCGGCCTCTGACAAACCGGGAGGGCCTGTATACCCATGCCATTTATGGCTTCCTGAATATTCTGGAGCGCATGGAGAAGGAAGAGCAGCCGGATGCAGTCTGCGTTGCCTTTGATCTCCACGGGCCGACCTTCCGGCATCTGAAGTATGACGGATACAAGGCAACCCGGCACGGAATGCCGGAGGAGCTTGTGCAGCAGATGCCTGTGATGAAGGATGTGCTGCGGGCAATGAACATTCCCATTTACGAATGTCAGGGCTGGGAGGCAGATGATGTCATCGGCACGGTGGGGAAAATCTGCAGCAGCCGGGACTGGGAATGCGTCATTGTCACCGGCGACCGGGACAGTCTGCAGCTGATCGACAGAAATGTTCATGTCAAGCTGGTCATTTCCAAGGGCGGGCAGACCAATGCCACGCTGTATACAGAAGAACTGTTCCGGGAGGAGTACGGCTTTGAGCCGAAAAAGCTCATCGACCTGAAGGCCCTGATGGGTGACTCTTCTGATAATATTCCCGGCGTGCCCGGTGTGGGCCCGAAAACAGCCGGAGATCTTCTGAAAAAGTTTGGCTCTCTGGACGGAGTTTACGAAAATCTGGACGACAAATCGATCCGGCCCAAAATGCGGGAAAAGCTGGAGGCCGGAAAGGAAAGCGCATATCTTTCCTATGATCTGGCGACGATCCGGCCGGAGGCACCCATCGAATTTCAGCCGGAGGATGCAGTCATCCGTCCCTATAACCGGCTGGAACTGTATCATCTGTTTACAAGGCTGGAATTTATCCGCCTGATCGACCGATACGGTCTGCGGGGCGCAGAGCCGGAGGCTGCCGAGGAGGCAGCACCTGCAGATGCGCTTCCTCAGGCCCGGGAGCTTCCGGAACCCGGAACGGATATTGCCCTGTATATTGCCGCCGACGGCAGTGTGGGCGTGGCTTGGGAGCAGGGCGTGCTGGCAGTGACTCCCATGGAGGTGAGCAGTCTGGCACCTGTGCTGAAGGCCGGAAAGGCCATGCGGTGCCATGACCTGAAGACCGTGCTGCATCGGCTGGAAGAATTCGGCCTGAGCGCGGGGACCTTTGCCTTTGATACGGCACTGGCAGCCTATGATCTGAACCCCTCCCAGTCGGATTACCCGGTTTCCAAGCTGGCCACCAGCTTCCTGGGCAGAACTGTGGACGATGCAGACGCTGCCGGATGTGCTGAGGCAGTATGGCTGCTGCAGCCGATTATGGAAAAAGAATTGGAAAAGCAGGGAATGGATGCGCTTTACCGGGAAATTGAGCTGCCGCTGTGTCCTGTGCTGTACCGGATGGAGCACAGAGGCGTTGCGGTGGACCGGGAGCAGCTGGCTCAGTTTGGTCAGATGCTGGCAGAACGGATCGCAGAATGCGAAAAGCTCATTTTCTCTTACTCAGACGGAGCGTTCAACATCAATTCCACAAAGCAGCTGGGCGAACTGCTGTTTGAAAAGCTGGGGCTGCCGCCGGTGAAAAAGACAAAAACCGGTTATTCCACCAATGCGGAAGTGCTGGAAAAGCTGAAAAACATGCACCCCATTATTCCTGCGGTTCTCGATTACCGGACGCTGACAAAGCTCAAATCCACCTATGCCGACGGCCTGATGAAAACCATCGGTGACGACGGAAGAATACACACCACGTTCCAGAATCTGGTCACGGCTACCGGTCGACTGTCCTCCACAGAGCCGAATCTGCAGAACATCCCGGCCCGGACAGATCTGGGTGCGGAGATCCGGAAAATGTTCGTTCCCAGACCCGGCTGTGTTCTGGTGGATGCGGACTACAGCCAGATCGAGCTGCGGGTTCTGGCACACATTGCAGACGACGAAGTGATGCAGAATGCATTCCGCAGCGGCATGGATATCCACACGGTCACTGCATCTCAGGTGTTCGGCGTATCGCCGGAACAGGTGACGCCGCTGCAGCGCAGACACGCAAAAGCGGTTAACTTCGGCATTGTCTACGGCATTTCTGAGTTCTCCCTCTCGGAGGACATCGGCGTTTCCCGCTGGGAGGCCAAGGAATATATTGAAAGTTATCTGTCCAAATACAGCGGTGTCCACAGATACATGAAAGAGGTTGTGGAGAAAGCCAGGGAAAACGGCTATACCGAAACCATGTACGGACGGCGCAGATCCATTCCGGAGCTGAAAAGCAGCAACTATAATGTCCGTCAGGGCGCAGAACGCATTGCGCTCAATACGCCCATTCAGGGAACAGCAGCCGATCTGATCAAGCTTGCCATGATCCGTGTGGACAGGGCGCTGGCAGAGCGATTCCCGGAAGCCAGCCTTCTGCTTCAGGTGCACGACGAACTGATTGTGGAGTGCCCTGAAGAAATTTCGGAACAGGTGGCGGAGCTGGTCAGCTACGAAATGGAGCATGTGGCATCCCTGAAGGTCCCGCTGACGGCGGAGGCCAAGGTCGGAAAGAGCTGGTTTGAAGCAAAATGATAGAAATTATAGAAATGAATGCATCCCATGTTCCTCAGATTGCGGCGCTGGAGAAAAAATGTTTCTCCGATGCCTGGAGCCAGCGCAGCATCGCGTCTGAACTGGAAAATCCTCTGTCCCTGTGGCTTGCCGCAGTGGACGGAGATACCGTGGCGGGATATATCGGCTCCCAGGCGGTGATGGGCGAGGCGGACATGATGAATGTGGCTGTTTCGGAAGAATACCGCCGGCAGGGAATCGCGGAACAGCTGGTGCTGATGCTGATTCAGAAGCTGGCGGAAAAGGGAAATTATCAGCTTTCGCTGGAGGTGCGTGTTTCCAATGCCCCGGCGAGAGCCCTGTATGAAAAGCTGGGCTTCCGGCAGGTGGGACTTCGTCCGAAATATTACGAAAAACCCCGGGAAGACGGGCTGATTCTCAGAAAGGAGTGGGAGAATTGAATATTCTTTCCGTAGAATCCACCTGTGACGAGACAGCCGTGGCAATTGTCCGGGATGGACGGCAGGTGCTGACGGACTGCATCGCATCTCAGGTAGATCTGCATAAACTTTACGGCGGCGTGGTTCCGGAGATTGCGTCCCGCAAACATATCGAGGCAATTTACGGCCTTGCAGATCAGGCACTGGCCACCTCTGGTCTGACCAGAGCGGACATCGATGCAATCGCTGTGACATATGCGCCGGGACTGATCGGCGCCGTTCTGGTGGGTGTCAATTTTGCCAAGGCTGCCGCACTGGCGCTGAATAAGCCTCTGATCCCGGTGCATCACATCCGGGGCCACATTGCAGCCAACTATATTGCCTATCCGGAGCTGGAACCGCCGTTTCTGTGTCTGGTTGTGTCCGGCGGACATACCATGATTGTGGAAGTGGAAGATTACACCAAAATGCGGATTTTGGGCGGCACCAATGACGATGCTGCCGGCGAATGCTTTGATAAGGTGGCCCGGGTGCTTGGAATGCCCTATCCCGGCGGCGCTGCGCTGGACAAGGCTGCGCAGCTGGGGGATGACACCAGATACAAGCTGCCCCGGCCCAAGCCCGGTGCCAATCCCTATGATATGAGTTTTTCCGGACTGAAGACTGCTGCACTGAACCTGATTCACCACGCAGAGCAGGTTGGGGAGGAGCTTGACAAAAACAGTCTCTGCGCTTCGTTTTCCGCAGCGGTTTCTGATATTCTGGTTCCGCGGGTTGTCCGTGCACTGGAAGAAACCGGCTACAGAAAAGTTGCAGTTGCCGGTGGCGTAGCGGCAAATTCCAGAATCCGTCACGATGTTCTGGAGGCTGCAGAAAAACTGGGAGCCAAAGTTTATATGCCGCCGCTGAAGCTCTGCGGCGACAACGGCGCCATGATTGGTGCGCAGGCGTATTATGAATATCTGGCGGGCAATCTGGCAGATATGAGCCTGAACGCATACGCAACGAAATCTATTCTCGGTGAAAAAATGTAATTATGCAGGAGGCGGATTTGCCTCCTGCATAATTTTTCTAAAAAACTGTTTTATACAGAAATGGTGGGCTGTTGATAACTCAGACCGGAAAACACAATTTGCTAAATTGTGTTGAAAAGTGCTGTACAACTGAAGATAGTAAGAAAATACGGAAGTTACACCGAAAAAATCAGCAGGGGAGTATGTGGATAACCCTGTGGAGAGTGTGCATATCTTTTTGAATATTCTGTGGAAATCATGAGTTATCCACAGGTGTTCATAAAAAATTCAGGAAAATTTCGAACTTTTCGAAATAATTTGATAGATTGTGGAAAAATCAGTGCAAAAAATCCTGCGTTTTCAACCAGCTGTTGACAGCACTCTTTTCCTGTGGTACATTAACCCCAATAAGCCTGCTTACAGTCCTGTTCAGATGAAGGAGTCAGATATGCTGATTATTGCCAGACAGATCCGGGACCTGGATTTTTCACAGCTGATGGATGTGTACCGTCAGGATAATCTGAAAAATGGCAGAAGCCTGTGGGAAACAGAACAGAATTTCTATGAGTTCCTGTCCCAGATTTTCTTCCAGACCCCGGGAGCGGTGTACGCCGTCTGGGCAGTGGAAGGAAGATACGTCAGCGCACTGCGGCTGGAGCCGTTTCAGGACGGAATGCTTGTGGAGGCACTGGAAACGGCGCCTGGGCACCGGCGCCGGGGCTGCGGCACTGATCTTATGAATGCGGTGATTGCCTGGCTGGCCGGGGAGAGGGAACACCTGCTGTATTCCCATGTGTCCAAGCGGAACAGACCTTCTCTGGCGCTTCACAGCAAATGCGGCTTTGTCCGGGTGCTGGATCACGCGGTTTATATTGACGGCACGGTGCTGCAGTCGGCTGTAACCATGGTAAGAAGTATATAAAAAACCCGCCGAAGTTTTCCGGCGGGTTTTCTGCTGCAGATTTGGATTACTGCTCGCGGAAGCAGACCTCTGTTTCAGTGTTGGGGTTGCCTCCGAAGAAATTCAGAATGTTGTCAACCGTGGTGTGCGCAATATTGTCCAGAGCTTCCTTAGTCAGAAAAGCCTGATGGGAAGTAACGATAACATTGGGCATGCCAATCAGACGTACCAGCTTGTCGTCCTGGATAATCTGGCTGGAGTTATCCTCGTAGAACAGATTGCTCTCTTCTTCGTAAACGTCCAGGCCGGCAGCGCCGATGATCTGGACCTTCAGACCGTTGACCAGAGATTCGGTATCGATCAGGCCACCCCGGGAGGTGTTGATGATGACAACGCCGCGCTTCATCTGCTCAATGGTGTCGTCGTTGATCAGGTAACGGGTTTCTTCTGTCAGCGGGCAGTGCAGGGAGATGATATCGGAATTGGCGAACAGTTCCGGCAGCTCCACGTAGTTCAGACCACTGGCAGGATTGGGGAATTTATCGTAGGCCAGCACATTCATTCCGAAGCCCTTGCAGATATCTGCAAAGATCCGGCCGATTTTACCGGTGCCGATGACACCCACGGTTTTTCCGTGCAGGTCGAAGCCGGTCAGGCCGGCAAGGCTGAAATTGAAGTCACGGCTGCGGATATAGGCCTTGTTGGTGTGGCGGTTCAGCGTCAGCAGCAGTGCCATGGCGTGTTCTGCAACGGCATACGGAGAGTATGCAGGTACACGGAAAACCCGGATCTGATGTTCCAGACATGCACGAGTGTCCACGTTGTTGAAACCGGCGCAGCGCAGGGCAATCATTTTTACACCAAGTTCATGGAGCTTTTCCACGACACTGGCGTTGACCCGGTCGTTAACAAACACACAGACACCATCGAAGCCGGCAGCCAGAGAAACTGTGTCTTCGTTCAGAAGCGTGTCAAAATACTTGATCTTCAGATCAGTTCCCTCGGTATATTTATCAAAACCGGGTTTATCGTATGGTTTGGCATCAAAAAAAGCAAATTTCATCCGGAACACTCCTTATTTATTTATTACGATATAATTTTATCGGAAAAAGGAAAAACAGTCAATAGAATTTTGCTTTAATTTTCTGATTCTGCAGTTTTTATCTGCAGAATCAGGATATGTGCACGGTAACAGGGGTTCTGGCACAAGCAACAAAAGCTGCTCCGGTTGTCTGCCGAACGTTACCCGTTTTCTTCCACCGGCGATTTTCTGTATCATTACCACAAAAACACGGTTTATGCAAACCGGGCTATGACTTCGAATGCCGCGTTCGAAGATCTCCGGACTTTTGGAAAAGCAGGTATCCCTGTGACGGAAGAAATCGGATTCCGGAGGGGTGCAGAAGCCGGCGGATATTCAAAAGCGGACATGAAAATCCGGGTTTCCAAAATCGGATAACAAAAAAGCGAAGTTCTTCAGGAACTTCGCTTTTTTGTCCCCCGTGGGGGAATTTTCTGAATCCATCCGATGATCTGTCCGGAAAGCAGCACTGTCAGCAGGGAGTAGGCAATCCTTCGGAAAGGAATGTAGCTCAGGGACAGCAGCAGTACGGACAGGTCGCTGGTCAGATAAATCAATTCAATATTTTTGTGCAGCAGGGCACTCAGGCTCATTGCCAGGGCGTCGTCACCGCTGGTGGCACCGCCTGCCCGGACACAGAGTCCGGCACCGATGCCGATAAACAGGGCGCCTGCCAGCGAAGCAAGCAGAGGCATTTGCGCGATCCCCGGCCAGAGGGGCGGGAATTGCTCACAGATCCGATAGCTGGTGGAAAAACCAATGGAAGCAACTACGGAATAGCCGATAAATTCATGGCCCAGAAGCTTCCAGCCCAATCCATAGCAGAGAATATTGAGAATGAATCCGGAAACCGAGGGTGAAATGTGCAGCCAGTGGTCCAGCAGAAGCGTAAGGCCGAACACACCGCCCTCCGTAACATGGGCTATGGAATGAATGTTGTATATTCCGAAAGCCTGTAGGGCAGAGCTGAGAAAAGCGATGATGCAATTGGATAGATGCAGCCTGGGAAGCAGATTTTTTCGTAAATGAGGCATATTTACAGTTCTCCAGTTTTGTGATAGTAGATGCGCCGCGCAGCTTCGGCTCCGGGAGTGCCGGGGAAATCTGCACGGAAAAGGGAATAAAGATCACCGATACGCCGTTCATTTTCCCGGGCGGTGTCATCAGGAAATTCGCCGGCATTGACGAAAGTGCCGGTCAGCCGTGCTTTCCTCAGGATAGATCTTCCGGAATCGTTGAAGGCAAGCACCCGGGTGTAGGCAGCAGGTGTATCCAAATCGGCCTGTGTCAGTCCCAGAAAGGCACACAGGATCATACGGTCAATCCGGGTACGGGTGTAGCGCCGGGATTTTACGGCGGAGGCAATGGCTTCCAGATCGGGCTGACGGCGTGCTTCGTGCATCAGCTTCCGCCAGAGCCCTTCTGATCCGAAGGGAAGCTGTTCAAAGTCGGATTCTGCCATGGAACGCAGTTTTGCAAGGATGGCACGTTCTCCGGCCTGCAGAGTGTGGATGGGGGCGTGAGCAAAAAGTTCTGCTGCTGGTTCCGGGACAAAAGGATGCCAGTTGCCGGAACCGGCCATCAGGGTACGCACCGCAGTGGCTGAGGGGTTTTCTGCATCGGCGATGGATGCATGATAGGACCCGGGGCGGCGGATGGGAAATGGCGTCAAAGCGGAACCTGTGCGCACAATGGCCTTGCAGTATTCCACACCCAGAATGTCGTTCGGCGATATCAGCAGCTGATCGGACAGGCCCAGATCGGCCAGTGCCTTCTGGCGGGCAGCAGGAAAGGAAAGTCCTGCATCCAGCCGGGGACGGAGCGCCCGGGAAAAATCGTCGGAAAGAAGCGCGCAGGCGGTGGACATCAGCGTTCCGGCATCGCCGGATTCGGTTCCAAAGCACAGCGCATCGCAGAAAGAGGACAGAATGCGGACGCCTCCCTGGGCAAAGTTTTCAGCCGAGGACAAAGCGTACTGCACAGGAAGCTCCAGCACAAGATCAGCACCGCACCGGACAGCCGCACTGGCCCGGATGGATTTGTCGATAATGGCGGGCATTCCGCGCTGTACAAAGTTGCCGCTCATCAGACAGACAATTCCGCACTCCGGAAAAGCATCCCGTACGATGCTCAGCTGCCGGGCGTGTCCCAGGTGGAACGGATTGTATTCACATATGATGCCGATGATCTTCAAAAAATACCCTCCTTTCAGAAAATAATTCCATTCAGGGCTTGAGAAATTGTGGAAAATATTATACAATAGATCTAGCTATGGTTATCATAACATAAAGCACGGTAAAAGAAAACAAATTTATTTAGGAGGAATCATCCAATGAATGTTCTGGTTATTAACGCCGGCAGTTCCAGCCTGAAATATCAGCTGATGAACCCCGAGACTGGCGATGTCTCCGCAAAGGGTCTGTGCGAGCGTATTTATATTGACGGCCGTCTGACCCATAAGGTAGGCGACAAGAAGATTGTCAAGGATATCCCCATGCCCACTCACTCTGAAGCTATTGAAGCTGTTCTGGCTATCCTGGTTGACCCCGAAAACGGCGTGATCAAGTCCACCGACGAAATTGATGCTGTCGGTCACCGTGTTCTGCACGGCGGCATGAAGTTCTCCGAATCCTGCATCATCGATGATGCCTGCATCAAGGCAATCGAAGAGTGCATCCCCCTCGGACCTCTTCACAACCCCGCTAACCTGATGGGCATCCGTGCCTGCCAGGCTGTCATGCCCAAGACTCCCCAGGTTGCCGTATTTGATACTGCATTCCACATGACCATGCCCCCCAAGGCTTACCGGTACGCCATTCCTACCGAATACTATGAAAATGACTCCATCCGCCGCTACGGCTTCCACGGCACTTCTCACAGATATGTGGCCCGCCGTACTGCTGAGCTGATTGGTAAAAAGGAATTCAAGATGGTCAACTGCCATCTGGGCAACGGCTCTTCCATGGCTGCCATCAAGGACGGCAAGTGCCAGGATACTTCCATGGGCCTGTCTCCTCTGGCCGGTGTTCCCATGGGTACCCGTTCCGGCGACATCGACGCATGCGTTGTTCAGTTCATCTGCAACAAGTACAATATGAGCGTTGATGACTGCCTGACCATGCTCAACAAGAAGTCCGGCGTTCTGGCTCTGTCCGGTGTTTCTTCCGACTTCCGTGATCTGGAAGCAGGCGAAGAGCAGGGCAATGAGAACTGCAAGCTGGCTCTGGACAAGTTCTGCTACGAGGTTGCCAAGTATGTTGGCGCTTACGCTGCTGCCATGAACGGCCTGGATGTGCTGACCTTTACCGCCGGCGTGGGCGAGAATGGCCCCGACACCCGTAAGGCTGTCTGCAACTATCTGTCCTTCCTGGGCATCAAGATCGATGACGAGAAGAACCGCGTCCGCGGCAAGGAAATGAAGATTTCCACCGAGGATTCCGCTGTTCAGGTTTGGGTTGTTCCCACCAACGAAGAGCTGATGATTGCTCAGGATACCGCTGAGCTGGTCAACGCTGCAAAGTAATGACGTTCTGAGATGAGCCGCCGCATCCCGCGGCGGCTCTTTTCTTATAATCCCGGTTTTGCATCATCTTATCCCTTTAAGGAGGCTAATTTATGAATGTAATTGATCGTTTCCTCAAGTATGTGTCCTTTGAAACCACTTCCAACGAGGAATCCGAAACCTGCCCCTCCACCGACAAGCAGAAGCTGCTGGGTCAGGCTCTGGTGGACGAAATGCTGGCCATGGGCATCGAGGATGCTCACATGGACGCTGACGGCTATGTCTACGGCACCGTTCCCGGTGATCCCGAGCTTCCCACCATCGGCCTCATCGCCCATATGGATACCGCTCCCGACGCTTCCGGCGCCAACATAA